>Ga0310811_10013073_pt1 | contig 10800 bp, 5 predicted proteins | sample YCmetagenome_FD_207642 | JGI IMG/M metagenome (GOLD analysis project Ga0310811, IMG submission 207642) | Soil microbial communities from experimental microcosm in Duke University, North Carolina, United States - YC | ecosystem: Engineered > Artificial ecosystem > Soil microcosm > Unclassified ...
GAGCAGCGGCAAATGGAAACCCATGCCGGCGATGCCCGAGAACGTCACGGCGTCGTACAGCACGCGGATCAACGAGATTATCGCGCACCGTCTCAAGAGGCATGAACTTGTCGTCGAGGCGCTGGGTTTCGTCCGCGCGGACTCGCTTCGCCGCCTTCAGCGGCATCACCGCGCTTGGTCGGGTGGGCGGGGTTGCCGGTGGGTGAACAACGGTTGAAAGCGAAGGAACGGCACTCGACCGAGTCCCCCCACCGACGTTACGTAGCGCTATTTCTCCGGAAGACCCGCCAGATCCTCATTATGAGCTTATAAAGAACGATCGCCGCAATAATATCTATAATCATCATTGCGCCGATGTAAAGCAGCTCATAATCGGCGACATCAAGTTTTTCTGAAATCAATATTAATATATGTTGCTGCTCGATGGTCATAGGCAACGGGTAAGTGTGAATATACCGAACCGATAACAGAAACAGCACAAAAAAGAGGAACAGTTTTAACAGTTTACTGGCAAGTGTCGCCAATTGTCGTTACCTCGATCCATCCGTAAGCGTTTATTGATGGATCACCGACCGAAACAGTCGACGTATGCATCAGAGCTCGTCGGATCCTGCGAAAATCCGCAACGCTTTTTAGCGTGATACATCCGAATGAAACCCCGGCCCCACCAACCGGATGCAATCGGAAGTTTCCACGTTTGACGCCCTCTACCCACGTCCAGTCATCAATTAGGCCGTCATCGCGATAAAGAGCAAACCATTCGTCGTGATGCGTCGGGCTTCCGTGAAAAGCATTCCATACGTCCTTGAACGACGCCTGCAATCGGGAAGCTATTCCACCACCCGGACGGGCTACTATCCAATACTTCCCCGCCGGCAACGGTCCTTTGCCTACGAAGCCTGTGCAGCCGCCACGGTTGCGATAAATGTCATCCCCTGAGAAAGCTGGAAAGGCTCCCACGCCGGGCATTATCAGCGTCAAGGTCGGCGTGTTATCGACAACGAATTTTCCCTGTAGTGCCATGGTCAGGACCGCTCATTCCAGCTGTCCGTGAACTTGATATTGCCGTCGGTGTAATGCCAGGTGATACGTTCATACAACAGCCCGACCGATTCAGCGTGATTGAGTTGGGACATTGCAGAGAGCCTGGTGTTTGTCATTCCAGGATTGACGCCGACTACCTTCACGCCCTCCAGCAACATGATGAAATAGACCTCCTCCTGTCCAGCGTCGTTGATTCGATACCACTTCAGTTCAGCGGATTGCAACGATTGACCGGTGGCCACGGCCTTGTACAGATAAGCGCTCGAAGCGTCGAACTCCTTTTCAAGATTCATCGGGGAATGGTTACGCGTTCCGGTAATCCCCCCATTCTTGCTATCAACCGGAAGATTCAGACCGTGACTAAATCCGATTATCTCGATGCTCCCTTCGCGTCCCTGCACAGTCACGGAGCCTTTGATATCCGCGCCCCCATCGTCTTTGAGCCACATATATGCTGGAATTGGCACTCGCTTGCCCTCACGTTCAGTTGCGGTTCGTTCGGAGGCATTTTGCCCCGCCGTCCTCATAGGAGACCCAACAGTAACGCGAGTTTTTCGATAGTTGTTTTTGCGATACCAATTTTCAAATAATGACCCGGCCCGGGTCATTATTTGGCGACTATTTCTATTAATTCGGAGACAGCCGCTATACAACTTTATCTTTCTTCGCACCCGCTCAATACACATCCCGCAAATACCGCCGCTCGCGCGCAAGCCCACTGACATAAGCATCGGCATCCTCCGCGCTCATTGCGCCGTGCTGCGCGACGATCGCCTTCAGCGCCGTATCGACGTCCTTCGCCATCCGGCTCGCGTCGCCGCACACGTACAGATGCGCGCCGTCCTGCAGCCACGCCCACAGCTGCGCGCCCTGCTCGCGCATCCGGTCCTGCACGTACACCTTGTCGCCCTGGTCGCGCGAGAACGCCACGTCGAGTCGCGTCAGCAGCCCGCCCGCGCGCATCTCGTCCAGTTCGTCGCGGTAGTAGAAGTCCGTGTCCGCGTGGCGTTCGCCGAAGAACAGCCAGTTGCGGCCGGTATCGCCGCGCGCGCGCCGCTCGTGCAGAAAACCGCGGAACGGCGCGATGCCGGTGCCCGGCCCGATCATCACGATCGGCGTGTCGCCCGCGCGCGGCGGACGAAAATGCGGCGAGTGCTGCACGAACACCGGCACGTCGGCGTCGAGCGCGCGATCCGCGAGGAACGTCGACGCGACGCCCTTGCGCCAGCGTCGGCCGTTGCTGTAACGGACGGTCGATACCGTCAGGTGCACCTCGCCGCGATGCGCGTTCGGGCTCGAAGCAATCGAATAGAGGCGCGGCTGCAGGCGCCTCAACGTGCCGACCAGCTCCTGCGCGGACACCGACACCGGAAACTCGTGCAGCACGTCCGCCAGTTGCTGGCCCCACAGCCACTTTTTGAGGTCCGCCTTGCGTTCGTCGACGAGCAACTCGCGCAGCGCGTCGTCGCGTGCGCGCGACGCGATCAGCGCGAGCGCGTCGGGCGACGGGCGCGCGATCTCGTAGTGACGGCTCAACGCGTCGGCGACCGGCATCTCGCCGACGCCCTCCACGCGCACCGGCGCGTCCGCATCGATCCGCGCGAGTCCGAGCAGCTCGTCGACCAGTTCCGGACAGTTGACCGGCCACACGCCGAGCGCGTCGCCGGATTCGTATTCGATGCCGGTGTCGGCGACCGACAGCGCAACGTGACGCGTTTCCTTCGTCGCGCCGTCGCGGTTCAACCGGCGATTCGACAGCAGGCGCGCGGACGCCGGACGCGTCTTCGTCGGCGCGAAACCCGACAGCGCCTGAGGCAGCGCGCCGCCCGCTGGCTCCGCGTGGCGCGCGGCGTCGTCGCGCGAGATGCTCGTCACGACGCGTGCGAGCCACGCGTCGGCCGCCGCGTCGAACCCGGTGTCGCATTCGGCCCGCGCGATGAGACACGTCGCGCCGAGCGCGTTCATCCGCGCGTCGAGCTTGCGGGCGTGCGCGCAGAAGTCGTCGAAGTTGCGGTCGCCGAGACCGAGCACCGCGTAGCGCACGCCGTCGAGGCGCGGCGCGTTCGGCGCGTTCAGCGCGGTCCAGAAGTCGCGGCCGTTGTCTGGCGCATCGCCGTCGCCGAACGTGCTCGACATCAGCAGCACGTATTGCGACTTGCCGAGCGTGTCGATTGCGCAATCGGCCATGCACGCGGTGCGCATTTCGAAGCCCGCTTCCATCAGACGCGTCGCGTAGCGATCGACCAGCGATTCGACGTTGCCGGTCTGCGACGCCCACAGCAGCGCGACCTTCGGGCGGGCGCGGGCGATTCGCAGTTCGGCGGCGGGCAGCGCGCTCGCTGCCGCAACTGCAGGCGCGCGCCGCGCAAAGAGTCCTGCCAGCATCCCGTCGAGCCACAGCCGCGTCGCGAGCGGCAACGGCGCCGCCGCCGGCAGCGTGGGCGCTGCGTCACCGCTCGCATCGCCGGTTCGCAGCGCATGCAGGAAGCCGGACACATACGCGCGCTCCGATTCGCTCAACGCAGGCGGCGAAGCAGGCAACTGAAGCAATGCGCCGAGCGCGTCGAGAGCAGACATGGGGGACTCCGGATTGAGCGCGGGCGCTTCGTCGGCGATGGCGTCGCCGGTTTGAGGCGCGGTGGCCACGCGGGTCAGCGCGACCGCGCAGCATTTCAGTTCCGGCTGCAGCGACACGGGATCGGTCGCATCGTGCGTCAGCGCGTTGATGCACAGATCGTCGCCGAACAGGTCGTTCCAGTGCATCGGCGCGAAGCACGCGCCCGGCTGCACGCGATCGGTCACGCGCGCCGGCAGCACCGCGCGGCCGCGCCGCGAGCGGATCTCGACGCTGTCGCCGTCCGCGACGCCGAGCGGCTTCGCATCGTCCGGATGAAGCTCGACGAACGGCGCCGGGTTCAGCCGGTTCAGCGTCGCGACCTTGCCGGTCTTCGTCATCGTGTGCCACTGATGCTGCACGCGGCCCGTGTTCAGCACGAACGGATAGTCGGCGTCGGGCATCTCGGCCGGCAGCGCGTGAGGGCGCGCGAAGAACACCGCGCGGGCGTCGGGCGTCGGGAACGCGACGCGCGGACGGCTGCCGTCGTCGCGCACCGCCAGCGGACGGCTCACGCCGTCGTTCAGATAGCGGACGGGATGGCGGTCCGATGCGGCGTCCGGCGCGCATGGCCACTGCACCGGCGTCTCGCGCAGCTTCGCGTGACTCACGCCGCGCAGGTCGTAGCCGGTCGCGGGGTTCGACGCGCGCACGATCTCGTCGAACACCTCCGCCGCCGACGCATAGCCGAACGCGTCCGCGTAGCCCATCTCGCACGCGACGCGCGCGACGATCTGCCAGTCGGGCAGCGCATCGCCGGGCGGCGTCACGGCGCGTTGCATCAGCGTCATGTTGCGCTCGGAATTCACCATCACGCCTTCGGCTTCGGCCCACAGCGCGCCGGGCAGCAGGATGTCCGCGTGACGGTTGGTTTCGGTGTCGAGAAACGCGTCCTGCGCGATCACGAGTTCGGCCGCCGCGAGGCCGTCGAGCACGGTCTGCCGGTTCGGCACCGTCGCGACCGGATTCGTGCAGATGATCCAGCACGCCTTGATGTCGCCCGCGGCCATCCGCACGAACAGATCGACGGTGCCGACGCCGGCGTCCGCGCGCAGCGTGCCGCGCGGAATGCGCCACAGGTCCTCGACGAACGCGCGGTCTTCGTCGACGAGGAGCGAGCGCTGGCCCGGCAGCCCCGCCCCCATGTAGCCGACTTCGCGGCCGCCCATCGCGTTCGGCTGGCCCGTCAGCGAGAACGGGCCGCTGCCCGGCCGGCAGATCGCGCCGGTCGCGAGATGCAGGTTGCACAGCGCGTTCGTCGACCACGTGCCGTGCGTGCTCTGGTTGATGCCCATCGTCCACAGGCTCATCCAGTTCGGCGACTCGCCGATCCACTGCGCGGCCTTGTGCAGATCCGCCTCGGCGACGCCGGTGATCGCCGCGACCTGCTGCGGCGAATAGTCGGCGAGGAACGCGGGCATCTCGTCCCAGCCGCGCGTGTGCTCGCGGATGAATTCGTCATCGATGCGGCCGTTGCGCACCAGCAGATGCAACAAGCCGTTCAGCAGCGCGACGTCCGTGCCGGGCGCGATCTGCAGGAACAGGGTCGCCTTGTCGGCGGTCGCGGTGCGGCGCGGATCGACGACGATCAGTTTCGCGCCCGCCTTCACGCGGTCCATCATCCGCAGATACAGCACCGGATGGCAGTCGGCCATGTTCGCGCCGGTCACGAAGAACAGATCGGTGCAGTCGAAGTCCTGATACGAGCCGGGCGGGCCGTCGGCGCCGAGCGACAGCTTGTAGCCGCTCGCCGCGCTCGCCATGCACAGCCGCGAATTCGCCTCCACGTGACGCGTGCGGATGAAGCCCTTCGCGAGCTTGTTCACGAGGTACTGCGCCTCGATCGACATCTGTCCGGACACGTAGAACGCGAGCGCGTCCGGCCCGTGTTCTTCGAGCACGCCGCGAAGCCGGCGCGCGGTCGCGGAGATCGCTTCGGCGAGCGGCGCGGGCACCGGGTCCTCGTCGCGCGCGGTGCGCATGAACGCCGTTTCGAGGCGGCCCGAGCGGCGCAGCGGCACGTGCGCCGACAGCCCTTTCGTGCAGAGCCGTCCGAAATTCGCCGGATGCTCGCTGTTGCCGGACACGCGAACGACTTCGTTATCCTCCACGTGCAGCGTCATCCCGCAGCCGACGCCGCAGTACGGGCACGCGGTATCGACGCGGCGCCTGCTCATGCGGCGCCGCCGGTGTGCATGCGCACCATCACGTCGCCGTCTACGACGCGCGCGTCATAAGCGGCGACCGACCAGGCCGGCTCTTCGAGACACTCGCCGGTGCGCAGATCGAAGTGATGCTTGTACAGCGGCGACGCGACGACCACGCGGCCGCCGAGGCTGCCGGTGAGCCCGCGCGACAGCACCGATGCTTTCGCACGCGGATCGACGTTGTCGATCGCGAACACCTTCGCGTCGTCCGCGTCGATGCGGAACACGGCGACATGTCGCCCATGCAGCAGCGCGCACACGCCGGTGTCCGGCACGATGTCGTCGTGGCGGCAGACGGTGATCCAGTCGCCGTCGCGGTTGTCCGCAGCCGGCACGGTTCGTTCGTTGTTCATGATTCAAGCTCCTTTCGCGCGGAGTCAGTCGATTTCGGCGAACGTCGGCGCGTTCGTGCCGGCCGGGTCGTCGGCGAGCCGTTCCGACGCCGCCAGCGCGTCGCGCTCGTCGGGCGTCGCCGGCCGGATCTGTCCGCGTTCCTCGACGAACGTCACGAGTTCGTCGCGTGCCTCGCTGTTCACGAAATGACGGAAGCGTTGACGCGTGGCCGGATCGCTGATCGCCCGCTTCCATTCGCATTCGTACGTGTCGATCACGTGCTGCATCTCGCGTTCGAGTTCCGCCGCGAAGCCGAGCCGGTCGTGCACGACCACGTCGATCAGATAGTCGAGGCCGCCTTCGAGGTTGTCGCGCCACACGCTCGTGCGTTGCAGACGGTCGGCGGTGCGCACGTAGAACATCAGGAAGCGGTCGATGTAGCGGACGAGCGTCGCGTAGTCGAGATCGGACGCGAGCAGTTCCGCGTGACGCGGCTTCATCCCGCCGTTGCCGCAGACGTACAGGTTCCAGCCCTTGTCGGTCGCGATCACGCCGACGTCCTTGCCTTGCGCCTCCGCGCATTCGCGCGTGCAGCCCGACACGCCGAACTTGATCTTGTGCGGCGCGCGCAGCCCCTTGTAGCGGTTTTCGAGTGCGATCGCGACGCCGACCGAATCGCCGACGCCATACCGGCACCACGTCGAGCCGACGCACGACTTCACCGTGCGCAGCGCCTTGCCGTACGCGTGGCCCGATTCGAAGCCGGCGTCGATCAGTTCTTCCCAGATCGACGGCAGCTGTTCGACGCGTGCGCCGAAGAGATCCACGCGCTGTCCGCCGGTGATCTTCGTGTAGAGCCCGTACTTCTTCGCGACGCGTCCGACCGCCATCAGTCCGTCGGGCGTCACCTCGCCGCCCGGCATGCGCGGCACCACCGAATACGTGCCGTCGCGCTGGATGTTCGCGAGGTAGTAGTCGTTCGAATCCTGCAGGCTGGCGTGCTCCGGCTTCAGCACGAACTCGTTCCAGCACGACGCGAGAATGCCCGCGACGGCCGGCTTGCAGATATCGCAGCCGAGGCCGCTGCCGTGTTTGGCGAGCAGTTCTCCGAACGTCTTGATCTGCCCGACGCGAACGAGGTGATACAGCTCCTGACGCGAATACGCAAAGTGCTCGCAGAGGTGGCGATTGACCGTGAGCCCCTGCTTCTTCATCTCCGCGTTCATCACCTGGGTCGCGAGCGGCACGCAGCCGCCGCACGACGTGCCCGCGCAGGTCGCCTTTTTCAGCGCGCCGATGCTCGTCGCGCCCGCGCGCACCGCCGCGCAGATCTCCCCCTTCGACACGTTGTTGCACGAGCAGATCTGCGCGCCGTCCGGCAGCGCGTCGACGCCGGTCGCGGGCCTGGCCGCGCCGTCGGTCTGCGGCAGGATCAGCGCCTCGGGTGCGTCGGGCAATTCGATGTCGTTCAGCATCATCTGCAGCAGCGTGCCGTATTCGGCCGTATCGCCGACCATCACCGCGCCGAGCAGCTTCTTCCCGCAATCGGATACGACGAGCTTCGTATAGACCTGGCGGCGGCCGTCGCTGTATTGATAGGTGCGGCTACCCGGCGTTCTGCCGTGCGCGTCGCCGATGCTGCCGACGTCCACGCCCATCAGCTTCAGTTTGGTGCTCAGGTCCGCGCCGGTGAACGCGGCCGCGTCGCCCTGCAATTGCTTCGCGACGGTACGCGCCATGTCGTAGCCGGGCGCGACGAGGCCGAACGTCTGCCCGCGCCACGCCGCGCATTCGCCGATCGCGTAGATGTGCGGGTCGCTCGTTACGCATGCGTCGTCGATCGCGATGCCGCCGCGCGGGCCGATGTCGAGCCCGCATGCGCGAGCGAGTTCGTCGCGAGGTCGGATGCCCGCCGAAAACACGATCATGTCGGTGTCGAGATGCGTGCCGTCCGCGAACTGCATCCGGTGTGCGCCCGCTTCGCCGTCGACGATCGCGCGCGTCTCCTTGCCGGTGTGCACATGCACACCCAATGCTTCGATCTTCGCGCGCAGCATCTGGCCGCCGCCTTCGTCGATCTGCACGGCCATCAGACGCGGCGCGAACTCGACGACGTGCGTGTCGAGCCCCATGTCGCGCAGCGCCTTCGCGCATTCGAGTCCGAGCAGCCCGCCGCCGATCACGACGCCGGTGGTCGAACGCGCGCCGCGCGCCTTCATCGCCTCGAGATCCTCGATCGTTCGGTACACGAAACAACCGTCGCGCTCGCGGCCTTCGATCGGCGGCACGAACGGCGTCGAACCGGTCGCGAACACGAGACGGTCGTAGTCGAGCACGTCGCCGTTCGCGAGCGTCACGGTGCGCGCGGCGCGGTCGATCGCGACGGCCTTCGTGTCGAGCATCAGCCGCAGGCCGTCGCGTTCGAAGAAGCCGGGCTCGACGAGCGACAGGTCGTCCGCGCTTCGGCCCGAGAAGAATTCGGACAGATGCACGCGGTCGTACGCGGGACGCGGCTCCTCGCACAGCACGGTAATCCGCAGCGTGCCGCCGATCTGCGCGGCGACGCTTTCGAGGAACTTGTGGCCAACCATGCCGTGGCCGATGACGATGACGTTCATGACGGAGTTCGTCCCTTTCGTGATGCGGTTCGCGAGACTTTCGAGGACCAAAAAAAGAAAGGCGTCCTGTGAACCTGTCCGAAGACCGGTTCGCAGGACGCCTTTGTCCAAAAAAGCCGTGATCAATAAACCTGACGCGTGCTGCGTGCAGCGCAAATCGTCGTTGATTCGCCGCGGGGTGTTATGCAATGGCTATGCCAATGCGAGCGAATCGGCCGCCGCGCGTTGCCTGGCAGCCGATTGCGGCCTCCGGGCGGGCCGCGGCCCGCGCGTGGCGCGTGCCGCATCGCGAAGCGCGGGCGCACATCGGCGGTGCAGTGCAGCACAGCGTTCGTGCGAGATCGACGCGGGCGCGTTCGGGCGCAAAACGGCGCGATACCGCGCGGGAGGCGCTCTTCCAGCCCGTCATCGCGCACGCTGGCGCGCATATTGCGTTTAACGACGCGAAGCTCGCGGCAATGGCGTCGCGCGCGTCGAAACACGATTTCCGTCCGACGACACCGCACGAGAACGGTGTCGAAGGATCCACGAGGACAACGGCGTCCCCTGTCGAGCACGACAGCGGACGCCGTTTTCGTCTGTGCTCGACCGGGGCTCGCCGCAGCGAACGGACACGACGATGACAACCCGCACAAGCTCCAGCTCTCGGACCAGCGCAGGCACCGGCTCAGGCACCCGCGCGGCGGGCAAGGTCACCCTCCTCGGCGCCGGTCCGGGCGACCCCGACCTGCTGACGATCCGCGCCGCCCGCGTGCTCGCAAACGCGGACATCGTGCTGCTGGACGACCTCGCGAACCCCGCGCTCGCGTCGCTGGCGCCGAACGCGCGCGTGATCCACGTCGGCAAGCGCGGCGGCTGCCGCTCGACGCCGCAGGCGTTCATCGAACGGCTGATGCTGCGCTATGCGCGCACCGGCAAGCACGTGGTCCGCGTGAAGGGCGGCGACGCGCTGCTGTTCGGCCGCGCCGGCGAGGAACTCGCCGCGTTGCGGCGCGCGGGCATCGCGTTCGAGATCGTCAACGGCATCTCGTCGGGCTTCGCGGCGGCGGCGGCACTCGGCGTGTCGCTCACGCATCGCGACCACTGCCAGGGCGTCACGTTCGTGACCGCGCACCGTCGGGATCACAGCGAACCGGACTGGGCCGCGCTCGCGGCCACCGGCACGACGCTCGCGATCTACATGGGGATGAGCCGAATCGACAGCCTGTGCGACGCGCTGCTGCGAGTGCTGCCCGCGAGCACGCCGGCCGCCGTCGTGCAGTCGGCGAGCACGCACGACGAACGCTCGGTCTGCGCGACGCTCGACCGGATCGCGGACGTCGCGCGCGATGCGGGGCTCGGCAGTCCGGCGGTGATTCTGGTGGGCGACGCGATCGGCGAAGCGGCGTCGTCGTCGGCCGATGCGGTGCAGCACGCGCTCGAACTGCGGCGCGCGTAAGAGGCACGCCGCGCCCGTAAACGACGCGCGGCCCGGTCCCGACGACCGGGCCGCGTCGGCCCGATGAACCCGCCGCCGTCGCGCCGCGTCAGAACCCCGGCGCGAGCGGATACGGCTCGGTGTGGTCCTGCACGTCCTTCACGCCCGGAATGCGCTCGGCGGCGACGCGCACCGCCTGCACCGCTTCCATCGACCGGAACACGCCCCACAGGTGCACGACGCCGTCGGTGACGACGACGTTGCGCCCCGCGAACGCCCACGGCCGCCCTTCGAGTTCCTTCATCAGCCGCTCGCGGATGTCGCGGTCGGTCGCGGACACCGTCTGCGCGTCGACTGCGGCCGTGCTTGCCAGCGCCTGCAGCAGGTTCGAGCGGCTCACGATGCCCGCGAGCCGGTTGTCCTTCAGCACCGGCACGCGCTTGATGCCGCGCGATTCGAGCAGCGTCGCGACTTCCGACAGCGGCGTGTCGATGTCGACGGCGATCACGTCGGGCGTCATCACGTCGGCGACGCGCTGCGCGTGCGTCTTCACGTACGACACGGCGC
>Ga0310811_10013074_pt1 | contig 10800 bp, 7 predicted proteins | sample YCmetagenome_FD_207642 | JGI IMG/M metagenome (GOLD analysis project Ga0310811, IMG submission 207642) | Soil microbial communities from experimental microcosm in Duke University, North Carolina, United States - YC | ecosystem: Engineered > Artificial ecosystem > Soil microcosm > Unclassified ...
AACGTGGTCCATTGGCGTCTCGCCTCTGGTACGTACGTCAGATCATCGGATCCATTCGACCCGCGCTCGGAATGCGGCGCCGAAGGCGTGCCGGCAACGCAGCGGCGGCGACGATCGACGTGGTGCGGCGGTGGGCGGCCGACGCCGTCGCCGACTTCCGATTTGCGTTACGCGTTCTGACTCGCCACAAGACTTTCGCCATCGCGGCGATCGCGACGCTGGCACTTGGCATCGGCGCGACTGCCACGGTCTTCGCCACGATCGACGCGGTGCTGCTGCGCCCGCTGCCGTATCGCGATCCTGGCGCGCTCGTCCGCATCTGGTCCGCAAACCCGCGCGGTATTCCGAGGAACGACGTTTCCCCGCCGGATTACTTCGATTGGCGCGAGCAGGCGCGGACCTTCGAAGACATGCTCGCTTTCGCGCCAGAGGACACTGCCGTCGGCGGGGCGGGCGGCGCCGTCTCGTTCAAGGGGGCAGCAGTCACTGCGAACGCCGCGGTGCTGCTTGGCGTGCAGCCGCTCTTGGGCCGCTGGTTCACGGCCGCGGAGGCCCGGCGGACGACCGAGGACGTCGTCGTCATCAGCGAAGGCCTGTGGCGCGAGCGTTTTGCGTCCGACCCGGCCATTCTCGGCCGGCCGCTACAGATTGACGGTGAGTCGTCCACCGTGATTGGCGTGATGCCAGAGCGGTTTGCTTTCCCCACCGCGGAGACACGGCTGTGGCGTCCGCTGCCGCTTGCCTGGCGCAACCAGTCTCGCTCGGCGCGTTTTCTCGGGGTGCTCGGGCGCCTTCGAGACGGCGTCTCGGAGCGGGCTGCCGCTGCCGATCTTGCGGCGGCGGCGGGGCGCCTGCAGCAGGAGTTCCCCCAGACGAATCGCGGCTGGGGCGTGACTGTCCTTCCGCTGCATGAAAGCATCGCCGGAGGCAGTCGCACATCGCTCCTGGTCGTGCTCGCAGCGGTCGCCGCACTGCTGCTCATTGCCTGTGCCAATGTCGCTGGTCTCATGATGGCGAGAGGCGTGGCGCGCCAGCGCGAATTCGCGGTGCGGACCGCCATCGGCGCCGCGCGCGGCCGGCTCGTGCGCCAACAGATCGTTGAAAGCGCGGCGTTCGCGACATTCGGCGGCGCCGCCGGTCTGCTGGTAACGATCATCGCCTGCTCGACGATTCGGAGCTCGCACGCGATTGGCATTCCGCTGCTCGACCGCACCGTGGTGGACGCGCGCGCGGTCGTGATGCTGGCCGCAGTTTCCGGCGTGGCCGCCGCGCTCGCGGGCCTCACGACAGTATTGAGCGGGGTCGTTCGATTTGGCACGACGACGATTGCTGCTGGCGGCCGCGTGACCCTCGGGAACATCCGGGTGCGGCGCATCGTCGTCGGTGCGCAGATTGCCGCGTCGACCGTGCTGCTCGCCGGCGGCCTCCTGCTGGTTCGCACTTTTGAGAAGCTGACGTCGGTCGACGCAGGTTTCGACAGCCGCCACACCCTTCTCGCCACCGTCTCCCTGCCCGGTTCACGGTACCCACGCGACTCGCGGGCTCGATTTTTCGACCGCGCGATCGAGTCATTGCGGACGCTGCCCGGCGTGGAGATTGCCGGCGCCGGAGGTCCGCTTCCGCTTTCCGGCCAGGACGGGCTGATGCGCTTCGGCGTGAGCGTGGAAGGCCGGGCCCCCGACAGCACGGCCCCCGACCGTGCGTATTTGCGATGGACGGCAGGCGACTACTTCGCCGCGATGGGCATACCGCTGCGCCGCGGCCGCGCACTCGCTGCGTCCGACACCCGCGACTCACCGGCGGTGGCGGTGGTGGACGAGGCGCTGTCGGCGCGGTTCTTTGCCGGCGAGGATCCCGTCGGGCGACGCATCCGGCTGTCGAACGAAACGTCCTGGCGGGCGATTGTCGGCGTCGTCGGCAGCGTCCGGCAGACGGCGCTCGACAGGGACGCCGAGCCGCATCTGTACATTCCGGAGGCGCAGCTGCCTTCGCCGACGCTCGCCCTCGTGCTGCGCGGCCGCGGCGATCCCCGTTCCCTGGTCCCGCTTGCACGTGAGGCCATCGCGACACTCGATCCGGAGCTGCCGTTGTCAGAGGTCCGCACGGCAGACGATCTCGTCGCGGGCTCAGTCGCCGGGCGACGATTCAACGCTCTCGTGCTCGGCGTGTTCGCTGTTGCGGCGCTGCTGCTCACGCTTGTCGGCGTGTACGGCGTCGTGGCGCAGTCGGTCGCGCAATCCGTGAAGACGATGGGCATCCGGCTTGCGCTCGGTGCCACTGCAGCCAGTGTGCTGAGAGAGCACGTGATGCGAACCGCCGGCTTTGCCGCGATCAGTACTGCCGCCGGGACGCTCATGGCCTGCGCCGTCGCGCCGCTGCTTCGCGGCCTGTTGTTTGGGGTCAGCCCGCGCGACCCGGTGTCGCTTGGATTGGCGGCCGGGATCCTGATGCTCGCCGCGCTCGCCGCGGCCTACGTACCCGCGAGACAGGTCCTGAAGCTGGACGTGGTCAACGCACTGCGAGCCGACTGAGCCGCCTTCGGTCAGCCACGCGAAAAAAGAGGCGGCCCGTGAGGGCCGCCTCGAAAGAAACGGCTGACAGCTGGCGGCTCGAGGAAGTCGGCTACTTGCTCATGCTGCCCAGGAACTCGCCGTTGTTCTTCGTCTTCGCCATCTTGGAGAGCAGGAGCTCCATGCCTTCCTGCGGCGACAGCGGGTTCAACACCTTGCGCAGCACCCACACGCGATTGAGGTCTTCCTTCTGGATGAGGAGTTCCTCCTTGCGCGTGCCGCTCTTCTGGATGTCGATGGCGGGGAAGACGCGACGGTCGGCGAGCTTGCGATCGAGGTGAATCTCGAGGTTGCCGGTGCCCTTGAACTCTTCGAAGATCACTTCGTCCATGCGCGAGCCGGTGTCGACGAGCGCGGTCGCGATGATCGTGAGCGACCCGCCTTCCTCGATGTTCCGCGCCGCCCCGAAGAAGCGTTTCGGGCGCTGGAGCGCGTTGCTGTCGACGCCGCCCGACAGAACCTTGCCCGACGCCGGGACGATCGTGTTGTACGCGCGCGCGAGCCGCGTGATCGAGTCGAGCAGGATGACGACGTCCTTCTTGTGCTCGACGAGACGCTTCGCCTTCTCGATCACCATTTCGGCCACCTGCACGTGGCGCTGCGCCGGTTCGTCGAACGTGGACGAGATCACTTCACCTTTCACCGACCGCTGCATGTCCGTCACTTCCTCCGGCCGTTCGTCGATGAGCAGGACGATGAGGTAGACCTCGGGGTGATTGGCCGTGATGCTGTTCGCGATGTTCTGCAGCAGCATCGTCTTGCCGGTCCGCGGCGGCGCGACGATCAGCCCGCGCTGCCCCTTGCCGATCGGCACCATGAGGTCCATGACGCGCGCGGACAGGTTGTCGCCGGCCGTCTCGAGACGGAGGCGCTCCTCCGGATAGAGCGGCGTCAGGTTCTCGAAGAAGATGCGGTCGCGGATGCGATCCGGCGGCTCGAAGTTGACCGCCTCGACCTTGATGAGCGCGAAGTAGCGTTCACCTTCCTTCGGCTGGCGGATCTGGCCGCTGACCGTGTCGCCGGTCTGCAGATCGAACTTTCGAATCTGGGAGGGGGAGACGTAGATGTCGTCGGGGCCGGGCAGGTAGTTGTAGTTCGGCGCGCGGAGGAAGCCGAAGCCGTCCGGCAGCGTTTCGAGGACGCCTTCGGAGAAGAGGTTGCCGCTCTTCTCCGCGCGGCCGCGCAGGATCTGGAAGAGCAGCTCCTGCTTCCGCATCCCGGTCGCGCCGGGGACGTCGAGCTGCTTGGCGAGCTTCGTCAGCTCCTGCACGCTCATTTCCTTCAGCGTTGCCAGATCGATGTTCGGCGCGCTGGCCGGTGCCGGCGGAGCGCCCGCCGCTACGGCTGTTGCCTGGTCAGTTTTGCTATCAGTGCCCACAGATCATCCAGTCCTTCGCCGTCCGCTGCCGAAACCGGCACGGCGGCCATGCCATGTCTACGTTCGAGTTCCCTGAGGTTCTTCGCGCGCTCCGCGCGCGACAGCTTGTCGACTTTGTTCGCCACGACGGCACGGTCCGCGCCGATCGACTGAAGCCAGCCGGCCGCGTTGACGTCCGCGTCGAGCCCCGGATGCCGCGCGTCCACGACGTGGACGACGAGCGCGATGCGCGCCGCGCCGGCGAAATACGATTGCGCCACCCGCGCGAGTTCATCGACGGACTCCGCGCCGCCCCTGGCGTAGCCGTAGCCGGGCAGATCGGCGAAATATACCGTCCACCGGCCGGGACCGCCAGGACCGCCTTCCGCGGCGATCCGATACAGGTTCGCCAGGCGGGTCTTGCCCGGCGCCGCACTCGTCCGCGCGAGCTTCGCGCGCGTCAGCGCGTTGATGAGCGACGACTTGCCGACGTTCGAGCGGCCGACGAACGCGACGTGCGCGAAACCGTCTTTCGGGATCGCGTCGGCGTCCGCGGCGCTCGTGACGAACTGCGCGTCGAGGATCTTCAGTGCGATACCGACGGCTGCTCGCCGGTCACCGCTGCCGTGTCCACGGCCGGCGTCACGCGGCCCATCGGCTCGGCGAGCGCGATCCGCAACACCTCGTCCATCGACTCGACCATGTAGACGTTCAGCGTGTCGAGGACGTTCTTCGGAATGTCGGCGAGATCCTTCTCGTTGTCCTTCGGGACGATGATGGTCGTCAGGCCGGAGCGGTGCGCGGCGAGCACCTTTTCCTTCACGCCGCCGATCGGCAGCACCTTGCCGCGCAGCGTGATTTCACCGGTCATCGCGACGTCCTTGCGCACTTCCCGACGGCCGAGAGCCGACAGCAGCGCCGTCGCCAGCGTAATCCCCGCGGACGGACCGTCCTTCGGAATGGCGCCCTCGGGGATATGCACGTGCACGTCGGTCGTCCGCGTGAAATTCTTCGGCAGGTTGAACTCGTCGGCCTTCGAGCGGACGTAGCTCATGGCCGCCTGCGCCGATTCCTGCATGACGTCGCCGAGCTTGCCCGTCAGCGTGAGCTTGCCCTTGCCGGGCATCAGCGTCGCTTCAATCACCAGGATCTCGCCGCCGACCTCCGTCCACGCGAGGCCGGTCGCCACGCCGATTTCGTTCTTCTCTTCCGCGAGCGTCGGGCGGAAGCGCGGCACGCCGAGGTATTCGGTGACTTTCGCGGCCGTGATCTCTTCGCTGAACTGCAGTCCTTCGACGACGACCTTGCGCGCGATCTTGCGGCAGATGGACGCGATCTCGCGCTCGAGATTGCGCACGCCCGCCTCGCGGGTATAGCGCTGGATGATCGTCTGGAACGCTTCGTCCAGGAACGTGATGTTGGCGTCCGTCAGCCCCACACCCTCCACCGCCTTCGGCGCGAGGAACTTCTTCGCGATCTCGACCTTCTCCTGCTCGGTGTAGCCGGCGAGCTGCAGGACTTCCATGCGGTCGCGCAGCGCCTGCGGGATCGTGTGCAGCACGTTCGCCGTGCAGATGAACATCACGTTGGACAGGTCGTATTCGACGTCGAGGTAGTGGTCGAGAAACGCGCTGTTCTGCTCGGGGTCGAGCACCTCGAGCAGCGCCGCCGACGGATCGCCGCGGAAGTCCATCGACATCTTGTCGACTTCGTCCAGCAGGAACACCGGATTCATCGTCCCCGCCTTCTTCATCATCTGGATGATCTGGCCGGGGAAGGCGCCGATGTACGTGCGCCGATGACCTCGGATTTCCGCTTCATCGCGGACGCCGCCGAGCGACAGCCGGACGAACTTGCGGTTCATCGCGCGCGCGATCGACTTCGCGAGCGACGTTTTGCCGACTCCGGGAGGGCCCGAGAAGGTGAGGATCGTCGCCTTCGGCTTCTTCACGAGCGCGCGGACCGCGAGGAACTCGAGGATGCGATCCTTGATCTTCTCGAGGCCGTAGTGATCCTCGTTGAGGATCTCCTCGGCGCGCTTCAGATCGCGGCTCTCCTTCGTCTTCTTCTGCCACGGCACCGCGATCAGCCAGTCGAGGTAGTTGCGCGAGACGGTCGCTTCCGCGGACATCGGCGGCATCGCCTCGAGCCGCTTCAGCTCCTGGATCGCCTTCTCTTCAACGTCGGCAGGCATCTTCGACTGCTCGATCTTCTTCTTCAGCTCCTCGACTTCGTTGCCTTTCTCGTCTTTGCGGCCCAGTTCCTTCTGGATCGCCTTCATCTTCTCGTTGAGGTAGTACTCCTTCTGCGCCTTCTCCATCTGCTTCTTCACGCGAGACTGGATGCGGCGATCCACCTGGAGCTTGTCCACTTCGGCTTCGAGCAGCCCGACGATGCGGTTCAGGCGCTCGATGGGAGAGATGATCTCGAGCAGGTTCTGCTTCTCATCGACGCCCACGACGAGGTGCGCGGCGATCGTGTCGGCGAGCTTTCCCGGATCGTCCACGCGTACGGCGGCAATCATGGCGTCGTAATTGAGGTTGTTCGAGAGTTTGACGTACTGCTCGAACAGCGACACCACCTTGCTCATCGTGCTTTCCGCGTCCACGCCCGTCTCCTTGGGCTTGGCCACGATCTTCACGACGACCCGGTAGAAGCCCTTGTCTTCCTTCCACTCGACGGCGCGCGCTCGCTCGATGCCTTCGACGAGCACCTTGATGTTGCCGTCGGGAAGCTTCAGGCTCTGGACGATGTTTGCCACGCAGCCCATCGTGTAGATGTCAGCGGGCTGCGGCTCATCGGTCTGCGCGTCGTGCTGCGCCGCGAGAAAAATCCGCTTGTCCTTGCCGAGCGCATGCTCCAGCGCCCGCGTCGACGACGGCCGTCCGATCACGAACGGCATCATCATGTGTGGGAAGACAACGACGTCCCGCAGCGGGACGATGGGCAACGTTTCGTAGAGTTCCATGTTGAGAGAGTTACCATCTCCGGTTCCCGGTCGCGACAGAGAGCCGGCCGGGACCCGGAAACCGGTAACTGAAACTATCCTGCTTTTTCTATCAGCGTGATCGGCTTTTCTTTCGACTGGACCACTTCGCGCGTGATGACGCACTCCCGGACCTTCTTCTGGCCCGGCAGCGTGTACATCAAATCGAGCATGAGATCCTCGATGATCATCCGGAGGCCGCGCGCGCCGATCTTGCGCGCCAGCGCCTGCTCCGCGATGGCCTCGAGCGAGTCGTCCGTGAAGCGCAGCTTCACGTTCTCGTACTCGAACAGCTTCTGGTACTGACGCGTGATCGCGTTCCGAGGTTGCGTAAGGATCTGGACGAGCGCTGCCTTGTCGAGTTCGTGCAGCGTGCCGACGACAGGGAGGCGGCCGACGAATTCCGGGATGAGGCCGTACTTGATCATGTCCTCGGGCTCGACCTGTTCGAGCGTCGTGCCGATGTCCCGGTTGGAGACGGATTTGACGTCGGCCTTGAAGCCGAGCGTTTTCTTGCCCGTGCGGCGCTCGATCTGCTTCTCGAGCCCGACGAACGCTCCGCCGCAGATGAACAGGATGTTGGTCGTGTCGACCTGGAAGAACTCCTGGTGCGGGTGCTTGCGTCCGCCCTGGGGCGGGACGTTGGCGACCGTGCCTTCGAGAATCTTGAGCAGCGCCTGCTGGACGCCTTCACCCGAGACGTCGCGGGTGATCGACGGGTTCTCGTCCTTGCGGCAGATCTTGTCGACTTCGTCGATGTAGATGATCCCCTGCTGGCACTTCTCGATGTCCCCGCCCGCCGCCTGCAGCAGCTTGAGGATGATGTTCTCGACATCCTCGCCGACATAGCCCGCCTCGGTCAGCGTCGTCGCGTCGACGATGGTGAAGGGGACCGACAGCAGCTTGGCCAGCGTCTGCGCCAGCAGCGTCTTGCCGGTGCCCGTCGGGCCGATCAGCAGGATGTTCGACTTGGTCAGCTCGATGTCGTTGCGGGACCGCGACTGCTTCTGGATCTCGATCCGCTTGTAGTGGTTGTAAACCGCGACCGCGAGCTTTTTCTTGGTCTGTTCCTGGCCGATGACGTATTCGTCCAGGAACTTCTTGATTTCCTGCGGGACCGGGAGCGACGAGCGGGCACCGCCCCGCGCCTCGAACCGGTTGTCGTCCGCGATGATGTCGTTGCAGACCTCGACACACTCGTCGCAGATGAAGACCGTCGGACCGGCAATGAGCTTACGGACGTCGTTCTGGTCCTTGTTGCAGAACGAGCAGCGTAGAATCTCGCCTTCGCCGTTCTTTTTCACCATGTGGGTCAGGCCCGTTTGCGGATGACGTCGTCAATAATACCGTATTCCTTCCCCTGCTCGGCACCCATGATGTAGTCCCGTTCGGTATCGTCCTGGATGCGTTTGAGGGGCTGGCCGGTGTGCTGCGCGAGAATCTGGTTGAGGCGCTCGCGGGTCCGCAGCAGCTCGCGGGCGTGGATGTCGATGTCGGTCGTCTGCCCGCCGAGGCCCTGGACCCACGGCTGGTGGATGAGAATGCGCGAATTGGGGAGAGAGAATCGCTTGCCTTTCGCCCCCGCCGCCAGCAGGACCGCCGCCACCGATGCCGCCTGGCCGATGCAGTACGTCTGAACGTCCGGTTTGATGAACTGCATCGTGTCGTAAATCGCCATCCCGGCCGTGACGACACCGCCCGGGCTGTTGATGTAGAGCAGGATGTCCCGATCGGGGTCTTCCGCCTCCAGGAAGAGCATCTGGGCGATGACGAGGTTGGCGATATTGTCGTCGATCGGGGTCCCGATGAAGATGATGCTGTCCTTGAGCAGGCGCGAAAAAATGTCGTACGCCCGCTCGCCGCGGTTGGTCTGCTCGACCACCATCGGAATCAGCTGCGAATAGGAAGAATGAGCCATGCGAAGAATGCGTCCGCCGGAACGAAAATCGGTTCTCAGATTGTTGTGGGGAGGCTCAGGAGGTCTGCCTTACGTTTGAACGATTGTAGCACGCGACAGCAGGAAATCAATTGTCCGCTCCCGCCGCAGGCCCGAGTACAACCGTCCGATGCCCCCCTCCTTCTCCAGCCGCGCCCTGACCGCTGCCGGCGTGCGCCCGGTGCGTTCGGCATATCGGGCGACCTCGGCATCCACCTCGTCGTTCGAGACCCCGATGCGTTCGCGCCGCGAGACCTCGTCGAGCACCAGCGCGCCGCGCACGGCTTCCGCCGCGGCCTCGCGCTGCTTCTCCCGGAATTCCTCCCAGTTGATGTTCGTCTTCATCGGATCGATCTGCTGATCGATGAGACGTCGCACGAACTCCTCGACGCGCCGATCGATTTCGCGCTCGAGGAGCGCCTGCGGGACGTCGAACGACACACGGCGCGCCAGCTGCTCCATGAGCTCGGCGCGGACGGCGCGTTCGGCCTCGTGCCCGGCTTCGTGCTCGAGATCCTCGCGGATGCGCTGCTTCAGCGCCGCCAGCGAGTCGAAGTCTCCCACGTCCTTCGCGAATTCGTCGTCGGCATCCGGAACGACCCGCTTGCGGACCGCCTTCACGGTGACGTCGTAGCGGACCGTCTTGCCCGCGAGCTCGCCGATCGTGTACTCGGCGGGATACGTGATGTCGAACGACTTCGCTGCGCCGGCGGTCAGTCCGGCCAGCTGCTCGTCGAATCCAGGGGGATTTGCCGGCGCGCCTATGTCCACGGTCACGTTATCGTGTCGGTCAGAGGCCGCTTCCTGGTTATCCGCGGTGTCGGACGCTTCCGCGCCCTCGTCGCCGGTCTTCTGCGCGGTCCGTACGAGATCCAGGAGCACCGAATCGCCGACCTCCGTACCGCGATCGTCGACCGGCTCGTAGCGCGCCGACCGTTCGCGCAGCCGCGACAACGCTTCCTCGACCGCGGCGTCCGTCACGACGACAGGCGCGCGGCGCACCTGAATCGAGCCGTAGTCGCCGGGATCGATCGGCGGGACGGTATCGAACGTCGCCGTGAACTTGAGCGGCTGTCCTTCCTCGACGACGACGTCCTTGATGTCGGGCGCTTCCACCGGCTCGACGCCCTTCTCGCGCAGCGCCTCGTCGACCGCGCGGGGGATGAGGCCGTGCGCCACGTCATGCAGAATCTGATCGCGGAAGCGCTGGCGCACGATCTTCGTGGGCACCTTGCCGGGACGGAAACCCGGAATACGCGCCGCCTTGCTGTAGTCGCGCGAGACCTTGTCGATCTCCGCGTCGACCACGCTGCTGTCGATTTCGACGACCAGGTTCTTTCTGGTGTCGCTCACGTCAATGAACTCTGTTTTCATTCTTTGTCCGGGGGAATATCGCTCGTTCGCAAGCATCCGGCGGGCTCACGGCGCTCCCCCGGACCCCCTGCTCGCTCACTCGCGGGACCCTTGCGCCCCGCTTCGTTCGCCTCGCGGCTCGATCGCCCCCTGCGCGGTGTCGATCGTGTTTGAGGCCCCGGACAATGACCTCAGTATCGGCAGGTCGGGCCCGGAATCGGCCTCGGATCTTCACGGAATTACTACGAATCGTCCGCTGACCCGTCCGCGGGAATCGACGATGTTCCCCCGGATGGCATCCAGGCAAGCCGCAGAACACCCGATGGTACTATGGAACCGGCGTTTCCCGGTAGACACACGCGAAAGTGGCGGAACTGGCAGACGCGCTGGACTTAGGATCCAGTGGCCGGAAGGCCGTGGGGGTTCGACTCCCCCCTTTCGCATTCCGATCGCAAGTGCTCGGTGCTCCGTGCGCGGTGCTCCGTGCGGGGTGCTCGGTGCTCGGTGCCGGGTGCGTAGTGCTGGTGCTCGGTGCTCATGCGCGTGCACAGTGCTCGCGCTGAGTGCGCCGTGCCAGGTGCGCCGTGGTTGGTGCGCA
>Ga0310811_10013075_pt1 | contig 10800 bp, 6 predicted proteins | sample YCmetagenome_FD_207642 | JGI IMG/M metagenome (GOLD analysis project Ga0310811, IMG submission 207642) | Soil microbial communities from experimental microcosm in Duke University, North Carolina, United States - YC | ecosystem: Engineered > Artificial ecosystem > Soil microcosm > Unclassified ...
GAACCCGCATTGCGTACCGGTAGCAGCAAATCGCTCGTCTTTTGGGCAGAGGCGGAAGGAAGGTTGGTCAAAAACATATATCCTGCAAGCAGGATGAAAATTAAGTGTTTCATGGTTTTAAAATTTAATACACAAACCTAAAACACGCAGGAGCGGATCGCCAGCCAAATTGAGTAGTTGGCGGAGTTGGAGGGTAGTTATCTTTTTGGAGTGAGTAACATTCGGAGTCGCTGGGAGCGGGCCTTCGGCCCTTTAGGCCTCAGTTCCGTATCTAATGATGGGGGCTACACCCAAAACGCCCGTGGCGTTTTTTAGCGGCCCGGTTGTAATTTCTTTAACAGCATTTCCTTGCGGCTTCGCGAGACATCGATGGCAGCCTCATTGGTCATCACCAGGTAACCGCCTTCGCCTTTTACATACCGGCTGATCTCATTCAGGTTGACAAGATGGGAATGATGCACCCGCAGGAATGAATGATCTTCCAGCAACTCTTCGATCTCCTTCAGCGTCCGGGAAGCAATGACTTTTTGCCCGTCCTTCAGGTTCAGGATCGTATAATTGCTGTCCGATGAACAACTGACGATGGTATCTACGGTGATCATACGGAGGCCTTCCATGGTGGGAATGGCGATCTTATTGAGGGAATGCTGCGGGGATTGCAATTTTTGCAGGAGAATATCTATTTGCTGGGGGAGGGGAAATTGCAACCGTTGGGCTACTTTCTGAACAGCCCGCTGCAGTTCCTCCCGGTCGATGGGCTTTAATAAATAGTCCAGAGCGCTGAAACGGATAGCCTTAATAGCATATTGATCATAGCTCGTGGTAAAGATCAGCTCAAAATGGATCTGTTTTATTTTCTCCAGCAGCTCAAATCCATTCATCTGCGGCATCTCGATATCCAAAAACAACAGCCTTGGCTGATGCTCTTTAATGGCATGCAGGGCTTCGGCTCCCGAAAGACAGCTTTTTACCACTTCTACCTGCGGGCAATATCTTTCCAAGAGGATAGCCAGCGCCTCGCAACAGTAAGGTTCGTCGTCTACGATAATAGCCTTGATCATACTCTTTTTTTTCAATTGAGGACAGCCGCCATTAATTGGGCGGAGCCCAATTTGTACTTGAGGCCCCAAGCCGAAAGTACAGACATTATGCTTTGCTGATAAAAAATTATTTTTTTTGCTTAATTTTTTATCAGCACATTTTCACCGGTTATACTATTGATCTTTATAGTAAGCGTTACTTGTGTGCCAGTGGCATTCCCTTCGGGGTCCTGCAGGTCTTCGATGGTAAAGGAAGGGCCTTTTTTATCGGCTCCCGTCAGAAGGGCCATCCGTTCGGCCGTAATTTGCAGTCCCATCGATTTATGCTTCTCCACGGATTTGCTCTTCAGGGAGGCAGCGCGTTTGCGCCCGATTCCATTATCCCGGATGATACAGGTCAGCACTTCCCCCTCGACCCGTATGGTTATTGTCAGTACTCCTCCTCTTTCCTCCTTATGCATCAGGCCATGCCAGATGGCATTTTCGACAAAGGGTTGCAGGAGCAGCGGCGGAATAGAAATGTCCCAGGTGTCGGGCTCGTCTTCCAGCACGATATGGTAATCGAAAGCGTTCTTAAACCGTAACCTTTCCATATCCAGGTACAACTGCAGCACTTCCAGCTCCTCGGCCAGGGAAATGAGTGGATACCGGGAATGGTTCATGATCATGCGCATCAGGCGGGAGAATTTTGTCAGGTAGTCGGCGGCCGCCTCCGTCTCATGATTGAGTATAAAAAAATTGATGGCATTCAGGCAGTTGAAAATAAAGTGGGGGTTCATCTGGGAACGCAGCGCCTGCACTTCCAGCTCCTTTGCCCGCTGCTGCAACGCTGCCTTCGCCCTTTCCCCTTCCAGTCGCTGGATCTCCAGCTCATTCTCAGCCCGCTTGCGCAGATGGGCTTCATTCTTTCGCTTGAGCCGGATATACCGGAAATAAATGAACCCTATCAACAGCAGGAATACAATACTGCCGATGAGGATCTTCTTGGTCAGCATTTCCTGGCGAATGCATACGTCCGTCAACTGTTTCTCCTGGTTGAGCCATTTAATCTGCTGCTCGAACCCATAGGAGGCGAATTTTCCCTTCACCTGATCGTTAAGCACACTATCTTTCATGGATATATACCGCCGGTAATAGAAATAAGCGCTGTCCATCCGGCCTTCCCTATCGTATAAAGTGTACAGCATCTGGCAGTCGTCCCGGATATTCTGCCTTGCCCTGGCTGCGTTCGCCAGGACAAGACCCTCTCTCGCATACCGGAAAGCGCTGTCATGCTGCCCTAATCCCGCGTAGGTCCTGGACAGATCCTGCAGACAGCGCATGATCTGGTTGCCATCATTAAGCCGGCGCTGATAGGAAAGGCTTTTTATAAAATACGGCAATGCCGTAGCATAATCCTCCCGGAATAAATAATACTCTCCTTTGCTGACCAGGAAAGTACGCAAGGTCGCCTGCCCCAGCCGGGCGCTGTCTATCCGGCCATAATAATACAAGGCGCTGTCGTATTTATGCTGACGCGTAAGCAGTTCTGTATAGACCATCAGGTCCCAGAGGTCTTTATGCTCCGGCTTACTTTCACCAAATCCCACCCGGAAATATTTTTCAGCAGAGCTATAGTCCTCTATCTGCACGAACATGCTGGCCAGGGTGAGATGGATTTCTTTTACCAATGACGTATTGTTGATGGCTTCGGCCATTTGTATGCATTGCCGAAAAATATCGAAGGCCTTTTCATAATCCCCCCTTTCCCGGTAAGCCTCCCCTGTCAGGGACATCATATAGATCTCCTCCACAGCATTCCCCGAACGGCGTGCATATTCCTTTGCCTGCCCAAAATTGTACAAGGCCTCGTCAAAACGGCTCTGCGCGAAAAGAGAGAACCCCAATGCGTAATAGGCCAACGTAATGGCATACTTGTTATCCGTTTTCCGGAACCAATCCAGGGATTGCCGGGCCAGCTTTTCACTTTGGTTAAAGTCATTGGCATGCATGTTCATCAGGAAGGCCTGGCAGGCCAGGGCAACCGCGATGCCATGCGGGTAACCCGCTCTTTCTGATTCCTGCAGGGCCTCCGAGGCAAGACCGGCTATCATGTCGCTGGCCGAATCGTTCTTGTGCGTGAGCCAGTTGGTAGCCTGGTTTTCAAGACTGTCGATCCGCTTCCGGACCGGGTCAACCCCTCCCGGCTGCCCCAGCGCCGCCAGCACGGAAATAAGGAATAATATGGTGCAGTAGACTCTCATGGACATGATTCCCGGACTTCCCGGGGTAGGGCCCCGGCAAACAGGGGCAGGCCAGCCTGTTAAAATTAAACAAACGCCCTCATACCCCTCCTACCTTTCCTCCCAAATTGAGCAATTGGCAGCCTGGCAGGACAAATGGCCGGTTACGGTGAGCGGTTGGGGAAACCTGGCCCCCAGAGCAGAGCGCCGGCCAGGACCCGGGATTCAGGGAATGGGCGGGGATCGCTCCCGCCGGCCCCCCATCCGGGTGGGTAACTTAGGGAAAACTTCTATCCCCCTCTCATTCAGAAATAGTGTAATTTGCCCTTCTACTTTTTTTAAATTTTACCAATATGATCAAGCTACAAGTAATCGGAAACCTGGGTAAGGATTGTGTCACCAATACGGTGAATGGAAAAAACGTGATCAATTTCAACGTGGCGCACACGGAGAAATTCAAGGATGCACAGGGCAACCAGAAAGATAAGACCATTTGGGTGGAATGTGCCTACTGGACCGACCGTACCGGTATTGCCCCTTATCTCAAAAAAGGAACACAAGTATACGCAGAAGGAACGCCTGAAGTAAGGACCTATCCCAAAACCGATGGGACGACGGGCATTTCCCTCACCCTGCGGGTACAAAGCGTACAATTATTGGGCAGCAGAAGCGCGGAAGGCGGCGGTGGCGGCGGCTATTCCGGAGGTTCGTCCGAAGGATATGCTCCCCAGGCCTCTTCTTCAAGGGTATCTTCCCCTGGAGAGATGACCGAGCCTATCGACGATCTGCCTTTCTAAGCTGGTTCCAAAACTATAAAAGCAGAGGCTGTTTTGGCCTCTGCTTTTATTATTATAGAGGGCGGGGCCCGGCACTCACCTTTCCGCTATCGACAATAGCAGGTCATTTAACTCCTGGTCCATCTTCTTCAGATCGGCTTCACACTGATTGATCAGCGCAACTTTCCGGTCGATAACCTGCTCATCAGCCATTTTATCTTTCAGAATTTGCTCTACCTGGGTCTTTACTGACCCTATTTCACCTTCCAGTACAGCCTGAATAGTCCTGGCCGACTCCCGCATTTTGGATAATATACCTTCCGTCATCTTATCGGAAGTATCCTGCCGGTTCTTCTGCAGCTCTTCCAGCACCTTGGTTGAAATAGTCTTTTTTAATTCTACCGCCACCGCCCCCTTGCCCGTAAAAATGCCTGCTGCGGCAATAGCTAAAATAACCGGCAACATGGTTATCGGGTTGAGGATGCCGAAAACAAATATCATCGTAAAAATGGCGCCCAGCTGGATGCCCATCTGCCTGTACAACCCCTTGGAAAATCCAAAATTATAGCCATACCAGGCTGAGCCTGCATCGACGAACAGCCCCACAATAGTTGCCCCGATCCTTTCGGCGGTGGACTTTTCCTTTAGCCCGGCTTCTTCCGGACTGACCCCTGACAGCTCGATCTTCACATCCTCCAGAGCGATGTAGAATTTTTTCAGATTGTCTTCCCGTTCGGTAAAGGTCTCCTCCATCTTTACCTCCATCAAAGGAGTTAGCTTATCCTTTACCCATTTTATTTGCTCACTCTCCATCCGGCTCTGTAGTTTCTCAAGGATTTCCGTAACGATGGCGGCCCCCGATTTCTTGGGATGAAAAGGGTCGAATTTCTTTTCCACTACGATCTCTCCCACCCAACCGGCCGTATTACTGATGACATAGCTTAAATTGCTCTCGATCTCACGCCGTATATCGAAGCCGGCTTTCTCGATCTTCACCGCTATCTCTCTGATGATGAGATTTTTTTGGGCTTCGAGGTTGGACAGCCTGGGCTTCTGCTCTTCATACCTCCTGCTGATCTCTTCCAGGCTCGTATCCAGTAACCCCCGTTGCAGGGGGATGACATCGAACAAGCCTTTCCGGATGGCGAGAATAAACTCTTTTACAGGTTGCAGGATCTTCACCTTGCCCTTCTTGTTCGTCAGGAAATCCGCCAGCAGATCCTCCAACGGCCGGATGCCGGATGCAACGACCTGTTCATCGTCATTCTCCAATCTTCCTTCCAGGGCCCCCAGCGCATTGATATAAAAGATGCCCTTTGTTCCGAATTCTGTCCTGGTAGCGAGTTTAGTATTCCCTAATTTCATTACTTCCTCCCTTTCTATCTTTCGGACCTGGTTGATCTTGTTGTTGACGAAAAAAACATATTCATGGCCCAGGTTCCGGATATTGTTCTCGATATAATCCATTTCCGCCAGTGAACACAAACTCTCGCAACTCATCACAAAAAGGATGGCATCGGCCCGGGTCAGGTAATTAACCGTGATATTATTCCGGCTGATACTCTCGTCCAACCCCGGCGAATCGATGATCTCCACCCCGTCCTTGCATAAAGCCAGGTCCCAATACAGCTCGACCCTTTCATAGGGGGTCTCTGCTATCGACTCCGCCTGCTCTTTGGCAGGGTCGGGGATAACGACGAACTCTTTCAGGTCGCTTACCGGTATTTCCAGGGGCTCCGGCGACCTGCCTTTATACTCACGTATATATTTCAGCGCTTGGGGAGAGATGCCGTCGGGAATCTTTTGCGGCAATGGATCTTTGAAGAATAACCGGGCCCTTTTCGTCTCCGAATACTTGACCTCGTTGATGACCGCTGTGCAGGGAATAGCGTAAGCCGGAAGGATCTCCTTCCCTAATAAGGCATTTATAAACGTGCTTTTCCCCACATTGAACCTACCCAGCACCATGACCTTAAAGGTTTCACTCCGGATCTTCTCTTCCATTTTTTTTATTTTCTCCTCTTCAGGGGTCATATTTAAGCCGGAGAAGATCTTCCGCGCATTGCCCAGTAATACCTCCACCTGCTTTTTTTGGTCCTGGAATCTCTGGTAACTGTTTCTTGTCTGTTCCATGATGTGTTTTTTAATTTTATAGTAAGTTCTTTTTGATGCTCTCCAGCGTATCGATCTGCCGGATAATGGATAACAGGACAGGGTCCCGGCCGGACGCAAATAATTGCAGACCCGCATCCTGTTCCTCAATCCAGCTATTTTCCTCCTTCCTGATCGCGGTCACGACGTCCTCGTAAAAGACTTTGATATTCCCGGACGCACCGTCAAATACCTGGTTGAACAGGTCCGTAATGACAGCGCCGAGTTGGAGGGACAGCTGTTCACGTTGCTGTTTGATCGTCCCACTCAACAACTTTTCACCTATCAAACCTCCCGCCACCGTTACCAGCGGCCCGATAGGCCCGATGATAAAGAATGAGGCCACCGACACAGAGCCGGTAATGACCCGTACGATATCCCTCGCCTTATTGATATCTTTCAATCCTTCCGCACCGGCCCCGACGGTAAAAGAAGGGGACTCCACCAGGTTCTTCGGACTTTGGACAGGGAAACTACGGGAGGATAACTGCTTTACCTGGCTGAGGATCCCGCTGATATCGCCAATGACCTTGGACTCGATACTTTTCTCGATTCCATGGACAAAGATTTCCATCTCGATCTTCAACCGGTGACCCAGATCGTTTTTCCACCACTCCCTGGGATTCCTTGACCTGGACAGCTCATATTTCAACCGGTCCGAAGTCAATTCCTTTTGTTTCTCCAATAAGCTCTTCAGCCAAAGTATACAGTCATTCGATCGCTGGTTTACCGAAATGCCTATATCCTGCCATAACAGCTTCTTTTGCTCTATTTTATCACGTATCTTCCAGAGATCCCTCTTTTTGACCTCGTCATTTTTTACCAGCTCCAGTTTTTTTGCAATCAGGTCTGCCTCTATTTTTCCGATTAGCAGCAAGAGATGCCGGGCGATGCTTCTCTCTTTCAGCGTCTGGTGAAAATCATCACCTGCCCAGGATCCGAGCATATTTTTCAACTGCGCCACATCATGGGTCCCTTCAAACGATAAGGGCTCCGTCTCCCTTTCACCGGCCAGAAGGACCAGGGGTATCTGTGCCCCGATAGAACCTAACCGGCTCTGGATATACTGGACAACCGTCTTTCTTTCAGCCGGGCTTACCTTTTCTATTTTGCCAATGACCACCGCCACATGGGGAATAAATTCTTTCGTGAGAAGATTGCCCAGCATCTCCCTTTCCAAAAGCCCCAGCGCTGCCGTGGCATCTCCCATCAACAGGACCACGTCTGAATCGGCCGGTCCGGTATACAGTGTCTTGCTCCCGGCATCCGGAATACCTATCGGAGTTTGCACCGTTATCGTCATGTTGCTCTTTTCCAGCCATTCACTGGCTATTTTAAAAGTTATCCCGGAAAGGGCCTGCCCGGCAGCAAAAAACTTTTCCAGCGAGACATCCGCAAGAGGCATTTCCGAAACAAGACCGTCCTCAAAGGACAAGAGAGCTGTTTCATCCCCGGCATCGATGGTATATCGGACCTGCTGTGGCGACATGCTTCCCTCCGGCAGCAGTTCCCTGTCCAATAATAAATTGATCAATAAATTTTCGTTGGTATAATGCCCTCTCAGGACAGATATCCTGAAAGAAGGATTGTTCGTGAATCGTTGAAGGAGGATAAACTCCCTGACATAACTTTCTAATCCGTTCTCCCTCAGAAAGAGCTGTAGTTCCTGCAGGATGGAGGAAAGCTGTCTTTTATCTGGCTTGTCCATAATAAATGATTTATTGGTTTTTGTATGATTCTTTTAATTTCTCCAGCTCCCCGATATATTTCTTCAGCAGCTCCTGGTCCTTGCCGGTCTTCTTTCTCAATTCCTCCAGGGCAATCCCCCTCAACTTATCGTGGCCTATCATTTCTTCGACCAGTTTCCCATAAACAGTCATGTACTTAGTGGCGGTATCCGATAACGCGGAGTAGAGACGATGTCCTTCCTTACGGAATGCTTCACGGACCTTCTCCATTATTTCAGCATAATATTCCCGTATCCTTTCGTTGGTAGAGGCCCGCACTTTTTGACGAAGTGTAGCTGTGGATACAAAGAGACCTTCCCCGCCAAAGAAATTGAACACCTTTTCCACCGCATTTTCGATATCCGAGGAAACGGACTTACCGAAAAAATCATCGATGGCCGTTGTGACCTTTTCCAGGCCAAGCCCCACTCCTTCATTCATAGACCGGTCGACCATCCTGGCGATATCATTTGAATACAAGGAAGACCCGGTGATCTGCTGCATGATACGTTGATCGGAGCCCACCGTCGGGACAGCATGGTTATTTTCCAGCAATGCCAGGCTTTTATACCGCTGAAGAAATTCTTCTTCGAAGTCCCCGTATAGTTTTTGATAACTGGCGGTCATCGCCCCAAGGTGCCTGTTCAGGTCCTTCCCGATCGTAAAAATGCTCCTGCTCACATAAGAGCCCAATTGGGAGCTGTCTATGACCTGGGCCAGCTCTCTTTTGGAACCGGCGTTATCTATCCTGGCGGAGAAATAACGGATACCGCCTTCCCGCTCCGCCTCCACCTGCTGTTGTAACTGAACCAGACAGGCTTCGGTCTTTTGCTGCAGATGGCTATGGAACAGGGCCCGCCTGGCAACGGTATATGCTTCAATGTCCGGAATACGGTTGCTTTCCAGGTTTTGCTTTTCCCGGATACAGGTGGCTTCAAAGGTCCGGAGATCATGATCCAGCGAGACCAGCAGGGAGTTGGTCAGACTGATAAGCCGTTCCGTCAGAACCCATTGCTTCTTTTCTGATAATTGTTGGAAAAGATCCGCCATCGTTGCCTGGTATTCTTCCACAAGACTCCTTCTCTCCTCCGATGGTATTTTTTCCAATAAACCGGTTCTTTCGATAAGATGAGCCTCTTCCAGGGCCAGCAACGTGGGTGCCGGATATACTTTCATGTTCTTGACTTTCAGGAAAGCGGAAAGCCTGGTGGTCACATTGGTATGAACCAGTTCCCGCTCCGTGCTGTTTCGGAGCAGCTCTGTTTTGGTAAGCAGGAACAGACAGCGATGCAGGTTATCAGGGATATAACGGGTGAGAAATTCCTGCAGGGTTTGGGTAAAGGGAATCCCGCTTGGCACCATGATCACCGCTAAGTCGCAATCCTCCCGGAGAGCACGGCTCGTGACCTGCAAATGGGACTCATCAACGGCGTCGATGCCGGGTGTATCTATCAGCACGATGCCTTTGTGCAGGATCGGTGAAGGATAATAAAGCCTTATTTTTTTGAAAACCCCCGTATTCCGGCTGTCTGTCGTCAGCGCCCGGACCAGGTGACCAATCTCCAGGGAAGAGGAAACCTCCGGGAACGGACTACCGTTTGGAAACCCCCGGCGCATCAGCTCTTCCCGGTCGCGCGAATAGCTCAGGCAACCTCCGTCATGGCAATCAACCAGCAGTTCTATCGTTTCACCATATTCGATAAAGGTGGTGATCAGCGTGGTCCCCTGCACGGCATGGGTCTTCAGGAAATCGCTCTGTAAGAGGGTGTTCAGAAAAGTGGTTTTGCCGGAAGAGAACTCCCCGATAATACCCAGGTACAATTTCTCGTCATTTTGCCGGATGAGTATCTTGTTCAGGGAGGACTGCAACAGCTCTTTTCTTTCCGGCTCCCAGGGATAGCGGGAGAGAAGACCGGCTATAAAAGCACAGGCATTTTCGACAAAGGTCGCTGCGGGCACTTCTGTGGGATATGAAGTGTAGTTCATACGAGGGTTGTTTGATGAAAAAAGGGAATCAGGTGTCCGTAGGGTCGTGATGCAGGAGATCGGAGTCGTCTGCCAGGTCTTCATGATCGGCCTCGCCGACATCCCAGTCCGTGTGCAGATCCGGATGATGGGTCAGGAAATGGTCCCCCTGGTGAAGGTCCGCCACATCGTTAGGATCAGGGAGCTCATGCTCTGCTGGATTATGTCCGGCCAGGTCATGTGCTGCGAGATCATGTGTTGGGAGATCGTGCCCGGCGGGATCATGCCCGGGGGTTTCATGGCCCGGTAGCTCAAGGGCTGCCGACAAAAGGTCTTTTCCCATGCCGATGAGGGGGCTCAGCATTCCCAATTCCGCCAGGAAGCTCTGACGGTCATCGGGTTTGACGCCCTCCGAAACCCTGCTGCCGGCCAGATTGCCGGAGAGGGGCCCCGTACCACGGAAAGAGCCTGCGACGGAAGAGTCCTCACCGGCTGGCGGTCTATCCAGCATAGCGGCCATTAACTCCTGTAATCCCGTTTCAAACCTGGACGGTTCCCGCATGTCCACCGCTATGAATTGACGCATAAAGACGGGTATGCTGCTTTCGACCGTCCCTGACCTTAAAACAGGAATATATTTCTTATTGGATAACATGGTACGGTAGAGGTCCTCCGTGATCAGCGCATATTCGTAACCGACACCGCCTATCCTGTTCTCGGCCTTGAATTTATACTCGGGAGTAAAAATGATCACCACTTTGCCCGCCTTCTGAATAAGAGGGTCCATAAACCGGTACTTGTTATCACCTGCCCCCAGCCCCTGCTGATCCAGGATTACCGGGATGCCATAAGCGGAGATCCTTTGGGCCAGGTGTAACACCCACTGCAGATGGTCATTGTTGTTATTATGACAATAAGA
>Ga0310811_10013076_pt1 | contig 10800 bp, 12 predicted proteins | sample YCmetagenome_FD_207642 | JGI IMG/M metagenome (GOLD analysis project Ga0310811, IMG submission 207642) | Soil microbial communities from experimental microcosm in Duke University, North Carolina, United States - YC | ecosystem: Engineered > Artificial ecosystem > Soil microcosm > Unclassified ...
GATAGCGGACGCCCGGAAGGTCGCGCACACGGCCGCCGCGGATCAGCACGACGCTGTGCTCCTGGAGGTTGTGGCCCTCGCCGGGGATGTAGCTGATCACTTCGCGCTGGTTGGTCAGGCGGACCTTCGCAACCTTGCGAAGCGCCGAGTTCGGCTTCTTCGGGGTCGTCGTATAGACACGGGTGCAGACTCCGCGCTTCTGCGGGTTCTGCTCCATCGCAGGGACCTTCGACTTGGCCTTCTGCGGTTCGCGACCCTTGCGGATCAGCTGGTTAATCGTCGGCATGAAGCCCTTCACCTTTCATTGCCGCATTCGCGGCGGTTACTTTGCTCAACAGAAAAAGCGCGGAACCGAAGCAGCACATTGGGCCGCCTGGCGACGCGCATGTTGAGCAATGTTCAGCTCTTGCCCGGCGAACAGCGAAGAATCCCTCTCGCTCGGACGGGCGGGCACATAGCCGCGAGGGGATGAAGGGTCAACCGCAGCGGAACGCATTTGCGCTGGATACCCGCGGCCTCATCGAAACCCGCTCGCGCGGCGCGGCCACTAAGCGTATTGAATCACTGCTGCGCCTTTCACTGATGGAGAAGCGAGATGGCACACAACCTCCTCTTCCTCGGCCTCGCGATGATGATCGGTTCGGCGTCGTCAGCTTCGCAGCCCGATTTCACGCCAATCGTTCCAAGCGCAGCAGCGCTGGCACCGCCTGGATCGCCCCAGACCAGATATTGCCTGCGTGTGGACCCCGTGACCGGGAGCAACGTCCAGACGATCCAATGCTGGACTCGTGAAGAATGGGCCGAACAGGGCGTCGATGTCGACAAGGAATGGGCGAAGAACGGCGTACGTGCGATGACGTGAGCGAGTGGCTGGAACTCGATTCTCCATTCTCCCGTTGACCAGCGGTATTCGATAGCGCTCTCTTCGATGTTGCCCCGAGCCATTCCCCTGATGCTTTTCGCCGCATTGGCGAGCTGTGGCGCAGACAAGCGCGCGGACAAGGATACCGCAGGAGGACCAGCCATGGAAAACGCCACGCTCGCGAAACTCGATCTCACCAGCGACGCCTTCCAGAAGGGCGGGCCAATCCCGGTGCAATACACCTGTGACGGCGCCGACCAGACGCCGGTGCTGCACTGGGGTGAGCCGCCGCAGGGGACCAAGAGCTTCGCGCTGGTGATCGACGACCCTGATGCACCAAGCGGCACATTTCGCCATTGGGGTGTGTTCGATATTCCCCCTTCGGCCCGTTCACTTGGCGGAAGCCAAAAGATTGGCACCGAGGTAACCAACGATTTCGGCAAGCCGGGCTATGGCGGACCGTGCCCGCCCCAAGGACACGGTCCGCACCATTACCACTTCAGGTTGTTCGCGCTCGATACGGTCAATCTTGGCCTGTCCTCGAGCGCAAAAGTGATCGACGTCGAGAACGCTGCTCAGCATCATGCAATCGCCGAGGGCGAACTGATCGGCACTTACGAGCGCAAATAACCCCTAGGCTTGCTCCTTCCGCCTCCGGCCGATCTCCTGGATGAAGCGGAAGGCCTCGGGAGTGAAGGGCGCGTTCGGCGCGTCGCCGTGCCACTCGTCCATGCGCTCGTAGAGCCGCGTGGCGCCTTGCATCATCTGAGGAGTTGCTGCGGCCGCGAATGGCGCGAGCAGCTGCTGCCACTCATCGAAGACAGCCTGCGCCTCGGGGCTGTCCGCTCCTCGCGGGATCGCCGCCTCGAGGCGCTTGCCGAGCTCTGCCCATTTGCGGCTGTACTCGGCCTGGTCGAAGCCCTGCTGGGGCGGATGCTCGGCCCAATGCGCTTTCTCCTCTGGCGAGAAATAGCGGTCCGTGACCTTCTTCCAGTCTTCGGGTTGCATGATCTTGTCTCCATTTCGAATGAGCGAGCAGAAGGTCTCGGCATCGACGGGCTCGCCGCGGTCGATGCGGGACTTGACTGAAAGGAGCAACGCTGCGGCTTGGTCGAGTTCGGCCTTCCGCTCCTCAATGAGCCTCAGCTGAGCCTCGACAATTGCGGACAAATCCATGCTGCCGCGAGCGGTCAGCTTGCCGATTTGAGCGAGGCTCAGGCCCGCGCGCTTCAACGCGAGGATTTGCTGAATGCGCTCGAGCTCGCCCCGGCCATACACCCGGCGACCGCTGTAGGTGCGAAGCGGCTTGATGAGGCCTCGTGCCTCGTAAAAGCGCAAAGCACGGCTGGTGAGGCCGGTGCGTTTGGCAACGTCACGGATGTCGAGCGGCTGTTCCATGGCCGCCTTGTACACGTTGACGTAACGTCAACTTCAAGCGGGAATTTCAAAGGCGAGCGAAGAGCACCGCGACATAGGTGAGGAACCCAGCGACGGCGAACAAAGCCAGCCCGAGCTGGATCTTCTTGCCCGCGAAGAAGATGCCGGCCGCTGCGGTTAGTGCAAGCACCAGATGGAAGGCGAGGTTAAGCGGCGATGTCAGCCGGTGCTCGAGCACTGCTTCCTTGAGGATGGAGCTAGCCAGCATCGCGATCAGGAAGGCGAAGAAAGCCTTGCGGTGCCGTTCGAAATGACCGGTCAGATCGACCGGCTGGTCCGCCGGAACATCCGGAAGGATGAGCGCAGACAACATGTACAGCAGGCCCATCTGAAGCAGGATCGCAGCGAAATCGAGGAAGTCCCAATTGTGCCGCGCCGTGAGCCCGAAACTCGCCCACCAGGCCTGCGCGGCGAAGAGCAGCACCAGGGCACTCCAAATGAGCGGCGCCGGATCAACGTGGATCCGCCCACGGGCCAGCAACAATGCGCGGTATCCCTGCAGGACCTGAGTGATGGCCAGGCCGAGGATGATAGAGAGTAGAACCGAGAGATAGCTGAATGCGTCCATCAGTTTTCGGCCCGGATTCGATATTCGGCGAGACGCTCGTAAAAGGGCCGCATGCGATCCGCGAGCCGTCTGTCTTCGGCGGCGAGATTGATCCGGTTTCGCTCAGGCGGTCCGAAGCCGCTGCTCTTTTCGACTGCACCGTACCAGTGAGGTGCCCAGGGACCGTCAGTTTCTCGGCGCCCAGGCGTCCAGCTCAGCATCGCTGGGTCCCACGAAATGTCGAGTTTTCGACAAAGACCGCAGAGCACCGCTTGTGCGTTCTCGAGAACGTCGTTGGCGTCGACGACGGGCGGCGCATGACCGAGGCGGTCCGCCTCGCGTTCGAAGAACTCCGCCTGCCGTTCAAGACCGAAATCCTCGAATGCCGCAGCCTCGCGCTTGCGCAAATAGGAGGCGATCATGCGCTCGGGCTCGCGGATCAGGAACGCGTGGGTGAACCCTTCGAAGTCGTCGTAGCCGATAGGCCCGGCCATGTGATGCCACATATGCTTCTGATACCAGACTGGCGAATTGTCGGACGGATCGCCGGCTAGCGTCTCCATCACGCTGCGCCAATCGCAATCCATCGCGGCGATCACCTCGTCGCGCATTGGGTGATCTGCGCCCGTCGTGTTGAGGAAGCAGCCGTAGAAGGGTTCGTCGGAGACGAAGGTGTCAGTCCGGCTGCCGAAGCTGCGCATCATGGCGGTGGAGAGGTTCCGCGGCCCCGACCACATCGCGATGCGCATGGTCACGGACGCCGTTGCTCCTCAGCGTCGCGCTCGACCCGCTTGGCGTAGAGATTCTGCAGCCTCTCCACCATTGGCCCGCGGCAGTTGAGCTGGCGGCCGTCGATCTCACGCACCGGCACGATTCCGGCGAATGTGCCAGTGACGAAGGCCTCGTCCGCGCCATAGACGTCGGTCAGCGAGAAATCCTTTTCGATCGCTGGAATGCCCGCCTCGCGAGCGATTTCGAGCGCCAGCCCCCTCGTGATCCCGCCGAGACAATATTTGCCGCTGGACGTCCACACCTCGCCCTTGCGCACGATGAAGAAGTGCGTCGAGTTGCAGGTCGCGACGAACCCTTGCGGATCGAGCATCAGCGCTTCATCCGCGCCCGCCTGCGTCGCCTGGATTGAAGCCAGGATGCAGTTAAGCTTGGAGTGCGAGTTGATCTTCTGGTCCTGCACCGCCGGATCGCCGCGACGGACATGGACCGTGAACAGCTTGAGACCGCGCTCGTAAATCGAGGGATCGGGTTCCTTATATTCCGGAATGATCACAATCGTCGCTCCGCCGACGACCACCCGCGGGTCCTGGTAAGGGGTGGAGCGCACGCCGCGCGTGATCATCAGCCGGACGTGGACGCCTTCAATCATGTGGTTGGCATCAAGGGTTCCGTAGAGCCGCCGCGCCAGTTCGTCTCGGCCAAGGCCCATATCCATGGCGATCGCCTTCGCGCCTTCGAGCAGCCGCTCAAGGTGCCGATCGAGGAATAGGAGCTTGCCCTTGTGGACACGAAGCCCTTCCCAAACACCATCGCCGAGCATGAATCCGCTGTCGAACACCGACACGACGGCTTCAGCGCGAGGTTTCAGCTCGCCATTGACGTTGATGAGGATCGAGGCGTTCCGCGGATCGGAAACATCGTGCATCGACTTGGCCATCCGGGGACGGTGCAGCGGCGGCGAAGCATTGGCAACTCCGATGGCGCCAGCCGCGCATTCGACCGCCGACCGAGCTGTCCTTAGGCACCACCCGGGCGACATCAATTTTTAACTCATGTTGTTCACGAGAACGATATGAGCCAGTTGCATTTTGCTCATGCCGCAGAGCGGTCGACAGCACGAAGAATAACCCTTTCATGGCGCGTCCAGCTCGCAGCCATCGTTTCCCTCTCGATCTATCTCCATTCGCTCATGTGGTGGACCGAGCCGCGCGACATGAGCCTTTTCTTGGGGCCATGGTTCGAACATATCGTCCGTTACGGGCCCGTCGGCGCATTCGCGCACCCGTTCAGCAATTACACGCCCGCGTACCTCTACCTGTTGGCACTCGTGTCGCTGTTTCACGGCACGATGGCGCCGATGTACCTCATTAAGCTGCTTTCGGTCGCGGGGACGGCTTTCGCAGCATTTGCTATCGCCGATCTCATCAAGAGCATTGGCGGCAATCCAAGATGGGCAGCTCTCTTGTTCATCTTGCCCTCGGCAGTGATCAACTCCGCTTTACTCGCTCAATGCGACGCGCTCTGGACCGGCGCATGCGTCTTCGCCGTGGCCGCGACGATCCGGGGCCGGTCGATCACGTCGCTCGTCTGGTGCGGAGTGGCTGTCGCGTTCAAAGCCCAGTCGGTATTCATCGCGCCGTTCGTTATCGGAGCCCTGATCGGCCGCCGCTCGCCCTGGTGGCACTGGGCGATCCCGCCGATCGTCTTCGTCGCAATCATGTTGCCGGCATGGTTGGCCGGGTGGCCTGCGTGGGACCTCGCGATGGTCTATCCGTCACAGCCTGCATGGGTCCCCTTTCCCGGCCGGATCGCCAATCCCTGGATGCTCGCGACAGTATTCGCGCCGGAAGCCGGCAAGGATCTTTATTGGCTGGGCTTTGCCGCGGCAGGCGCGTCGTCAGTCGCGATTGCGGCGCTCACCAGCAATTCGATCGGAAAGCCCAAGGCAATGGCGATGCTCGCCTTGCTGTCGTCGTTTGCACTGCCCTTCTTCTTTCCGAAGATGCTGGAGCGCTATTATTTCCTTGCCGACCTGCTGTCGCTTGCGATCGCCGTTTCAGTTTGTGCGCGTTCGACCGCACTTCTTGCGGTGGGAGTGCAGCTCGCGTCCTTCCTTTCGCTCCTGACTTACATGTATTTCTATGATGATCCCTATCCGACGCTGATCGCGATCGTTCCAGCGACGGTCGCATTGGTGGCGGCGTGCATCTTGTCGTTTCGCTTCGGCGCCGCGTGGCCGCGCTTCAAAAATCCAATGCAGCAACACCCAAGCGCGTTGTGCGAGACGGCCTAGCCGTCGCTAGAGCTGACCCGGCTCCAAATCCACCGGGCTGCGCGGCCTTAGATAGAGCCTTCTTACCATCGGGAAGCGCTCGGCAGCTTCCTGCTCTATCCCCCAGACGAGTGCTTCGACGTCGCGCGCGGTGATCTCATCGTCGAAATCGACTGAAAGCATGGCTGTGATCTGGTCCGGAGCGCTGTGAATGGTAAGCACCTGCCCAACCGCGGTCACGCCCTTCCTCGATTGCACCATGTCATGAAGTGCGGAAACGAGTTCCGGATCGGCGGCTTCACCAATGAGCAGGGCCTTCGATTCGAACGCGAGAAGCGCGGCGGTGAACCCCAGGATCACTCCGATAAGGATCGACGCGGCACCATCGAAAAACGGATCATGAAGCAGCTGTGACAACAGCAATCCGATAGCCGCCGCGATGATCCCCGCGATCGCAGCTCCGTTCTCGAGCAGAACGATGAAAGCGGGCGGGTCCTTTGAGCGCCGGATCGCCTCGAACCAGCCGAGCGCGCCCTTCGCTTTTCTGAAGTCGCGGTAAGCTTCGAGTGTCGACCAGCCTTCGAGCAGGAACGCGACCAGCAGCACGGCATAAGCAATGACTGGCGACACAGCCGGCTCTGGATGGGCGATATGGAGAATCCCTTCGTAAACGGACACTCCCGCGCCGAGCGAAAAGACGAGGACGGCAACGACGAAGCTCCAGAAATACAGCTCGCGGCCGTAGCCGAACGGATGAAGCCGGTCGGGTGGACGCTTGGCCGCACGGCGACCCCACATCAGCAACAGCTGATTGGTCGAATCGACGACGCTGTGGACCCCTTCCGTGAGCATCGCCGACGAGCCGGTTATCACCGCGGCAACGAACTTCGACACGGCAATCCCGAGGTTAGCAAGGAGCGCGACGACAAGCGTCCGGGTGCTGGTTGTGTGCGCGCTCATGGCCGCGCGATAGCGGGGCGCGCTTGGTTCATCCAGATGGCGCGACAATCATTGCTTCGTAGGTGTCGGGCGCGGCCGGCAACGTCCAGCGCGTAAAGAGCCCACCGCCAACTACAAGCACGATCAGGGCAGCGCTCGCGAGCGCTTCGCGCCGCGTGACTCGAAGATCATCGCTGAGCAGGATGAGTGCGAGTACGGAGGCTGCCATCGACCAGAGGTGGTAGCGGACGTCGGACGCAATGCTGACCACGAGGAAGCTCGCCTCCAGCGTCAGGACGGACGCAATCAGGGCGAGTGCGAGACGACCGGCTGGCCCATCGCGGCGGCGCCACGCCGAGGGCCCCAGCAGAAGTGCGATGGTCGTCCAGACGATGGGCCAGCCGAGCGGCGTGCCGGCCTCGGCCGCCGCGGCCGACTGCCAAACGGCCAACAGCGGATTTGAGGGAGTATTCAGGCCCAGGTCGTTCTCCTCCGCTTCGTCGGGCGGAGCGGCCTCCTGAAGATTGGACGGGACCAGCCAGCGCTCGGTGGAATTCCAATGCCGTAGCCGATGCTCTGCATAAGCTACGGGATGCACGGCGACGGACTGCGCGAGGTCGAAATACAATGTGCGGTCGCTCTCGTCTTGCAACCTTTCGGTCGAAGGTTCGCACGCATTCGGTTCACCGAGCGGATCCCAGAAATAGGCCTTCACACAGTGGCGGCGAGCAATCTCCTGGCGTTCCGCTCGACTGAACGGGCTCGGCGAATTCGGCGACGCGACCGCGATCGCCGCGAGGTCGTATATGGGGAGGCTCTTCTCGACTCCGCTTGGCTCGGCGCCGAGCACATGATGATCGAGAAAGGGCGACGCCAGCAGAATGCCGGCGGTGGCTCCGAGCGCAAGGATTCCACGGCCGATCATCGATCCCGGACGCGGGAGCAGAAGCGCAATCAGCGGCGCTGTCGCAAAGATCGCGTTTGCGCGGACCAACGTCGCGTATGCAAACAACAGCACTACAGTCGATGCCTGAATCCACGGTACGCGCCGCCGGGCGTGCCGGTAATGTCCGACGATCCCGACGGCGCCCATCAGCGCACCGAGCATCTGGCAATCCTTCAGCACCACCATCTGCCAGCCGAGGAGCAGCGGCGACAGGGGAACAATAGCGGCCATGGCAGCTGCACCTGGACGGCCGCATCGGACCAAAGCCGCGACGATCAATGCGAAACCGAGCGCGTAGAGGGCGACCTGGAGCACGAACATCGGTGCCGTTCCGGCCGCCAGTGGATGGAGCAGCTGCCACAGGCGAACCATGATCGGCGGGTGCCAGTCCGTCAGCTCATCGCTCAACACCTGCTCGTACTGCGAGACGGTGTCGTACATTGCGATGCCGGGCCAGAAGACGGCCGCGACCGCAGCGATCAGCAGCGCGACCGAGCCGCCGCTGATCCAGGCTTTCGCCGATTGGTTCAGATGTGGATCACGCGCCCGAACGCGGCGAGCACGCTCTCATGCATCATCTCGGACAAGGTCGGGTGCGGGAAGACGGTGTTGATGAAGTCCGTCTCGACCAGCTCCGCGGTCTTGCCGATCGTATAGCCCTGGATGAGTTCGGTGACCTCGGCACCGATCATGTGCGCGCCGAGCAGTTCACCCGTCTTCGCGTCGAATACGGTCTTCATGAAGCCGTCGACCTCGCCGAGCGCAATCGCCTTGCCGTTGCCGATCGCCGGGAACTTGCCGACTTTGACCTGATAGCCCTTCTCCTTCGCCGCGGCCTCGGTCAGGCCGACGCTCGCGACCTGCGGCCGGCAATAGGTGCAGCCCGGGATGTTTTTCGGATCGGTGGGGTGCGGGTACACGTCCTTATTGCCGAGCTCTTTCGCGATCGCCTCGGCGGCAGTGACGCCCTCGTGGCTGGCCTTGTGAGCGAGCCACGGCGGCGCGGTGACGTCGCCGATCGCCCAGATGCCGGGAACGTTGGTGCGGCACATCGGATCCGTATCGATGTGGCCCTTGGTCGTCTTCACCCCCAATGCCTCGAGGCCGATATTCTCGGTGTTTGGGACAATTCCGACGGCGACGATGCAATGACTGAAGCTTTGTTCCGCCGATTTTCCGTCGCTCGTCTTGATCTTGGCGGCGACGCCCTTCGCGTCGGCCTTTAAGCTTTCGACTCCAGCTGACGTGAGGATCGTCAAGCCTTGCTTCTGAAGGCTCTTGGTGAGCTGCGCGCTGACCTCCGCATCCTCTACCGGCACGACGCGGTCGAGCATCTCAACGACGGTCACCTTGGCTCCGAGATCGGCGAAGAAGCTCGCGAATTCGATGCCGATTGCGCCGGACCCGATCACCAGAAGCTCGCTCGGCATTTCCGCCGGAGTCATCGCATGGCGATAGGTCCAAATCCGCTTGCCGTCGGCCTTTGCGAAGGGCAGGTCGCGCGCCCGGGCGCCGGTGGCGACTATGATATGCTTGGCAGCGAGGTCCGTGTTCTTGCCGTCCGCTCCGGCAACGCTCATCTTGCCCTTACCGGTGAGCTTTCCCTCGCCCATCACGACTGTGATCTTGTTCTTCTTCATAAGGTGCGCGACGCCCTGGTTCAGCTGCTTCGCCACTGCGCGGCTGCGCGCCACGACCTTTCCGATGTCGAAGCTCGGTTTCTCGTTGCTGAGCCCGTAAGCCTCGGCGTGCTGCATGTAGTGATAGACTTCGGCCGTCCTGAGCAAAGCCTTCGTCGGGATGCAGCCCCAGTTGAGGCAGATGCCCCCCAGGTTTTCGCGCTCGACGATCGCGGTCTTCAGACCCAGCTGAGCGCAGCGGATCGCAGCGACATAGCCGCCGGGACCCGAGCCGAGAACGATCACATCGTAAATGTCAGCCATTCGAATCTTCCTCTGCCGCGATGGCCCGCGGCTTTCCTTGTACGTCGAGCGCGACGAAGGTGAACTCGCCTTCCGCAACAAGAGTTTCCTGTTCGCTGTCGCGCCGCCGTGCGATCGCGTCGGCTTTGAGACGAAGCGACGTGCGACCCTGTTTCAGAAGGTCGACGTAGACGCTGAGCTCGTCGCCGACCGCCATTGAGCCCGGGAATTTGATCGCGTCCGCCGCGACCAGCAGCGCCTTCCCTTGCGTGCGGCGTGAGACGAAAGAGCCGCAGGCAAGCCCCATCTGCCCCATCAACCAGCCGCCGAACACCCCGCCGTAGGGATTAGTGTCGGCGGGCATGGCCGTGACGCGGATCACGGGAATTCTATCGTTCTGGGTCAAACCAGCAACCAGCCGGTGTTTCCCGACATTCCGCGAAAGGCCTGCGCCACCCAGAGCCTCGCCATCCCCTCGAGCTCCCTCGCATAGTCGAGCGAACCGGCATCGCGCGCATCGAAGCCCGCGTCTTCGGCGAGCTTCAGAACTTTTGCCTTTGCATCAAGATCATCCGACGCCACGAACTGCACGAGCTTCGGAGACCGGCTGGGCGCTTCCGCCATCGCGGCCGCGCCAACCTGATTGAAGGCCTTCACCACCACCGCGTTGGTCTTCTTGGCAATGATCGAAGCCGCTGATTTTTCAAGGGGGATGAGCGGCTCGAGATTCTTTTGAAAATCGTATGCATTGGTGCAATCGATCAAGATCTTTCCCGAAAGGTCGCCGCACTCCTCAAGCACGTCGCCGACAGCGCCCCAATGAACGGCGAGCAGGACGGCATCCGCATTCGCGACAGCGTCGGCAACGGTGCACAGGTTGACCCCGTCGTCGCTCGCATATTTCGGATCGGATGGATCGCGAACGCCGTAGACCACCTCATGGCCTGCGGCGGCGAAATTGGGCGCGAGTGCCGATCCGACATTTCCCTTCCCAATCACCGCGATGCGCATGGTCGTTGCTCCGTTTGGTCAGGCCAGCATTCCCAGCGGGTTCTCGACGAGCCGCTTGAACGCTTGCATCAGCTTGGCGCCGTCGGCACCGTCGATCGCGCGGTGGTCGAAGCTTCCGGTGGCGCTCATCAC
>Ga0310811_10013077_pt1 | contig 10799 bp, 9 predicted proteins | sample YCmetagenome_FD_207642 | JGI IMG/M metagenome (GOLD analysis project Ga0310811, IMG submission 207642) | Soil microbial communities from experimental microcosm in Duke University, North Carolina, United States - YC | ecosystem: Engineered > Artificial ecosystem > Soil microcosm > Unclassified ...
ACTCTTGTCACCCTCCGAGACTTAAGGATTGTATCCGATAGTCTATACGCATCCGCCTCTATCTACGGATAGTCGATACTCTGTTAGTTTCTAGTCCTAGACTTGTCTAGACTAGCCCTTATACCTCCATCCGATATCCGGACGCCATCCGGATAAGTATACGATACTATTCCTTATCTTCGGATAGGAATACGATACTAATCCTTACTTTCGGATAAGTATACGATACTATTTCTTGTCTTCGGATAGGAATACGTTACTTGTCTCTATACCGAATATCATACAATAGTCGTCCGGACCTTCAGATACACTACAATAGCCATCTGGATCTTCGGATACGATACGAATAGTATTCTGAAATAAGGGGCTATACTCGGGAAAGGGGCACAGCGTACGAGCTGAGGCCAAAGCCTTTCGGATCCGTTACCCCTTGAGTACGACCTTAACAGGTAAGTATAACAGATAGGTAAACAACCGAGTACCAGTAATAGACAAGTAGTGAAGATATCGGGTAAGTATAGAACTGGTTATCTGAAAGGTAGAGAATACTGAATAAAGGAATAGGCTGTGTTAATGTTATATGGACAGGTAATGAATAAGAAAGCTTATTGTATCGGATCCGGAGTGGATAGGCATATCGGATCAGACTGGACGGACAAGCGGTAGTTGGACAATTGTGATAGTGGATGAGACTGGAGCTGGTTATGGATGAAGTCTGGGATTCTAATCTGAGGATTAGTCCATATATCAGATCTATAGGATAGGTCTGGAATCCAGGATATGACACTGACCCTATTCCATAGCGGGATGTATCAATGAGTTTCTGCAAGTTTTGCACGATCATCTTGTCAGTCTGACGAGCTTTCCAAAAGCGCAGGATGTGAGGCATTATCTCCTCAAGAGGCACTGCAATTACAAGTTAGTTAGGCTTAAACAGTTCACTGAGTTCACATACAAGTTGGATTCCATTGATTAGGCATGCCAGGATATTCAGAGTGCCAAGTCAGTCAGGAGTTCTGTAAATGAGTGACACTTTTAAGTGTGCCAGGATCCAGGATACTTATTTCAGCAAAGACTTTACACTCACTGTGTAAATGAAACCAGAATGTCGCATTAGAGCCATCTGTGTGTGCCTGCATTGGAGCTGATCTCTTTCAGAATCATGGGAGAGATAATGACTTACAGAGTGGGCCATCACTCGATGTGTCATCTATGTGTGCCTGCCCACATTAGAGCCATCTGTGCGTGCCCATGTTAGTACTGGGATGGTCAGACTTGGCACAATAATGAGTGTGTGCCCACATTAAAGCCGTCTGTGCATGCCTGTGTTAGAGCCTTCTGTTGGATTGCCCACTTCCTAAGTGGCAGATTGTAAGTAAAAGTCACGCACTGCTGGATTGCCCACTTCCTAACCAGCAGATTGTAAGTAAAAGTCGCGCACTGCTGGATTATTTACCCACTTCCTAACCAGCACACAGTGCACCGCTGGGTTGTAAGTGGGAATTGCGCAATGCTGGATTGCCCACTCCCTAAGCAGTAATGAATCCTGGACAAGGCACTAGTGTGACCATATTAAATGACACCATGTTAAATAGCAGAAATGATCTTTACCTTTTGGACATCCAAGGGCAAACCACGCCTATTCATTAATGCCTCAAGACTCAGATCTGCTGATGAAAAAATAGAACTCATGCACCGCTGCATTGATGAGTTGGAACATAATGAGCTAGGACAGCTGGGAATGGTATTCGGTCCGGTAAAGTTCTCAACAAAGTAGAAATCATGCACTGACTGCTGTATTGACGAGTTGGAACATGATGAGCTGAGACAGCTGCAGTGTGAATTGGAGATGTATAAAGTATTCAAAGTATCAGTTAGTTGATGCTGTAAGGAACATCACATCTACCCATTGATTTTGAGGTCCTACAGGCTTGAACTCCAATGCTTGTATCACCACACTTAGAGCGTGCACTTCACGCCTATCTCCACGCACCCGTCCGTCCTTTGTCCTTGCTGATTTACTGGTGAGTCATCTCAATTGCTACGGAAGCGTTCACTTCGGATCTGAGCGTGCGCCTTACATATAGTTACATACATACTAATTATTTGGGAGTGTGTGCTATTCGGCTTGGTACCACACGCCTTCGCGCTTATAGATACAGTATATAGAGACCTTACTGGACTTTTAGTTCACACACTTTGCACACTCCCCACTCCTTAGCAAAAGTTTGATTCCTAGAGTACTGAATATACAACTGGAACTATCACATATCTGCATTCACAACAACCCACGCACCTAAGCCATAACATGCACTGTGCCTTTTGCGTTCCCTGCACCTTCTACGTGCATGCCTTAGAGCACCCTCCCTCATTATAAGAGAGTCCCTTGCCCATATTCCGAGGTTCTCCCTCTCAGTAGCTGTCCTACGGGTCGAGTATATACCTCACGCCCGGGTCTTACTGCAGAGTTTCCCCCATACTCATTTCCGCCTTTTCATCCCTGTAGCTGAGCCTCACCCTTCAACGCCATCCGAGTTAACCCCTTAGATTCTTACCATGGAACTTGTCTCCCAATTCACAGAGGACGCTGTTGCCCAAGAAGACCATAACTGCGAGAGACCGACTTGCCGTCAGCGCATAGCCAAGAATGACCCATGCCATCATGTTGCTAACATAATTCCTGGCCAGCCAGGTCACTTCATGTGTGAAGCATGTTATGTAGGATACCGGCAGAAGGTTTCATCATTAGTCTGACCTTCAGGTGAGCAACAATTATATTGACTAATTATGAGATTAAAAACTTGAATGTCTCAGTTTGGCATGCACCACCCATTCAACCTACCCAGAGCATGCAACCTCCCAGTATGGGTTGTCTGCTTCTGGATCCTCAGATCATATGTCAAAGTGTGAATGACGCACAGAGGAAATGTGAGTTTTTTTGGATGGTGCTCATATCAGAACATTGAAACTTGTCTACTAGCTACAATCAGCCCGCCCCCTGTAGTTGCCTTCCCTCAACCCTCAGGCAGTGGCATCAGTTGCACTCACACAGCAGGACCAGACATTCTGGTGCCATTATCCTGGCAACATTCACAGAATTTGGGTCAGCACAGGGTCGCTGGTGCTGCAGGGTATTCTGTCTACCATGCACAATACAGTTCAGAGCGTGAACAGTGGGGAAAAATTTCATATGCTCCACCTCCAGCAGAAACTATCACTTTGGAAATTTTGGCTGTTTATGAGGGTAACTCACGGAGGAAATCCAGTCGTGGCATAAACATTGGAGTTTGTGCTATTCATCCTTCTGGCTTTTCTGGAAACCTGACTTTCCTTGCATTTAGAACATCTGTAAAGGCAAGAAGGATATTGACACACGGATTGATGCACCTGGGCTCATCAATCTTGCATTTGAGACTGTCATTCCTAAACTCTTTGTTTTTGGTAATGGATTTCCATGGTGCATCAATGAGTTCACCATTTGGGATGCTGCTTGGGTTGATCTCTGTCATATCCCAGATTCCGGACCTATCCTATAGTCGGATTTATGGACTAATCCTTAGATTAGATTCCTAGACTTCATTCATAACCATATCCAGTCTCATCCACTATCGTGCTTGTCCAACTACCACTCATCTGTCTGATCTGATATGCCTATCCACTCCGGATCTGATACGATAAGCTTTCTTATTCATTACCTGTCCATATAACGTTAACACAGCCTATTCCTTTATTCGGTATTCTCTACCTTTTGGATAACCAGTTCTATACTTACCCGATATCTTCGCTATTTGTCTATTACTGGTACTCAGTTGTTTACATATCCATTATGCTTACTGATCCATTATCCTTTGACTGCGCTAATGTACATAGCCTCGGACACTGCCTCTGATTATTCCGTTAGCTACCTACAGTATATAAACTCTTGTAAATCTCAATAGATCCTCAGTTTGAATATTATATTGTCTTGCAGCATTATTGTCCTCGCGCATTAGTGTTGTAAGGATCCCTTCTCTATCCTTTGGGCCTAGGGATTGATTCCCTAGGCCAGAGCTCCGCTCTTCTGCATTTCCGGACATTGTCCATTTCCGGATCCTACCTCAAGCCTAAAGGATTGTATCCTTAGGTTGAAGTCTTGTCTTTCCGATACTTACACTCCTTCCAATCCTTATCCAACTCCGTCTCTACCTAAGGGTAGTCTATATCTGTCCGCGTCCACTGTGGAACCCCTATCCGGAACTCCGGACCACTATTCCTGCCTCAGACTGCATCTGTTGCAGTATCTCCACCCTATGTCTTCACTAAGAATTGATACGCACATTTATCCCACTTCCTATCAAGTGGACGGAACTCCATCTGAGTTTCCAATACTCGTCCGGAAGTTTCCCACACTCATCCGGACGGTTCCCACGCTCATCCGGAAGTCCTTCAGATGCTCCACCAGAGTTGTCTGCCTCCGAAGTCCTCCAGACTTCATTAGGACCTTATTGGACTTTATCCGAAATTAAGGGCACCGTACTCAGGTGAGGGGCACAGCGTATGAGCTGAGGCCAAAGCCCTTCTGAGTCAGTCATACTCACCCCTCCGAGAGATTGTATGCACCGGCGTGCCACGGTCCTTAACATTGGCAGTTATTGTACCAGCAGCGCAGTGGGTCAAGTACGAGGAGTGGCTAGACAATATCAAAGAGGTAGGACTTTGAGCCAGAAGGTGCGAAATAGAATGACTAGATTCATGCTGCCTCCATACTTCAATGCCAGTCTCAGATAGTCACAGCCAGGGAGGCAAAGTTCATCTGAGCCTTTGCACATTAATGGTCCAGCCTTCTTGCAAGGAGGTGATACAGTGCTTGAGTGAGAATCACTCTCTGCTCAAATGTGTGTCCGCTTTGTTGAGACTGAAGGTGCGCTGGTATCTTCCTAGATGTATCCAATAAAGGTGAGTGACTCATTGCTATTTTAACACAGGAAACTCAACAGTACTTCAGTCTTTGACAGGCACCATGAAGATGTTCAGTATTATCCAATTCCTGCTTGCTCACTTCCTGAAGACACCACAATACCACAACTTTGAACTGGATATTTCAGACTTGCATATTGGCCAACTCATGATTGATGTTCCCCTCCACAGTATGATATGGATTGGCACTTTCAAAACGGCTCATCCTGGGTGGCTCACTCTCTCACCAATTGTTTCTAGTGGTCTTGGATCACGCTCTCAGCATGGTGTGGTCGTTAAGTGACCATTTTTTAGGGCCCCATCGACTCAGGCTACTGCCACCACATTGCTAAAGATCGTGCGATATTCATCAGTGGACGAGCTAAAACTTGTCCTCAAAGAAAGTAGGGTCATGTACTGGGTGAAGTCACTCCTCAACTAAAATTACAATTACATTGACCACCATATCAGCACTTCACCAACTCCTCCACCCTTTGAGATCCCTCGTGTGCATTTGTTGATGCTGGTGTTGCTTTGGGGTATGGCCAGTGCAGTGTCAGCTCAAAACCAGGAGAAAAGTCAAACACAAAGGCAGGAGCTGTTTCAGCTGTTTATCTTCTTGAAGAGCGCATCTTGTTTAACGATAAGGAGGAGTTTACAAAGTTCATTCACAACATGGACTGTGTTCCTTCCCTCGATGAAGATGAATATGGATATGATCTGGCTGTTTTCCTTGCATTCACGCAACATCTTCAATATGTGCAGACCAAAGGTTTGGTGTTTATTTCTGATTATCAAGGTATTCACTACCATTCCTCAATACCCATTTGTACTCAGACTGACACACTTTAGGGAGTTTGACACTTCTGACAGACCCTCAAATCTTAACTCATCCATGCGTGTTTCATATGCTATTCATTTATTTTGATGACCTTTTTCTTCAACAGGTCCGTGAGTGAAGGAGGCAATGTCTTTGGAGATGGAAATATTGAGGGCATGGTAGATGAGTTTGAGCGCAAGTGTTCTTGCAATCATTACTGCAGATGGCCGGGGTTTGGATTGCAGCCCTTTGTCAGTTCGGAGAAGGACAATTAGTTAGATTTTGCATGCAAGATCTTAGAGTTATTGTACATTGACGATACCCATGTTTGGATTGCAGCCCTTTGTCAGTTCAGAGAAGGACAATTAGTTATATTTTGTGTGTAAGATCTTAAGAGTTATTGTATGTCAACAATACCCACTCAAATTGGTTACTTGAAAGTTGCCACCTGTGTTGGCAGAAACCTTGCTAGAAAAACAAAAGTGCAGTGACTTAATGAAAAGTAACTAAGTGCCGACACTGTCACATGACTGAGAAAATGTGGCACTTTTCCTCAAGTGACATCATCACTCGAGGAAAAAGTGCCATGTGGTTTGGATCATGTGATTCAAGTGTGATGTAATGGGTCCAAACGAGCTACATTACGTCATGCAATCACGTTCTTCACATGATGTGCTCAGCTCAGCCGGAAGTTGCCAGTTGGTCAACTAATTATAAGGGTGAAAGAAACCTTGTCAACAAGGTAACTATTATCTATTGCCAATACTCAGCACCCATGGGGTGTTTGAAGTCCTACTGCCTAATAGGGATGCATGACATGAAAAAACGAGCACGGCTGTCCTGCTTTCCATACTGGACTAGACATAGGTAGGACAAGTGCAATGATCTCCAAGCGGGTCTGAAGCATCAGAGATGCAGAGATGGTAGGAAGGCATTGGAGATGGATAGACATTGACATACATTGTGAATTAAGGTGTTTGCAGGTTAGCTCAAAAGTGTTAAGATGGGAGTGGAGTGGGCCGCTTCTAGAGGCTACTGAGAGACCAAAAGAGATGAGGACTAGAGTCCAGAGTAAGTTGCCAATGTATTGATGAGTATAGTAAAGTTATACAGTACCTAGAGTCCAGAGTAAGTTGCCAAAGAGGCAGGGAGCACTGGACTCTAGGATATGGGCAATGTTTTGTAAACAAATCTAAACAGATAAGCAATGAGTCAAAGGGAAGGAATAACTTGACCCAGGGACATCCTAGGGAGGTCAGGAAGTCAAGTATGTATGGAGTGAAATGTGGGGAATACTATAGTAAGTGCAATGACGCATGTAAGGATATGAAACACATGGAATGCATACTGTAGAGGTGAATAATCATATAACTAACAAAAAGATATCGCCACAATGTGCATCATTGAGAAGATCAAACTTGCAACTGTAGGCACTGATGAAAAAGGTTTCGGGATACTCTCAACTAAGTCTCCTTTAATAGGAGTGCCACATGTGAACATAGAATTGCAGGCTTGTGTCACTTTTTCAGTGAGATATGTGCATAGCTGTTTCACTCTCTGCGATAGGTCATGCAGGTATCCAATGCAATTAGACTGAGATTTTGGAGTCAAACAACGAGGACATGGGCAAATTCTCTTATCACATATAGTTGCCAGAAGAACCCTATAGTAGTGGTCAGTAAACATGGTCATAAAATTAAAAATGAAGGAAGGCTTACTTTTCTGGATCATCTGCTGAATATGTGAATATCCTAGGAAAAACACACTGACTAACCCCATCATGGTATTTGATATTGATCTCATTCTTGTATGTGTGAATGAATTCTTCATCCAGCAGGATGTGCCAAACTCCATGGAAGAGCTTGCACTTACAATGTGTAAGCACATCATCAATGTTCTTTCTCTGCATAAAAGTGCATATGAAGCTTTTAATCAATACTGGTAGCTAAATGCAGAGTAAATTAACCACTTGTCAGAGGTTGAGATGTTTAAAAAAGCTCACAGTGGGAATGAAAGCCACAGGATGGCAAGTGGCAGAGTTGGGTCATGAAAAAACATACTTCAACATATTTCTGAAGAAAAGATATAGTGGCCAAGTTGATGTGTTGTGACAATCACATTAGCACTGGGTGGATATCAGCACTTATGCTCACTTTTCCCTTGATAATCACAATGGAGCTAACAGATTGAACAAATTCCCATGGCTGCCATCGCTTGTCACGCACTTATGCAGAATTTGGTCCAACGTCGGTATCACACTCCCCCATGTCCTGTCTATGTTCGCTTACCTCCACTAGTGCATCAATTCCCATTGTTATCGTCGCTAAAAGCTATTGGCGCAGGTCTTATTACATGTATCCTCATGTTGCACAGTGCCAGTTCTCCATTTACCTACAGATACAATGCACCGCACTTACATCGCTACAAGTTTCGCCTACCTTTTCCGCATATCCACGCACTACAATATAAGGACCATCAGTAGATAGTTTTTACTTACTTCCCCTTCCCATGGGCAACTGTCATATAGCGGAGTCACCTGGTAATTCTCATAGTCTTGTGCAATTGTCAATTTCCTTGCCATCCCTGTGTCTGCGTGCGCTACTTGAGTTCCTTCTGTCGCACACTACTACCTAGGTTCCCCTTTTCATAAAGTCGCACTTCTCACCAAATAAGTCACATGCCTCAGTCATCACGCTCCTTGCACCAGTACACTCCTTGCTAATAGTCATGCTCCTTTAGCATCATATCTTCCACCAGCGCATTGCTTGCCAATACCTATTACCTTCTATTGTTACTTCTTCTGCCAGCGCATTGCTTGCCAATACCTGTGCCCTTCCTTTGTCACTCCTTGTGCCAGTGCATTACTTGCCAATATCCATTTTCTTCTATTGTCGCGCCTTCCACCAGCGCATTGCTTGCCAATACCCATGCTCTTCTATTGTTGCGCATTCCACCAATGCATTGCTTGCCAATACCCGCTCACTGCTATTTTCACATCCTCCACCAGCGCACTACTTAATCACAAGTCGCACCCCATCACGTTCCTTCATATTGTGCCCTTAGATAACTCAGTGCCCTAACCAGTCTTAGATTTATTCATAGTGCTATCGTGTTAAGATGGGAGTGAAGTGGGCCGCTTCTAGAGGCTACTGAGAGACCAAAAGAGATGAGGACTAGAGTCCAGAGTAAGTTGCCAATGTATTGATGAGTATAGTAAAGTTATACAGTACCTAGAGTCCAGAGTAAGTTGCCAAAGAGGCAGGGAGCACTGGACTCTAGGATATGGGCAATGTTTTGTAAACAAACGTAAACAGATAAGCAATGAGTCAAAGGGAAGGAATAACTCGACCTAGGGACATCCTAGGGAGGTCAGGAAGTCAAGTATGTATGGAGTGAAATGTGGGGAATACTATAGTAAGTGTAATGACGCATATAAGGATATGAAACACATGGAATGCGTACTGTAGAGGTGAATAATCACATAACTAACATATCGCTGTTGGGTTGATATAAGGTCACTATAGGTCATTAAGTCCTTGTGGTTCAGCTTCCCTTGCATATAAGGATAAGTGGAACTAGTCTTTTCAGCCTAGCTAAATTTATCTTTCACAGCATTCCCAAACTGAGCAAGACAAGTAGAGTCAGACCAGAACATAAGACCTGCCACCACCCTCTTCAGTCAACAATCATTGTCCCTTCTTTGTTTTTGGAGCTCATCCTGGGCCTGAATCCATGAATCTGATGTGTAAAGCTTGTTGTATAGCCACTGCTCACATCCAGTGGTAGGTGATTTCCAAATGTGCCTGAAAGGCATCAAGTGGAACAATTTTGATGAAGGCTCTCAGAATGCAGTTTGAATAACTGCTATGAGCAACTGGTAGAAGAGACCAAATACAGAGAATGGATGCCTATTCCCATTGCAATTTTTCTCCTTTGAGGGGACCATGATCTCCACATCAGCTTGCTTCTAGCCATCACCTTCCAGAAGGCTCATTTTAGGGGCACTGTCTTCAGCAGCATCAAAACACCTCATCTCAGTGTGGGCATCAAAATGCTTGAGATCATGGATATCGAAGTTGTCTGCTTGCAGTATGTCCTTCACTAGACGTATTACCTGTCATATCCCATACATTCACGCTTCTCATCTGAAGTTCTGGATCCCAGATACGATCAGATCTGTTCCATATCCAATACAATAAGCTTCTTAATTCATATCCTGTTCATATAATGTTAAACACGTATATTCTCCTTTTCAGTATATTGGTTACACTTACTTCCAGCTATGCTTACTGATCTGTTAACCTGTGATTAACTTCTGGCCTGCATTTGACTTGTAATAAGCATTGCTTATACATTGCTTATACTTTGTGCATAGCCTTTGGTTAGTTCTATTGTATATAAACTCTTGTATATGTCCTGTAGTACCTCAGTTTCATTATCATCTTAGATTGTCCTCATTCCGTTATCCAGACTCGAGTCTAATAAACTCTTGTCACCCTCCAAGACTTAAGGATTATATCTGATAAGTCTAACGCATCTGCCTCTATCTTCAGATAGTCTATACTTTGTTAGTTTCTAGTCTTAGACTTGTCTAGACTAGTCTATATACTTCCATCCGATATCTGGACACGTTTCAAATAGTAATATGATACTTGTCCTTACCTTCGGATATCAAACAATAGTCATCTGGACCATTGGATATACTACTATAGCCATCCAGATCTTTGGATACGATACATATAGCTTTCTGAAATACTGGGCTATACTCAGGAAAGGGGCACAGTGTACGAGCTGAGGCCAAAGCCCTTTGGATCCAATACCCTTTGAGTATGACTTTAACAACATGTCCCTACAGCTTAGTCATATTCCCACGCCCTGACTCACACTGAAGAAAATACATGAAAATGCATAAACATTGAGACACTTTTTTGAGCTACTGTAATCAGGCTATCAGTAGATAATACAAGTGCGCAATACTACTAGTACTGACCTGTATGGCCGCATCACTAGGAGGGCAAGGTTTCATCTTCTTGAATGCCCTGGC
>Ga0310811_10013078_pt1 | contig 10799 bp, 10 predicted proteins | sample YCmetagenome_FD_207642 | JGI IMG/M metagenome (GOLD analysis project Ga0310811, IMG submission 207642) | Soil microbial communities from experimental microcosm in Duke University, North Carolina, United States - YC | ecosystem: Engineered > Artificial ecosystem > Soil microcosm > Unclassified ...
GGTGCGGGTGCGGGGTGAGATTTCCGGCCTGAAATTCCATTCCTCCGGCCATGTCTATTTCGACCTGAAGGACGACAAGGCGGTGCTGAATGCGGTGATCTGGCGCGGCAACGTGGCCCGGCTCAGGGTTCGTCCCGAAGCTGGCATGGAAGTGATCCTGACCGGCAAGCTTTCCACCTATGCCGGTTCCTCGCGCTATCAGATCATCGTCGAGCAGGTGGAGCTGGCTGGCCTTGGCGCGCTGATGGCCATGCTGGAAGAGCGGCGCAAGAAGCTCGCCGCCGAAGGCCTGTTCGATTCCGCCCGCAAGAAGAAGCTGCCGTTTCTGCCCGAAGTGATCGGCGTGGTCACTTCGCCCACCGGCGCGGTGATCCGCGATATCATGCACCGGCTGGAGGCGCGCTTTCCCCGCCGGGTGCTGCTGTGGCCGGTGGCGGTGCAGGGCGAAAAGGCGGCGGCAGAGATCACGGCGGCGATCCATGGCTTCAATGCCTTCAAGGCGCCGCTGCCCAAACCGGACCTGATCATCGTGGCGCGCGGCGGCGGCTCGGTGGAAGACCTGATGGCCTTCAACGACGAAGCGGTGGTGCGCGCCGCCGCGGCCAGCCTGATCCCGCTGATCTCGGCGGTGGGGCATGAGACCGACACCACTTTGATCGATTTCGCCGCCGATGTGCGTGCGCCCACGCCTACCGCCGCCGCCGAACTGGCCGTGCCGGTGCGGGCGGAGCTTTTGGCCCAGACGCTGGATATGGAGCGGCGCGCGCTGCGCTGCTTCAGCAAGGGCATGGAAGATCGCCGCCGCCATCTGGCGCAGCTGGCGCGCGTGCTGCCGCGTGCCGAAAGCCTGTTCGCGGGCCCCCGCCAGCGGCTGGATACGGCATCGGACAAGCTCCAGCACGCCTTGCGGCGCAATCTTCAGAGTCACCAGGTGCGCTTCGGCAAGACCGCCGCGCGGCTCAGGGACGGGATGCTGAAAGACCGCCTGGCGGTATATGGCGAGCGGGCGGCCGCTCTGGCCGCGCGGGCCACCCGCGCCGAGAAAACCCGCCTGGCACAGGCGCGCCGGCATCTGGAAGGTTTGGCGCGCGAACTGGAACTGATTTCCTACCGGTCCGTGCTGGAGCGGGGCTTTGCCCTGGTCAAGGGCGCGGATGGGGCGGTGCGCCGCCGGGCCGCGGCGGTAAAGCCGGGCGAGGCTTTAACGCTGACCTTTGCCGATGGCGATGCCGCGGTTCAGGCGGGGGCGCAGGCAGGTGAGGGGATCGCGCCTGCAAAACCGGCCAAAAAGAAACAGGGCACCGATCAGGGCTCGCTTTTCTGATCCCGGATTGGATACACTTGCCCCATGAACATCATGGAACGCGACCAGGGCGAAGCCCGGCTTCACTATCTCGACGGCGAATATGAGATCGTCACGCCGGGCAGTTACGTCGTCTGCGCGGTGACGGGCGCGCATATTCCGCTGGACGCCCTGCGCTATTGGAGCGTGGACTTGCAGGAAGCCTATGCCAGTCCGGCCGTCGCCACGGCGCGGGCGCAGGAAAAAGGCCTTGTTCCCAGATAGAAGCCCGATGCGGCGGCGCTGCTTTCTTGGCGCGTCCCTGTCCCTGGCTGTTATGCCGGCGTTCGCACAAGTTGAGGTTGGCGGCCAAGCCAACCGAACGCCGGTGCGGTTTTCCATCACTGGTGCGATGACACAGGGGAGCCTGGCTTTGGGCAGCGCGCCGCCCGGCTCGCTGGTGGCGCTGGATGGCCGCCCTTTGCGCGTGACGGAAGATGGCCGCTTCTCGTTCGGCTTCGCGCCCGACCAGACCAAGGCTTCATTGATTACGGTGCGCTATCCCGATGGCGGCGGCGACAGCCGGAGCTTCACGCCAACCGCCCGGCAGTATGAGAAGCAAGAGGTCAACGGCCTGCCGCAAAAGACGGTGACGCCGCCACCTGAGGTGCGGGCGCGCATCGCGCGGGAGGCAGAAACGATCTACCTGTCGCGCCTGAACGACAGTGCGGGCAGCGATTTCCTGTCCGGCTTTGACTGGCCGGCGCCCGGAATTCTCAGCGGGGTGTTCGGCAGCCAGCGCATCGACAATGGCGTGCCGATGGCGCCGCATTATGGCGTGGACATGGCCGCGCCCGTGGGGACGCCGATCATCGCGCCTGCCGATGGCGTGGTCAGCCTCAGCGACGATTACTTTCTGGATGGCGGCCTGACCCTGATCGATCACGGCCAGGGCGTGTCCACCGCCTATCTGCATCAGAGCAAGCGGTTGGTGAAGGCCGGCGATGCGGTCAAGCGCGGCCAGCGCATCGGGCTGATCGGTGCGACGGGACGCGCGACAGGTGCGCATCTCCACTGGGCGATGACCTGGTTTGAAGTGCGGCTGGATCCGTCGCTGTCGACCAAGAAGCCCAAGCCGGAGCCGCTCTAGGCCGGCTTCCCCACATAGCACTTGCCGTCGCCGCTTTCGAATTTGGTATGCGGCGTCGTGGCGAAGAATTCATCAAAGGCCTGGCGCACTTCCGGCCACTTGCCCGCCCCGATCAGCGGCTTCTTGAAATAGTCGTCACCGACCAGCACGCCGCCCGGCCTAAGCTCCGGCCACCAGGCTTTGAGATCCGCCATCACGGACAGATAGTCATGCCCGGCATCGATATGCAGCACATCGGGGCGAATGCCCTTGGCTTTCAGCAATTGAAAGCCGTTGATGGAATCCAGGGCCAGCGGCACCACCTGATCCTGCAGGCCTTCATTGCAGATATTGGCGGCGAACTTGTGATAAAGGCGGGGATAGCCGAACTCGAAATCCAGGTCGGGGATGAACTTTTCCCACAGATAATGTTCGGACGAGCCCAACCAGGTGTCGATGGCGATCACCACCGCATCCAGCTTCAGCCGCGCGATCTCTTTCGCCATGGTGACGACCGAGGCGCCTTTCCAGACGCCCACTTCCACCACGATCTTGGGCCGGACTTCGGCGATCGCCCGGGTCAGATAAGGGTGCTGGGAATGCCAGCCCTGCAGGTCGGTGGGAAAACGCTCTTTGGGAAAATCCTTCAGCGGATCGCGGCCGAAGAATAGCTGGCCAAGAATGTTCTGGCGCGTGCTCATGCCTTGGCCTTCATCAGCTCCAGATCGCGTGGCGTGGGCCAGCGATTGTGAATCCACAGCCACTGGCCGGGATCTTCGCGGATGATCTTTTCCAGGCGGGCGGTGACCAGGGCAGTCAGGTCTTGTGTATCCTTGGCATCGTCACCGCTGGGCGTGAAATCCACCACTTCATGCACCGTGACATGGAAACGCGCGCCGGGCAGCCTGCGGTTGGAGGCGATCACGATGGCGGCGCCGGTCCTGAGCGCCAGGGCCGCCGGCGCCGGTGTGGTCATGGCATCGCGGCCGAAGAAGGGTACCGCAATGCCCTCGCGCAGCTTCTGGTCCACCAGCATGCAGAGCAACTTGTCACCGCGAAGCTGGGCCAGCATGGAACGCGCCGCATTGTGCTTGGCGATAAATGTAGCCGGACCGTTGATGCGGCGCTGGCGCGCCACCCAGTCGGCGACATAGGGATTGTTGGGCGGCCTCACCACGGCTGCGACGTCGAAGCCGACCTGGTGCGCCAGGATGGGCATCATCTCCCAATTGGCGAAATGCCCCGACAGGAACATCAGCCTTTTGCCCATCAGGCTTTCCAGGGTGAGGCCGGGCGGAAAGCTGAAGCCGATGCGCGGATCCTCACCCTTGGGCGAAAAGGCGCCCAGATGGGGATATTCGCCCACGATCCGGCCCAGATTGTCCCACATCACGCGGCGGATCTCATTGTGTTCGTCGATGGTTTTTTCCGGAAAGGCCAGGGCCAGATTGGCGCGCGCGATCCGGTCGGGCGGCAGCAGTGGGAAGATGTTGCGTCCGATCCAGCCGCCCAGGCGCGAGGCCCGATCAAGTCCCAGGACGCGGAACAGCGCCATGAAGGCGAAGAAGACGGTCGCCTCCGCGCCATAGCGCAGCTTCTGGCCCAAAGAGAGCCGGGAGCCGTTTGCCTGGGTTGACTGAGAATCTGTCATTATTCCTTCGGGCTAGGGCCTGGGGAGGGCGCTGTCAAGCAATCGCTCTATTGCGCCCGCGTCATCAAAGGCTGGCGCGACCTTCAGCACCTTGATGCCTTCGCGCGCTTTGGTGGAAAGGCGCACGAAATCCTTCTCGGTGGTGACCAGCATGGCGGCTCCCGCAACGGCCTTCAATTCCAGTATTTCATCATCCGTATACGGATGATGGTCGGCGAAGAAGCAGCTGCCGATGACATGGGCGCCCGCCTTTTCCAGCGATGCCGCGAATTTTTCCGGGCGTCCGATGCCGGCGAAGGCAAAGACCGACTGGTCCGTAACGGCGCTTCCGTCCGCCTTGAGATGAGCCCGCAGCATGGGCCCGGAAAACCCCTGAAGGTCCGGCGTGCCATCGCCCACCAGCACGACGGCGTCTGCGCGGCCCAGTCCTTGCCGCACCGGCTCGCGCAACGGGCCTGCCGGGATCTGAAAACCGTTACCGAAGCCCGTCTCGGCATCCACCACCACCAGGGACAGGGTTTTGCGAAGGGAGAAATTCTGATGGCCGTCGTCCATCACCAAAACGGTTGCGCCTTTCTCCTTGGCCAGCCGCGCGCCCGCCGCGCGGTCGCGCGACACAATTGTCGGCGCTGAGCGAGCCAGGAGCAGCGCTTCATCGCCCATCACGCTCGCGCTATGGCCGCGCGAAGCCAGCGCGGGTCCGCGTTCACTACCGCCATAGCCGCGGGTGAGGAAATAGGGCTTGTGGCCAAGGCCGCGCAGCATATCCGCAATGGCGATGGCGATCGGGGTCTTGCCGCTGCCACCCGCCGTCAGATTGCCGACACAGATAACGGGAATGCCAGGGTCGAAAGGCGCCACAGTGCGCGCCTTGACCGCCACGCTCAGGCCGTAAAGAGCGCCCAGCGGCGCCAGCAAGTGCGCGATCGTCCCGCGATTTCGCCAGAAGTCAGGCGCGCGCATCGAACAGCAATCTCAGGGCGTTGATTGTGCGGTTGACCGCGCCGGACTGGCTGGCGGCGCCTCGTGCCGCGGCATCGCCCGCCGCTTGTGCCGCCGCCGGATCGCCGAGCAGGCGCGCCGCTTCCCGCGCCAGGTCCGCGCTGGAGGCGATGCGTCCGAAGCCCTGGGCCCCCAGCACGGCGTCATAGGCGCGCGGCGCGCTTTGGGTATGAGGCCCCGCCAGCACCGCGCAATGCAGCTGCGCCGGCTCCAGCACATTATGCCCGCCCAGCGGCACCAGGGTGCCGCCCAGGAAACAGAAAGGCGCCAGGCGGTAGAACAGTCCCATCTCGCCCATCGTGTCGGCGATATAGATTGCGGTCTGATCGCTGATCTGCCCGCCGGTAGAACGGCGCTTATAGGCGCGCGTGCCGCAGAGCATTTCCAGGTCCTGCGCCCGCGCAGTGTGGCGCGGCACCAGGATGGTGAGCAGGTCGGGGAAGATGGCGCGCAGCAGGTCGTGTGCGGGCAGCACCGTTTCATCCTCGCCGGGATGGGTCTGGGCCGCCAGCAATACGGGTCGTCTGCCGATTTGCTGACGCAACACGACCAGCGCGTCCTCGTCCACCGAAAGCGGCGGGGCATCGGCCTTGAGACTGCCCACCACTTCGACCTTGCGCGCCCCCAGCTTTTTGAAACGGGCCGCAATCTCTTCATCCTGCGCCAGCACCATGTCGAAGGCCGACAGCAATGCGCGCACGCTTTTCTTCGCACCGAGCCAGCGTCCGGCCGAGCGGGCCGAGATGCGGGCATTGACCAGCGCCAGCTTCACGCCGCGGTCCTTGGCAGTCAGGATCAGGTTGGGCCAGAGATCGGACTCCACGAACAATCCGGCGTCCGGCTTCCAGTGATCCAAAAACCGCGCAACCGCGCCCGGTGTATCCAGCGGCACGAACTGATGCACCGCGCCTTGCGGCAATCGCTGGCTCATCATGGCGGCGCTGGTCACAGTGCCGCTGGTCACCAGCACATTGGTGTTGCCGCTTTCCAGCAATTTGCCGATCAGCGGCAGGGCCGACAGGCTTTCGCCCACACTGGCGCCATGAATCCAGATCAGCCGGCCTTCGGGGCGCGGCAGTCCCGCCAGCCCCAGCCTTTCGTTGACCCGCGTCCAGTCTTCCTTGCCGCGTGCCGCGCGCTGACGCAGCAGCAGCCGAGCGGCGGGCGACAGCGCCCAGGTCAGCAGGCGCCAGGCTCTCAAGCCAATAGGCAGGCTCATCACGGTTCTTCCAGATTGTGGCGATAGAGGCTGGCATAGAGCCCGTCCGCCGCCATCAGCTCGGCATGCGTACCCGACTGCACCACTTTGCCCTGTTCCAACACATAGATGCGGTCGGCATCCACCACGGTGGACAGGCGATGGGCGATGACAATGGTGGTGCGGCCCTTCATCAATTGCGTCAGCGCTTCCTGCACCTGGCGTTCGGATTCGGCGTCCAGCGCGCTGGTGGCTTCGTCCAACAGCAGGATGGGGGCGTTGCGCAACATGGCGCGGGCAATGGCGACGCGCTGGCGCTGGCCGCCCGACAGTTTCAGCCCGCCTTCGCCGACGCGCGTGTCATAGCCTTCCGGCATGGCCATGATGAAGTCGTGGGCCGCGGCATTCCTGGCGGCCGTCTTGATCTCGCCCAGCGAAGCGCCGGGTTTGCCGAGCGCGATATTGTCGGCGATGCTTTCGTCGAACAGCACCGCTTCCTGGGTGACCACGCCGATGGCCGCACGCAGGCTTTGCAAGGTTACGCCCTGGATGTCCTGGCCGTCGACGGCGATGCTGCCGCTGTCGGCATCATAGAAGCGCAGCAGCAGGTTGAAGATCGTGCTCTTGCCGGCGCCGGACGGTCCCACCAGGGCGATCTTCTGTCCGGCGGGAATGTCCAAACTCACGCCCGAAAGCGTGGGACCGGCATCGGCGCGATAGGCGAAACCGACATCGCGGAAGCTGACCGCGCCACCTTTGGCGGCAAGCGGCACGGCGCCGGGGCGGTCGACGATGCGGGGCCTGGCATCGATCGCCGCGAAGATGCGCTCGGCGGCCGCGACACCAGCTGACGTTGTGGGCCAGAGCTGGGAAAGATTGCGCAAAGGCTGCTGCGCCAGGATCAGCGCCGCCAGGAAACCGGCAAAGGCGTTGAGGGTGATCTGGCCATGCAGGCTCTGCCAGCCCGCCACGAACAGCACCAGGCCCACCACCACACCCAGGAACAGGTCGGTGACGGGCGCGGCTGCCGCGCGCAGGCGCACTGCCTTGAGCAGGGTCTTGAGCCGCGTCTTCAGCCGCGTATCGACACGCGCGATGCTGTGGGATTCCAGGCCATAGGCCTTGATGATGCGCCGCCCGTCCATCGCTTCGGACAGCACCACCGACAGATCGCCGGTCTCGCGCATGCCGCGGGTGGCGGCGCGGCGCATCGAACCGCCCAGCCGCTCCATCGCCCAGGCCACGCCGGGCAGGATGATCAGCGCCATCGCGCCTAGCTGCCAGTCGCTGATCATCACATAGGCGAGATAGACCACCAGCTGCACCGCCTCCAGGAAGATGGCGGCCAAGCCTTGCGTCAGGCCATCACGCATCAGGGTGGCGTCGTAGAGGAAGTTGGAAACGAACTGGCCGGAATGCACGGCATTGAGATCGGCCAGATCGCGGTTGATCAGGCGGGAAAACATGTCGCGCTGGGCGCTGGCGACGGTCCTCTCGCCCAGCGAATCCAGGGTCATGCGGCCGAAGAACAAAGTGACGGCGCGGAAAGCGACCACCCCGACCACCGCCAGCGACATGGGCAGCAGCATCTCGGCCTGCTGGCGCAGGAAGATCAGCTTCACTTCCAGGTTCAGCAGCAGGGGCACCAGTCCGCTGATGGCGCTGGTGAGCAGCATGCAGAAGATGGCCAGCACCAGCAGGCCCCATTGCCCGCTGAGATAGTCGCGGAGCAGGCGGCGGACGATCGCGCCGGTTTTGCCGGGCTCGACGATGCTTGGGGACGAGGTGGAACTCATGCTGCGCCCATGTAGCATGGGGGCAGGGGAGAGGCAAAAAGCCTTTTCAGGCCATACGGTTAGTGATGATCATCCTGGTCCGGTTCCATCAGCCGGTGAATATGGACCACGAAGTAGCGCATCTGGGCATTGTCCACCGTGGCCTGGGCCTTGCCGCGCCAGGCCTTCTCGGCTTCGGCGAAGTTGGGATACATGCCGACAAAATCCAGCTTGCTGAGGTCGCGGAATTCGATTTCGTCCGTGCGTTTCAGCTCGCCGCCGAACACGAAATGCAGAAGCTGCTTGGTTTCGGCCATGGAATTCCCACCTTCATTGCGCCGCACCATTCAAGCCCAATCGGGCTTAAGGCCTAAGCTCTCTTATTGTCGCAGCCGTTAATGAGCCGGGTGATCTGCCCATGCAAAGCCGGGTTGGCCGCAACCAGATTGTCCTGGCGTGTCACGGGCTGGTTGTAGACCATCGCTGCGCCGCTGGTGTCGGTCAAAAGCCCGCCCGCTTCGTGCAGGATGATATCGGCCGCGGCCAGGTCCCAGTCGCGTTTGCAGGTCAGGCTGACACTGGCGTCGGCACTGCCGTCCGCTACCAGGACGATGCGATAGGCGACCGAATTGCGGTTCTGCACATGCATGGGCGGCCAGAACGGTCCGCCAAACTGCGTGCGGTCGCCCAGCATGGCCGCCCCTTCCAGCCGGTCGCGCTGCGTCACCCGGATCGGCGCGCCGTTGCGGTGTGCGCCGCCGCCCAGGCGCGCCGAATAAAGCTCATCGCTGATGGGATTGTAGACCACACCGCAACAGGGCCGCCCCTCAACCACGACCGCGGCGCAGATGGTGAAATGCGGCCGGTTCTTGAGAAAGGCGACGGTGCCGTCGATCGGATCGATGATGAACACTTCGCGTTTGGACAGGCGCGCCGGGTCATCGGGATTTTCTTCCGACAGCCAGCCATAGGCGGGGCGCGCCGCCGTCAGCACATCGCAGAGATATTTGTTGACCGCCAGGTCGGCTTCGGTGACGGGGCTGCCGCCGTCCTTGCTCCAGCGCTTGTAATCGCCGCCATAGAATTTTCGTGCAATGTCGCCGGCCTGACGAACCGTGTCTTCGAGAAGCTTGAGATCCTCAAGCATGTTTTTGTTATTTGAAGACGCATGACTCGGCGTCGGCACCGCATTTGTGCCGTCTTGTTCGTCGGATGGCCGGTCATGCTCCGGCAAGCGTCATCCCTTCGATACGGACAGTCGGCGCGTTGACGCCGTGGCGGAATTCCAGGTCACTGGCCGGGGTGAGACGTGCGAACATGTCCTTGAGATTGCCGGCAATGGTCACTTCCGATACCGGAAACGCGATCTCGCCATTCTCGATCCAGAAACCGGCGGCGCCGCGGCTATAGTCGCCGGTCACGCCATTGACCCCCATGCCCATCAGTTCGGTGACATAGAAGCCTTGTTTGATGTCGGCGATCAGTTCCTTGACCGTGAGCTTGCCCGCTTCGAGATAAAGATTGGTGGCGGACGGCGAGGGCGGGCCGCCGGTGCCACGCGCCGCATGGCCGGTGGTTTGAAGCCCCAACTGCCGGGCGCTGGCGCAATCCAAGAGCCAGCTGGTCAGCTTGCCGTTTTCGATCAGGGCGCGGCGGGTGTTGGCGACACCTTCGCCGTCGAAGGGCTTGGAGCGCAGGCCCCGCACCCGGTGGGGATCGTCGATGATATTGATGCCGGGCGCGAAAACCGTTTCACCCATGCGGTCCTTGAGAAAGGACACGCCGCGGGCAATCGCGGCGCCGGAAATCGCGCCGGTCAAATGGCCGAGCAATCCTGCCGCTTCGTCGGGATGAAACACCACCGGCAGGGCCTGTGACGGCATGGAGCGCGGGTTCAGCCGCTTGACGGCCTTTTCGCCGGCGCTCTTTCCGATCTCTTCGGCATTGCGCAGGTCGCCGGCGTGCCGCGCGCTGGCATGGTCATAGTCGCGTTCCATGCCGGTGCCTTCGCCTGCCAGGACTGCCACGCCGATGCCATGACTGGTGCCGGCATAGCGGCCAAAGAAACCTGACGAGGTGGCGAGAGCGATCGCGCTGCGCGAGAAGGAGGCGCCGCCACCTTCGGAATTGGTGACGCCCGGCACAGCCAGGGCCGAAGCTTCCACGGCACGGGCACGCTCGATCAGGAGATCGGCGCTGGGTTCGGCCGCATCTTCCAGGTCCAGCGCGGGCAGGGTGGCCGCCAGCCGTTCCTTGGGAGCCAGGCCAGCGAACTTGTCCTCCGGCGCCAGCCGCGCCATGGCGACGGCCCGTCCGGGAAGCGCCAAAAGCGCATCGGCGGAAAAATCGGTCGAGGAAACAAAGGCCACCTTCTGGCCGACAAAGACCCGAAGGCCCAGATCATAGCTTTCCGCCCGCTCGACATCTTCCAGCTTTCCAAGCCGGTAAGAGACGCTGGAAGAAATGCCCTCGACATAGAGCGCATCGGCAGCATCGGCGCCGGCTTTGCGGGCGGCGTCCAAAAGGGCGCCGAGAATAGCTTGGGGATCGCGTGCGGGGGAGGTCATGCCCTCCCGATGCCGCACCGCGCTGCCCGCGTCAAGGTTTGCCTCAAGGTTTGCCTTAAGGTTTGACTGTCGAGATGCGGGAGGGGGCGCCCGGAACCGCTTCCGCGGGGGCGACATAAAGCGCCTGTTCGCCGAAAGCCATGAACAGATGCAGGTGCTTGAGCACATCCATGCCCAGCGACAGTTCGGGCAGTT
>Ga0310811_10013079_pt1 | contig 10799 bp, 10 predicted proteins | sample YCmetagenome_FD_207642 | JGI IMG/M metagenome (GOLD analysis project Ga0310811, IMG submission 207642) | Soil microbial communities from experimental microcosm in Duke University, North Carolina, United States - YC | ecosystem: Engineered > Artificial ecosystem > Soil microcosm > Unclassified ...
CCCTCTGCTCGCGCGCGCTGATGTCCGCGTTGCCGAATCTCAAGGTCATCGGGCGGCACGGCGTTGGTCTGGACATCGTGGACCTGCCCGCCGCCACCGAGCTCGGCATCCCAGTGGTGCACGCGCCTGGCTCGAACTCCAACTCGGTGGCCGAGCACGCGATCATGCTCATGCTGACCTGCGCGAAGCAGGCGGTGGTGGTGGATCAGCGCACCCGCAAGGCGGACTGGGGCAAGAGCCGGTGGGAGTCACTACTCGAGATGAACGGGAAGACCCTCGGCATCATCGGGGTGGGCAACATCGGCCGGCGGGTGGCCAAGACCGCGGCGGCGATGGGCATGCGCGTGATCGGTTACGACAAGTACGTCGCCGCCGAGGAGTTGCGCAACCGCGGGGTGGAGCCCATGCCGGACATGGTGTCGGTGCTCCGGCAGGCCGACGTGGTGACCTGTCACACGCCGCACACCAAGGAAACGCACCACATGATCGACGCCGCCGCGGTTGGCCAGATGAAGGACGGCGTCATCTTCGTCAATACGTCGCGCGGCAAGACCCAGGACGAGAGCGCTCTCCTTGCCGGGCTCGAGAGCGGCAAGATCCGCGCGGCCGGCCTCGATGTCTTCGAGGAGGAGCCGGTGTCCTCCGACAACCGACTGCTCCAGCTCGACAACGTGATCGTGTCGCCGCACATCGCGGGGGTGACCCGCGAGACCATGAAGGGGATGGCGGTGCAGGTGACGGAGGAGATGCTGCGAGTGCTCCGGGGCGAGCGGCCCCGCGTGCTCGGCAACCCCGACCTCTGGCCCCGGCTCGGCCACCTGAAGTAGGAGGCATCCATGCCGATCGACGCGCGCCATCCCAAGGAGATCCGGGCGGACATCCGCCGCGGCGCCCTCAGCGGGGTCACCGCCGGGCTCGCGCCCGGCTTCGTGCAGGCCAATCTCGCCATCCTGCCCCGCGACGCGGCGTACGACTTCCTCCTGTTCTGCCAGCGCAACCCGCGGCCGTGCCCGCTCATCGAGGTCACCGACGTCGGCTCGCCCGAGCCCAAGGGCGTGGCGCCGGGCGCGGATCTTCGCACCGATCTGCCGCGTTACCGGATCTACAAGGACGGGGTGATGGCCGACGAGGTCACGGACATCACGCCGTTTTGGCGAGACGATCTCGTCGCCTTCCTCCTCGGTTGCTCGTTCACGTTCGAATGGGCGCTGCTGGACGCGGGCATTCCCCTCCGCCATATCGATCAGGGCAAGAACGTGGCGATGTGGAAGACGTCGGTGGGGTGCCGGCCGGCCGGACGCTTCCACGGTCCCATGGTCGTGTCGATGCGGCCCATCCCGCAGTCGATGGTGTCCAAAGCGGTGACGGCGTCCGCGCGCTATCCCAACGCGCACGGCGCGCCGGTGCAGGTCGGCGATCCCGCGTCGATCGGGATCAATGACGTGACCAAGCCCGATTGGGGTGATTTCGTGGGAATTCAGCCCGGCGAGGTGCCGGTATTCTGGGCGTGCGGCGTCACGCCGCAGGCGGTGGCACTGGCATCGCGGCCCGAGTTCATGATCACGCACAGCCCGGGCCACATGTTCATCACCGATCTGCCGAATCATGCCCTCGCGGCTCTCTAGGCTCCTCACCCCATCCCGCTCCCTCCCTGGAAGGAGGGGGTAGGGTAGGCGGGTGATCTATCCCGAGCCGCGCTTTCTGCCGTGCGGCGACCTCGCGGTATCGGTGGAGCTGGCCGACGAGATCAGCCGCGAAGCCAATGCGCGTGTGCTCGCCCTGGAGTACCTGATTCACGAGCGGCGCATGCACGGCATCACGGAGACCCTGCCCACCTATCGCTCGCTCCTGGTCTACTACGAGCCTTCCGAAATCCGCTTCGATGCGCTCACCGCGGCGCTCGGCGCGCTCGCCGCGGAGGCGCGCCCCGAAGTTCTGCCGCCCGCCCGTCACGTCGAGCTCCCGTGCTGCTACGGCGGCGAGCTGGGCTTCGAGCTGGAGGCGGCGGCGGTGAAGCTCGGCCTGGCCCCCGACGAGCTGGTGCGCCTGCACGCCGGCGCCGAGTACCACGTCTACTTCGTGGGGTTCACGCCGGGTCTGCCTTACATGACGGGCATGCCGGAGCGGCTCAACATCCCGCGGCTCGTCAATCCGCGCACCAAGACGCCGGCGGGCAGCGTGTCCATCGGGGGCATCCAGTGCTGCATCTATTCCGTCGAGAGCCCGGGCGGCTTCTGGGTGCTGGGCCGGACACCGGCGCGGCTCTACGATCCCGCCGCGGCCGAGCCGAGCCTGCTCCGGGCGGGCGACACCGTGCGCTTCCGTCCCGTCGAGCGCGCCGAGTTCGACGCGATCGCCGCCGAGGTCGCGGGCGGCCATTGGCGCCTGCGCATCACGACATGAATCTCCTCGTCCAGGACGCAGGGCCGCTGACCACCGTGCAGGACCTCGGCCGCATGGGCCAGCTCCGGGTGGGGCTGCCGCGCTCCGGGCCGATGGACCGCGAGGCCTTCGTGCTGGCGAACCGGCTGGTGGGCAACGACGACAATGCCGCGGGGCTCGAGTGCACGCTGATGGGGCCCCGCCTGGAGTTCGCGGACGCCCGCTGGGTGGCGGTCACGGGGGCGGAGATGCTCGTCACGCTCGACGGCGAGGAGATGCCCCGCTGGCAGAGCTTCCGCGTGCCCGCGGGTGGGGTGCTCCGCATGGGCGCCGCGCGCACCGGGGTGCGCGCGTATCTCGCTGTCGCGGGCGGCATCGCCACGCCGCCCGCGCTCGGCTCCCGGTCCACCTACGTGCGCGGCGGGCTGGGCGGGATCGACGGGCGCGCGATCCGCAAGCGCGACACGCTCCCCCTCGGCCCGGCGCCGGCGGGAGGGACGGCGCGCCGGGTGCGCGCCGAGATGGTGCCCGTCCATGGCGACGAGCCCTCCATCGATGCCATCCTGGGCCCGCAGGACGATCGCTTCAGCGCCGCCGGGATCGCGGCGCTCTTCGAAGGCCCCTATGAGATGCTGCCCCAGTCGGACCGGATGGGCGCGCGCTTCAAGGGCCCGCGCATCGAGCACACCCGGGGGCACGACATCATCTCCGACGGCATTGCGCTGGGAGCGATCCAGGTGATCGGCGATGGGCAGCCCATCGTGCTCCTGGTGGACCGGCAAACCGCCGGCGGCTATACGAAGATCGGCGCGGTATGCTCGTACGAGATCGGGCGCGTCGGGCAGCTCAAGCCCGGGCAGCGGCTCCGGTTCCGGCACGTCACGGTGGCGGTGGCGCATGCGGCGCTCGCCGCCCGGCGCGCCGCCCTCGAGGCAGCCATCGCGTAACGCAGGCGCAGGAAGAGGAGAAAGAGCCATGACACTCGAGCACGCCGTTCGCGACTATCAGGCCAAGACACCCCGCTCGCGCCAGCTCTTCGAGGACGCCCTCCGCGTGATGCCGGGCGGCAACAGCCGCACCACGACCTTCTTCGATCCGTACCCCTTCTACATCACGCGGGGATCGGGCGCCCGTATCTGGGACGCCGACGGCAACGAGCGCGTCGACTTCAACGGCAACTACACGAGCCTCATCCTGGGCCACGCCAACCCGGCGGTGGTCAAGGCCATTCAGGACGCGGCGGTCAACGGGATGTCCTTCCCCGGGCCCAGCGAGCACGAGATCCGGCTCGCCGATATCCTCACCAAGCGCATTCCCACCATGGAAGTTGTGCGCTTCGCGAACTCCGGCACCGAGGCGACCATGCACGCGATCCGCGTCGCGCGCGCGTTCACCGGTCGGTCCAAGATCGCCAAGTTCGAGGGCGCGTACCACGGTACCCATGACTGGGTGCTGGTGAGCGTGGCCACTCCGGAGGGCGAGGGCGGCTCGCGCAAGCGGCCCAAGTCGGTGGCATGGTCGGCGGGGGTGCCCGGCGCGGTGCTCAAGCACGTGGTGGTGCTGCCGTGGAACGACCTCGACGCGTGCGTGAAGATTCTCGAGAAGGAGGCCCGCGACCTCGCGGCCCTGATCATCGACCCCCTGCTCGCGAACGCGGGCATGATCCCCGTGCGCGAAGGCTTCCTCGAGGGGCTCCGCGAGGTGACGGCGCGCCTGGGCATTCTCCTGATCTTCGACGAGGTGATCTCGTTCCGCGTCGCCGCCGGAGGCGCCCAGCAGCGCTTCGGCATCCGGCCCGATCTCACCACGCTGGGCAAGATCATCGGCGGCGGCCTCGCGGTGGGCGCGTTCGGCGGCCGCGCCGAGGTGATGAACTTCTACGACCCGCGCGGCGGCAAGGGGCGCATCAACCACGGCGGCACCTTCAACGCGAACCCGCTCACGATGGCGGGGGGCGTGGCCACCATGGAGCAGCTCACTCCGGAGGCCTACGCGCGGCTGGACGCCCTCGGCGACCGGCTCCGTGAGGGCGTGAGCCGCGTGCTGCGCAAGCAGAAATATCCCGGGCAGATCGCCGGAACCGGCTCGCTCTTCTGGCTGCACCACACGAAGAAGCGGCTCAGCGACTATCGCTCGCAGCGGCCGGAGGATCCCAAGGCCCCGGTCGCGACCTTCATGGCGCTGATCAACGAGGGATTTCTCATCTCCCAGCGGGGGCTCGGGGCCTGCTCGGTCGCGATGACGGACGCCGACGTGGATCGCTTCGTCGAGGCGGTGGCGCGCGTGCTTGCCGCGCGCGCGTCGTGACCGCGGGAGGAGGCGTCCACCGTCGCGCCTCCGCCCACCGCTGGCGGCCCGGCGAGCATCCCGGGGTGGAGGTCGCGGGACTGCGCCGCGGCGAGGGGGACGGGGGCGCCGCGCTCGTGAGAGTGGCGGCGGGCGCGCGCTTTCCCCTCCACGATCATCCGGCCGGCGAAGAGGTTTACGTGGTGTCGGGACGCGCGCGCATCGGCGATCTCGAAGTCGAGACGGGTGACTATCTGTGGACGCCCCCCGGGGGCGTCCACGACCTCGAGGCGCGTGACGAGACGGTGCTCTTCGTCACGACGCCCGGCGGGATCCGTCTCCTCGAGTAGCCCGCCTTCAGGCGCCCGCCCGCTCCAGCCGACCGATCGCGTCGGCGTCGAGGCGGATGCGGGTGGCGTCGGCCAGCTCCTTCATCTGCGCCACCGACGTGGCGCTGGCGATGGGGGCGGTGATACCAGGGCGCGCGAGGAGCCAGGCCACCGCCACCTGCCCCGGCGTGACGCCGAGCCGCTTCGCCTCGCTCTCGACCGCGTCCAGCACCGCCCAGCCCCGGTCATTCATGTAGCGCTTGCTGATGCCGGCCGCCCGCGGCGTGCTCGGCAGCGCCTGCCCGCGGTGATACTTGCCGGTGAGGAAGCCGGCGGCGAGCGAGAAGTAGGGGATGACGGCGATGCCGCGCTGACGGCAGAGCGGCTCCAGCTCCGACTCGTAGTCGGCGCGCTCGACGAGGTTGTAGCAGGGCTGGAGGGTCGCGTACGCCGCGAGGCCGCGCTTCGCGCTCACCTCGAGCGCCTCGGCGAAGCGCTTGGCCCCATAGTTGGACGCGCCGATGGCGCGCACCTTCCCTGACTTCACCAGCGCGTCGAACGCGCGGAGCGTCTCGTCCAGGGGGGTGGCCGCGTCGTCGATGTGCGCCTGGTAGAGATCGATGTAGTCGGTCTGCAGCCGCCGCAGGGAGTCCTCCACCGCCTTGGCGAAGCGGGCGGGCGCGAGACCCTTGTCGCCGGGCCCGTCGCCCATCGGATTGCCGAGCTTGGTGGCCACGATGACCCGCGTCCGATTGCCTCTCGCCTTCATCCAGCGCCCCAGGACCGTCTCGGACTCGCCGCCGGTGTGACCGGGCGCCCAGCGGGAATACACGTCCGCGCTGTCGACGAAGTCGCCGCCCGCGGCGGCGAACGTGTCGAGCACCGCGAACGATGTGGGCTCGTCGCACGTCCAGCCGAGAACGTTGCCGCCGAAGCAGATCGAGGACACTTCCATGCCAGTCGAGCCGAGCCGTCGCTTGTCCATGGGGCGATTCTGCCATAAGATGAGGCCGATTTCCGATGACCGCCCACGAATCCGGTCCGCTCAAGCGTACGCCGCTCTACGACGTTCACGTCAAGGCCGGCGCGAAGATGGTCCCTTTCGGCGGGTGGAACATGCCCGTGCAGTACACCGGCATCGTCGAGGAGCATCGCGCCGTCCGCACCGCGGTCGGCCTCTTCGACATCAGTCACATGGGCGAGTTCGAGGTCGAGGGAGGGGACGCGCTGCCTGCCGTCCAGCGTCTGTGCACCAACGACGCGGCCCCGCTCACGCCGGGCCAGGTGCAGTACTCCGTTCTCTGCTATCCCGAGGGCGGCGTGGTGGACGATCTCACGGTCTATCGGTTCGACGGCGCGCGCTTCATGCTCACCGTCAACGCGTCGAACATCGACAAGGACTGGGACTGGGTCACCCGGCAGGGCGGAGGCGGGACGTGGCGGAACATGAGCGCGGACACCGCGCTGCTCGCGGTGCAGGGCCCCCGGGCCGAGGCGCTGGTGCAGCGGCTCGCCGACACCGACGTGGTGAGCCTGCGCTACTACCATTTCACGAAGGCCAAGGTGGCCGGCGTGCCCGTCATCGTGTCGCGCACCGGCTACACCGGTGAGGACGGCTTCGAGCTCTACGTGCCGGCGGGCGAGGCGGCCCGGCTCTGGCGCGCGCTCATGGAGGCGGGCCGGGCCGACGGCATCCAGCCCATCGGCCTCGGCGCGCGCGACACTCTCCGCCTCGAGATGAAGTTTGCGCTCTACGGCAACGACATCGACCAGACCACGAACCCGCTGGAAGCGGGACTGGGCTGGGTGGTGAAGCCGGCCAAGGGCGACTTCATCGGTCGGGCCGCCATCGAGGCGCTGCGCGCCAAGGGTGTGCCGCGCAAGCTGGTGGGTTTCGAGATGATCGAGCGCCAGGTGCCCCGACACGGCTATCGCATCCTCGCCGGCGGCGAGCCCGTGGGCGTCGTGACGTCGGGGTCCTTCTCGCCGAGCCTCGAGCGCGGCATCGGCATGGGCTACGTACGCGCCGAGCTTTCCGCGGTGGGGACGGAGCTCGACGTGGAGATCCGCGGCGCCGCGCAGCGCGCCCGCGTGGTGCGCACTCCGTTCTATCCCTCCAAAGCCAAGAAGTCGTAGGAGGCGCGATGTCCAACGTTCCCGGGGACCTCAAGTACACCAAGGAGCACGAGTGGGCCAAGATCGAGGGTGATCGCGCCCGCATCGGCATCACCGCGTTCGCCCAGGAGCAGCTCGGTGACGTGGTGTTCGTCGAGCTTCCCAAGGTCGGCGTCAAGGTCTCCGGCATGAAGGCCTTCGGCGTGGTGGAGTCCGTGAAGGCGGTCTCGGATCTCTACGCGCCCCTGAGCGGCGAGGTGGTCGAGGTCAATGGCGAGCTGCCCAAGAAGCCGGAGACGGTGAACAGCGATCCGTACGGAGCGGGCTGGATGATCGTGATCAAGATGTCGACGCCCGCGGAGGCGGCCGCCCTCCTCACCGCCGCCCAGTACGAGCAGCTCATCGCCGGCGCCGGCCACTGAGCGGGCGACCATGCGCTACATCTCCAATACGCCCGCGCAGCAGAAGGAGATGCTGGCGCGAATCGGTGCCGCCAGCGTCGAGACTCTCCTCGCCAATGTCCCCGCCAAGGCCCGTCTCTCCCGGCCCCTCGCGCTCCCCGCGGCGATGGCCGAGGGCGATCTCGTCCGCCACCTGCGGCGGATGGCCGCCAAGAACGCCTCCGCCGACGACTTCGCGTGCTTTTTGGGCGCCGGCTCCTACGACCACGGCATCCCGAGCCCTATCAACCACCTCATCTCCCGGGGGGAATTCTTCACCGCGTACACGCCCTATCAACCGGAGGCGAGCCAGGGGACGCTCCGCACCATCTTCGAGTACCAGACGATGATGGCCGAGCTGACCGGGATGGACGTGGCCAACGCCTCCATCTACGACGGCGCCTCGTCGCTCGCCGAGGGGGTGCTGATGGCGCATGCCATCACCGGTCGCGCCGAGACCGCGTGGAGCCGCGGCGTGAATTCCCTCTACCAGCAAGTGGTGGAGACGTACTGCGAGGGCCCCGACTTCCGGCTGAAGGCGGTGCGGCTGGGCGACGGGGTCACCGACCTCGATGCGCTCCGCAAGGCGGTGACGGAGCGGACGGCGGCGGTCGTGGTGCAGTACCCGAACTTCTTCGGCTGCCTCGAGGACGTCCGCGCCGCGGCCGAGATCGCCCACGCCAAGGGCGCCCTGCTCGTGGTGGCCGCCGACCCCGTCAACCTCGGCTTCCTCACGCCGCCCGGCGCGCTCGGCGCCGACATCGTGGTGGGGGAAGGCCAGGGGCTCGGCGTGCCGATGAGCTTCGGCGGCCCCAACCTCGGCGTGTTCGCCGCGCGTGCCGATCTCGTGCGGCGCATGCCCGGGCGCCTGGTCGGCGCCACCGTGGACAAGGACGGCAAGCGCGGCTTCGTGCTCACCCTCCAGACGCGCGAGCAGCACATCCGCCGCGAGAAGGCAACGTCCAACATCTGCACCAACGTCGCGCTCTGCGCGCTCATGGCCACCATCTACGTGTCCATCCTGGGCAAGGCGGGGCTGCGGAAAGTGGGCGAGCTCGCCACCGCCAAGGCCCACTATGCGGCCGAGCGCTTCGCGGCGGTGCCGGGGGTGAGCCTCCGATTCAACGCCCCGTTCTTCAAGGAGTTCGCGCTCACGCTGCCGAAGGCCCCCGACCGCGTGGTCAAGCGCCTCCTGAAGGACGGCATCCTCGCCGGGGTGCCGCTGAAGACTTTCGATCGCGCGGAGAAGAGCACGCTGCTCGTCGCGGTCACCGAGCGCCGGACCAAGGACGAGATCGACGCCTACGCCGCGGCCCTCGCCGCCGCGGTGGCGTGAGGCCGGCCATGGAAGCGCGCGCGCCCTACGACCGGCTGATCTTCGAGCTGTCCTCCCCCGGCCGCTTTGCGTATTCGCTGCCCGCCCTCGACGTGCCGTCCGCCGATCCCGCGACGCTGGTGCCCGCCCAGTTCGTCCGGAGCACGCCGCCCGAGCTGCCCGAAGTGTCCGAGGTGGACGTGATCCGTCACTACTCCCGGCTCAGCCTGATGAACTACGGGGTGGACACGCACTTCTACCCGCTCGGCTCCTGCACGATGAAGTACAACCCCAAGATCAACGAGGACATGGCGCGGCTGCCCGGCTTCCTGCGCCTGCATCCGCACACGCCGGCGGCCTCGAGCCAGGGGGCGCTTCAGCTCATGTGGGAGCTGGCGCGGGACCTCGCCGAGATCTCGGGCATGGATCAGGTGTCGCTGCAGCCGGCGGCGGGCGCCCAGGGCGAGTTCGCCGGCGTGCTGATGATCCGCGCGTATCACCTGTCGCGAGGCGAGCGCCGCCACAAGGTGCTGATCCCGGACTCGGCGCACGGCACCAATCCCGCGACCACCGCGCTGGCCGGCTATCAGGTGGTGCAGCTCAAGTCCGACGAGGCGGGCGAGGTGGACCTCGCCGACCTCGAGCGGCACCTGGACGAGGACGTGGCCGCGTTCATGATCACCCAGCCCAACACGCTGGGACTGTTCGAGTCGAAGATCCACCAGATCACGGAGATGTGCCACGCCAAGGGCGTGCAGGTCTACATGGACGGCGCCAACTTCAACGCCATCCTCGGCATCACTCGCCCCGGCGACCTCGGCTTCGACGTGTGCCACTTCAACCTGCACAAGACCTTCACGACGCCGCATGGTGGCGGCGGCCCTGGTGCGGGGCCGGTGGGCATCAAGGCGCACCTCGCGCCGTTTCTCCCCACGCCGGTGGTGGTGGAGGACGAGGAAGGCCAGTTCGCGCTCGACTGGAATCGGCCGCAATCCGTGGGCAAGCTCCAGGCCTTCTGGGGCAACTTCGGCATGCTCGTGCGCGCCTACACCTACATCCGTACCATGGGACCCGACGGGCTGCGCTCCGTGTCCGAGAACGCCGTGCTCAACGCGAACTACATCCTGAAGCGCCTCGAGGGCGACTACGACCGCGCCACCGCCGGGCCGTGCATGCACGAGTGTGTGGTTTCGGCGCGCCGGCAGAAGAAGCTGGGCGTATCCGCCACCGACATCGCCAAGCGGCTGCTCGATCTCGGGTTCTACGCCCCGACCACGTACTTCCCCTTGATCGTGGACGAGGCGCTCATGATCGAGCCCACCGAAACGGAATCCAAGGAGACGCTCGACCAGTTCTGCGACGCGATGATCCAGATCGCACGGGAGGCCGAGACGGATCCCCGCCGGATCCACGAGGCGCCGGTGACCACGCCGGTGCGCCGCCTCGACCAGACGCTCGCCGCGCGGCAGCCCATGCTGAAGTGGACGAGCCCCGCTCGCTGACCCTCTCCCGCGACGGGGAGGGGACCGGGTGGAGGCTGCTCGTCACTGCGCCGCTCGACGGCGCGGCCAACATGGCCCTCGACGAGACGCTGCTGCTCTCGCGCCTGGCTGGCGCGGCGCCGCCCACCCTCCGGTTCTTCGCGTGGGACCCTCCCACGCTCTCCCTCGGCTATGGGCAGCGCCTCGACGAGCGCGTGGACCTCGCCGCCGTCGCGGCCATGGGACTCGGCGTGGTGCGGCGCCCGACCGGGGGCAGCGCCATCCTTCACGAGGGCCCCGACCTCGAGCTCACCTACAGCGTGACCGCGGCGGCGGGCGACTTCGAGGGCGCCGATGATCTGCTCGCGACGTACCGGTGGATCGGCCGGGCGCTGGAAGCCGGGCTCCAGGCGCTCGGGGCGGCGGTGGAGATGGTCTCGGTGCAACCCTC
>Ga0310811_10013080_pt1 | contig 10799 bp, 16 predicted proteins | sample YCmetagenome_FD_207642 | JGI IMG/M metagenome (GOLD analysis project Ga0310811, IMG submission 207642) | Soil microbial communities from experimental microcosm in Duke University, North Carolina, United States - YC | ecosystem: Engineered > Artificial ecosystem > Soil microcosm > Unclassified ...
GGGACCGGCTGTGACCGCCGGCGAGGCATGCGGTTCAAGCGTCGGGTCTATCGCGCGCCGGCGTAACTGAATTTGGCGGTCGGAGTTAACGACAAGAGCGCTGCGGCCGATAGGAGCGTTATGTGGATTAGGACGACGTCGCGGTGGCCGGTGCCAAGCATGCTGCTCCTTGCGCTCACAGCGAGTGCGCTCGTTGGTTGCGGCGGCTCGCACGCCGCAACGCGCAACATCAGCGTCGCGAGTTACCTGCGCAGCGCCGACGTCGTCTGCGCGAAGGCAACTCGATCAGTACGTCGCGACACGCAGCATCCAAAGTCGTTCGCGGCCTTGTCGGTCTCGGTGCTCAACACGCGCACGAAGCTCGAGGCGGCGACGCAGCGCCTGCACCGATTGAGGTCACGCTCAGCAGGTGCGTCGGCGGGACGCATCGCCGCATTCGATCGAGCGCTGGGCCCGTACCTGCAGTCGATGGAGCGCCTGGAGCAGCCCACGACACGCGAAGACCGCGTCCGTGCAGCAGCACGGGTGCGCCGGCGGGGCGCGGCGCTGTTCGCGGCCGCGCAGGCCGCGGGACTTCGGCAATGCGGCCGCGGCGGGAACGCGATCGCCGATCGGGCCGTATTCCTGGACTACCGCGACGATTTCTACCGCATCGACGACCGCACGTACCAGCGCGAGCAGAGCTTCGCCAGGCAGCATCCGAACCGCGACGACCTGCTCTCACGACAGGAATACCGGCGGCTCACGCGGATCTTTCGCGAGCTGCTGGATGCCACCGGGCGGTTCGTGGCGCCGCGAAAGCTTCGCCACCTGCATCACACGTACCGGCGAGCACTACGCCGCGTGGTGACGACGCGCGACCGGGTACAGCAGACGACGACGTCCGTAGAGCAAGGGCAGGCGTTGTTCAGCCGCTTCCATCGCGAGCTGGCGACCTACGAGCGGCTCGATCGCCGCCTGCGCAGGTCACTGGCTCACTGAGGACGCGGCGGACCTACCACTTCGGGAGCCATTCGTCGTGACGATCTTCGCTCGACGGCTCCCCAACGATGCTGTCGCAATCGCGTCGGCAAATCGGCTTGCGGTCGCGGTCGCAGCGTGTTGTCTCGCGTCGACGAATAACCAGCCCGCAGCTGGGGCCTTCGTGGTCATGACAGCCTGACCGGCGGCGCGCCGGTCCAGCGCGAGGTGCGCGTGCGCCCGTCCTGGAGCCACGTGAATGCGCGGCCGCCGCGTAGTGTGCGCAGCGACGACGGTCGGATCGACGGACCGCCGGCGATTCGCTGCAGACCGCGGCTGTCGAGACGGTAGAGCTCGCGCTCATCGCTCGCACCGGGCTGGCACTCCGCGGTCTCATCCAGCGGCCGGCAGGTGATGAGGGCGAGCGTGCCGTGCGCGCCGGCCGCCAGCTGTCCGATGCTCGTGCCGAAGTGAAAGGTCGTCACGACGTCCCGGCTCGGGAGTTGTAGGACCGTGACACCGACCCAGCAGCCCTCGAAGCCTCCCGGGCAGACATCCTCGGTGGCAGCCGCGTACGGGCCGTAGACGGCCACGGCGACGGGGATCGCGTCGTCAGAGAACGGCTCGACCGTTTCGCTGCCCAGGGTGCACACCGAGACGCCGTTGCTGACCAGCAGCAGCGTGAACTTCGGCGCTCGCGCGAGTTGTGACGCGTCGTGCGGGAGGCAGATCTCGGCGTGACCGCGCCGGGTAGGGGGCGAGCTCGAGTCGCCGCAACCGGCCAGCAGCGCCAGCACCATGCCGAACGTGAGGATTGATCGCACCCGGCGTCAACGGTACGTGCGCGACTAGGTTGCGCCCGCCCCGAGAAAGCCCTTCGCGCACCGCCGATGAACCCGCCGCGCCACGCAGCGCGTGGCGTCACGCCCGCTCCCGTGCCGGTGCGCTTCGAGCGACGCCAGTCCCCGATCACCATCAGCGCTGGGGAACTCGACCCGCCTGGTCGGAGAACATCCCGGCCACGCACGGCCGAATCCTCGCAATCCGTCGAGAGCGGCCGCCGATCGTCATGTCGCGGCATCTCGCGGCCGACTGCGGCTGCATGCTGCGCACGCATGTCCTCCCGGCGATCGTCGCGCTCTGGGGCGCCGCGGTCGTGATCCATGCGTTCGTCGTCGGCACCGACGGCACCGGCGCGTACGCCTCGGGCGAACTGGCCGGCGCGGCGGTCGGCCTCGTCATGGTCTTCGTCGGCGGTCGCGCGCTCCTGAAGACACGCGCATCCTGATCGCGCGCACCGGCCGGTCCGCGCGCCCACGCCTGCTCGCGTCGGGCGTCCTCGAGCGCCGGCAGTAGATCACCGACGTGTCGGTCGCGGGCGCGCTGCTCACGGTCGGCCTTGCGACGCTCACGCTCTGGCCGGCACTGGCGCAGCCCTCCCGCAGGTCTGCATGCTCCCGGGCCGCACTCATCGCTTGACCGTTCGCCACACGAGCGGACCCGCGCGACCGCGAGAGGGGGACCGGACGAGTCAGCGGGCGTGCCGGGCGATCGCGGTTCGCGCAATTACATCTCGACCCGGTTATTCGTGCCGTTTCGTTGCCGTTATCCCGGCAGATTGCCGATTCGGTTGCCGATTTAAGGCCTTGAGCGGGGTACAAAACGGCAACCGCGAGGGGCGCGTTCGGCCAGCAACCACGGACGTTTTCGCGGCTGTCGTGGCCGATGCCGTGTGGCGACAGAAGAGGATTCCGCGGGGTCGTCGCGCTTGCGCGCAGCGCGCGCGCTGGTCACGCTTGGGTTTCTTCTCACCTGTGCCCACCGGGCACTACCGCGTGGTCGCGGAGCCGAGCAGCACCCCGCCGTTCTCGCCGTACCCGCCGCACCGACGCCTGCTGTGTGCCTCGACGAGTCAGCGTCGGTCAGCGGACCTTACGACAGGCCACGCACCGTCTGCGCGATCGCTCTCATCGGTTGACCGTCCGCGTCCGTCAAGCACCTCCGCTGTAGCGACCCGGTGGGAAACGCCGGCCGCTCAGCGGGACTGGCTCTGACGCCCCTCCTCGGTAGCGCTTCGCCGGTGCATCGGATGCGGCGCTCGGTCGGCGTTCGTCCGGGGAGACGAGTCCGAGACAGGTGGGCACGCCGCAGCCCTCACGGGCAGCGCCGCTCCGCGCGACCCCGTAGGCGCCGTCCCCGCGCTCGCAGCGAGCCACCCGGCTCGCCGCTACTGCGCGGATGGATCCGGCGCTCCACCACAACCAAGAAGGAGGCCCACGATGGCCGTCAGTACCCCTGCCAGCGGCGAGCTGCGTCTCGCGTTGGACGAGATCCGCGTGCGCGAGAACGTCCGCGAGCTCGACGACGCGCACGTCGAGAACCTCGCGCGGTCGATCGCGCTGCGCGGTCTGCTCGTGCCGCTGATCGGCCGACCCGTCGATGAAGGCTATGAGCTCGTCGCCGGCTACCGCATGGCGGCGTGCCGCACGCTCGACCTGCCCGACGTGCAGGTGTCGTCCGCGACACGGCTGGCTCACCACACCGGGAGGTCTCGCATGTCATCACCCACCGACACGCCGGCGATAGGGTCGGGATCGCTGCCATGAGTGCATCCGAGCCCAATCCGACCGTCGTCGAGGTTCTGCGCTTTGAGGACCTTGCGCCGGGATCGCGCGGCTCGCGCCGCGCCGTCGCTCGCTGGAGCGACGGATCCGAGGGCGAGGCGCTGCGGTGGTACGCGGACGAGGTCCTCGTCTGCGAGGGCGACCTGCTCGGCAGGACGCGCGAGCAGCTGTCGTCGCTGCACTTCCGCAGGGACCGCGACTGGCTTGCGTCCTAGCCGACGCCGTCCACGGATGGGCCGAGACGGCCACGGCACGAGGCCTGCCACAAAGCAGGAGATCGAGGACCAGCTCGACGTGCTGGCCGGCGACGGGGAGGGGTAGCCGTTGGCCGACAGGCGCGTGCCCGGCGAGCGGTTCGCGTTCGACGAGGACGTGTGGGCCGAGGAGGTCGGCCGCCCCCGCTGACGTCGTCCTCACGCCGCGCGTGCGGGCGCCTGTCCTGCGGCACTCGAAGCGAGGATCCAAGCCGAGAGACCCATCGGTGACTCTTCGCTCGCCGGCATGAGGTAGCGCAAGGGCCATCGGACCACGAAAGGGGTCGGTGCTTCCGCGCTCGCACCACTGACCGGTGAACTGGTCGAGCGCATGCAGGCACGACCGGCCGAGCCGGCGCCCCGTGGCGCCGATCGGTCAACCGTCAACAAAGGGAGGATCTACGATGGAGCCGTCGATGAGCGACAGTGCCGACAGCAGGCGCAGGCGCGCGGGGGAGTGGACCGCGCAGGAGATCGCTCGCGAGCGGGCCGCCGGCGAGGCTCGGCTCGTGCGTGCTCGAGCGCGCGGCGCCGAGGCGAACCTGAAGGAGGCTGCGGCGCTCGCGCGGTTCGCCAACAGGGTCGCGGCGGCTGCCGAGGCCGCGCGGCGCCATGACCGCTCCTGAAGCGCTCGATCCCGAGCCGCTGCTGCGGTTCCTGCACGAGCGCGGGGTCGTGCACATCATCATCGGGGGTGTCGCCGTGGCCGCTCACGGCTATGCCCGTCCGACGAAGGATCTCGACATCGTCCCGGCCGCCGACCGCGAGAACCTGACACGGCTGGCCGCCGCGCTCGCGCAGATCAGCGCCACGCCGGCCGAGAGCGGCGACTTCGCAGGCGACGAGTTTCCGATGGACGCCACGGATGTCGACGATCTCGCCGGCGGCGGGAACTTTCGCCTCGACACCGACCTCGGGCCGCTGGATGTCATGCAGTGGGTCTCCGGGGTCGACGCCGACGACCTCTACGTCGCGCTTGACCGCGCGGCGCTCGCATTCACGTTGGACGACATTCCGCTGCGCTACTGCGGCCTCGCGGACCTGCGCGCGATGAAGGCAGCCGCCGGGCGTCCCCGCGATCTCGACGATCTCGAGCACCTGCCCGCGCCGGCGCCCTAGCCGGGGTGGAGGAGCCCCGATGATCAGCGATGACGCACAGATCACATACACCGCGGTGCTGATACCCGGTGAAGGTGGCTGGGTCTGCGCGCAGATCGCCGAGGTGCCGGAGGCCATCAGTCAGGGCCGCACGGTCGCGGAGGCCAAGGCCAACGTGGCGGAGGCTCTCGAGCTGGCGCTCGCGTGGCGCCGAGAGGAAGGCGAAGCGCTGCCTGCTCGCGTGCAGGTGACGGTGACGTCGGTCACCGTCGCTGCCGTCTGAGCGCCGCATGAAGCGCGTCGAGCTCGAGCGCTGGCTGCGCTCGCACGGAGCCGAACCCGTTGCCGGCCGAAGCGGCGGCGGGCACGAGGCCTGTCAGCACATCGAGAGCCGGGCTAAGTCGTTCGTGCCGCGGCACCGTGAGATCGGTGACGACGACTCGGCGGCAGCCGGGGTGCGCTCGTCGTTCACCGGCGTCGGATCAACTTTCGTCGTGATGCTCGCCAGAGTGCTCGCCGAGGAACGCGACGGGAAGAAGGCTTTACGATCGAGCAGATGGCCGCGACACACCCAGCATCGAGTGTGCAGCTTGCTCGGGACGCCGGGCTTGCCGAGGTGATGCGACGAGGAGTACGACGCGCTCACCGACCGCCTCGAGTCGCCGCCTGAGCCCAACGACCGGTTGCGGCGCACGATGTCCGGCCACACCACGACCGACCGGTGAGCACCGACAGGGAGAAGCTCTCGCAGGTGGTGGCGGAGACCGACGGCCAGGTCTTCCGCGACGAGGAGTTCATCGCGCACCTCGAGCGTCTCGAGGCCGCTGAGGACGACCTGCCCGCCGATCAGGGGGAGTAGGCCGTGCCGACATTCGCGCCGTCGCGGCGCTTTCGCCGCGAGTACCTCGCGCTGTCGCACAAGCGACGTGAGGCGTTCAATCGAGCGCGGAGCAGGCGCGCGGGCGCCGCTCTCCTCGTTGCGCGCGACATTCGTCGCGCCGACCGGCTGTCGGTGCGAGAATCATCGACATGAAGGAGGCACCGATGAAGGTGACGCTGACCGAGCCGGCGCTCGCCGGCTCGTACGTCGTGACGGAGCAGCGCGATGACGGGACGCTGGTCCTGCGTCCAGAGAGCAGCGACGATGTGATCGAGCAGTTCGCCGATCGCGCGCTCTCGGGGACGGAGGCGATCGAGGCGCTTGAGCGGCTGCACGCCGCGACCCTTCTTGAAGAGGGGTAGCCATGCCGACATACGAGTACCCGGAGGCATTCCTCCGGGAGTTCCGGCGCCTGTCGCCCGAGCAGCGCACGCGATTTCTCGGCGCTGTCGCGAAGCTCGTCGTCGCGCTCGCTGAGCAGCCTTCGAGCATGCCCGCGGGGCTGCGCGTGAAGGCCGTACAGGGCAGGTCGGGCGTTTGGGAGCTGACGTTCGCCCCGGACGGGCGGGCGACGTTCGCCTACGGCGCCGAACGGCGGCCCGGCGACCCGCACGTGATCTGGCGGCGGATCGGAAACCACTCGATCTTCGACGACCCGTGACGGTCACGCCCGTTCGCCGCCGGCGCGTGCAGCGAATCACGGGCACGTTCTGACGAGCCGGTGGCGTCGACGCGGACCGCCGCGCGAGGCGGGGTGACCGCCGCGAGAGTCAGCGCGGTCGGGGTCGCCGCGGCGCGCTTCGCCGCCTGGACGCGCCCTTGTCGTCGCCGGCATCGGTCGGTCCGGAGGGTCGGCGAGGATCACGGTTGGCGATGAGCGTCGTGACCGAGGAACAGCTGCAACGCGCCCGTGCGCGACTGATCGCGCTCGAGGACGAACGCGCCGAGGTGCGCGCGGTGATCGCCGGGCTCGAGCGCGCTTCGGGCGCGGCGCAGACCGCGACGGCCGAGGATCGCGTCCGGTTGTTCGCGAGCCTGTTTCGCGGGCGCCCGGACGTCTTCGCGAAGCGCTGGGAGAGCCGCACGCGCCCCGGGCGCGCAGGCTGGGCACCGGCGTGCGACAACGAATGGAAGCCGGGCATCTGCGAGAAGCCGCGGGTCAAATGCGCGGCGTGCACGCAGCGGCGCTTCGTCGCGTGCTCCGACGCGCAGGTCCGCCGCCATCTCGAGGGGCGCCAGACGATCGGCATCTATCCGCTGCTGCGCGACGAGACGTGCTGGCTCGTGGCGATCGACCTCGACGGACCGACCTGGAAGGAGGATGCCGGCGCGCTGCGCGAGGCCGCGACCGAGGCCGACGTGCCGGTGCTGGTCGAGCGCTCGCGCTCGGGCGAGGGGGCGCACGTCTGGGTGCTGTTTGACCGACCCGTCGCGGCGCGGTTGGCGCGCGCGATCGCGTCGTGGCTGTTGACGCAGGCGATGAGCCGCCGCGCGATCTCGCTGGGCTCCTATGACCGCGTGTTTCCCAACCAGGACACGATGCCCTCGGGCGGTTTCGGCAACCTCATCGCGCTTCCGCTGCAGCGCGAGCGCCGCGCGGAGGGCTGCACGGTCTTCCTCGACGGCGGGCTCGAGCCCCATCCCGACCAGTGGGCATACCTCGCGGGCGCCGCGCGCCTGGCCGGAGACCGCGCGCAGCTTCTGGCCGCCGAGGCCGAGCGCACGGGCACGACGCTCCCGGTCGGACAGTGGGCCGACGGCGCGACGGTCACGCCCGCGCGGCGCCTGACGCGCGTGACGGCGCCGGCGACGGTCACGGGGACGCTGCGCGGGCGCCTGGAGCTGAATGTCGCCGGGCTGTCGGCGCAGCTCGTCGACCGCCTGCGGCGCACCGCCGCGTTCGCCAACCCGGTCTTCTACGAGCGCGAGCGCGCACGGCTGACGACGCACAACACGCCGCGCGTCATCGCCTGTCACGAGCTGACCGGCGATCGGCTGCTGCTGCCGCGCGGCTGCGTGGAGGGCGCCCGGCGCGAGCTCGACGAGGCCGGCGTGACGCTCGAGCTGCACGACGCGCGCGGCGACGGCGCCACGATCGACGCGCGCTTCGTCGGAGCGCTGTCGGACGCGCAGCAGCGCGCCGTCGAGGTGCTCGCCGGGCATGAGATCGGCGTGCTCGTCGCGCCTCCCGGTTCGGGCAAGACGGTCATGGCGGCGAGCCTGATCGCGCGCCGCGGACGCTCCACGCTGATCCTCGTGCACCGCCGCCCGCTGCTTGAGCAGTGGGTCAAGCGCCTGGCACAGTTCCTCGGCCTCGCGGTCGCCGACATCGGCGTGCTCGGCACCCGCGACGGCGCCGCCGGGATCGACGTCGCAATGATCCAAGGCCTGGCCCGGCGCGACGATGTCGCCGAGCTGCTGGGCGGCTACGGCCACGTCGTCGTCGATGAGTGCCACCACGTCTCCGCCGTCTCGGTCGAGCGGCTGCTGCGCGAGATCGCCTGCCGCCACGTCACGGGCCTGACCGCGACGCCGCGCCGTCGTGACGGACATCACCCGATCATCGCGATGCAGTGCGGGCCGGTCCGCCACACGCTCACCGCGACCTCCGAGGAGGCCGGAGGCGCCCGCAGGGTCGTCCTGGAGCGGCGCACGGTCTTTGACCCCGCGACGCTGCCGACGGACCCGGGGATCCAGGAGGTCCTCACGGCGATCGCCGCCGACGCTGACCGCACGCGACGGATCTCCGACGACGTCCTGGCCGAGCTGGCCGCCGGGCGGTTCCCGCTCGTGCTGACCGAGCGCCGTGCGCATCTGGATGCGCTCGCCGCGCTGCTGCGCGACCGCGCCCCAGGCCTCGTGACGCTCCATGGCGGGATGGGCGTGCGCCAGCGCCGCCTCGCCGCGGAGCTGCTGGCCTGCGAGCAGCCGCGCATCGTCCTGGCCACCGGGCGCTACATCGGCGAAGGCTTTGACGACCCGCGCCTGGACACGCTCGTACTGGCGATGCCGATCGCCTGGAGCGGCACGATGACGCAGTACGCCGGGCGCCTGCAGCGCCATCACGCCGCCAAGCGCGAGATCCGCATCCTCGACTACGTCGACCACGAGGTTCCGGTCCTGCGACGGATGTACGCCAAGCGCCTGAAGGCCTATGCGGCGCTGGGCTACCAGCGCGCCTGACGCCGCCACGACCAGGCGACCGTGACGCTCAGCAGCTCGGCGTCAGACCGCTGACGCTGGCATCGCTGGGGCGCCCGGTAGCTCGCCCCAGGCACCATCCGAGATTCGTCAAGTTATCCAGAATCTGTCCGAGAGGTAGGTATCATGTACGACATGGAGGATGCTCCGGTCATGACCACGATCGAGGTGCCGGCGACGCAGACGCGGTTTCCGACGCCTGTCGCTGGCCAGGCAATCGTCGTCAATCGCTACGGCAGCGCCAATCGCAAGGCGGTGATCATGCATCCCGAGGACTTCGACCTCTTCGAGCGCTACCGGCGCATCTTCGGCGCGCGGGTTGCGCACGAGTTGACCCTGACGGACACCGCGATCACGGCCAACCAGCTCGCCGAACGCGGCGACGACGAGCCCGATCTCGACGCCGCGTCGCTCGACATCGCGCTCGGCGCGTGAGCGGGCAGCGACTGCGCGGCGCGATCGTCTGGGCGGTCGTCGGGTACGTCCCGCAGGCACCGTTTCGGCTCTGGCTCGGCGAGGGGCAGCCGGTCGGGACGATCCCCGACGCCGCGACGTACGCTCGTCAGGCCCGGACCAGCGGGCTGGATCCCGAGCAGACGTTCCTCGTCGAGGGCAAGCTGCGCACCGTCGTGCTGCTGCAGGACCGCCCGGCCTGGCGGCTGCCCGAGATCGTGGCGCTACGCATGATCCGTCTGGAGGCGCTCGACGCCGGCCAGCGCGAGGCGATCCGCCAGCACCGCGAGCCGTCGCTGTTTCATCTGCCCGTGCAGCCTGCCAAGTACGGCCTGCACAAGGAGATGGCCGTCGATCTCAACGCGCTCGTGCGCGTGCACGCAAGCGCGATGCTGCCGCACGCCGTCGGCGCACTTGACGACAACGAGATGCGCGTCATCGGCCAGCGGCTCGCCGAGCACCTCGACATCGACCTCGAGCCGCTGATCGCCGCCGGAGTCGAGCAGCGCCTGGACGAGCTCACGCGGCCAGCGGACTGAGCAGCCGGCGGCAGGCGCCATGTGGAGCCCGTCGATCGGCAGTGCGCGCACGCCAGCGATGTTGGCCGCGCCTGCGCGCGGTGTCGTGCCGCCCCCCGCGAGTCTGACCGGATACCCGGCTGCGACGACGGACGGGCTCGACGAGGGCGACGACCGCGTCGTCGCGGTCTGGGATCCTGCGCGACGCGCCGACAGCCTGCGCGTACCGCCGGCCGACTGCGACGCCGTCGCTCGCGGCCCGCACGGCACGGCAGCGAGGGCGGTGCTGCGCGTACGTCGCTCACGCACGGGTGAGGACATCGCCGAGCGCCCGCGCGCGGAGCACATGCCGGCCAATCACCTCTCGGCGTCGCCTCGCGCCGCATCCCGGTCACGTCCTGATCTGACCCAGCCCCGCGTTCGGTCGGCATCCGCCTGACGGGGGACGCAGACGCGCACCGCGCGTCCTCGCGCCCGGGACCGAGGACCTGCGTGGCTGCGAGCTCCAGCGAGCCGGGGCTGGGGCGCGGGTCGTTGCAGCACCTCATGTGCTGATACCGCGCGTCTCGCCCGGCTCTGCCCAGGGACAGCGCGCCGGGTCCGTCGCCTCGGTGAGCTACCAGCAGCGTGCCGTTCTCCTCGACGCGCGGCTGGTAGGCGAGCGCGGCCTCGGGGGCATCGAACGGGCCGTAGAGGCCGGCGAGTGACGGGCGGCCCTCGAGGTTGATGTCCATCCCGACGAGAAACCACATGCCCTGAGGATCACACGGAGGAGGGGGCGCGCCGGTCACCGCGTCCTCGGTCCCGCGCG
>Ga0310811_10013081_pt1 | contig 10798 bp, 7 predicted proteins | sample YCmetagenome_FD_207642 | JGI IMG/M metagenome (GOLD analysis project Ga0310811, IMG submission 207642) | Soil microbial communities from experimental microcosm in Duke University, North Carolina, United States - YC | ecosystem: Engineered > Artificial ecosystem > Soil microcosm > Unclassified ...
AATCAGGGTTTCAAAGTCAGCGGCTCGGATCTTGCCGACAATGTGACGACGCGGCGACTGAAAACACTGGGCGTCAGTGTGGTGCAGGGCCATGCTGCGGAAAACGTCGCGACGGCTGATGCGCTGGTCGTGTCAACAGCAGTCAAAGAAGACAATCCGGAAGTTGTTGCGGCACGTGCGCGTCATGTGCCCATCGTGCCACGCGCGCAGATGCTCGCCGAGTTGATGCGCTTCAAGCAAGGCATTGCGATCGCCGGCACGCATGGCAAGACGACGACGACCTCGCTGGTCGCAAGCATTCTGGGCGAGGCGGGACTTGACCCCACCTTCGTCATCGGCGGCCGACTGAATTCGGCTGGTGCAAATGCGCGCCTGGGCCAGGGCGATTTCCTCGTCGCTGAAGCAGACGAATCCGATGCTTCTTTCCTGTTTTTGTCGCCGGTGATTTCCATCGTCACGAATATCGATGCCGATCACATGGAAACATACAGCCATGATTTCGGGAGATTGAAGCAGGCATTTGTTGATTTCATCCAGCGCCTGCCGTTCTATGGTGTGGCTGTTTTGTGTGCGGATGACGTCAATGTGCGCGATATCCTGCCGCAAATCACCAAGCAGGTCGTGACTTATGGGATCGACAGCGCAGATGCGAACATTCGCGCTGAAAATGTTCGCGCCGTTGGCAGCCAGATGCATTTCGATTGCGTCCGCAAAAACGGTACCGTGTCGCGTTTCCCGGTCGTGCTCAATACGCCGGGCATGCACAACGTGCTGAACACGCTGGCGGCGATTGCGGTGGCGACCGAAGTTGGCGCCAGCGATGCAGCGATTCAAAAAGCCTTGAGCGAATTTCACGGTGTGGGCCGGCGTTTCCAGCGTTATGGCGAAGTGCCGTGCAGCGATGGCTCCGGCACATTTACCTTGATTGACGATTACGGCCATCACCCGGTGGAAATGGCTGCAACGCTCGCGGCCGCCCGCGGTGCGTTTCCGGGCCGTCGCATCTTATTGGCATTTCAGCCACACCGTTACACGCGGACGCGTGATTGCTTCGAAGATTTCGTGAAGGTGTTGTCGACCGTCGACGGTCTGTTACTGGGCGAAGTCTATCCAGCCGGCGAGACACCGATTATCGCGGCCGATGCACGTTCGCTCGCGCATGCCTTGCGCGTTGGCGGAAAGGTTGAACCGGTTTTTGTCGAGGATATCTCCGCAATGCCGCAGTCGATTCTGGATGCAGCACGCGCTGGCGACGTGGTCATGACCATGGGTGCCGGTTCGGTCGGTGGTGTCGCAGCCAAAGTACTGGAGCTGCGCGGCGTATGAATGAATTTCGCGGCGTGCTGAAAGCAGACGAACCGATGGCCCGACATGTGTCGTGGCGTGCCGGTGGTACTGCTGCGCGCGCTGCATGGCCGGTTGATCTCGACGATTGTGCGGCCTTGCTTGCTTCGTTACCGGAAGATGAGCCGCTATTGAACATGGGGCTCGGCTCGAATTTGCTGGTACGCGATGGCGGGTTTGCTGGCACCGTGATGTTTACGCACGGTGCGCTGAAGACCTTGCGTCTTGAGGATGATGGCAGCCTCTACGCCGAGGCCGGCGTGGCTTCGCCCAAGGTGGCGCGTTTTGCCGCGACACACGATTTCGTCGGCGCGGAATTTCTTGCCGGAATTCCCGGCACGATCGGCGGCGCGCTGGCAATGAATGCCGGCTGTTACGGCAGTGAAACGTGGCCCTTCGTTGAAAAGGTACTGACGATCACGCGCCGGGGCGAAAAGAAAATTCGTACGCCGGCCCACTATGAAATCGCCTATCGCCATGTGCGTCCTCTGGACGGTGTTTCGGAAACCTTTGCAGCAGCGTGGTTTCGCTTCGACAGAGGCGAAGGCGCTGCATCACGTGAGCGGATTCGTGTCTTGCTGGAAAAGCGAATTTCGAGTCAACCGTTACAACTTCCGAATGCTGGATCGGTGTTCAGAAATCCGCCGGGCGATCATGCTGCACGCCTCATTGAAGCGGCTGGATTGAAGGGCGCAAAGGCAGGCGGGGCGCAGGTTTCGGAAAAGCACGCCAATTTCATCGTTAATCCGCAGGGCATGGCGAAGGCAAGTGAGATAGAAATGCTAATCGGCCATATTCAGGCCGTTGTGAAGCAGAAGTTCGGTGTCGAACTCGAGTGCGAAGTTCGCATCGTCGGCGAGAAAAATCATTCATTGGTCGGAGAAAAGGTTTGAGCAGCAAGGATTTCGGCAAAGTGGCAGTACTTTTCGGCGGCACGTCTGCCGAGCGCGAGGTGTCGCTGAAAAGCGGCAGGGCGGTGCTCGCGGCTTTGCTGTCGGCGGGTGTTGATGCGCATGCTTTCGATCCTGCTGATCGTCCGCTCGAAGATTTGAAGCGCGATGGTTTCAAGCGTGTGTTTATCGCCTTGCATGGCCGAGGTGGCGAAGATGGCTCGGTACAAGGTGCACTTGATCTGCTTGGCATTCCGTACACGGGCAGTGACATTCTTGCGTCGGCGCTGGCCATGGACAAATGGCGTACCAAGCTTGTTTGGAAGGCCGCGGATCTGCCGGTCGCTGACTTCGCGATTCTCGATGCGAACAGCGATTTCGATGCAGTTGAGCAAGCGCTCGGCCTGCCTTTGTTCGTGAAGCCGGCCAACGAAGGTTCGAGCATCGGTATCACTAAAGTCAAAGTGTCGGGTGGTTTGAAAGCTGCCTACGAAGCCGCTGCCAAGTACGACAGCATCGTCATGGCCGAAAGTTTTCTGGCCGGTGGCGAGTTCACCGTTGGCATCATTGGAACGGGTTCAAGCGCAAAGGCACTGCCGCCGGTGCGGATTGTTCCAGCGACCGAGTTTTACGATTACGACGCCAAATATTTGCGTGACGATACGCAGTACAAAATTCCGTGCGGCTTGTCGGAAGGCGAAATTGTCGCCATGCAGGACATGGCGCTGCGTGCCTACGCTGTGATCGGCGGACGGGGTTGGTCGCGCATCGATGTGATGACCGACGACAAGGGTAAACAGTATTGCCTTGAAGCCAACACTTCGCCTGGCATGACTGACCACTCGCTAGTCCCGATGGCGGCCAAGGCCGCTGGTATTCCCTTTGCCGACCTGGTTGTCGGTTTGCTGGAGGATGCTTGTCATGCTTGAGCGTTTGCGCGCAAAGGACAAGCAGCAACGCGTATCGCGTCCAGCGAAGAAGCCATCGCGCCCGGTGGACGACGGTTTCTGGCATCAACCGGCGTTGCTCAACCTGTGTGCCGACATGCTCATTATTGCAGCCAGCATTGCCTTGGCTTGGGCAGCTGTCATCACAGCCCAGCGCTTGCCTTTCTATCCTCTACGCGAGGTCAAGGTGACGGGCGAACTGTCGCAAGTGCAACGCGATCAACTTGAAAGTGCGGCGCGCAGCACGGTGCACGGCAATTTCTTCACCGTAGATATTGATGCAACGCGCGATGCGTTCGAAAGCCTGCCCTGGGTGCGCCGTGCCGAGGTGCGGCGCCAGTGGCCCGACACGCTTGTGTTGCATATCGAAGAGCAGGTGCCTGTAGCGCGCTGGCGTGGTGTCGATGACACGCCGAAATTGGTGAATACGTATGGCGAAGTTTTCGCCGGCAGCGTGGATTTGCCATTGCCGTTGTTTTCTGGTCCCGAGGGTACGTCTGCCGAGGTCTTGGCCCGTTACAAAGAGTTCGACAAGGCGTTGGCGCCGTTGGCAATGCATCCGATGGTCGTCGCCTTGAGTCCGCGCGAGGCGTGGCAATTGCGTCTTGATAGCGGTTTGCTGGTCGACCTCGGTCGCGACCAGAACCGCTTGCCGTTGGCAGCTCGCGTGGAGCGATTCGTTGCCAGCTGGCCTGATGTCGTGAAGCGTGTTCCGGCGCAAATCGTCGCCGTGGACATGCGTTATCCCAATGGTTTCACGCTGCGCACCGGGCGCGGCGACAACAAGAGTCAATCCTGATGAGTAAAGAAAAACAACGCGACCTCATCGTCGGCCTCGATATCGGCACCTCCAAGATTCTGGCCGTGGTGGCAGAGCTCACGCCTGAAGGCGAATTGACGCTGCTTGGCCTGGGTACGCAGGAGTCGCGCGGTCTGAAGAAAGGTGTGGTCGTCAACATCGAGGCCACGGTGAATGCGATTTCGCGCGCCGTTGCCGAGGTGGAGATGATGGCCGGTTGCAAGGTGACGCGTGTTTACACAGGTATTGCCGGCAGCCACATCAAGAGCAAGGACTCGAACGGCATGGCGGTGGTGCGCGACAAGGAAGTCACGCAATTCGACGTCGAGCGCGCCATTGAGGCGGCCAACGCCACGCCGATTTCTGCCGATGACCAGATTCTGCATACGCTGGTGCAGGAGTTCATTGTCGACGGACAAGACGGTGTGAAAGAGCCCATCGGTATGGATGCGCGTCGGCTTGAGGTTCACGTTCACCTTGTGACCGGTGCGGTGACGGCGGTACAGAACATCGTCAAGTGCGTGCATCGCTGTGGCCTTGAAGTTGTTGATCTTGTACTGCAGCCGCTGGCGTCGGGTTATGCCGTGTTGACCGAAGACGAAAAAGACGTCGGTGTTTGCCTTGTCGACATTGGCGGTGGCACGACTGATGTTGCTGTATTCGTGCAAGGCGCGATTCGTCACACGGCCGTGATTCCCATCGCCGGTGATCAAATCACCAACGACATCGCGATTGCCTTGCGCACATCAACGCAGGATGCCGAAGACATCAAGCTTCAATACGGCGTTGCCTTGCAACAATTGGCCGATCCGTCGGAGATGCTTGAGGTTCCTGGTGTTGGCGAACGTCCGGCATCGACGTTGTCGCGTCAAGCACTGGCCGGTTTCATTCAGCCGCGCGTCGAGGAAATTTTCCAGAAGGTTCAGGAAGAGTTGCACAAGAGCGGCTACGAGCGATTGCTACGTGCTGGCATCGTATTGACCGGCGGTACTGCGGCCATGCCAGGCATGGTGGAGCTTGGTGAAGAGGTTTTCCACAACACGGTCAAGCTCGGCGTGCCGCAATACGAGGGCAATCTGCGCGATTTCATGCGCAACCCACGCCATTCGACGGCGATGGGGCTTTTGCTTGAGGGTATGACGCAATCGAAGCGCGGCATGAAGGTGCAGGACCCGGCGAATTTCACTCAGGTCCTGTCGCGCATGCGGGCCTGGTTTGCAAAGAATTTCTAAGCGTTTTGATTTTTACTTTTTTTAGCAGTAACCACGAAGGAGGCGAAGATGTTTGAATTTGTTGATAGTGAAGATAACGCCATGCAGCACGATGGCGTGACGGTCATCAAGGTGATCGGAGTGGGTGGCGCTGGTGGGAATACCGTCGAGCACATGATCCGCGAAGGTGTGAAAGGCGTCGATTTCATCTGCGTGAATACCGATGCGCAGGCGCTGGCCAAATCCAGTGCGCCAACCAAGCTGCAGCTTGGCCCGGGTCTCGGTGCTGGCGGCAAGCCGGCCAAGGCCAAGGGTCTGGCCGAAGCTGAGCGCGAGCGCATCGCCGAAGCACTGGAAGGTGCACACATGGCTTTCATCACCGCCGGCATGGGTGGTGGCACCGGTACCGGTGCTGCGCCCATCGTGGCCGAAGTCGCCAAGGAGCTTGGCATCCTGACCGTGGCCGTGGTGACCAAGCCGTTCGAGTACGAGAACCGCATGCGTTGTGCTGAAGATGGCTTGTCCGATCTTGCTGCCAATGTCGATTCGCTGATCGTTATCCTCAACGAAAAGTTGCAAGAAGTGCTCGGCGACGAAGTGAGCATGAAGCAGGCATTCCGCGAAGCCGACAATGTGTTGCGCAATGCGGTTGGCGGTATTGCCGAAATCATCAACATTCCTGGTTTGGTGAACGTCGACTTTGAAGACGTGAAGACCGTGATGGGTGAAATGGGCAAGGCCATGATGGGCTCGTCCACCGCCGTTGGCGTGGATCGTGCGCGCATCGCTGCCGATCAGGCGGTCGCCAGCCCTCTGCTGGAAGGTATCGAATTGTCCGGTGCACGTGGCGTACTGGTCAACATCACCGCCAGCGATGAGCTGGGCATGAAGGAAGTGCGCGAAGTGATGAACACCATCCGTACCTATGCAGCACCGGATGCGACCATCATTTTCGGTACCGTTTTCGACAACAGCATGGAAGATGCCCTGCGCGTTACCGTTGTCGCTACCGGTCTGGGTGGAGCCATCGTCAAGGCTGCCAAGCCTGTACTGAAGACCGTGATGAACGAAGGCATGGGGTTGCGTACCGGTACTGACAATCAGGTTGTCGATATGGGCGGAGACGTTGGCGGCATGTTTACCAGCGCACGCAGTAGTGCTCGTAACACCATGGTGGAAACCATGGCAGCAAGCGGTGTCGACAAGTACGACATTCCCGCTTTCCTGCGCCGCCAGGCCGATTAAAAATCGACTGTGCGATAGCGTGAATGCATGGGGTCGATTCGCCTCCGCCCCATGCATTTCATGCTGCGCCGCGGTAAAATGCACGCATGTTGAAGCAACGTACCCTTAAAACCATCGTTCGCGCCACTGGCGTGGGGCTGCACTCGGGCGAAAAAGTCACCATGGTGCTGCGCCCGGCCGCCGCCGATACAGGCATTGTGTTTCGGCGTGTGGACGTGGAACCGCCTGTCGATCTGCCAGCCAAGCCGCATGGTGTTGGCGATACGCGCATGGCATCGACATTACAGCAGGGCGAAGTCAAGCTTTCAACCATCGAGCACCTGATGTCGGCCCTTGCCGGGCTTGGCATCGACAACATCCATGTCGATGTGGATGCGCCTGAACTGCCGATCATGGATGGCAGCGCTGCGCCTTTTGTTTATCTACTGCAATCGGCAGGCATCGAGGAACAGAACGCGCCCAAGAAATTCATTCGCATCAAGAAAACGGTGCGTGTCGAAGAAGGCGACAAATGGGCTGAGTTGTCGCCCTATGAAGGTTTTCGCCTCGACTTTTCGATCATGTTCAACCACCCGGCGGTCGACCAGACCGGCCGTCAGGTATCAGTCGACTTTGCCGACAACGATTACATCCGTGAAGTGGCGCGTGCGCGCACTTTCGGCTTCATGCAGGACGTGGAATACATGCGCGCCAACGGCCTTGGCCTGGGCGGCAGTCTTGAGAACGCCATCGTCATGGACGAATACCGCGTACTCAACAGTGACGGCTTGCGTTACAACGATGAGTTCGTGAAACACAAGGTGCTGGATGCAATTGGTGACCTATATGTCGCCGGTCATCCTATTCTTGGCGCCTTTGCCGCCTTCAAATCGGGGCATGGATTGAACAACAAGCTCCTGCGTGCAGTGCTTGACGACGCCGAGGCTTGGGAGTGGGCGTCGTTTGCCGATCCAGATGCGACGCCGGAACGTGTGCGTAATCTTTACCCCCAGATCGTTGCGGCTGTCTGAAGCGGCAGTGGCTTGATTGACTCAACCCTTCTTCGTTAAACGTTCCAACGCTCGCCTTAACGGTGTGTCTTCAGGCAATCGATTAGCAAGGTCAGTTAGTCCCCGCTTCGCTCTATCGCCAATCACTGGCGTGAATGAGTCTGTCTTGTTCGGTATAACTGGGCGCACCGGTTGCACTTTGATCTCGATTTCATTAACCTCTGTCCCGTTTTGGCGGTAGCGCTCAACCAGTCCGGGAACGATCTGCCGCACCTTGACGGCGATTGCGCCATTGGCAGCATGAATCACGATTTTCCCCAATCTGAAGTTGGCTACGCGTACCGAACCGGCCAACTGCCTTGGTAGCACAAGCACAAGCTGCCGCTGCAATTGCAACAATCGCCCGGCATGGGCGGTGAGTCGGGCGACATTGGCTTCCGATTCAAGAAGCGTAGTCACCGTTGGCGGCGTGCCGGATCTACGGTTGGTCATGGCGTAGGTAAAGGAGAGGTCAGGGCGTGCATATTATTCTGGTATCCGACAGGCTGGCAACGGCGAAGACGATTGCGATCACGTCTCGTCATGTATTGCTGGCTGCATTTGCCCTGATTGCCTTTGTACTGACGCTCGCTTTCACCTTTTCCTGGTGGGCGGTGCGCCATGCCGCCGATGTACGTTTACCTGTGTTGCAGGACTTGATTCGCGACATGCAGGCTGAGCAGCAGGCACGCGCAGACGCCGTCGTTCGTGAAAATCTCAACGTCATGGCCATCAAGCTCGGTCAGATGCAGGCGCAATTGGCACGCCTAGACATGCTGAGTGACCGGTTGTCCGGCTCTCTGGGCGTAAAAACAAGCGATATCAAGCCGGGCGACGATGGCCGTGGCGGCCCTTTGGTGCGTGATCGAGCCTTCACCCGTCCCGAGCTCGATCAATTGATCGATTCGCTATCGTCGCAGGTGGAAAAACGCAGCGATGCCATGGCCATGATCGAGGCGCAAGCCCTGGAGGATCGCATTCGCCACGCCATGTTGCCGACCAGTCTGCCAACGACGGTGGCGTGGGACTCTTCAACTTACGGTTGGCGCATCGATCCTTTCACCGGACACCGCGCCATGCATGAAGGCGTGGATTTTCCGGCACCGGTGGGAACGCCGATCTTTGCGGCCGCTGCCGGTATTGTGACGCGCGCCGAGCATCATCCCGAATACGGCAATCTGATCGAAATCGACCACGGCAACGACATCAGCACGCGTTACGCACATGCCTCCGAGATCTATGTGCACGTTGGTCAGATGATCAAGCGCGGCGAAAAAATCGCCGCAGTGGGGAGTACCGGGCGTTCCACCGGGCCGCATCTGCACTTTGAAGTACGCGTCAGCGGTGTGGCACAAAATCCGAATCGTTTCTTGCAGGAAGCTGCCAAATACGCCGGCCGTTAAATTTCCTGAATCTGCTCCCACCTTGGTCGCGCAAGCGGCCTGAAATACTCGGCGTGCTAAAATCGCAACTTTGCTTTCCTTGCCATTTTTGGCCGCGCCTCAATGATTTCCGGCATTCTCAAGAAGATTTTCGGCAGCCGCAATGAGCGGCTGATCAAGCAATACTCTCAGGCTGTCGCTCGCATCAACGCGCTTGAGCCGGCAATGCAGGCATTGAGTGATGACGCCTTGCGGGCCAAGACCGACGAATTCAGAGGGCGTCTGGCGGCAGGCGAGGCGCTGGACGATCTCTTGCCCGAGGCGTTTGCCGTGGTGCGCGAAGCCAGCGTGCGAGTTTATGGCATGCGCCATTTCGACGTGCAGCTGATCGGTGGCATGGTTCTGCATCAAGGGAAAATTGCGGAAATGCGCACCGGCGAAGGCAAGACGCTGGTCGCAACCTTGCCGGCTTATCTGAATGCGCTGGCTGGTCAGGGTGTACACGTCATTACCGTCAACGACTACCTCGCCAAGCGCGACGCCGACTGGACGGCGCGTTTGCATCGTTTCCTTGGCCTGTCGGTGGGCGTCAACCTTTCGCAGATGCCGCATGAGGAAAAGCAGCAGGCCTACGCAGCCGACATCACCTACGGCACCAATAACGAGTTCGGCTTCGATTATCTGCGCGACAACATGGTCTACTCGGCCGGTGAGCGCGTACAGCGCAAGCTGAATTTCGCCATTGTCGATGAAGTTGACTCCATCCTGATCGATGAAGCGCGTACGCCACTGATCATCTCGGGACAGGCGGAAGACCATACCGAGATGTATCTCAAGATGAATGCTGTGCCTCCGCTGCTGGAAAAGGGCGAAGCGGCAAAGCAGGAAGGCGAACAGGATACTGGCGATTTCACCGTTGATCTGAAAGCCCATTCCGTCTTGCTGACCGAGCAGGGCCACGAAAAAGCCGAACAAATCCTCGAGCGGATGGGGGTCTTGCCCGAAGGCAGCAGCCTCTACGAGCCGGCCAACATTGCGCTGATGCATCATCTCTACGCTGCGCTACGTGCCCACAACCTGTTCCATAAGGACCAGCATTACGTGGTGCAAAACGGCGAAGTGGTCATCGTCGACGAATTCACCGGCCGACTCATGTCTGGCCGTCGCTGGTCGGATGGCCTGCATCAGGCGGTCGAGGCCAAGGAAGGCGTGGCGATCCAGGCTGAGAACCAGACGCTGGCATCGATCACCTTCCAGAATTACTTCCGCATGTACGGCAAACTGGCTGGCATGACCGGTACGGCCGATACCGAAGCGTTTGAGTTTCAGAGCATCTACAACCTTGAAACCGTTGTCGTGCCGACCAATCGCCCGATCCAGCGCAAGGACTCGAACGATCTTGTCTACCGTACGGCACAGGAAAAATACAAGGCCATCATCGACGACATCGTCGCCTGCCGCGAGCGTGGCCAGCCGGTACTGGTGGGCACCACCTCGATTGAAAATTCCGAACTGTTGTCGGCGTTGTTGACTCATCAGAAGATCGATCATCAGGTGCTGAACGCCAAGCAGCATGCGCGCGAAGCCGAGATCGTCGTGCAAGCCGGGCGCCCTGGCATGATCACGATTGCCACCAACATGGCCGGCCGCGGCACGGACATCGTACTTGGTGGTGCCATCGAGAAGACAATCGATGAAATCCGCGAGGATGAAACGCTTTCCGATGAAGAAAAGCGTACGCGTATCAACGCGACGCGTGCCGAATGGCAACCGCTGCACGATCAGGTCATTGCTGCCGGTGGTTTGCACATCATTGGTTCCGAGCGTCATGAGTCGCGCCGCATCGACAACCAGCTGCGCGGCCGCGCTGGCCGTCAAGGTGACCCGGGTTCCAGCCGTTTTTACCTTTCGCTCGAAGATCCGCTGCTCAAGATATTTGCCGGCGATCGTCT
>Ga0310811_10013082_pt1 | contig 10798 bp, 9 predicted proteins | sample YCmetagenome_FD_207642 | JGI IMG/M metagenome (GOLD analysis project Ga0310811, IMG submission 207642) | Soil microbial communities from experimental microcosm in Duke University, North Carolina, United States - YC | ecosystem: Engineered > Artificial ecosystem > Soil microcosm > Unclassified ...
AAACGTATGCGCTCAGGCGAAGAGGTCACGCTCGCTGCTCGCCCTGTCACTCTCACCGATCTTACGATTGTGGACTGGCAACCGCCGCATCTCACTCTCTCTATCGCGTGCAGCAAGGGTACCTATGTTCGCTCTCTTGCCTACGATCTGGGTGAGGCATCCGGCTATGGCGCACATCTCACGGCTCTCCAACGCACCCGCAGCGGCCCTTTTTCCCTTTCGGACAGTATCACGCTTGAACAGCTCGCTACGGCCCTTGCAGATGACACTATCGACACGTACCTGCTTCCCGCCGATCGTGTCCTCATCCACTATCCCGCGTTCACGCTCGACGCTGCCACCGCCGCCCACGTGCTACACGGGAACTCATTCCCACCACCAGAACTATCAGAGACACAACCACAATCGACTCTCGCTCGTATCTATGATAGTTCCGGTCGTTTCCTGGCAATTGCAACCTGGAATCCCGAACAACAATGCTGGCAACCCAAAAAGGTTCTCGTCACCTGAAATGGGACTATTCCTATTCATTGCTCTGTTGCTTTGTGCTCTACCTTATTGCGAGCACGAAAGAGCTGTGGTACTATAAGCGAGAGAAAAGGGGTCATTGTAGCTCCATGTGTATCACACGGAGGAACTCAACACAAAGTGGCTAGAGAATTTTCATGGAATATCAATACGAATACACAACAACGTTAACAGACAAACGACCTGTTGTTATCACCATCGGCAACTTTGATGGTATCCATCGAGGTCATCAGCATTTACTGCATGAGCTTCAAGTCATGGCTGACGAGCTGGCATGTAGCCCCGTCATGGTGACTTTCTCTCCTCATACACTGCTGGTTGTACGCCCTGACGTCGATTTACAATGCCTGACAACGCTTGAGGAAAAACTTGCCCTGGCCAACCGTTACAGCGGCATATCTGATAGTATTGTTATTCATTTTACTCCTCAGGTCGTCGCTCTGAGCGCTGAGGCGTTTATGGATGAACTCCGCTCTCACTTTTCTATCCGTGGCCTCGTGGTCGGCGAGGACTTCAGTCTCGGGCGCAATCGCATGGGCAATATCCATTTCTTGAAAGCGTACGGCGAGCAACATCACATTCTCGTTCGTAGCATTCCTCTCACTGAGGATACTCAAGAACGCATTAGCAGTACTCGTATCCGCGCCCTTGTCCGCGAGGGCGCGATTCAAGAGGCCAATGGCCTTCTAGGACACCCTCTCCTCTCTCTTGGCGAGGTGGTCCATGGCGATGAACGCGGCCGCTTACTTGGCTTCCCGACCGCCAATATGCGCCCTCCTCTCCATAAACTTTTGCCTGCAAATGGCGTCTATGCGGTGCGCGTCCGCATTGTAAATGGTCCTACCGGTGACGCGTCTGCCAGTTCTTTCGTTTATACAGACACAAGCATTGGCGTGGCCAATATTGGCATTCGTCCTACGTTTAATGGAAAAGAACGCTTATTAGAAGTTCACCTGCTTGATACTTCTCTCGATCTCTACGGCTCTACTCTGGCCGTCGAGTTTCTGGACTTTCTACGAAGTGAACAGCGCTTTCCCGGCATTGAGGCGTTAAAAGAGCAGATCGCTGCTGATGTGCACAAAGCGCGACAAATTTTAACTAATAGGAGCGTGAGCAATTGAAAGCTCGCCAGAACCCACTAGCAAGATTTGAAGCATTTATTCAACGCATGGTTGAAGGTCCCTTTGCGCGCATTTTCCCTTCACGCCTTGAACCCGTCGAGATCTCTCGCAAGCTTGAACGCGCTCTGGAAGATAATACTCTCCTTCAAGGCGAGGGACGACGCCTGGCTCCCAATGTCTACGATATCTATCTGAGTATCAAGGATCATCAGCAGATATCTCCCAGTCAGGCGGTTCTGATCCGCGAATGGCAGAATAATCTGGTCGAGTTCGCTCGCCATCGCCACTTTACTCTGCGCACGGTTCCTATCATTCGTCTACACTCCGATACGTCTCTTAGTCCCAGTATCGTACGTATTGAAACGGAAATCGCCGATCGGCAGGGCGGCGCTGAAGGCGGGATGGCTACTCAGGCTCTGAGCGCCGAACAACTCGCTCAACTCCGCGCGCAAATCCCTGCCAATCAAAATCTTCCCGGCTCTCCCGGCATAGCTCCCGTTCCCAATCACCCTCAGCCTGCCGCTACTGGCGGTCATGGCGCCGCTCACCATCAGCCCGCGCCACAACCACACCACACGGCTACGCCTCAGGCCCCTATGCCGCAAGCCTGGCTCACTATTCGCCTCCCCAATTCGGGTCAGGAGACGTATCGCATCGAAAAACCTATTGTGAATATTGGCCGCCAATTGAGTAATGATATTATTGTTGAAGATAAACGCGTCTCTCGCTACCATGCTCAAATCAAATATCAGCCCGATGGCCAGTTCGCTATCTTCGATCTCGGTAGCACGAATGGCATCACTATTAATATGACACCTCATATGCGCCAACATGTGCTACGCAACGGCGATCGCTTCACCATTGGCAGCTATGATTTCTACTTTGAGAGGAGATGAGTGCTCGCCCTATGCAGCTACAACTCGACTCGTTCTTATTCATTCTTCGACTCTTATTCGTTGTCTTACTCTACCTGTTCTTGATGCAGGTGGTTATCGCTATTACACGCGATCTACGCAAAACTGCCGCCAATGTCGACGCGGGCTCACGCGGCTCCGCGATTCTCGGCCATCTGATTGTCGTCGATAGCGGCCCCAGCAATATTGTCCCTGGCACACGCTTCGATCTCGAACATCAAACTTCTATCGGGCGCGGCCCTACAAATACGATTCAACTCACTGACAGCTTCATCTCGGCTGAACATACGCGCATCTGGCATCGCAATGGCTCCTGGTATGTCCAGGACGCTGGCAGTGTAAATGGCACTTATGTCAATAACCAGCCCGCCCGCGATGCTCTTTCCGCGCAGATTGGAGACATTATCCGCGTTGGTTACATCCAGTTCAAACTTACTCAATAATGGGCAGCCTCTACGACTGCCCTCTATACTCTTTTCTCTCTGTTTCCAATCTTCTATACGCAAAAATTTTTCGCAATTATTCTTGCGACTAGATAGAGAGTGAGATCAGGACATGGCAAAACAATTGGGTGGCGCTCTCAAGCGCTATCGCTGGCGAGAGTTGGGCCTCTTTGTTCTCCCGGCCCTTATTATGCTCGTTTGCATGACTCAACTCTTACTCGCCGGGGCTGACTCTCAGTCTTCTCTGAGCGCCAAAAATCTCCCTACTGTTCAGGGCCTTATCCCCGCTCTGGGCCTGATTGGCGTCTTTGTACTGGCCAATATCTTCTTGAGTATCTTCTATCCTCGCTCCGATCAGGTGCTCTTACCGATTATCGGTCTGATCAGTGGCATCGGGGTGATGATGGCTACCCGCCTGGGCCCTGATGTCGGCCAGAATAATCTCGGCACAAAACAACTGACCTGGGTTCTGGCTGGTATCATTCTCTGCATGGCTATGCTCGCCATCTTACGCAATACCAGATGGCTCTCACGCTATAAATATAGCTGGGCCGTTGCCTGCCTCGCGGTCTTACTCCCCGCTGTAATTAATGGTATCCGCACGTTTCATACCAATGCTCCTTCTCGCGACGTCCTGACTATTCCCGGACTCTTCGATCTCCAACCTTCTGAATTACTCAAAATCACGATTGTGATTTTCTTCGCTGGCTATCTGAGCGAGTATCGCGATATCTTTTCTCAGGGCTATCTACGCTTAGGTCGCTTACGCCTTCCCCCTCTACGCCAGATGGGCCCCCTTCTGCTCATGCTCGGTCTCTCTCTGATGATTTTCCTGGTTGTCCGCGAATTGGGTCTGGCGATGCTCACCTATAGCCTCTTCCTCTGTATGATCTATCTCGCCAGTGGCCGCCCATTCTATGTGCTCACCAGTCTGGGCATCTTTGTGGTCCTGGCTTTCATCGGCTATAGCTTGCTTGGCTATGTTCGCGATCGCTTCGCTACGGTGACGTTCGATGTCGTCAACTGGCAAAATTGGAATCAGGCCCAGACCGATTTCTACTATAATCAGGGCTCGCAAATCACTCAAGGCCTGATCGCTCTCTGTAGCGGCGGCATCTTTGGCTCCGGCCTGGGCTTAGGCCATCCCGCTGGCGCTGGCTTCGTCCCGGTTGTTCAGTCCGATATGATCTTTACTGCTCTCGGTGAGGAGTTCGGTCTGGTTGGCCTCTTCGGCCTGATTGGCCTCTATCTCCTTATCCTCTATCGCGGCTATCGCATTGCGATTGAGGCGAACGATGCGTTCAGCAAGTTGCTGGCTGCTGGTCTGACTTCCATCTTCGCTATCCAGACGCTGATTATCTGCCTTGGCAATATGAAATTTATGCCACTGACTGGCATCCCTCTCCCTTTCTTGAGCTATGGAGGTAGCTCTATTCTGGCTAACTTTATTATCGTTGGCATTCTCTTGCGTATCTCGTATAACACTGCTGTCGAGAACGGCGAGGAATAAGCACACGTTTCCCGAACACTTGCCAATTTGACTTTCATCAGGGTGGAGCCCATCTCCACCCTCATCTGGCACGACAGGCAGAAGAGAGCAGGATTTTTTTATGGGCCAATATAAATTATGGCAGCACTATCGCGAAACCGATCTGCGGCTGCACTCACAACTGACGCAACTCAATGCACAACTCAATACGCTCAAAGAACAGGCACAACTCCTTGATGAGGGCCTTTCTCTTTCTGAGAATATCATTCTCCAGACGTTGCTCGCTCAACTCGTACCTGCTGCTCCGCCTGCCTCACCCGATTCTGGAGCAGCACTACCATCCCTGAGCACTCCTCCTCTCACTCCAACGCTTCCTCTCTCTCCAGAGCGCACGCGAACATCAGCTCCCGAGCAGCCTGCAATTCCGGCTTCATACGCTAAAGCTGATCGGCTCCATCGCGCTTCCCCTCCCTTCTTCCCTCTCCCTTCGACGCTCTTGCCCGCAACTCCGTCTACGATGAAACCACCTTCTACTCCTCATCCAGAACTTGATCTCTTGCCCGAGGACATCCCTTCGTTTGTCGACGAGCATACGCAAACGGCTCCCCTACGCACACCCCCATGGTGGTTACGCAAAATCCCGGCCAATTCCGTCGCCGCAGGTGCCTTTCAAGATCTGAAAGATCAGCAGAGCGAACGTACCAATCATCTGGTACAACGTTGGCTCGAACGCTGGGGTCGCAGCGCAGACGCTCCAGGACGAGAGGATCAACAGCAATGAGCAATGAGTCCTTCGGCAATCGCCAACCAGTTGGAGTGCCGGAAAAACGCCTCCCTGAGCCTCTACAACGGCTCTTTTCCCAGTTGAGCGCCTCCGATATCGCGCAGTTTAATAGCGCCTATCAACTCTGGATGCTCCACCAGCAGATCGATCTTCTCTATCTCCAGATCGCTCTGACGCGTCAGGAAATTCAGTCAAACGCGGAACGACTCCATCTCACGCAACCAACCGCTCTGGAGCTCTCAACGCTGGCTCAACTCCAGGCCAATGGCGTGGACGATATCGATCTCCTTGACCGTCTCCATGCACGCGGCGAGGCCTGGCTCGATCATGCCATTCAACTCCTCGCTCATTGCGAACGCATGGATCTGATCCAGGGCGACTATACCCAATGGTGCGAGCATGCTCTGGAAGGTGCCTACGATTGGATCTCTTCTATCGATGATGACGATCTGTCCAGCGCCGAAAATCAGCATGAACAACCCACGACGCCCGCTCCCGCCACCATCATCTCTTCGCCAGACTACGATGAACAGGCCGAAGCTATGTTCTTACGCAAACTGTTCACTGAAGCCGGTGAGGAAATTCCCGAGGAGATCGAACCCACTCTCCCCATCACGCTACCAGCTCTCTCAGCCTACGAGACCGTCCCCGCCCCTGCTCCCTCTCTCGACGATCCCACCGAGGTTCTTCCTCTCAAGGATATCACTGCTGAGGTTCTCCCTCTCGACGATTCTACTGCCGAGGTTCCCCCTCTCGACAATTCCTCCGTGGTTCTTCCTCTCGACGATTCCTCCGTGGTTCTTCCTCTCGACGATTCCTCCGTGGTTCTTCCTCCCGACGATTCCTCCGTGGTTCTTCCTCCCGAGGACATCACCGCCGAGACCCTCTCCCACGATGACCCTATCGAAGAAGAAGTCTCTCCTCATACAGATCTCACAGTAGAAACTCCTTCTCTCGACAACCTCGAAGAAGAAGTCTCTCCTCATACAGATCTCACAGTAGAAACTCCTTCTCTCGACAACACTACCGAGGATATCTCTTCTCTCGACGATCCCACCGAGGACACACTTCCTCACAACACTATCGCCGTAGACATCCCTTCACAAGACCGCAACCCATCCACTGAGCCCAGTAGGGACGCCATGGCGAATGGCGTCCACCCCCACCGGCCATCTCCCCCAAACACATCACCCGTCCCCCAAACAGACACAACCAAATTGGACAACCCCCTAAACACAAATGGTAACGACATTCCATTACAACAGCCCGAAACCACTCAAGTAAACACAAAAGGTGACGATAATATATTACAACAGGCCGAAACTGCGCCAGGAGAGGAGGTCTCATCCGCTGCTTCCACTGAGGAAGCCGTAAGTATCCCGCAAGAGGCATCTGACAAGAAGCCTATCTTTTCTGATAGGGACACGCCCGGCCCTCCGCCTCTGGTGGCAGAGAAATTGTTGCGCGCACAGCATGAGAGCGAACGCTCATACGTCCTTCCCATGAAACGGACCAGCCTCGTATCTCGCGTAATTGGCTTTTTTTTTCCTAAACGCTAGCCTCGCGGAGGACCCGAGAGCGGACCGGTCGAACCGGGCATCTTCATCTGTGGCAAAACTGGCAAAACTGGCGCTGTCGTCTGCTGCGAGATATGGGCAATAGAAGCATTCATTCCCATCGCTGATTGTACCTGTTGCCTCTGCCCGGCCTCCAGTTCTGCCACACGCAAACGGAGTCGCTTCAATTCACGCCGCTCTCGCATCGCGGCCAGAAAGGCAATCAGGTAGATCAGCACTGCTCCTAACAGCATTGCCGCGATCAGTAACAGGCCAACCGGAATTTGAGGTGTCTTCCAGAAATAGAAATTGAGATGAGCCAACGTGTTCAGATTTTGTAAGGTGATTAAGGTGAGCACTCCACCTATAAGCAAAAATAATGCGAGTATCAGGAATAACACGTGAGCCTCCTTAAACGTTTTTCCCAACATCTGAATCACAAATATGTTTTAAAAAAACTGTTGCTAGCACCACTCGATCGTGCTACTCCAGCATCTACGCTTAAAAACCATGCTGCTACTATTATAAACACAACGCTAAATATATTCTCGGGTTTTCCTGAGCATTTTTAACTTGCTGACATGATAGCATATTCACTCCAAATTTATGCTATCATTTATGGCCCATTTTGCGCGCTATGCCGCTGGGCAAATTGACGTCAATGCCGATTAGGCATATACTGAAAGGGAGCTTGATGGAGGTAGAACGTGTTATTTGAAGAATATGCTCGGGAACAACCCGCTCACAGTCCTGTCCGTAGCCAGTATCTACAGATGAAGGCACAACACCCTGATGCCATCCTCTTTTTTCGCATGGGCGACTTTTATGAGATGTTCGATGATGACGCTGAAATTGTGGCCCGCGAACTGGAAATTGCTCTGACTCGCCGCGATTTCGGGCGCGGCGAAAAATCTCCTATGGCCGGTATCCCTCATCACGCTGCCGATGGCTACATCGCTCGCCTGGTGAGCAAGGGGTATCGCGTCGCTATCTGTGAGCAGATCAGCGATCCTTCCCTCTCAAAGGGACTCGTGGAACGCGATGTGGTCCGTATTGTCACTCCGGGCACGATTATTGATCCGGCTATGCTCGCAGCCAAACGCAATAATTTTCTGGCGGGCGTTATTCTGGGTCGCGATGCGGTCGGCATCGCTTATATCGATATCACTACCGGCGAATTTGCCGTCACTCAGTTTACGACTCCTGAACCTGAAACCGCTCTGCAACAGGAAATGGCCCGCGTCGGACCCGCCGAGGTCCTGGTCGAAGCCAGCTATAATCGCCTGGGCAGCCGCAAACGCCGCTGGCTGGCGGCTGTGATGAATGAAAAACAGGTCACGAAACTTGGCAGCAATGGCAATGCCAATGCCGCTATCCCCGAGGTCGATGAGGAAGATGAAGAGGACGACTATGCTCCTCTCTCTAAATTGCTGCAAAATGTTGTTGGACATGTCACGCCTTACGATTCACGCTATTTTACCGAGGATGACGCCCGCCATCGCCTGCTCAATCAGTTCCATATCCATTCTCTTGAGGCTTTCGGCTGCGCGCACTTACCCCTCGCTATTCGCGCCGCGGGCGCTGTCCTGGCCTATGTCCAGGAAACTCAGAAAGGTCTGCTCCAACAACTCACTTCGCTCGAAACCTACTCCACTACCAGCTTCATGAATCTCGATCCCTACACACGACGCAATCTCGAACTCTTCGAGACCGATCGCCAGGCTTCCAGCAAGGGCTCTCTCCTCTGGGTTCTCGATCGCACGCGCTCACCGATGGGCGGTCGCCTGCTACGACGCTGGTTGAGTCAGCCTCTCTTAGAACTCGCTATTCTCCAACAACGCCAGGAAACGATCAGCGAACTTCTGCAAGATACGCTGCTCCAGGCCCGCCTGGGCGAAGCACTCAAGAAGGTTGGTGACTGCGAACGCCTCATTAATCGCGTTCGCCAGCGCATCGCAAGCCCCCGCGATCTGATCTCTCTGGCCAATGGCCTCCATGCCGCCGCCGATATTCGCGCTGGCCTGAATGAAGAAGCTGCCACACGCTATCCCTCTCTGGCCCGCTTCCTCGCACGCTTCACCGACAATCAGGATATTATTGAGCTGATCGAGCACGCGATCGTCGAGGAACCACCTCTGAGCATCAGTGAGGGCGGCATCATCCGCGACGGCTTCAGCAATGAGCTGGACCAGTTGCGCGGGGCCTCTAAAAATGGCCGCCAGTGGCTCGCGGAAATGGAACAACGCGAACGCCAGCGCACGGGCATCAATACACTCAAAGTTGGCTACAATCGCGCCTCCGGTTACTATATCGAGGTCACGAATTCGCAACTGAGCCGCGTTCCCGCCGACTATGTCCGTCGCCAGACACTGACAAACTGCGAACGCTATATTACTTCCGATCTCAAGGAATATGAGACACTTATCCTAAATTCCCAGGACCGTGTCAACAAACTTGAAAATGAATTTTTCGTCCAGATTCGCTCCGATATCGCGATTCATGCATCCGAACGAATCCTGGATACTGCTCATGCGATCGCCGAAATTGATGTCTATCTGGCCCTCGCTGAAATCGCCAGCCGCTACAATTATTGTCGACCACAACTGAACTCAGGTGATACAATTCATATTGTGGCTGGTCGACACCCCGTGGTCGAGCAAACGCAAAACGAGACGCCTTTTGTTGCCAATGATACAAATCTCTCGAATAACGATGCTCAGATCATGATTATCACTGGTCCAAATATGGCCGGTAAGTCGACTTATCTGCGTCAGGTGGCTCTGATCACCTTACTGGCTCAGATCGGGAGCTATGTTCCTGCCGAGGCCGCTACGATTGGCCTGGTAGATCGTATCTTCACTCGCATCGGGGCGCAGGATGATCTGGCTACCGGACAAAGCACTTTTATGGTCGAAATGGTAGAGACTGCCAACATTCTCCACCATGCCACACCACGCAGTCTGATTATTCTTGACGAGATAGGTCGCGGCACCAGCACCTACGATGGCCTCGCCATCGCTCGCGCTGTCGTGGAATATCTCCACAATAATAAACGCTGCGGTGCACGCACTCTTTTCGCCACCCATTATCATGAACTTGTCGAGGTCGCACAGCTGCTACCACGCATTCGCTGCATGAATGTAGCCGTGACTGAGGAGGCTGGAAAAGTCGTCTTCTTGCGCAAGATTATACCCGGTGGCGCTGATCGCAGCTATGGCGTCCATGTCGCTCAACTCGCTGGCATCCCACGCCCTGTGATTCATCGCGCCGAAGAAATTCTGGCTGAACTCGAACGCAAAGGAGATGCGAAAATTCGCCGCAAGGCGATGCGCGATATGACGATGCCTGCTGCCTGGCAGATGACGCTTCTCGCTGCCGAGCCGGACCCGCTGGTCGAAGAGCTGAAATCTCTTGCCATCGATGAACTTACACCCATCGAGGCTATCAGCAAACTCTACGAACTCCAGCAACGCGCTCGAAACTCTGGCTAACAATTGCTATCAATCCAGGCGGGAAGCGCGCTGAGCACTTTCGCACATGCGTTTCGTCTGGCGCTCAGGATGGGATTCTCTCCCTTCTCTCGCGCTTTCAAAACGGCTTCACGAGTTCGCCAGCCTTGTACCTGGGCAATCCTCGTGGTATCATACAAGGGGTTAGTGTACTAGATACAATAAATCACCATTATCATTATCGGAGAAGTTTAATGACTGTACAACAAGAGTCAACTGTACAACAGAGCCAGCTAGAAACTCTCTGTATCAATACCATTCGCACTCTCGCGATGGACGCCGTGCAGAAGGCCAATTCTGGTCACCCCGGGACCCCTATGGCCCTCGCTCCTCTCTCCTATTTACTCTGGACGCGCACGATGCGCTACAATCCCAAAAATCCTGCCTGGTTGAACCGCGACCGCTTCGTTCTCTCGATCGGCCACGCTTCTATGCTGCTTTATAGCATGCTCCA
>Ga0310811_10013083_pt1 | contig 10798 bp, 12 predicted proteins | sample YCmetagenome_FD_207642 | JGI IMG/M metagenome (GOLD analysis project Ga0310811, IMG submission 207642) | Soil microbial communities from experimental microcosm in Duke University, North Carolina, United States - YC | ecosystem: Engineered > Artificial ecosystem > Soil microcosm > Unclassified ...
AGGATCGTCGACGTCGCCGGGTTTATCGCGTGCGATGGCGCGGCTGACCGCGTCCCGCTACCGAGCGGCCTCGTGCGCGACACCGACCGCTGATCAGGTCAAGTCCGCCACTTTTGTTAAGAGCCCTTAGGGGTTGCATCCCGTACCTAGGTACAGGCTTACCGTCGGACTGTGGGTCGCTCGCAGGAGAGACGGGTGGGCACGATTTGGCAGGGCAATGTGGCATCCCCGCGTGGGCCCATGCGCATCACGCCTGAGCTGATGCGTCCTGGCGGCGCCTGCGCGCCAGTGCGCGTGCGATCAGAGGAAAGCCGATCAGCGACGGCAGAACCCAGTAGGTGACGGCGGGAAGCCGATCCCATAGGGGCAGGTGCGGGCCGTTGTCCACGTAGAACCCGGTGATGAGGAGCACGTAGGACGCCCCCATCCCGAGAATGTGGACGGCCGGTCGACGTCTCCGGTTCAGGCAACCGGTCAGTCCGGCGGTGAACGCCAACGTGCCGATGGCGAACAGGTAGGCGTTCTCTTTCCAGCGGATCGCCGACATGACGGTCAACGTGACGTAGACGATCAGGAGCCCCCAGAAATAGGCGCGGCCGAACCGCCTGTGCGATTGGCTGCCCTTATGTGTGAGGGCGGCGATCGCGCCCCCGATGACGCAGGTGAGCCCCGCTATGACGTGGACGGCGAGTGCGGCCAGGAACACCGGCCCCGCGTTCGGAATCGGAGTGCCCAAGATGTCGATGTCGTTCACGGCATCTCCATACGTAGCGACGCTATATATAGCGACGCTACTCCGAGCCTTGGCCGACGGAAAGAGCAGGAGTAGCGTTACTACCTATGAGAGCCGAAGCGCTCAAAGGCCACCTGGACGGACTCCTGCTCGCCGCGCTGGAGGACGGCCCACGACACGGCTACGCGGTGAAGGAAGCCCTGCGGGACACCACCGACGGCAGGCTCGACCTTCCGACGGGCACCGTCTATCCGGCCCTGCACCGCCTGGAACAGGCAGGCCTGATCTCAGGAAGCTGGTCCGTGGTCGGCGGACGCAGACGACGTACGTATGAGTTGACCGAGGACGGGCGGCGGTCCCTCGCCGGAGCCCGTGACCACTGGCAGGAGTTCGCCGCCGCGATCTCCACAGCCCTGGGGGGTACGCCGTGGCCGGCCACGAGCTGATCGAACGCCATCTGCAGGCACTCGCCGTACGGCTTCCCCCGTCTGTGGTCGAGGAACTCGCCGACGGGCTCGCGACATCGTACGAAGAACAGCTGGAACGGCTCGGCGATCCTGAGGCGGCGGCCAGGGCCGCGCTGACCGACTTCGGTGACCCCGACACGATCACCACCGCGTTCATCCGTCTTTCGCCCGGCAAGACGACCGCGATCCGGCTCCTCGTCATCGGTCCACTTGTCGGCCTGAGCTGGGGAGCCGCTTTCGTCACCGGCCACGCGTGGGCCTGGTCGATCCCCCTGCCGGCACGCCTGGCCTTCGGCATCGCACTCAGCGTGGCCGTGTTCATGCTGGTCCTCGCCGTCCGGGAACGGCGCCACTACCAGGCCGTACGGCTGGCGGCGCTGGGCGGCGCGGCAAGCGTGATCGTCCTCGACTCGGCCATACTCGGGACCGTCGCGTCGATCGTCCCTCCGCCCTCTGTCCTGCTCCTGCTGGCGCTGACGGCCAGCATCGTAAGAATCTTGCTCGTGATGCGAGCCGTACCGGCGATGATCAGGCACCCGTGATCGTGCTGCGGGGTCGGTGAAGACCGTCACACCAGCAAGGTTCTGTCGCGTCCGACAAGCCGGACGATGGTTCCTCACCGTGGTCAACTCTTTCTCGGCTCCCGCTGCCTCAACTGCGGTCACATCGATGCACTGGCCAGGTACCGGCCAGAAGGACACAAGTCGGCGCGTCTCCTCCCCAGGCGCGGTGCCGTGCAGCAACCGGGCCTGTCATCGTCGATCGACCGGGGAGATCCGCATGCTTGCGCGTTAGAAGAGAACTACGGTGGAGCATCGCAGTTCGGGACTGCCTGGTCGGTGCGATGGGGGCGGGTGGCGGTCCACCGCCCGGTCATTGGCCGCCGCGGCAGCCGTCGTGGTCGGCCTGGCGTCGCTGATAGCCGTGCCTGGTCCTGCTATGGCCACCGCGCAGGCTCGGGAGTTCGCCTCCGTTGCCAACTGCGGGTCGCGCACGGTGCCCAAGACCGTGACCGCCACGCAACAGCAAGTGCTGGCCTACGTCACCAACAACGGCTCGCCAAGAAGGCAGGGTGCGCATTTTCTGCTGTGTGGGATGCCTGGTGGCCGATCCAGATCGGACTCAACTTCCGTGTCCTTGGCCGGAGGACAGGCGGGATGTTCGGGTCAACGTGAGTTACTCGGTCCCCGCGATAGTGCTGCGGCGCTCGATGAAGACGACGTCGCGCCAGCGGTCGTGGTGGCGGCCGATGTGCTGGCGGGTGCCGATAATGCAGAACCCGGCCTTCTCGTGGAGGCGGAGACTCCCGGTGTTCTCGGGGAAGATCCCAGACTGGATGGTCCAGATGCCTGCGGTCTCGGTGGACTGGACGAGGGCCTTCAGCAGCGCGGTGGCGATTCCGCGGCCCCCGTGATCAGGGTGAACGTAGACAGAGTGCTCGACCACTCCGGCGTAGACGCATCGGTCGGAGACAGCACTGACAGCGACCCAGCCCACTACCTGTCCAGTCGAACTATCGGCGGCGACATGGCGATGTTCGGGCAGCTTCGCGGCGTCGAACGCCTGCCAGGTCGGTGCGGTGGTCTCGAAGCTGGCATTGCCGCTGTCGAGCCCGGCTTGGTAGATGTCGAGGACCTGCCTGGCGTCGCCGGCCGTCATGGGGCGGATGTTGATCTCGGGCGGCGCTGCCGGTTTGGTCGCCTGGATGATCGCCGAGTGGAGACCGTCGGCTGCTGCCTGGGTGCGCCTGATCGTGCAGGTGGTGAACCCGGCTACTGCCAGCAGAGAGCGGTACTCGGATTCGGCGAGGGTGCCGATGGTGCAGCCGACGAGGTGTTCGGCCTCCGCGCGCTGCGCGGGGTCGAGTCCGTCGTCCGCGATGACGTCGCTGATGCCGAGTCTGCCGCCGGGTTTGAGGACGCGGAAGGCTTCGGCCAGGACGCGGGGTTTGTCGGCGGACAGGTTGATCACGCAGTTGGAGATGATCACGTCGATGCCGGCATCTGGAAGCGGGATGTCCTCGATGTGCCCGTGGAGGAACTCGACGTTGTTCACCCCGGCTTCGGCGGCGTTGGCCCTGGCGAGGGTGATCATGTCGGGGGTGGCGTCCAGGCCGTACGCCTTGCCGGTGGGGGCGACTCTGCGGGCCGAGAGCAGGACGTCGATCCCTCCGCCTGAGCCGAGATCGAGGACGGTTTCCCCCGGTTGGAGGTCGGCGACGGCGACGGGGTTCCCGCATCCCAGGCTGGCGCGGACGGCTCCCCCGGGGAGCTCTCCTGTGTCGTCGTAGGCGGCGGCCCCGAATCCGCCGTCGTTGAATTGTTGTGGTCCGCAGTCGACGATCTGGAGTTGGGCTTGGGCCGTGCGGGCGAGTCGGCCGTAGCGTTCGACGATGGTTGCTCGGACCTTGTCGGCGTCTTCGGGCATGTGTCCTCCGGTCAGCAGGCGCAGCCTGGCGGGGAAACGGGATGGCCCATGACCACGTCGGCGGCCGTGGGGAAGGCCCCTATGCACGCCTTGTTGATCTCATACAGGCTGGACGTGCCGCGACGCTCGACCAGGACGAATCCCACCTCGGCCAGCACCTTCAAATGCGCTGACACGGTCGACTGCCCGACGTCTACTGCCTCGACGATCTCTTTGACCGACATGGGCGCCTGGCGGCGGGCCAACAGGGTGACGATCTGGATGCGCGTGGCATCGGCCAGGGCCTTGAACCACGAGGCGTACGTCGCTGCGGTGGCCCGGTCGAGCGGCCCCGTTCCCTCATCCATCGTTAATCGACGATAAACGATGAAGCTGGGTAAGGGAAGGGGTCGGGTGATTCCCCCACCGGCCTGATCCGTTGCCAGGCCGGTGGTCTCTTCGTGGTGATGCGTCGGCGTGGAAGTGTCGGACGGCGAGCTCATCCTGTCCCGCGTCAAGGGTTGTCGTTCGACCACCATGGCATCGTCGGCTTCAGGCCAAGTGCCCGACGGCCCCGTCTCGGGGCTCGTGCCGAGTCAGCGAAATGTCAGCTAGGCCGCCGGCACGAGGTCGAGCAGCGAGTTCGTAGCCACACAGTACGGTCGACACTGAATTCAGGGAATGCTGAACTCAGATCTAGCCCACGTGAACCGGCACCTTCCTGGACTCCTCGATCAGGCCCTGGAGAAGCACCTGCTGTTGCTCCTCGCTCAGGGTGTCGATCCGCTGGTTGTCGGCGATCCCGCCGGCGTCGAGCGCGGCGCTGATCTGTTCTGGCGTGTGACGAGGCAAGGCTCGGAGGAGGTGGCCGATGGCGGTGCCCTTGGTGACCTCGTCGTCGCGTTGGAACACTTCAGCCAGGCTGAGGTGGCCTGATCTGAGCGCCGCACGGAGTCGCGCGTGCGTGAGGGCGGCCACCTTGGCGCTCGGCTTCCGCGTTGGCGTCGTGGGCCGTGGACTCGGGTGAGGTTGAGGACTCACAGAAACCTTGGTCATTTGACCGACGGTCGTCGAGGTGGCTTCCACCGGTTCCTCGTCGTTGAAGGTGTGGGCCGTGGTGAGGAGGACTCCCGCAGCTGTGGCGGCTGTTGCGGCGATGGCGATCTGGCGCGGGGACAGGCGCCCGTTGCGTTGCCTGCTGGCCGCGAGTTTCATGCCGACGATCGCGGTACGGAGGAGGACGCCCATCACCATGCTCAGCAGGATGGGGACCATCTGGGGAGGCAGCGGGGTAAAAGTGGCTGTTGCGACGCCGACTGCGGGGCTGATGCAGGCGACGATGAGCCACGGCGTGAGGCGTTGCCGTGCGATGTCCAGTAGCGCGGCCAGGGCGAGGCCTTCGCTGGCGGAGTGAACGGTGAGGGCGATGACGACCACGATCGAGGCGGTCAGCGCGAGGGTCGCACCTTCGATGGCACGGTGGAGGGTCAATGCCGCAGCGGTTCCCATGCCGCCGTACACGGCGGCGTCGATGCCCTGTTTTACTCGCCGGTGGATGCCGGGGGCGTGCATGCCGTTGCGGGGCGGTTCGTCGTCGGGGCAGGCGCAGCCTTTGCGGGTGAAGTAGGTGATGACGAGGAAGCCGAAGGCGGCGGCGAGCGCCGGTTCCCACAGGGGAACACCGGTCTCTCCGGCTTCGGCGTACGCGTCGGGCAGCAGGTCGACGAGAGCCGTGACGATCATCATGGCCGAGGCGATCGCCAGCCACATGGTCATCCGTTGACTGTTGCGTCGTGCGAGCCATGCGCCGGCGAGCGTGGAAGCGCAGACGAGCAGCACTGCTGCCCAGGCCTCCTGTCGGGCGGGTTGCCCTTCCAGCACCGGCTCCATGGCCTGTGCCCAGGCGAATAGGGGCATTGATGAGCACCTCTGGTGAATCTGTCCGCCAAGGATCGACGGCGCGGATGGGATCCCGGGGCGGTATTTGGGGTGTGGTCATCCAGGCGTGTCGCTCAGTCGTGGAGCCTCAGGTCGCAGGGCGGTGGGCGGCTTCACCGACCGCGCCGTTGCCGTGGAACTGCGGCGTCGGGGACTCGCCGTGGTGGTGGAGCTGGTCGAGCAGGTTCCGCATGTGAGTGATTTGGCCTTCGAGCGTCTGCTTCATATGGGTGTCGAAGTCGGCGATGAAGGCGTGCAGCGTCTGGATCCCGCGACCCAGAGCTTCTTTGTGGGTCTCGTGCGTGGTCGCACGGTGCAGGGCCGCACCTGTGTTCAACGCGTCATGTTGCAACTGTTCGGCTCGTGCGCGTGCTTGGCTGAGGATGGCGTTCGCTTCCTGGTGGGCCTTGGTGACGGTTCGTTCGGCGGCTTCGTGGGCGAGTTCGATGATCCGGGTCGCGCTGTCATCCGATGGGATCGGCTGTGGGACCTCGCCAGTTCGAAGCGAGCGTGCCTGGAGTTGTTGGTTCTCCTGAAGGACCGCGGTCAGGGTGGTCTCCACGAGGCCCAGGAAGGCGTCCACTTCGGCCAGGTCGTAGCCTTCGCGGAGGCGCACCACGGTGAAGACCTGGTTGCGTACGGCCACCGGATCCAGCAGCCCATCTGGTCCTGGTGGGTCGAGGGTCGATCCGGTCGATCCATTCAGTGCCGCGTCTGCGGCATGGTCGTGTCCATGTCCGTGGCCTTCGCCCATGACGTGTTCACCAATCCTTTCGATGGGATGTGGAGGAGTGCCGACTCCGTGGATATCGTGTTATGCCGGTATGGCCGAGCGCTAAGTGGAATTTCTCCGTTTATCGCCACTCGACGAGAATGGTGTGCATTCTGAGGCCGGACCCGCTTCCGAGGCATGTGAATCTCGGAAGCGAACCCCGCTCTCAAATCGGGCCACTCCTTGACCGCAGGCTTGGCCGCCATCCCGGGGCGATTCTTGGCAGTTCGGGCGCGTGCCGGCTAGTCGTCAGCGTGGCAGTGCCCGTGCTCGTCGTGGTGGTCTCCCGGGTGTTCGTGGCCGTGGTCGGCGCGCTGATCCGCCTGGCCGGGTTCGGTGCAGGGGGTGTCCATGCATGACGCATGCGGGTGCTTGCCCTGGCTTTCTGATTCCATTGAAATCTCCATTTCAGATGCGGTTTTTCGCAATCGCGCTTTGCGTGTCTCCCGTCCGCAGAACAAAAAGCGCAGAGAAGCGCGAAGCAGGCTGGTCGCTCGCGTGTGATCGGCGACATATTGATTGCTGTCTGGGGCGGAGCAGGGTTGATTGATCACGCGCCTGCGCGGCGCCCCCGTTCGGGATCGGTGGTCGCGAAGAGAACCGGTCGCAGCGAGCGCGGCTGTGACGTCATATCGCTGAGTAAGCCCGCGACCCGGTAGGTGGCTCCGCCTCGATGCGGTGGAGGCCGCGGGCGGGAGTTGCGTGAATCTTGAGGGAGCCGGGGCTGCTATCCGGCGACCTTCTGGAGGTAGTAGGCCGATGCCCAACCGGGCCGGCCGTTTGAAGAGGTGACGGGAACCCAGCCCTGGGTGGGGGTGCACCCTCCGCCGAGCCGTCCGTCGGTCGGACGCAGTGTTCCGATCGGCTGGGAGGAGGTGCTCCGACCGCTGTAGACGGTGACGGTGCTGGTCGGCTGGACGCGGGTGAGCTGGTAGGTGCATCCCCAGGGGCGTGATGCAGTGGGGGTTGCCGAGGCAGCCAGAGGGGTCTTCGTGGTCTTTCGCAGGTAATGCGCGGCGGCCCAGCCGGAACGGCCGTTGGAGGACTTGACGGCGACCCAGCCTCGGGTAGGTGCGCATCCCCCTGCGAACCGTCCGTCGGACACTCGAAGTGCCCCGATCCGCCGCGCGCCGCCCCCTGGCGCTGTGCGTACGTTCAGATAGCTGCTTCGTCGGACGTTGGCGACCTGGTAGGTACACGCCAGTGAGGGGCGCTTGGCGGTGCTGTGGGTCGTGGTCCTTCGCAGGTAGTGGCCGGAGACCCAGCCGGAACGGCCGTTGGAGGACCTGACAGCGACCCAACCGCGGGTGGACGTGCATCCACCGGTGAACCGGCTGGCCGATGCCCGCAGCGTTCCGACCGGCCGCGAGTTGAGGGCCGGTGCCGTCCGGACGTTGACGTAGCCGCCCGTCCGGAGGTTCGTGAGCTGGTAGGTGCATGCGAGGGCTGGGTGGGCGGATGCGGGGGTCGCCTGGGCGGGGGCGGCGGTGACCGTGAGCCAGCCTGCGGCGGCGCAGACGGCTAGTGCGGGGGTGACCCGCTTGGTGATGTTCACGATGTCTCCCTTCTGTTCGCATCGCTTTGCCTGGGGTGGCCAGTGTGGTGGTCAAGGTCAGGGGACCCGACCCGCGATGCTCACTATGTGTAGTTCTCTGATTACCTTACGATTACACATGTGAGCAATCGTTCAATCGTTTCTTTACCTGCAGCGGTCTTTGCAGCGATAACCATGCGCAACCACCTGTTCACTGAAAGTCTTGACATGCCGCGAGCTCGATCTATGCTTGTACATGTGAATAGTCGTTCAAATGTCGTGCCGATCGCCGCGGACGCCTGCTCGTTGTCCGTCGTGGACGCCGATCGGGTGGCCGCGGTCCAGAGGGCGCTGCCGTCCGACGACTCCGTCCAAAACCTCGCGCACGTCTTCGGGTTGCTCGCCGACCCCGGACGGCTCCGCCTCATCTCCGCGCTCCTGGAGGGTGGCGAGATGTGCGTGTGCGACCTGGCGGCGGCGACCGGGCAGAGCATGTCGGCCGCCTCACACGCGTTGCGACTGCTCCGCGCCGACCGAGTGGTAAAAGTCCGCAGATCCGGGCGGATGGCCTACTACCGGCTCGCCGACTCACACGTGCGGATGTTGTTCGACCTGGCCATCACCCACATCGGGCACGAAGACGGCGAGCGCGGCGATGGATGACCGGCCCACTGTCGCCAGACCGGGCGACGGAGAGAAAGTTTCGAGCGCAGAGCCTGTCCGCGCCACGCCGGCTCCTCGGCAGGCAGGCGGCGGCGTTGCTTTCAGAGGAGCGTCACCCAGTAGGACCAGAAGCGCTGCAGGATGAGACCCGCGATGGCGAGCAGCCATATGATCTTCGGGAACTTCACGGAGGCGGTGAACTCCAGCCTCACCTTGTCGACGGTGGCGACCTTCGCGTTCTTCTTCGGGGTGCTCGACTTCAGGGCGTCGTGGGCCTGGGCGGCGGTGATCGGCCACAGAGCGGCCACGAGAGCGGCGACGAGCACCGCAGACCAACCGGCGAGCATGGGCGCCCATCCTGAAAGAGGTGAACCAGCCGGTATAGCCGGCTCGCCAGCCGGTCGCAGTCCGAACCGCCGCAAGGCGACGTACATGAAGTCGGATGGTCCGAACGCCGGTTGGCCCAGCCGGGAGTGACGCGCCGGCGCGTCCATCGCGCTTTGAGACATCAGGCCGATGCATCGGGCCGGATGGCGGCGGACTCGCGAACTTGCGGGTGAAGCCCGGCCCCTCCTGGACAGGGGCATGTGTGGGAGGGGCCGGGCTCTGCTTCGCCGTCAGGCGGCTGATCCGGTGACCACGGCCAGGCCCACCCGCAGGGGAAGGCCCGGCCTGGTCAGGCGGCTAGCGGACCTCGACGAAGACCGGGTTGGAGTAGAACCACAGGTCGTCCCAGGGGCTCTCCTTGCCGTCGGCGAGCGGCTCCGCCTCGTCGGTGCTGGTGCCGCGGACGCGGGCGTACAGGTCGGTCTCCACGTTGCGCAGCGTGTACTTGATCACGTACTCGCTGCCCTGCTTGTGCCAGTCGCGGGGGCCGAACCGGGCCACGACCTTCGTGGTGGGGTTGGTGTCGGCGTCGGGGTTGGCGACTGGGCCGGTGACCTGGCCGACGATCAGGTCGACGCGCCGGACCTCCGGACGGTCGCCGTTGCCGTTCTTACCCTGCAGCGGCCGGAACCGGATCTCGATCTCGACGTCGCTGCGGTTGCGGCGGCTCACGACGAGCGTCTCGCCCGAAGCGGCGTCGCGTCCCTGGCTCTTCGCCGTGACGTCGAGGTTGGTGATGAGGTCGCCGGTGGTGACCCAGATGCGGCCGTTGCGCAGGCCGTCCATGATGTCGGCGTAATCCTGCCTGGCGTGTACGTAGGTCTTGCTGTACTCGCCCGGCCAGAAGTCGGATCCGCCGCGGGTCCAGTGGACGTGCGAGTCGGAGGTGGCGGTGATCCACCAGCGCCTGCCCTCGCCGAGCAGCGAGTCCCACAGGCCGCCGACGCGGGCGGTCATCTGGTCGAAGCCGCCGTAGGTCGGGTGGTTGCCGTAGCCGCCGCGCGCGCCGCCGTTGAGCGGGCCGGCCTGGTGGCCGGGGGCGCCCTCGAAGCCGACATAGATCTCTGGCGCGAGGTTGTTGCCGTTGCGGAACTCGTGGGGGGTGTCCTGCCCGTAGACGCCCAGGCCGGTGGCCGACCGTGCGGCGTGGTGGGCGATCACGAGCGGCTTGTTCCGCATGCTCTTGGCGGCCTTCAGGAACTCGATGAACTTGGCCTCGGTGTCGCGGGCCGGGTCCGTCGGGAAGGCGTCGAACTTGTTGAAGCGGCTCTCCAGGTCGAACAGCTGCTGCGCCTCGTCGTCGTGGCGGGGGATCATGAGCGTGTGGTGGTCCAGGGCAGGGGTGTCGAACTCCATGCCCCAGAACTGCAGCACCTCGGGAACCAGCTTGCGCGAGCGCAGCAGGTCGGGGTAAGCCTGCTCGAGGTTCACCTTCGAGTGCGTCGGACCGCCGTGGTCGGTGCACATCGCCCAGGTGAGGCCGAAGTTCTTCGCCATGATCGCGTTGGTGACGATCGGGTACACCGCGTCCGCGCCCTTGTGGAACACCGGGGGGTTCTTGGTGGTGTCGAACTCGCCGCTGTACTCCGAGTGCACGTGGTGGTCGCCGGCGCGCCACACCCGGTTACGCGAGTCGCCTTTGCCCTGGTTCTTGTCGTCGTCGCGGTCGTGCGCCTGTGCAGTGCCACCGCCCACGAACGGGGCCGCGGCGACGAACGTCGCCCCGACCCCCGCGTACTTGACCAGCTGACGCCGCGAAATCGCCGACTGCTCTGGGTTTTCTTTGTTCTTGTCCTTCAAGATCGAACCCTTCGTTCACCTGCTGTCGGGAGTGCCAACCGGTGAGTCTCGAAGGGCGCACTTAACGCGGCGTTAACTTAGATCGGGAGGGTCGAGAA
>Ga0310811_10013084_pt1 | contig 10798 bp, 5 predicted proteins | sample YCmetagenome_FD_207642 | JGI IMG/M metagenome (GOLD analysis project Ga0310811, IMG submission 207642) | Soil microbial communities from experimental microcosm in Duke University, North Carolina, United States - YC | ecosystem: Engineered > Artificial ecosystem > Soil microcosm > Unclassified ...
GGGTGGGCTTCGGCGTCGGTGCGGGCGTGTCCGTCGGGGCAGGCAGGATCGCCCCGTCACCCGCCGCCTCGATCAGGTCCGAGCGGAAGGTGTCGTGCAGCACGTCGCGGGCCGCGTAGACGCTGGAGGCACTCCAGGTCAGCGGGGCCATCACGCCGAGGCAGAGCGCCCCGACGAGTGAGGTGGTGACCGCCCGCTGGCGGGGCGTCATGGGTGGTGGCGCGGCGGCGCGGTAGGCCGAGACGATCGTGGCGCACCACAGCACACCGGCCAGGACGAGCCCGATGGCGACGGTGAGCAGGACGTTCTCGCGGACCGCGAGCCGTTCCGTCGCGCGGGCGTCCAGGGTCGCGACCCAGGCGCCGAGCCCGACCACCGCGGTGATCGTCCCTCCGAGGAGCGCGAGCCCGGTGCGGCGGCGGCCGAGAATCAAATGACCGACCCCCGGCAGCAGGGACGCGACCGCGGCCGTCCGGGCGCGACGAACGGCCCGGACCTGGCGCAAGCGGTCCCGACGTGACGCCTGCATCTCACCCCCGACCCCGATTGGCACCATTTCCCCCGGGTGCCCCGTGAACACCCGGATTCTTACGCCTCAAGCGCAGCCACGTCCGGCGTTCGCGCGTTCAGCGTGTCACGATGATCAGGTGGACGCCGTCACCGCCGTACCGCAGCCGCGCAACGAACCCGTTCTGAACTATGCCCCGGGTTCGCCGGAGCGGTCCCGCATCGAGGACGCACTCAAGGCCGCGGCCGCCGAGACGGTGGAGCTCACGCTCACGGTCAACGGCGAACAGCGGGCCGGGACGGGGGAGGAGCTCGTCGTGCGTGCGCCGCACCGGCACGAGCTGGTGCTGGCCCGGGGGCGCGCCTCGACCGAGACCGATGCCGGCGCGGCCATCGATGCGTCCCTGGCGGCCGCCCCCGGGTGGCGGGACCTCTCCTTCGACGCCCGCGCCGCGGTGTTCCTCCGCGCGGCGGACCTGCTCGCCGGCCCGTGGCGGGACCGGAGCAACGCCGCCACGATGCTCGGACAGTCGAAGACGGTGTTCCAGGCCGAGATCGACGCCGCCTGCGAGCTGATCGACTTCTGGCGCTGGAACGTCCACTTCGCGCGCGAGATCCTCGCCGGCCAACCGGTCTCGACCCCGGGAGTGTGGAACCGCACCGACCACCGGCCGCTGGAGGGGTTCGTCTACGCGGTCACGCCGTTCAACTTCAGCTCGATCGCCGGCAATCTGCCCACGGCGCCGGCGCTGATGGGCAACACGGTCGTGTGGAAGCCGGCGACGACCCAGCTACTCGCGGCGCAGGCGACGATGCGCCTGCTCGAGGAGGCGGGGCTGCCGCCGGGCGTCATCAACCTCCTGCCCGGCCACGGGCCCGAGACGTCGGCGGCCGTGCTGCCGCACCCGTCGCTGGCGGGGATCCACTTCACCGGCTCGACCGCCGTCTTCTCCTCGATGTGGCGCACGGTGGGCGAGAACCTGTCGGCCTACCGGACCTACCCGCGGCTCGTCGGCGAGACCGGCGGCAAGGACTTCGTCCTGGCGCACCCCTCCGCCGACCCCGTGGCGCTGCGGACGGCGCTGATCCGGGGCGCGTTCGAGTACCAGGGCCAGAAGTGCTCCGCCGCCTCCCGCGCGTTCGTGCCGCGGTCGCTGTGGGACCGGATGGGCCCGGACCTGCTGGCCGAGACCTCCTCCCTCCCGATGGGCGACGTCGCGGACTTCTCCAACTTCCTGGGTGCGGTCATCGACGAGCGGGCCTTCACCAAGCTGAGCGACGCGATCGCCCGGGCGCGCGGGGGCTCGTCCACGGAGATCCTCGTCGGCGGGCGGTGCGACGACTCCGAGGGCTGGTTCGTCCAGCCGACGATCGTCCGGACCGACGACCCGACGAACGAGGTGCTCTGCACCGAGTACTTCGGGCCGCTCCTCGGCCTGTTCGTCTACGAGGACTCGTCCTGGGACGAGGTGCTCCGGCTCGTCGACACCGGCTCGCCCTACGGCCTGACCGGCGCGGTGTTCGCCAACGACCGCGCCGCCGTCGAGCAGGCGTCCGCCGCGCTGCGGTTCACCGCCGGGAACTTCTACATCAACGACAAGCCGACCGGCGCCGTGGTCGGCCAGCAGCCGTTCGGCGGTTCCCGCGCGTCCGGGACCAACGACAAGGCGGGCTCGCCCTTGAACCTGCTCCGCTGGGTCAGTCCCCGGTCGATCAAGGAGACCCTCGTCCCCCCGACCGACTGGCGCTACCCCCACATGGGCTGAGGTACTTCAGACTCCCGAAAGCGCAGCAGAGCACCGTTCAACGCAAAATCCGGGTGGTTGACTGCGCTTTCGGGGGTGTGGGCGGCGACGCGCGGGCGACGCGATGCCTAGCCCTTGACGCAGATCAGGGGCGTCAGCTTCGCGACGACCTCGACGAGGTCGGTCTGACGGGACATCACGTCGTCGAGGTTCTTGTACGCAGCAGGGATCTCGTCGACGACGCCGGCGTCCTTGCGGCACTCGATGCCCGCGGTCTGGGCCGCGAGGTCGGAGGCCGTGAACGTCTTGCGGGCCTTGGTCCGCGACATCCTCCGCCCCGCACCGTGGGACGCGGAGTTGAACGCCGCGGGGTTACCGAGCCCGCGGACCACGTAGGACCCGACGCCCATGGAGCCCGGGATCAGGCCGAGGTCGCCGGCACCCGCGCGGATCGCGCCCTTGCGGGTGACGAGGACGTCGACGTCGTCGTAGGTCTCCTCCGCGACGTAGTTGTGGTGGCACGAGATCGGCTCGTCGAACGCCACCTTGGGCACCGCGGTCCGGAGCACGCCCTGCAGCAGCGCGAGCATCGTCGCGCGGTTGCGCCGGGCGTACTCCTGCGCCCAGAACAGGTCCCGGCGGTAGGCGCCCATCTCCGGGGTGCCGGAGAGGAACACCGCGAGGTCCTTGTCCGGGAGGTCCTGGTTGTGCGGCAGCTTCCGCGCGTTCGCGATGTGCCGCTCCGCCAGCTCCTTCCCGATGTTCCGGGAGCCGGAGTGCAACATCACCCAGACCCGGTCGTCGGCGTCGGTGCAGATCTCGATGAAGTGGTTGCCGCCACCGAGCGTGCCCATCTGCGCCAGCGCGCGCTCGCGGAGGTGCTGCACCGAGTCGACGAGGTCACCGAAGCCGGCCCAGAACGCATCCCAGCCACCGACGCCGTGCACGCGCGAGGCCGGCACCGGCCGCTGGTGCGCGTTGAAGCCGACGGGCACCGCGTCCTCGATCCGGCCCCGCAGCCGCGCGAGGTCGTCAGGGAGGTCCGCCGACGTCAGCGACGTCCGGACGGCGGTCATCCCGCAGCCGATGTCGACGCCCACCGCGGCCGGTGAGACGGCGTCCCGCATCGCGATGACCGACCCCACGGTGGCGCCCTTGCCGTAGTGGACGTCGGGCATCACCGCGACCCCGTGGACCCACGGGAGGTTCGCGACGTTGCGCAGCTGGGCCAGCGCCTGGTCCTCGACCCCGGCGGGATCCGCCCACATCCGGACGTCGACGCGGCTGCCGGGCAGCACCACGGGGGTCATGACGAACACTCCTGGGATACGTATGAGACGCCGAGAAGTGTGAAGTACCCGCGCCCGCCTCCGATACCGATTTCCGTCGGTGCCCGGGACTCCCGAAAGCGCAGCAGAGCACGTCGGGAGGCAAAATCCGGGTGTTCTGCTGCGCTTTCGGGGAAACGGGGGCCCCGCGGAGGCGCCCCTCAGTTGGCCTCCGCCGCCTTCTTGAGGTTCGCGAGCGTCGTCTGCATGCAGCCCTGGTTGTGCGTGTCGCGGTCCCCGACCCCGGTCAGGACGGTGCCGACCTTCTTGAGCAGGCCGCTGCGCGAGTCGGTGTAGGTCTCCGTCACGGTGCAGCCCGAGCCGGACGGGGTGATCCGGTAGGCCCACTCCGCCACCGGCATACCGAGCGCCGACACCCGAAAGGCGAAGGACTCGGGCGCGGACGCCTCGGTGACCACGACGTCGGTGGACCAGCGGCGCCAGCCGATCTTGTTCCTGCCCTTGAACTTCGCGCCGACGGCGGGTCCGGACGCGCCGCCCTTCCACTTGCCGCCGCAGTTCTCCGGGCTCCATTCGCCCATGCGGGCGAGGTCGGACACCAGGTCGTACACGATCTTGGGGTCCGCCGCGATGTCGGTCGAGACGGAAACGGGCTGCGCCATGCGAGATCTCCTTCGGGACGAGGACGGAGCGTCCGCATCCTGCCAGAGGGTGTTACCGCCCGGTAGTCACCCGCGCGGGGAGGAGAGCAGGCTCCGGAACGCCCGGAGGGCCACCGACGCCATGGCCAGGTCCAGGGTCTCGGCCGCGGTGATCTCCTCGAACACCTTGGCGGCCCGGTCGACGGTCTCGCCCGCCTCGGCACGCCACGCGGCGAAATGCTGGCCGGGGGTGGACGACGGCTCGCCGGACGTCAGCACGTCCGCGGTCAGAGCGGCGTGCGCGGCGAACAGTTCCTCGCGGACGCTCGCCCGTGCCGTCGCCTTCCAACGGTCGTCACGCGGCAGCGCGTTCACGGCGGCGAGCAGCTCGGAGATCGCCAGCTTGTCGGCGACCAGGAAGTAGACCTCGGCGACATCGGACCGGGAGAACCCCGACGTGCGCGAGACCTCGACGATGTCCAGGGCCGCGAACGCCAGGTCCATCGCCGCGCACCGCTCGGCGAGGTCGTGCGGCACACCCGCCGCGACCAGCCCGTCGCGTTCGGCGGCCATGGCGTCGGCGTCGGCGCCGCGGACCATCTTCGGCACCATCGCGAGCACCTCGGTGACGCCCTCCGAGAAGAACTCGACCTCGGCGTCGATGTCCAGCGGTGAACGTCGTTTGGCCAGCAACCAGCGGGTCGCGCGTTCGGCCAGCCGCCGGGCCTGGAGACGCATCCGGGTCTGCACCTGGGCGTCGATCTTGTTGTCCAGCGCCGCGACGTCCTCACGGAACGCCTCGAGGTCGAACGCGTCCCGGGCGACCAGGTAGGCCCGCGCGATGTCGACCTCGGGCGCGGCGGTCTCCTCGCCGAGCCGCTGGAGGAACGTGATGCCGGCGTCGTTCACGAGGTCGTTCACCACGGCGGTGGTGAGGATCTCGCGGCGCAGCGGATGCTGCTGGATCGCGTCGCCGAAGCGTTCCCGCAGGACGGTGGGGAAGTAGGCGACCGGCACGTGCGCCAGGGCGGCGGAATCCGGGAGGTCGGTGGCCAGGAGGGCGTGGTTCAGCCCGATCTTGACGTAGGCGAGGAGCACTGCGAGTTCGGGCGCCGTGAGCCCCCGTCCCTCCGTCAGGCGCGTCGCGAGCTCCTTCTCCGACGGCAGGAACTCGAGGGTTCGGTCCAGGGCGCCCGCGGCCTCCATGGTGCGCATCAGGCGGCCGTGGGCGTGCAGCAGCGCCGGGGCCTGGGCGAGCGAGTTCGCCAGGGCGACGTTCTGTTCGTAGTTGTCGCGGAGCACGAGCTCCGCCACCTCGTCGGTCATCGACGCGAGCAACGCGTCACGGTCCGTGAGCTCACCGGTGGCGGCGAGGCGGTCGAGCAGGATCTTGATGTTGACCTCGTGGTCGGAGGTGTCGACCCCGGCCGAGTTGTCGATCGCGTCGGTGTTGATCCGGCCCCCGGCCAGCGCGTACTCGATGCGGCCGCGCTGGGTGAACCCGAGGTTGCCGCCCTCGCCGACCGCCGCGGCGCGCAGCTGCCCGCCGTCGACCCGGATGCCGTCGTTCGCCTTGTCGCCGACCTCGGCGTTCGTCTCGGTCGCGGCCTTGACGTAGGTTCCGATGCCGCCGTTCCAGAGCAGGTCGACCTCGGCGAGCAGGATCGCGCGCATCAGGTCGTTCGGCGTCATCGCCGTGACGTCTGCCGCGAGCCCGAGCCGGGCGCGCACCTGGTCGGAGATCGGAATCGATTTGGCCGTGCGCGGATGAACGCCGCCGCCGGCCGAGATCAGGTCCGCGTTGTAGTCGGCCCACGACGACCGGGGGAGCGCGAACATCCGCTCACGCTCGGCGAACGAGGTCGCGGCGTCCGGATCCGGGTCGAGGAAGATGTGGCGGTGGTCGAAGGCGGCCACGAGCCGGATGTGCTTCGACAGCAGCATGCCGTTGCCGAAGACGTCGCCGGACATGTCGCCGATGCCGACACAGGTGAAGTCCTGGGTCTGGCAGTCGATGCCGCGCTCGCGGAAGTGCCGCTTCACCGATTCCCACGCACCCCGCGCGGTGATGCCCATCGCCTTGTGGTCGTAGCCGACCGAACCACCCGACGCGAACGCATCCCCCAGCCAGAAGCCGCGACGCACGCTGATCTCGTTCGCGATGTCGGAGAACTTCGCGGTGCCTTTGTCGGCTGCGACGACGAGATAGGCGTCGTCGGGGTCGTGCCGGACCACGACCGGTGCCGGCACGATCTCGCCGGCGGAGGCGGCGCTGGTCCCGACCGCGAGGTTGTCGGTGACGTCGAGGAGTCCGCCGATGAAGCTGCGGTAGCAGGCGACGCCCTCGGCCGCGAACGCCTCACGGTCCGCGTCCGGGGAGCCGGTCGGGGCCGGCGGCCGCTTCACGACGAAGCCGCCCTTCGCGCCGACGGGAACGATGACGGTGTTCTTCACCATCTGCGCCTTGACCAGGCCGAGGATCTCGGTGCGGAAGTCCTCGCGGCGGTCGGACCAGCGCAGCCCACCGCGCGCGACCGGCCCGAAACGCAGGTGCACGCCCTCGACAAAGGGGGCGTAGACCCAGATCTCGAACTTCGGCAGCGGGGCGGGGAGGTCCGGGCACCGGTGCGGGTCGAGCTTGAACGACAGGGCCTGCCGCTCCTCGTCGTGGCGGCGTGGGACCCAGTAGTTCGTACGCAGGGTTGCCTGGATCAGGGAGAGGAACGCCCGCAGGATGCGGTCGGCGTCCAGGCTCGCCACCTGATCCAGCGCGCGCGTGACGTCGGTGGTCAGGGCGTCGCACACCTCGACGCGCTCGGGATTGTCGGCCGCGCCGAGCTTCGGGTCGAACCGGGCCTCGAACAACAGCGCCAGGGTGCGCGCGATCGTGCTGTTGGCGGTGACGACCTGCTCGAGATACTCGTAGCCGAAGGTGCTGCCGGTCTGGCGCAGATACTTCGCGTAGGCGCGGATGATTGAGACCTGACGCCACGTCAGACCGGTCGCGACGACGAGCTTGTTGAACCCGTCGGACTCCGCCCGGCCGTCACGCGCGGCGAGGAACGTGTCCTCGAAAGCCTGCCGGATCCCCGCGGTCGGCTTGGCCAGCCCGTCGGTGCGGAGGCCGAAGTCGTAGATCCAGGCCTCTTCGCCGGGCAACTCGATGCGGTACGGCTGCTCGTCGGTCACCTCGACGCCGAGGTGCTGCAGCACCGGAAGCATCTCGGAGAGTGAGAGCGCGGGACCCCGCCGGTACACGGAGAACCGCCGGTGCCCGGGTGCGGAGCCGCGCGGCTCGTAGAGCCGTACGCAGATCCCGTCACCGACCGGCAGGGCATCCAGCCGTGTCAGGTCGTCGACCGCCGCCGAGGGCGAATTCGACTCGCGGTACCCGGCCGGGAACGCCTCGGCGTAGCGCGCGGTGAGCGCGGCGGCCTGGTGGTCGTCGTACCGCTCCTCGAGCGCGGTGTGCAGGGCTTCGCGCCAGGTCCGGGTCGCCTCGACCAGCATCGCCTCGATCAGGCCGGCATCCATGGGCTGGCGCTGGTCGGCCGGCAGCGTCGGGTCCAGGCGCACGATGAAGTGCAGGCGCGCGAGCACCGACTCCGTCACGCGCGAGGTGTACTCGACGCTGACGCCCTTGAGCTGCGCGAGCAGGATCTCCTGGATCTTCAGCCGGTTCTCGGTGTTGTACCGGTCGCGCGGCAGGTACACGAGCGCGGAGGTGAAGCGGCCGAACTCGTCCGACCGGAGGAACAGGCGCAGCTGCTTGCGTTCCTTGAGGTGCAGCACCGCGAGCAGCACCTTGTACAGCTGGGGCAACGGCGTCTGGAACAGCTCGTCGCGCGGGTAGGTCTCGATCGCCTCCAGCAGGTCGCGACCGGAGTAGCTGTTGGGGATGAAGCCCGTCAGCTCGTAGAGCTCGTCGACCTTGCGCCGGAGCACGGGGATGCGCGCGACGTTCTCGGTGTACGCCGCGCGGCTGAACAGGCCGACGAACCGCCGCTCGCCGACGACCTCGCCGTCGACGAACTTCTTCACACCGATGTAGTCGAGGTAGCCCGGCCGGTGCACGGTCGAGCGGGTCGTCGACTTGGTGATGATCAGCGGCCGGGAGTCGCGGGCACGGCGCCGGGCCTCCGGGGTGAGCGCGTCGAACGACGCCGACCGGAGCACGTCGGCGCGCATGATGCCGAGGCCGGTTCCGGGCACACCGCGCAGGACGTCCACGCCGTCCTCGTCCAGCAGCTCGTACTCGCGGTAGCCGAGGAACGTGAAGTGGTTGTCGGCGAGCCAGCGGAGCAGCTCCCAGGCCTCGGCGATCTCCGGGTCGGTGTCCCGTCCCGGCATGCCCTCGGAGCCGATCAGGTCGTCGGCCGCCCGCAGCGCGGCCTCGCCCATCTTCTGCCAGTCCTCCACGGCGTCGCGGACGTCGCGCAGGACCTGGCGCAACTCGCCTTCGATGCGGGCCATCTCCGCGGGCGGCACGCGGTCGATCTCCAGGTGCATCCAGGACTCGGCGTAACCGTCCGGGATCGGCGCCGCCCGGTCGTGCCCGGGGGCCTCCTGGATGCCCAGGAGGTGACCGGTGATGTCGCGGCGGACGACGATCTGGGGGTGCACGACCAGATCGATGTCGCGGTCCGCCTGGAGAAGCGCCGCTGTCACCGAGTCGACCAGGAACGGCATGTCGTCGGTGACGATCTCGACGACCGTCCGCCCGCCCGCCGACCACCCCTCGCGGTCACGGGTCGGCGTGTAGACGCGCACCTTGACCGTGCCCTGGGCCCGATCGGTCGCGAGCGCGAGGTGGGCCCGCATCGCCCCGTCGAGGTCCTCCTTGGACCGCTCGTTGATCTCGGTGGCGAGCACGTGGCGGTAGTACGTGCGTTCGAGGCGCGTGAGGTCCTCGGCGGGCAGGGGGGCAGGTCGCTCGGCAGCGCTCATAGGTGATCTCGAAGCTCCCACAACAAGGGGTAGTACCGCAGGGGCAGTCGTCCACGCAGGTACGGCCCGCCGGATGAACCGCCGGTCCCGGACCTGGTCCCGATCTGGCGCTCGACCATCAGCACGTGGCGCGACCGCCAGAGCCAGGCGTTGGCGTCGTGCTCGATGAGCGCCTCGGCGAGGTCCCAGGCGTCGCCGTGGCTGTCCCGGTCCCGCGCCACGGTCAGCAGGCTCGCGGTGATCTCCGCGGGGGAGCCGGTCGCGAGGCCCCGGGCCGACAGGACCGAGAGGTAGCCGTCCCACAGCGTCGGCTCGGCGAGGCGCCGCTCCAGGCGGGCACGCTCATCATCCGTCAGCGAGCTGAAGCGGTCGAGGAACTCGGGGTCCTTGGCGCCCGAGAGGAACTCGATCTCCCGGAACTGCACCGACTGGAACCCGCTGGCCGGCGCGAGCCGCGAGCGGAAGTCGAGGAAGTCCTGCGGCGTCATCGTCTCCAGGACCTCGACCTGGGAGATGAGCACGCGTTCGATCGTGTGAACCCGCCCGAGCAGTTGGCGGGCCTGCCAGATCCGGCCGGCGGTCATGGCGTCCCGCACCGCCTCCAGCTCGTGGAGGATCTGCTGGAACCACAACTCGTAGACCTGGTGGATCGTGATGAACAGCAGCTCGTCGTGGGCGGGCGGGTCCGAGGCCAACCGCTGCTGGTCCAGCAGCTGGGGCAGGCGCAGGTAGGACCCGTACGTCAGGCGCGCGCCCTCCTCGCCGAAGGACCGCTGCGTGGTCCCTTGGCCGACGGCGCGCGGCTCTGCGCTGGTCACCCTCGGGACCCTAGTGCGCCGCCCGGTCGTCCCGCCTCATGCCGGGCCTGGCACGTGAAATCATCCCAGGGACGGGACCCTCCGGGCCTCCGCCGGCGGGGCGGGATCCAACGACGTCGCGTCCTGACCCGGCACGGAACGCGGCGCCGGGATCCCTGGCGTAGGGTTCCCGTCCGTGGCCGGACCTGATTTCGTCGAGGCGCTCAAGGCGCTCGACACGACGCTGGGCTCCGTCGAGGCGGTCGTGGACCTGGACGCCCTGCGCCGCGAGCACGCGGAGCTGGAGCAGCAGGCGGCCGCCCCCAACCTCTGGGACGACCAGGAGCGGGCCCAGAAGGTCACCAGCCGGATGTCGGTGGTCCAGTCCGAGATCAACCGCATGGAGCAGGTGCGCCGGCGCGTCGACGACCTGAGCGTGCTGTGGGAGATGGCGGAGGAGGCCGACGACGCGGACACCCGCGCGGAGGCCGAGGCCGAGCTCGCGAACCTGACCCGGGAGATCGGGGAGCTCGAGGTCCGCACCCTGCTGAACGGTCCGTACGACGACCGGGACGCCCTGATCACGATCCGGTCCGAAGCCGGGGGCGTGGACGCGGCGGACTTCGCGGAGATGCTGTTCCGCATGTACCTGCGCTGGGCCGAGCGCCACGGGTTCGCCACCGAGGTCTACGACACCTCCTACGCGGAGGAGGCGGGCATCAAGTCCGCCACGTTCGTCGTGCACGCCCCGCACGCCTACGGAACGCTGTCGGTGGAGCAGGGCACCCACCGGCTCGTCCGGATCTCGCCGTTCGACAACCAGGGCCGCCGGCAGACCTCCTTCGCCGCGGTCGAGGTCGTCCCGGTCACCG
>Ga0310811_10013085_pt1 | contig 10797 bp, 11 predicted proteins | sample YCmetagenome_FD_207642 | JGI IMG/M metagenome (GOLD analysis project Ga0310811, IMG submission 207642) | Soil microbial communities from experimental microcosm in Duke University, North Carolina, United States - YC | ecosystem: Engineered > Artificial ecosystem > Soil microcosm > Unclassified ...
TGTCGGCCGCGCCGCGGCCGTACAGCTTGCCGTCGCGTACCTCCGGCACGAACGGATCGCTGTGCCAGGCTTCGCGCGCTCCCGGCGGCACCACGTCGGTATGGCCGAGCAGCACCAGCACCGGGCCACCGTCGCCATGCGTGGCCCAGAGGTTGTCGACCTCGCCGAAGCGCAGCTGCTGGATCGCGAATCCGCAGCGCCGCAGTCGCTGGGCGAGCAGCTGTTGGCAGCCGGCGTCGTCGGGCGTGACCGACGGCCGCAGGATCAGTTCCTTGGCCAGCTGCAGGACTTCGCTCACTGGCCGGTTCCGGTGCCGAATCGCGCCTTGAAGCCGTTGTCGCTGAACCCCTGGCTGAGCCTGCCGTCGTCGGTCGCCACCAGCGGCCGCCGCACCAGCTGCGGGTATTCGCGCAGCAGCAGCGACCACTCGGCATCGGACCCGGGCGCCTTGCGATTGGGCGGCAGGTTGCGCCACGTGGTCGAGGACTTGTTGACCATCGCCTCCCAGCCACCCAGCGCATCGCGCCACTGCAGCAGCGTTTGCGGCGACGGCTTGTGCTCGCGGTAATCGACGAACGCATGCGCGACGCCGAAGCGGTCGAGCCACTTGCGCGCCTTCCTGCAGGTGTCGCAATTGGCGAGGCCGTACAGGGTAGTGGTCATTCCGCCAACCCGCGCAACAGGTCGTTGATGCTGGTCTTGGCCCGCGTCTTCGCATCCACCTGCTTGACGATCACCGCGCAGTACAGCGAATGCGAGCCATCGGCGGCGGGCAACTGCCCGGACACCACCACGCTGCCGGGCGGCACGTAGCCGTAGCTGACCTCGCGGGTCGCGCGGTTGTAGATGCGGGTCGACTGGCCGAGGAACACGCCCATGCCGATCACGCTGTGGTGGCCGACGACCACGCCCTCGACCACTTCCGAACGCGCGCCGATGAAGCAGTGGTCCTCGATGATCGTCGGCGTGGCCTGCAGCGGTTCCAGCACCCCGCCGATGCCGGCGCCGCCGGACAGGTGGCAGTGCTTGCCGATCTGCGCGCAGCTGCCGACCGTGGCCCAGGTGTCGACCATGGTGCCGGCGCCGACATGCGCTCCGATGTTGACGAAACTGGGCATCAGCACCACGTCCTTGCCGATGTGCGCGCCGCGCCGGACGATCGCCCCGGGCACCACCCGCGCGCCGAGCTTGCGGAACTGCGATTCGTCGAAATCGGCGAAGCGCGCGGGAACCTTGTCCCAGAACGGCGCCGGGTCGGCTTCGACCAGTTCCATTTCCTGGGTGCGGAAGTACAGCAGCACCGCCTTCTTCAGCCATTCGTTGACCTGCCAGCCGCCCTTGCCATCGGGCTCGGCGACACGGAACTCGCCCTTCTCCAGGCCCTCGATCACGCGTTCGACGGTCGGCTTGGTCGAGCCCTCGATCTCGTCGATGGTCAGCATCGTGCGCCGTTCCCAGGCGCTGTCGACCATGAACTTCAGTTCCTCGGTGCCGGGGCCCTTGGGCTTGCTCCTGGAGGGTGTGGCCTTCTTCGCGGTTTTCTTCGCCGGGGTCATGCGGTCGACGCTCCTTCCAGGCTGGCGAGCAGGGTCTCGCGCAGGGTGTCCAATTGTGATGGGTCGAGCGCGCGATCGCGCTCGTCGGTGATCCGGAACACGTCCTCGGCGCGCTCGCCGAAGGTGGCGATGCGTGCGTCATGCACGCGCAGCCGCTGCAGGCGCAGCGCGCGGGTGATGTCGGCCAGCAGGCCGGGGCGGTCGGTCGCCACCAGGCTCAGCACGGTACGCGCGCCGTCGCTGCTGGTGTCGAAGCCGACCTGGGGCGCGATCCGGAAATGGCGCAGGTGCCGCGGCTGGGTGCGCCGCGCGGGCCGCACGGCGTCCAGGTCCGGCTGCGCCAGGATCGCGGCCACGCGCCGCTCGACTTCGCTTGCGCGCACCGGTGCGCGACCGTCGGCCGGCAGCAGCTCGAAGCTGTCGAACACGTCGCCATTGCGGCCGTCGAGCAGCCGCGCCTGCTGGATCGCCAGACCCAGTCGATCGACCGTGGCGACGATCGCCGCGAACAGGCCGTCGCGATCGGGCGTGTGCACGAACAACTCCAACGCCCCGGCCTTCATGTCCAGCGGGCGCGCCGCGACCTGGGTGTGGCCGTCGTTGGCGTGCAGCGCCAGCGCATGCCACGCCAGTTGTTCCGGGCGTCCGCGCAGGAAGCTTTCGTCGGGCAGCATCGCCAGCAGGCCGGTCGCCTGCGCCGGTTCGAGGCTGGCGGCCTCCAGTCGCGACTGGGCTTCGTCGCGCGCTTCGGCGATGCGTTCTTCGGCGGCCAGCGGATGCTCGAGCCCGCGCCGCAGCGCCAGCCGCGTCGCGGTGTAGAGATCGGCCAGCAGCCGGTCCTTCCATGCGTTCCACAACTTCGGCGAGGTGCCGGCGATGTCGGCGCAGGTCAGCAGGTACAGCAGGTCCAGGCGCTGGCGGTCGGCGACGCGGATGGCGAAGCGATGGATCACGTCCGGATCGGCGATGTCCTGTTTCTGCGCGGTGGTCGACATCAGCAGGTGCTGCTGCACCAGCCATTCGACCAGCGCGGTATCGCCCTCGGACACGCCGTGCGCGACGCAGAAGTCGCGGGCATCGACCGCGCCCAGTTGCGAATGGTCGCCGCCGCGACCCTTGGCGATGTCGTGGAACAGGCCCGCGAGCAACAGCAGTTCCGGCTTGCGCAGCCACGGCCAGACCTCGTGCGCGATCGCGAAGCGCTCGTCGGCGACGCCGCTGGCGAAGCCGGCGATGTTGCGCAGCACCGCCATCGTGTGCTGGTCGACGGTGTAGACGTGGAACAGGTCGAACTGCATGCGGCCGGACACGCGCGCGAACGCGGGGATCCAGCGCCCGAGCACGCCGAGCCGCGCCATCCGCGCCAGCGTGTCCACGGCCTGCGGCCCACGCAGCAGGGCCATGAATGCCGCGCGCGCGCGCGCATCGGCATCGGGATAGGCCGGCACGCGCGGCAGGGCTTCGGCCAGCGCGCGCGCGGTCAGCGAATGCAGGCCGCGCAGGGTGTCGTTGCCGGCCCAGGTCGCGAACAGGTCGAACAGGTCGGTGACGCCGCGCGGCCAGCGCGGATCGGTACCCGTCCGCCAGGGCCTGCGGCGTACCTTCGCCTTCGAGCTGTTCCTCGAACCGCTGCAGCAGGCGTTCGTTGATCCGCAGCACCAGCGCGGCGCTGCGGTAGAAGCCCTGCATCATCTGCTCGACCGCAAGGCTGTCGGCGTCGTCGACGTGGCCCAGGCGCGCGGCCAGCGCCTTCTGGTGGTCGAAGCGCAGGCGTTCCTCGCGCTTTCCGGCGGTCAGGTGCAGGCCGAACCGCAACCGCGACAGCGCCCGGTGCTCGCGTTCCAGGGTGGCGTATTCGTCGGCGCCCAATTGCCCGAGCGCCACCAGCGACTGCAGGTCGCGGGTGCCGGACACGCGCAGCGCCATCCAGCGCAGGGTCTGGATGTCGCGCATCCCGCCCGGGCCTTCCTTGAGGTTCGGTTCCAGGTTGTCGCTGGTGTCGTCGAAACGCGCATGCCGCGCGCGTTGTTCCTCGCGCTTGGCGATGAAGTAGTCGCGCGGCGGCCATGCCAGCGACGGCGCGATCGACGCGTGCAGGGCCGCGACGGCCTGCGCATCGGCCTGTAGCGGCCGCGCCTCCAGCAGCGCGGTCAGCACGGTGATGTCGGCCAGCGCCGCCTGCGTGCACTGCGCCGGCGAACGCACCGCGTGGCCGACCGGCAGGCCGGCATCCCACAGCAGCGCGAACAGGCGCGCGAGCGCGTCGCGGTGCGCGTCCTGGGCGCCGGGCTCGGCCAGCACCAGCAGGTCGAGGTCCGAATGCGGGAACAATTCGCCGCGGCCGTAGCCGCCGACCGCGAACAGCGCCAGCGGCGCCTCGGCAGGGATGCAGCGTTGCCAGGCCGCGCGCACCTGCGCATCGACGGCCCGGGTACGCGTGGCGATCAGCGCCTCGATGTCGACGTTGCGGTCGAAGCGCGCCGCCAGTCCGGCATCGGTCGCGGCCAGCGCCGCGCGCGCTTCGGCGGCCCACGGGGCGTCGCCGGGAATCCTGGCTCCGATCGCCGCCGTGGGCTGCGCGGTCGGCGCGTCCGTGGCGGGTGGCGGATTCATCGGCGCGCGCGGCTCACAGCTCGTTGTCGTCGCCGGGCAGGCGGGTGAGGATCTCGACCCCGCCGGCGGTCACCGCCACGGTGTGTTCCCACTGCGCCGACAACTTGCGGTCCTTGGTCACCACGGTCCAGCCGTCCGGCAGCACCTTGGTGTGGCGGCCGCCCTCGTTGATCATCGGCTCGATGGTGAAGGTCATGCCTTCCTTCAGCACCAGGCCCTCGCCCGGCCGGCCGTAGTGCAGCACCTGCGGGTCGTCGTGGTAGACCTTGCCGATGCCGTGCCCGCAATACTCGCGCACCACCGAGAAGCGCTGGGCCTCGGCGTATGCCTGGATCGCATGGCCGACGTCGCCCAGGGTCGCCCCGGGCCTGACCGCGCGGATGCCGCGGAACATCGCCTCGCGGGTGACCTCGACCAGCCGCCGCGCCATCACCGACGGCTCGCCGACGAAATACATGCGGCTGGTGTCGCCGTGCCAGCCGTCCTTGATCACGGTGACGTCGATGTTGACGATGTCGCCGTCCTTGAGGACCTTGCCGGGGCTCGGGATGCCATGGCAGATCACGTTGTTGACCGAGGTGCAGACGGTCGCCGGGAAGCCGCGGTAGCCGACGTTGGCCGGGATCGCCTGCTGCACGTTGACGATGTGGTCGTGGCAGATACGGTCCAGTTCCTCGGTGGTCACGCCCGGCTTCACGTGCGGGGCGACCACCTGCAGGACCTCGGCGGCCAGACGGCCGGCGATCCGCATCTGCTCGAGGTCCTGGGGGGTCTTGAGGGTGATGGTCATCGGGCGATTATCGCCCATCTTGCCGCCTCTCTCGCCGTCCACGGGCCCGGGACTTGCCCCCAAGTCCTTGCCCCGGCTACAATTCCGCGGCTTCGCCGGGCCCGTCCCGTCGGACCGCCCACGACAGGCGCAGCTTCCCGGGGTTCCCTCCGGAAGACAGTCGAATCCACACCCGTCCGCCACCATCCATGCCGGGGTGCTTCCGCGAGGAAGTTCGGCCATGGAAGCGGACGGGGAGGCCCAACCCCGGAACCACGCGCCCTGACCGGCGCACCGCCACCCTTTTGCCGGCGGCCGGTTCCCCATCGGAGTTCGAGCAATGCCCCAGATCACCATGCGCCAGATGCTGGAAGCCGGCGTCCATTTCGGCCACCAGACCCGCTACTGGAATCCCAAGATGGGCCCGTACATCTTCGGCGCCCGCGGCAAGATCCACATCATCAACCTCGAGAAGACCGTGCCGCTGTTCGGCGACGCGATGAACTTCATCTCGGCAATCGCGCAGAAGCGCGGCATGATCCTGTTCGTCGGCACCAAGCGCAGCGCGCGCGAGGCGGTCAAGGAAGAAGCCGAGCGTTGCGGCATGCCGTACATGACCCAGCGCTGGCTGGGCGGCACCCTGACCAACTTCGCCACGGTCAAGAAGTCGGTGGCGCGCCTGAAGGAACTCGAGGCCGGCGAAACCGACGGCACGTTCCAGAAGCTGGTCAAGCACGAAGTGCTGGGCCTGCGCCGCGAGCGCGACAAGCTGCTGGCCTCGCTCGGCGGCATCAAGGACATGAACCGCCTGCCCGACGCGCTGTTCGTGATCGACATCGGCCATGAAGACATCGCGATCAAGGAAGCCAAGAAGCTCGGCATCCCGGTGATCGCGGTGGTCGACACCAACTACGACCCGGCGCTGGTCGACTACCCGATCCCGGGCAACGACGACGCCATCCGCGCGGTGCAGCTGTACGCCCGCGCTGCCGCCGACGCCGTGCTCGAAGGCAAGGCCGCCGCGCCGCAGGCCGCGAGCGTGCGCGAGGAAGAGTTCGTCGAACTCGACGCCGACGGCAACCCGGCCAAGGCCCCGCGTGGCCGCGCCCCGGCCAAGAAGGCCGCCCCGGCGAAGAAGGCTGCTGCGGCGAAGGCCGACGAAGCCGAAACGGCTGCTTCCGAAGAAACCCCGGCCGCGGAGTAATCCGGCCCTGGCAGCCGCGCGTCGCGCGCGGCCGCCTTTTCCTGCAGGCGGGTCCCGACCCGCCATGCCGATTCGGCGGGTCGCGACCCGCTCTACATCTTTTTTTTCGAGGTCCCTCCGATGGCAGAAATCACCGCATCCCTGGTCAAGGAACTGCGCGAGCGCACCGGCGCCGGCATGATGGAGTGCAAGAAGGCACTCACCGAGAACACCGGCGACATCGAAGCCGCCGCCGACTGGCTGCGCAAGACCGGCCTGGCCAAGGCCGACAAGAAGGCCAGCCGCGTCGCCGCCGAAGGCCGCATCGCGATGGCCCAGGACGCGCACAAGGCGGTGCTGGTCGAGATCAACTCCGAAACCGACTTCGTCGCCAAGGACGGTTTCTTCCTGACCTTCTGCGAGGAAGTGGCGAAGACCGCGCTGGCCAGCGGCGCCGATGACATCGATGCGCTCAAGGCCGCGGCCACCAGCCACGGCCCGAGCGTCGAGGAAGGCCGCCAGTGGCTGGTGTCCAAGGTCGGCGAGAACGTGCAGGTCCGGCGCATGGCCAAGCTCGAAGGCAGCAACACCATCGGCGCCTACGTGCACGGCGGCCGGATCGGCGTGCTGGTCGAAGTCCAGGGCGGCAATGCCGAGCTGGCGCGCGGCCTGGCGATGCACATCGCCGCCATGAACCCGCCTTACATCTCGCCCGCGCACGTGCCGGCCGATTTCGTCGCGCGCGAGAAGGAAATCGCCCTGGCCCAGGTCAAGGATTCGGGCAAGCCGCAGGAAATCCTCGAGAAGATGATCGCCGGCAAGGTCGCCAAGACCGTGTCCGAGATCACCCTCACCGGCCAGCCCTACGTGCTCGACACCAACCAGACCGTCGAGGCCGCGCTCAAGGCCGCCGGCGGCGCGCAGGTGCTGAACTTCGTGCGCCTGGCAGTGGGTGAAGGCATCGAGAAGCAGACCGACGACTTCGCCGCGGAAGTGATGAAGCAGGCCGGCCTGGCGTAAGCCACGCCACCGGCGTCGACAGGGAAACCCGCGCACCCGCGCGGGTTTTTTTGTGCCCGCGCCAGGCGCGGCGCGCGCTTCCGCTACAATCCCCGCGCTTTAGTTTCGCCCTCCATCGCCGCATCGACTTCCGGAGCCGACCATGCCGCCACTCGCCTACCGCCGCGTCCTGCTCAAGCTGTCCGGCGAGGCGTTGATGGGCGACGAGGATTACGGCATCGATCCGAAGGTGATCAGCCGGCTGGCCGCCGAGGTGATCGAGGCCCAGCAGGCCGGCGCGGAAATCGCGCTGGTGGTCGGCGGCGGCAACATCTTCCGCGGCGCGGGCCTGGCCGCCGGCGGCATGGACCGCGTCACCGGCGACCAGATGGGCATGCTCGCCACCGTGATCAATGCGCTGGCGATGCAGGATGCGCTGGAGAAGCTCGGCGCCAAGGCGCGGGTGATGAGTGCGATCAAGATCAACGACGTGTGCGAGGACTACATCCGCCGCCGCGCGATCCGGCACCTGGAAAAAGGCCGGCTGGTGGTGTTCGCCGCCGGTACCGGCAATCCCTTCTTCACCACCGATTCGGGCGCCGCGCTCCGGGCCATCGAGATCGGCGCCGACCTGCTGCTCAAGGCGACCAAGGTCGACGGTGTCTACGACAAGGATCCGAAGAAGCACCCGGACGCCGTGCGCTTCGACAAGCTCGGTTACGACGAAGTCATCGCCCGCAACCTGCAGGTGATGGACACCGCCGCGTTCGCGCTGTGCCGCGACAGCAACCTGCCGCTGCGCATCTTCGACATGGCCCAGCCCGGCGACCTGTTGCGGATCCTGCGCGGCGACAACATCGGCACGCTGGTCCAGGGCAGCTGAACCGGGGCGCGATGCAATAGTGTCCGCGGCCGCTGCCGCGGCACGATTCGCGGATGTCGCACCCGCACCCGCATCCGCATCCGCATCCGCATCCGCATCCGCATCCGCATCCGCATCCAGACGATGGCCTGTCGGCGACCCGCGCGTTCGCCGCGGTGACCCTGCTCAATCTCGCCTACACCCTCGTCGAGGCCGGCTACGGCTTCGCCACCGACTCACTCGCGCTGCTGTCCGATGCGTTGCACAACTTCGGCGACGTCCTCGGGCTCGGGCTGGCGTGGGGCGCGGCGGTGCTGGCGCGGCGCATGCCGACCGAGCGCCATACCTACGGCTGGCGCCGGGCGACCCTGCTGTCGCCGCTGGCCAACGCGCTGCTGCTGGTCGGCTTCGCCGGTGCGCTGGGCTGGGAAGCGGTGCGCCGGCTCGGCGCGCCGCCGCAGGTGCCGCCGCTGCCGGTGATCGTGGTCGCGGCGATCGGCATCGCCGTCAATCTCGGCGCGGCCTGGCTGGTGCACGGCGGCGGGCATGCGCACGACCTCAACCGCCGCGGCGCCTACCTGCACCTGCTGGCCGACGCCGCGGTGTCGCTGGCGGCGGTGATCGCCGGCATCGGCATGTACGCGCTGGGCTGGCGCTGGCTGGACCCGGTGACCGGCCTGCTGGTCGGCATCGTGGTCGCGGCCGGTGCGTTCGGCCTGCTGCGCGAAGCCTTCAATGCGGCGATGGATGCGGTGCCGGCCGGCATCGACCAGGCCGGGGTGCGCGAGTTCCTCGCCGCGCAAGCCGGCGTGCACGCGGTGCACCACCTGCACATCTGGTCGCTGGGCGCGGGCGAAATCGCGATGACCGCGCACCTGGTCCTGCCCGATGCCGACGACCATGACGGATTCATCGACCGCATGTCGCACGAGCTCGACACGCGCTTCGGCATCAACCACCCCACCCTGCAGCTCGAACGCGGCGATGCCTGCGAACACGACCGCCACGAGCGCGCGCCGCACGGGGCGCACTGAACCGCGGCCGGCGGGGGCGCGGCAGCGGTTCGCTATACTCGGCGGCTGCAGAAACCAGGGCCGGAGCCGGCGATGAGCAACGAAGCGTCGATCAGCAACATCCACAAGGACGCCCAGGCGCGCATGGCCAAGAGCGTCGACGCGCTGCGCCATGACCTGGTCAAGGTCCGCACCGGTCGCGCCTCGAGCGCGCTGGTCGACCACATCAAGGTCAACTACTACGGCTCGGACGTCCCGCTCTCGCAGGTCGCCAGCGTGGCCGTCGCCGACGCGCGCTCGCTGGTGATCACGCCGTGGGAAAAGCAGGTCGTCGGTGCGGTCGAGAAAGCGATCCTGGCCTCCGACCTGGGCCTGACCCCGAATACCGCGGGCACCGTGATCCGGCTCAACCTGCCGGCGCTGACCGAGGAACGCCGCAAGGAACTCTCGAAGGTGGTCCACGGCGAAGGCGAGGACACCAAGGTCGCGATCCGCAACATCCGCCGCGATGCCAACCACCAGGTCAAGGAGCTGCTGAAGGACAAGCAGATCACCGAGGACGAGGCCGGCCGCAGCGAGATCGAGGTGCAGAAGTTCACCGACAAGGCGATCAAGGACGTCGACGACGTGGTCAAGGCCAAGGAACAGGAATTGATGGCGGTCTGACGGACCTGCCGCGCTTGGCCATGCATCGATACCGGCTGGACGCCTCGGCAGTCACGGGCTGCCTGGACGTGCCTGCCGCCTCGCCGGCCGCTTGCTTGCGTGGCCTGCGCCCGCGACGGCCCGTCCGATGAGCATCCCGAAGCATCTGGCCGTCATCATGGACGGCAATGGCCGCTGGGCGCAGCGCCGCCGCCGGCCGCGTGTCATCGGTCATCGCGCCGGCGCGCGCGCGGTCAACCTGTGCATCGATTTCTGCCTGGAACGCGGCATCCAGGCGCTGACCCTCTTCGCGTTCTCCAGCGAAAACTGGCAGCGGCCCGCCGAGGAAGTCGGCGCGCTGATGAAGCTGTTCATGAACGCGCTCGATCGCGAAGTGGGCGAGCTGCACCGGCGCCAGGTCCGGATCGCCTTCATCGGCGAACGCGAGCGTTTCAGCGCGCAGATCCGCGCCAGCATGGCGGCCGCCGAGGCGCTCACCCGCGGCAACCAGCGCCTGGCGTTGACCATCGCCGCCAGCTACGGCGGCCGCCAGGACATCGCCGCCGCCGCGCGCAGCCTGGCGCGGGACGTGGCCGCCGGGACGCTGCAGCCGCAGCAGATCGACGAGGCGATGCTCGCCTCGCGGGTCGCGCTCGCCGACCTGCCGTTGCCGGACCTGTTCATCCGTACCGGCGGCGACATGCGGGTCAGCAATTTCCTGCTCTGGCAACTGGCCTACACCGAACTGTGGTTCACCGAAACGTTGTGGCCCGAACTCGATGCCGCCACACTGCAGCGCGCCCTGGATGATTACGCCCGCCGTGAACGCCGCTTCGGCCTGACCGGCGACCAGGTCGCCGGCCCTTCGCAAGAGACTCCTGCATGACCAAGACCCGCGTGCTCGCAGCGCTGGTGCTGACCCCGCTCGCGATCGTCGCGATCCTGCTGCTGCCCACGCCGTGGCTGATGGCGCTGACGGCTGTGCTGTTCCTGGGCGGCCTGTGGGAATGGTTCCGGCTGGCGGAAATCGACGACACCCTGCAGCGCAGCGCCTTGCTGGTCGCCAACCTGGCGCTGATCGTGGCGATCGTCTGGGGCTCGCGCTCGGCCAGTGGCGGCGGTTCGCTGGTGCTGCTGCGGCTGGTGTCGGTGGTCGG
>Ga0310811_10013086_pt1 | contig 10797 bp, 8 predicted proteins | sample YCmetagenome_FD_207642 | JGI IMG/M metagenome (GOLD analysis project Ga0310811, IMG submission 207642) | Soil microbial communities from experimental microcosm in Duke University, North Carolina, United States - YC | ecosystem: Engineered > Artificial ecosystem > Soil microcosm > Unclassified ...
TAGCTGAGGTGCCTGAGGTGGAGCTGACACCCAAACTGGACGTGAGAGCCGGAGTATTTGCCTCGCGCCGCGCACCCGGCGAGATTCTTACCTGTGCAGTACTGTCACGCGGCAATTTTGTCCGTCGACAAGCGCCAGACGCACCGACCAACACAAATCTGGGCGTATTGCCAACGATTTGGCAGCCCAATGGGGTTCCGGCCAGGCAGGAAGTATTACCCGCGGCCATATAGTCGTATTCTACCTCGGCACATCGGCTATTTGGGGGGGGGCAACCGATGGAACGATTCTTTATTCGAATTTTGAATGTTGCACTTGTTGTAGCAGCGTTCGTTAGCCTCGTTGTTGTGTGCGGAGCAGTCGGCATTCTGTCGCTCTATGCGAGCAAAGCATTCTTTTCCGATACCTCCAATCGGCACGTTTCGATTCAGTACCAACCATCTAACGTCGTGTCGGCTCAAGCAGTGGGGTCTCTAGGTGCTGGTTCGCCAAGCACAAGTGAGACCAATTCGCTGACCGCCGCAGCGCAGGCCACGTGCAATGCATCCGACGAGCTATTCAAGTTCATCTCCAACAATCAATACGGCGCGGACTACACCAAATGCGTGACTATGCACATAGACGTTGCTTCAGTTCGATATGGTGATAGAGCCGAAAATTTTCTCACAGAACGAACGGCATACATTAAGTCGCTGCTCTTGGATCCGCAGGCCCTTGCGATGTTCAACATACCTGCAGGTTCAGACGTTAAGGCGTCCACTGCCAAATATATCGATGACTTTGAGACATCGTTTGAACAAAAGTTTCTGGCCGCCGTAGCTTCGGATGACGCAAGAAAGGCGCGTGAGTCCGCGGCTTCAATGGATGCGAAGGCTACCGCGCTTGTCCTCGCAAGCGTGTCAGCGACGGCTTTCATTGCATTTCTCATCATAGCGTTCTTGCTTGTCGCCGTCAGGGTGGAGAAGCATCTCGGAAACATTGAAACGAAGCTGCCTGTAACCGCGAGTCGGGTCTAGTCGTGGTTGGAGCCGCCGAGGCGTCTTCACCTTTGTCACGAGGGACGAAATGCGCTTCTTCATGGCTGCAATTGGAATAGTAGGAATTTCGCTTCTGGTCACCACCTGCTCGCACAACGTAGGGGTTTGTGCGAATCCGACTGCAGTCAGGCTTCTAAAGTCGTTAATTCTCAATAAGAACCCCTCCGTAGAATTGTCGCCCGCGGCAGAGAATCTTCTGGTTGTTTCAGACATGGCTGAGACAGGTTCATCAGACGAGGTTCATCACTGTCAGGCGGCGTACACCGTGTCATACAAGGCTCTTGAGGCAATGAAGACGCTCGCCCGAGGGAGACTTCCGGACAATCGACTTTCGGAAATGGCACGAAATTTCGGAATGTCGGAACAAGACATCGCAGCCGGGATTGACTCGGGCTCTGTCGAATATGACCTCAAGTCGGGTGTCGGTGATGACGGTGCGCCTACTTTTTCGGTCGTGTTAAGGACGTTCAATATCGCGCGAGCGAGACTTTACAACAGTTACCTCGACGCCATCAGTCTCGCCAATTCCGCAGTCTCTCTAGTTCCACCTGTTTTCATTTCCTGGGACGCAAAAGAAAATGGAGATCCAAAGCTATACCGCGTGGGCGATTTGGACATCACATTATCATCTCGAGTGGTCACAGGCGATCCATTGCCAACGCCGGTTATACGAATTGAGACGCCGGGAATTGCCACTCTGAACGAAAGTGGCCAGCAGGGGTGGGAAGACGCTGCAGCCACTGTTTTGGTGGGACGATTGGATATGTCCAGTCGAGCAAACGAAGTGCTTTTTCTAACTTACAGTGGGGGCGCCCATTGCTGCACCGATATACGAATCTTCGAGCCGATCAACGGCGTTTGGAGGAGACTCGACCTCGGATCGTGGGATGATTCGCTGGCTTCCTTTCCACGAGATATTGATGGGGATCACGTTCCTGACATCGTGCTTCGTGATGGTAGTTTCAATTATACATTTGCCTCCTATGCTCAAAGTTATGCGCCCCCGCGCATTTTCAATGTGGTCAACGGCGCTGTTGTGGACGTCTCGTCGTCGCCCCGATACTTTAATTATTTTCGGCAGGACATGACCAAAAGCCAGGCGGGCTGCTTGTTACATCAGAACGGAGCTTGCGCCGCATTCGTAGCCTCTGCTTCACGAGTAGGCCTGCACGACTACGCTTGGCAGTTCATGCTCGATAACTACGACAAGGCCGACGCCTGGGATCTTCCGAAGCTCTGCGACATCTATATTGGTGATAAGCAATGCCCGGCGGGACATGAAACCGTCCCGGCCGATTTTCCAAGCGCACTCTCGGGGTTTTTGGCTCAGCACGATTACTACAATGACCTAAGCAATCTTGCGCAACACCCAATCACCCCTAGCTTTGATTGTGATCGCGTTAAGAGCCAGGTACTTCGGTTGGTTTGCGATACGCCGGCGCTCGCCGCCGCTGATCAAGAGCTCGCCGCTGCGTATTACGCTGCGATTTCCGAAGACAAGACCCCCGAGACGCTAAAGGCTGGCGAGCGTGCATGGATCGTGCAAAGGAACAATTCGCCAGCAGACGTGGACACCGTACAAAGCATGTATCGAGATAGAATTTCCTTCCTTGTAATGCTGGCGCAACTGGAATCGACTGCCGGATCGCATTGACGTTTTGATTGGGCGGGGGGCCGCAATGCAATTTACATTCACGCGCATCGCGCTGGCATTGGTGTTTGCGCTTGGTCTAGCGACCTGCGGACCTAGCAGTTCCAGCGATTCCAACCACTCAAACCCTTCCGCGAACACCGCCAGCGACCAAATCATCTTCGACAACCCTGGCGATGCCCAAGAACACTGCCCTAATGACACCGTCGTGTGGGTGAACACGCGAAGCGGCATCTATCACATGCCCGGACAGCGCTGGTACGGGAACACCGAGGAGGGCGATTACATGTGCCAGCAGGACGCTGATAACGCCGGAGACCGCGAAACGCGCAACGGGCAATAGGCGAACGGGTGCGGGCTGGGCGGCTCGCTCAGGTCGGGCCCACGTCCACGTAGCGCCGCTTGAACGCAGCTAGTGCGTCAAAGGGTTTGTCCTCGCCATGCGTGCACACGCCCCGGCCGAATGTTTTGCGGATGGCGCGAACCAGATTCCCGATGTCCGCATCGGTCGCCCATGTTTTCTCTTCCACCTGGAAGATCCAGTCGAGCGTTATCGCAGACGTCTTCATTTCGGTGAGCGGGACGTCGTAGTAGTGTCCTTGGTGTACGCGAAGTACCACGGTTCCGGCTTTCGCGTTGATGTGCCAGCGGCCAAATGCAGTCATGACTGTTCCTTTTTTGTGGGTTTGTTCGCCAGACCGAAAGAGCCGGGCAGCGGCGAGCAATGAATATCACCGTTCATTTGCTGCGCCGTCGCCGATCCGTCTGGGAGACACGCGTGAGGGGATCTGCAGCGGGGGATCCACCGCAGATGCCTGACCATTGTTGCCTTAGGCGGCTTTGGTTCCGTTCTGCACGGGCTTCTCGGCTGCGTCGCCGTCGCCGGCGCATTCGGGTGCTGCAGGGTCGCATTCGCAGCGCCCTCTGAGCTGCATGTCACACTCGACGAAGCGCCGAGGTGCCGGCGCGATCGTTTCTGCACCATCCACTGTGTTACTGAGGAATTGATCGAACTTCATGCGTTCAACGATCGACAGAGGCATCACTTCCCGAATGACATTGCGGAGACGTCCTGCCGAGGCGGGACGCTCGACGACTGTGCCGTAGGCCGTGAAGATTGACGGTTGCTCCGACATTCGGCTCTGCATGATGAACGGTATCTTGCGCTCGTGCAGACAGTCTACAGCCGCGATCGCAACTTCAGTGTTATGATCAAGGTCTAGCAGCGCCAAATCACAGTCTGCCCAAGCCGCATGCTGTAGGATCGACATTGGGCTTGAGAAGGCGGCTTCGACTTCACATCCCCATCCGCACATCAGCCCCGACAACCTATCGAAATCGTAGTCACCAGCAAGCAGCAATCCCCTCAGCGCGTCTCTGTTCGGCCGAGCCGTGCAAACCTCAGGCAGCCCCGACGAAGCGTAGTGCTCAATCCACGCGTGATTGAGGTATCTCAGCAGATCATCGACGTAGACGTGACGCCGGTCAGATTCGGGATGGAAATAGATCGGTCCCCGTCCACTTTGCAGGTAACGCTCGATGGTCCTCGTTAGGATCGGCAATCCTTTCCCGCGCATGTGTTCCGCAATTCCTTCTGCATCGAGGGCGGGCACGGCTAAGGCAAGCTCATCATCAATCTCACAGCTGCGAGCTTCCAATGTTTCTCTTTTTTCATTCGTCATTTGTCGTTCTCCCTAGGCTGCCAGGGTTTCGGGGCGTGCATCATTGCCGACCAGAGATGGCAGCGGCGGGTAAATGACGGATTTGCGCTCACTTCGCGACCGAATTGTTTTTGGTGAAATGCCGATTTATTTTTGGTCCGCAATCACCAAGTCGTCGCCAGATGATCGCGCTCAAAAAATCCGGCGCGTGCGGATGTGCTCGCGTAGTCGCGCTCGTTTGCGCCAAGACCCGTTAGCTGCAGTGACGTCCAGCTATCATGGCCCGTCAACTACCGGTGCGACATGCGTTCCCCTGTTGCTTGACATGCGGCTTCCGTGCTGTCTCAAACCATCGCCGAGGTAAGCAGCACCAGGAAGATTTTGAAATGCGTCGCGAAAACATTGTGATGAAGGTGCCGCGTCCGTCACGTGAAGCGTTGTCAGACGGCGAGCGGCAGAAGATCGTAAAAATCGCTCATCGGTTCAGCGGCGACGGTCACCTAAAAATTGAGGCGTTAATCGCTGAGTTTCGGCGTCAAGATGCGTTTCTCGAAAGGCTGGGCTCACCGCAAATGATACGCGAGCGCGGAAGGCGGCTCAGAACCCACGTCGCACGCTGCCGGCAACAGCTCGGGATCGTGATGGCGCCCCAGTTTGCGGTCGCTAACCGTGCGTTCCACGATCTTGAAGAGATCGCCGAGCACCTGGAGAACAAATGGAGCGACGCGATCACTGGCATAAAGCCTGTGATCGTGAGAGATTTTGTTAAAGGCGTCGATGCAGTCCTCTTCGAAAATACCGGGCTTCGCGCGGGCCGATCAAACAACCGGCAAGATGGCATTAGTCCGAGCGAATTTGTGTTGGCAATATGCAAACTCGCCTTCAGAGGAAAGCGGATGGTCGGTGCTAGTACTGTGATCAGGTTGCTCGACGAAGGAAGCGAGGAACGCCTCGACTCCGTGCGGCTTGGAAAACCGCCGCGAGGCCGACAGCTTGGGAACCACAACTGACGCCGCGCATTTGCTTGTCACCTTAGAGCGCGAGCGGGACAGCAGCGGGATAACAAAAAAAGAAGAGGAAGGAGCTTTTATATAAAGGCCTCTGTTATCCCGCTACGCTATAAAACTCGCCAGGTTGGCTTCAGGCGCAGGTTCAGCCTTCACGCGGACGGCCGTCACAAGGCGCCGATCGTCCTCTTCGACGTCGCAGTCTTCGTCTGTCGACCGCCGTTCTTCGCGACGTCTGGCAATTTGGTCGACCATGGCAAAGCTGGCTTCGGACAAGCGGTATTCGTAGACCTTCTTGCCGCTAGACTTGTAAGTCCTGCTTCGCTCCGCGCTCTGGCCGATGCGCTCTAGAAAGACGTTTAGCATGCGCAGGGGATCGCGCCCAAGGTCGTTGCGTACCTGGAGCGTTAGGGCCCTTTCAATCGTGGTCCGTCGCTCGTTACAAAAATTCTGAAAGTCGGATAGGTCGGCCTTGACGAGCGCCTTCTCGGTGTCGAGACCGGCGGCGCACACAAGGCCCGTTGAACACAGGACCGCCAACAAAACCGCTTGATCAAGAGGAACGTGAAACGCTTGGACAAATTTGTTTCCGCTTTTGAAGGACGCCCACGCTTGGCGGGTTCGATCGCGACCCGCATCGGTCATCAAGCCAAGAGACTCATAGAGGAGGACCTGCTCGCGAAGGCGGCCATTCTTGTCAGCGAGCACTAGTCGCTCAGAGATTTCTTCCCCATAGAATCTCTCGATTTCAAATCGCGCCAGCTGGTTGGCGCCCGCTAGGTTCACGCTATTTTCGCTCTCGCGTTGTGCGACCAGCTCTCGATATTCGTCCAGACTTATTTTTGTGGCAGCAACAACGCCTGCGACGTATTCCGCATCGATTTCGCCCGATGCATTTTTAACCTTCTGCTTAGCGGCAGCCGAACTTGCTTCAGCCATGACAAACTTAGCGACCCATCCATCGCGGCCCTTATGCTTCAAAAAATGTAACTTCAAATTGTTCTGCGACGCACGCTGAGCGCAGTAAACATCGGCCTTCAGTTGCACGATTGGGTGATTCGAATCGATTACGGCGTCGCCCGCACGAGAGAACCCTTTTACAGCGGCCTCGACTTCGCCGGACTCGACTAGATCGCAGATTATTGCGTTGCTATCCGTTTCGAAACTGTGCCGTTGTTGATCGATCCAGACCTTGACGTTACCTGGGTTTCTGACGCGGCCGAGCTGTTGATCACAATCATAGTGAGAGTTGATACCGGTGCGGAAAAATCCATACACGACATCGATAAGTTGCTGGTTATCTTGGAACGTGATGTCGATGCCCGTTCCGATTGCGGGCGAAGCTATGACGACTTCGTAGTCCAATATCTTCTGCTTCACGTCATGGAGAAAATCCTGAACGTCCCTTTCGGCCTTGCCTTCGGCCGTAATAAGTAGCAAGCGGCAATTCTCGTTGAATTCTTTAGTAAGCGTCCGATGGACTATCTTCGCGAAGCGTTTCGAGTTGCAGACCACGAACGAGCGCTTACCCGATCTGGTTGTGGCGATTAAGTCCGCCACCAGATCATTACTAGTCGGAAAAACATCAAACGTCCTGCCCGGCTCAACGTAGGTGTTGAGATAGACGCGCGTAGGGTCGTCGACCCGATCAGAGCGACATCGGGAAACAAAATTGTGGGTAATATGATTGATGTCGGCATCGAAAAGGTAGAGTGAGGAAGCCTTTGTCACGTAACGCTGCAAGGCATTGATCGCCTCAACCTGTTTCTTCACTGTCTTGGACACCGCGTGCGCCAGAACTTGCTCGCATTCGTCGATGATCACGATGTCATAGTCGCGACGAGAGCGTCGCATCTTTGTCGGCAAACTATCGACACTGACCGCGTAATAGCTTCTGGTATCTCCAATCTTTGGCTTTCGTTTGTCGTCAAGACCGTCGTCGTCGAGATAGCAGATCAGGCCTACCCTAGAGGCCAGTTCACGCAGAAGAAGGCGGCGATGCCCGATCAGAAGGACAGACTTCTTCATCAGCTTTGCATCATTGACGATTTCAGATATCCGCTCGGTTTTCCCCGATCCCTTTGGGCTTTTCGTGAAAGCCGATCCTTCGCTCGGAGGGATACCAGGAAGATATTTGGAATTCATGATGTGGACTTGGCGGACGGCGGCGCTACCAATAGGAGGATTCGTGACCCAATCAGCATTTTTCGCGCGGCTGTGCGCCCACTTTTCGAAGGCCTGAAAATCATATTCGGGCACGGATGTGCCTTCCAAAAAAAATGTCTCGTGACAGGCCGAGCAATAGATTCCAGGTGCACCGCTTTTTTCCGAAAAGAGGGTAAATGCGCTCGGCCGAGCATCATCATGAAACGGACAGAACACGCGCGTTCCCGTGGGCAGATCACTCAGTCTCCCGGTCTGGCCGGTTGCCGTCACGATTGGCTGATCGTTTCGAACCCGGACCATAGATCGGCGCGTTCGGGCTTCAATCGGCATACTGTTGTCGGAATCCTCGGCGATGTCGGCCAGTTCCGCCCTACCCAATGGAACCAGTTCAGCCAGCGCGGAATCGGTCAATACGTTTCCGAGAATTACTGGGTTCGAACACTGCGAACCAAAGAAAATTCGAGCGCCATCCGCGACACTGCGGTCCGAGTTGCACCGCTTGGCGAGACCAAGAAGGGCACACTTCCAGATTCGGGCTGATTCAATTGGTGCTGGCGTTGCGAAAACAACACGAAAGTGGTCGCGCCCTTCCGTGCGATGGCTCGCTGTCGTGTAGAGAATCGACCCATATTGCTTGATGAAGTCGAGCGATTTGGCCCCTTCGATCGTCATCGTGCCGTCAACGTCAATCGCGACAAATCCGGCAGCTCTGAAATTCTCAGTCTTGCGCCGGCCGCCCTCAAATTGCGGACCGAATGCCAAACCTTGGTCGATATGTTTCGCCAATTCCTCGAGCGACAGCTCTGCAGGTTTCCAGCCCGTGCTGAACGCTGAGGCGCGCGTCCATTCCTTGTTTCGGAATCCGGCGCTCAGGGAAAGATGTATCAATGGTATTGGACGCACTTGGGCGTCGAGCGTGTCGGTCAAGATGAGCCGCTTGATGAATTTCTGATTCAGGTCACCTACTTATGGCGACAACAGGGACGGCTCGGCCGAAAGTGCTGGAATACGTTCTAGGGTCTCAAATCATCCTTTGCGACAATGACTTAGCCACCTACACCAATATCATGCCGACCGAGCTGTGTGGGGTCGGTGAGCAGAACTTCCAACGCCCGCGAGTACTCCGGTCCAGGCGCGAGCTGCTTGCCATACCGAGATTGGCAGTACGCGGCGAAGGACCCTTCCGACAAAAGGACACCTGCAGAGTCCGCCAGAAACCGAAACGCCCCGGGCGTATCAGGCCGAGGTCCAATCAACCTGACAGATCCATCGCGAAGACGAACACAGAAGGCGCGACTTGCTTTATCCATTGCCGCCAAGTGTTCCGGCACAGACTCGCTGTGTTGTCCTCCGACATCATGATGTTCGGCGAGGCGACACGCTTCCAAACTTGGCGGAGCTCCTGCCGGCCAGACCAACAGCTCGTCGATGATCGAGGCCAACCTGGCCGACACGGCAGAGCGCGCCCGGAACATCTCCTGGCTGTTCTCGGATTGGAGTCGGTCAATGATGGCTGTGAGCTTCTCCGACTCGGCGGAGAATGCGCCTGCGTGCCGCTCAAGTTGGGTTAGTCTCCCCCTCGCATCATCTATCTCAGTTGCGAGTGCAGAAACTTCTTGATCGTGCTGTCGCAGTTTTGCCGCCAGAAAGTCGGTGGCTTCATTGCCAAGGATCAATTCAAAGACCCGATCACGTTGGTGTTCAGCCGTTGCCAGACGTCCCTCCAACTCGCGCACCCGGTCCCGTGTTTGGTCGAGGTCAGTTTTGGTCTCGGCCGAACCGGTCAGGGACGCCAGGTCGAGCTCCTTGATGAAAGTCAAAAAGGAGCGCTCAAACTCTTCGTACCGCCATGGGATTGGATGACACCCCAGCCCTCGCCGTGCGGCGTCACAAATCAAGGCTTTCCCGTTTGGTCCGCCTTTGTTGACGAACGTCATTCGCGAGCCGCAAATCCCGCACTTAGCGACCTTGGAGAAGAGGTTGCTGACGCGCGCACCCTTTCTACCGCCACCCCCAATACGTCGCCGGCCGAGTCCCGTCTGCGCGCGGTAGAAAAGGTGTTCATCGATGATCTTGGGATAGTAGTCGACCAGCGGCTCACCAACCGGCTCTCGGCCGTTCGTGGTCACTCGGTGCGGCTGAAACTCCCCGAGCACTGCTCGATCCATCAAAATCTTCAAGATGTACGACTTATACCACCCGTTGGAGCTGCCGAACGTAGTCAGCCCCTCCTTGTTAAATCTGCGGGCGATGGCATCCGCGCCGATCCCAAAGTCGGCGGATTCGCAAAAGATACGTTTGATGACGTCGGTCCGCTCAGGGATCGCATCAAAGCCGGTGCGATCGGCTCGTGGGCGCAGCCAAGCCTTGCATCTGTTCGTCATTGGCTTGGATCGCGCGTTCTTGCGTTTGTTCGACCATACTGCCGTCAATCGGTCGGACTTGTGTAGCGACTCGTCGTGCGCCCGCACCATCAAGGCGATGCTGAGCATCAAATCCATCTGATCGCCCGAGTCCGGCGTGTAGGTGCGCCGATCAACCAACGTCGCAACATTGATGCCGTGGTCGAGGAGATCCAAGAATAGCCGCAGAGCGTGACGGGGCCTCTGGCGGGACAACCTATCGAGCGACTCTACGACGAGATAAGACCCCTTCTCGACCTTCCCGTCGCGTACGGCCTGCAGAAACTCTCCAAGGCGGCCCTTCTCGACGTTTGAACCGTCATAAGCCGACCGACCAATATCATGAAGGTCCAAACTCTGATCGAGAACTAAATCATTTTCTTCCGCGAACTTAGCAGTTCGCTCAACCTGTCGCCGAAGGCTGTCACCTTGGAGCTGAGCGTCGGTCGACATGCGGATGTAGGAGTAGGCCTTGGCCATTTTGTCAGATTCGTCCGTGCATCGCGGCGAGCGTCGACCACGGCTCCCCTTCCGGGGAGCGCGGCCACAACCGCGTAGCTTCTGACGGATATGTATCGTTCCGCGCTCGACGCCTCGGGTGAGAGGAAGATGCGACCAGGGCTTTCCTGGCTCCGCCCAAACGATCCCGAGGAATTAGTGAGGCGTGCCGCCTGTGCCTATAAATAAATCGATTTCGGGAGGCCAGAAATCCAAATTGTCCTTTATAATCAAATGTCTCTGCGATCCTCATGATCGGCCCGCCCGGCGCCGGGAAGTCGATGCTGGCGCAACGTCTGCCGGCGCTTTTGCCGCCGCTCGACGCGCGCGAGGCACTCGAGGTTTCGATGGTTCAGTCGCTGGCCGGAGAGCTTG
>Ga0310811_10013089_pt1 | contig 10795 bp, 10 predicted proteins | sample YCmetagenome_FD_207642 | JGI IMG/M metagenome (GOLD analysis project Ga0310811, IMG submission 207642) | Soil microbial communities from experimental microcosm in Duke University, North Carolina, United States - YC | ecosystem: Engineered > Artificial ecosystem > Soil microcosm > Unclassified ...
GCGGAGGGCGACCAGCTGGTCGAGGAGCAGCACCGCGAGCCGGCGTTGCTCCTTCTCGGATTCGGGCGAGCCGGTCGGCACGACCGCCGGGATGCTCGCGGGTGCCGCGACGCGCACGGGCGCGCCACCCCGGCCGCGGCCGGCGCCACCGCGGACCCCGCGGGTGCGGCTGCGCGGCGCTTCATCCTTGCCGGCTTGAGTGTCATCGGTGCGGAGGATGCCGGTGCGGGTCCACCGCGCTTCCGGGATGAGGTCCTCGAGGAGGAAGACCCCATCGCGGAGGTACGGCGAATCGCGGAGCTCGTTGGCGAGGGCCTTGTCGCCGGCGATCAGGTAGACCGCCTTGTCCTCGTCCTTCAGCGCTTTGCAGAGCGCGTTGAGGTCGCGGTCTCCGGACACGATGAACCAGACGTCGATGTCGGGCCGGTCCTTGTAGAGGAGCTTCATCGTGCGGGTGATGAGGACCGCGTCGGACCGCCCCTTCAGCAGGCGGCCGCTCATGCGTTGCGCGACCGCGACCGGCTCCATGCCGGTGAACTCGAGCGCCATGAGGAGCGTCTCGTCCTGCGAGACGACCTCGGATCCGAAGATCGCCTGCTTCACGCGGACGGGACCGAACTCGGCCGCTTTCTGCAGGATGGCCTGGAGGATCGAGAGCGAGGATGGCAGCGGGCCTTCGGTGTGCTGCCGCAAGGTGTAGTAGACGTTCTCCCAGTCGATTAGGAGGGCGACGTCGGGCAATGGGTTTCTCCGTTATGTAGGCGCTCCGCGTTCCACCCGACTCGTTCGAATGATCCGCTCGATCTTTCTCCCCGACCACCGGATCCCATGAGAGGGACACGATGTCCGCGAGCAGCTCGACTCGGACGCTTCAGCCGGAACGCGCGCCGTTTCGCTAGAAGTCTAGCCTGAAGCCGTGCTCGAAGATAGCCGCCTCGAGAACGCGGTCCAGTGGGCCGCGCGGCGCGGAGCGAGCTACGCCGACGCGCGCTACGTCGAACGCGAGAGCGAGACAGTGTCGATCAAGGACGGTCAGGTCGAGGGTATCGACCGCGACAGCGACCGCGGGGTCGGCGTCCGCGTGCTGTACCAGGGCTCGTGGGGTTTCGCGGCATCGGATCGCCTCACCGGCGAGGCCGTCCTCGTACCGCTGTTCGAGCAGGCGATCGCGCGCGCCGAGGCCGCGGCGACGGTGCAGCGCCGGAGGGTCGTCCTTGCGCCGGCCGAGCCGCAGCGCGGCGAGTACCGCACGCCGGTGCGCCGCGATCCGTTCGCCGTGCCGTTGCGCGAGCGGGTCGACCTCCTTCGGGCCGCGGATGCGATCCTGTCGACCCCTCACGCGCGGCTCCGCCGGGCCAGCGTCGCGTCGTACCGCACCCGCAAGCGACTGCTGACGAGCGAGGGCACCGACGTGCGGCAGGAGATCACCGAGTGCGGCGCGGGCCTGAACCTGACGGCCTCGATGGCCGGCGCAAAGCCCGCCACGCGGAGCGACATGCGGAACGTTCGGCAGGCCGGCTGGGAGTACGTCGAGGAGTTCGACGTGCTCGCGCACGCGCGCACGTTCGCGCGCGACGTCGAGGAGATCCTCCGGGCCAAGCCCGCGGTCGAGCGGCCGACCACGCTGCTCATCGACCAGCCGTTCCTCGCGCTCCTCGTCCATGAGTCGTGTGGGCACCCCACCGAATCGGACCGCGTGCTCGAGCACGAGGTGGCGTTCGCGGGGACCACGTTCATGTGGCCGCCTGACCGGGGGATCCTTCGCTACGGGTCGCCGTTCGTGAACATGACCGCCGACGCCACGGTCCCCGGCGGCATGGGCACCTTCGGCTGGGACGATGACGGCGTACCCGCGACACGCACTCCGCTCGTCGAGCGCGGGATCTTCACCGGGTACCTGAGCTCGCGCGAGACGGCCGGCGCGCTCGGCATCGAGCGGAGCGGTGGCTGCGCGCGGGCCGAGGGCTGGCAGCACTTCCCGATCGTCCGCATGGTCAACGTGAGCCTGGAGCCCGGCGATCAAACGTACGGTGCGCTGCTGGCGGGCATCCAGGACGGCCTCCTGCTCGAATCGCCGGCCTCCTACTCGCTCGACGACAAGCGGCAGAACTTCCACTTCTCCACGCAGGTCGCGCGCGTCATCCGGAACGGCGAGGTGGGAGAGTACGTGCGCGGCGTCGCCTTCCAATCGCTCACGCCGGACTTTTGGGGAAGCTGCGACGGCGTGGCCGACGATTGGGAGCTCCACGGGTTCGTCAGCTGCGCGAAGGGCGAGCCGCTCCAGCTCATGCGCGTCGGCCATGGCGCGGCCCACGCGCGGTTCCGCGATCGCCCGATCGAGGTGCGCGCGTGATGCTCGGCCCGGACGCGCTGCTCGCGCCGCTCCAGCGGGCGCTCGCGGCGAGCGGGCTCGCTGAGGCGGACCTCTGGGTCCACCGCCGCCGGGCCGCGATCACGCGGTACTCGCACTCGTCGATCCACCAGAACGCCGTGTCGGACGAAACGAGCGTGCACGCCCGCGCGATCATCGGGTCGGCCGTCGGTGCGACCTCCGGGAACTCGCTCGATCCGGCGGCGCTCCGCGATCTGCTCGAGCGCGCGGCCGCCTTGGCCCGGCTCCAGACGCCGAATCTGGACTGGCCCGGACTCGCGGCGGCCGCCACCTACCGGGCGCCGATCGCGTTCGAGGAAGCGACCGCCGCGCTCGAGCCGGCGCTCCAGGCGCGGGCGATCGGTCGCGTCTGCGACGCGGTGGCCGCGGCCGGCTTCCGGGCTGCAGGGACGCACAGCGTCGACGTCACCGAGGACGCGGTCGCCAACACGAACGGAGTGGCGGCGTACGCGCCCGCGACGGTGGCGTACCTACGGGCGCTCGTCCTCGGTGACCACGGCGGCAGCGGGTATGCCGACGATCTGTCGCATCGCGCGAGCGAGCTCGATCCCGCGGGCATCGCGAGCCGGGCGATCGAGAAGTGCGCGCTCGACCGCGACCGCCTGCAGCTGACGCCCGGCGACTACGAGGCGGTCTTCGAGGAGGACGCGGTCGCGGAGATCCTGCGGATCATGTCGATCACCGGGCTCTCCGGCCAGTCGGTGCGCGACGGCCGCTCGTTCCTGTCCGACGCGGTCGGGACCACGGTGACCGGGAGTCGCTTCACGCTCCACGACGACGCGCTCCATCCTGGCCAGCTCGCGATCCCGTTCGATCCGGAGGGCACCGCGAAGCGGCGCGTCAGCCTGGTCGAAGGCGGGGTCGCGCGGGGGCCGGTCTACGACCGCTGGTCCGCGAAGTCGGCGGGCACCGAGTCGACCGGACATGCGGCCGATCCGCGCCGCTACGGCCATGGCGGGCACGCCGGCAATCTCGTGATGGCCGGCGGCACCGCGACGCGCGAGGAGCTCATCGGCAGCGTGACGCGCGGCGTCCTCATCACCCGCTTCCATTACACGAACACGCCCGACCCGAAGCGCGCGACGATGACCGGGACCACGCGCGACGGCACGTTCCTCATCGAGGACGGGAAGATCGTCCGCGCGCTCGCGAACGTGCGCTACACGATGAGCGCGCTCGACCTGTTCGCGGGGATCGACCTGCTCGGGCCGCAGCGCCTCGTGCGGGACTGGTGGAGCACGAACGGGATGGGCTCGATCGTCTGCCTCGCGCCCGCGATGAAGGTGTCTCGCGCGACGATCACCGGGTCGAGCCCGGCCTAGGCGGTCTCCGCGCGGAACCGGTAGCCGACGCCGGGCTCGCTCAGGATCCACCGCGGGGCTTGCGGATCCTCCTCGAGCTTCTTCCGCAGCCGCGCGATGTACACGTGCAGGTAGTGCCCCTCGGTCGAATAGCCGGGACCCCAGACCTGCTGCAGCAGCATCGAGAACGTGAGCACCCGATCGGGGTGCGCGATGAGCGCCTTCAGGAGGTCGTACTCCGTCGGCGTCAGGCGCACGCTGCGCGCGCCGACGCGCACCTCGCGCCGTCCGAGGTCGACGCGCAGCTCCCCGGCCTCGAACACCGCAGCCGTGCCGCTGGCCGGTCGCGCGACGTGGCGGAGCGCGACGCGGACCCGGGCGAGCAGCTCATCCACGCTGAATGGCTTCGTGAGGTAGTCATCGGCGCCCAGGTCGAGCGCGCTCACCTTGTCGCGGTCATCGTCCCGAGCCGAGACCACGAGGATCGGCGTCGCCGCGCGGCCGCGGATATTGCGGATGAACGCGAGCCCATCGTCGTCGGGGAGGCCGAGGTCGAGCAGCACCACGTCGGGGCGCGTGCGGTCGTATTCGGCGATCGCGTCGCGCACGTTGCCGGCGGTGTCCACGTCGAACCCGTGACCGCGGAGATTCGTGCCGAGCGTGCGGAGGATCGCGGGCTCGTCGTCGACGACGAGCACTCGCGCGCGGCCCTCGCTCACCGCAGCGCCGCCTCGGCATCGAGCGGGAGCGTGACCACGAAGCGCGCGCCCGTTCCCGGACCTGCCTCCACCCAGATCCGTCCGCCGTGTGCCTCGACGAGCCGCCGGGCGATCGCGAGGCCGAGCCCGGCGCCCTTCACGGCTGCCCGATCGCCGCGCTGCAGCCGGCGGAACGGCGCGAAGACCGTCTCACGGTCCTCCGCCGCGATACCCGGCCCCTCGTCGGTGATCTCGATCCGGAGCGCCGTCCCCTCGACTCGCGCCGCGATCTCGATCAGCGTGCCGGCCGGCGCGTAGCGCACGGCGTTCTCGACGAGATTCGAGAGCACCTGGTCGATCCGAAGGTAGTCGACGGAGACCGGGGGAAGATCGTCCGGGACATCGACGCGCACCTCATGGCCGCGCGTCGCTCCGCGCAGGCGACCGAGGACGTCGTCGACGAGGGCGTCGAGCGCGTGGTATTGCCGCTGGAGGACGAGCTGCCCCGCGTCGATCCGTGAGAGATCGAGGAGCTCGCCGACGAGCCGATCGAGGCGCCGAACCTCCTGCTCGATCGCCTCGTGGAATTCCTCGCGTTCCGCGTCGGTCCACGAGACGTCCTTCTGCCGAAGGCTGCCGGCGGAGGCCATGATCGAGGCGAGCGGCGTCCGAAGCTCGTGCGAGACCGCGCCGAGGAGCGCCGTTTTCAGCTCGTCGCTCCGCCGGAGCACCTCGCTCTCCGTCGCTTCCGCGCGCAGCCGCTCGCGATCGACGGCGAGCCCGATCTGCGCAGCCGTCGCGGCGAGGAGGCGATCCTCCGCCGCGCGGAATGGCTCGCTGCCGGCACGCCGGAGCACGAGCAGGCTGCCGACCGGCGTGCCGCCCGCATCGATCGCGACACTGTGCAGCCGCCGGCGCGCCCGCTCGTCGCGCGGGACCGGTGAGACCACCCGCACCCACCGGCCGGTCCGGCCGCGCGCCGTCGCGCTCGCGGGCACACCGAGACTCAGCGCGTTCTCCGGGGAGGACGCCGCACCACGGAAGATCCGCTCGACCCCGGCCGAGAACGGCGCGATCACCGGTGGTCGCCCGCGAAGGAGGAGCCCCACCGCGGCCACATCGAGCTCCTGCTGGATCCGCCCGGCTGCGGCGACCAGCGATGCGTCGAGATCGGCGGCCGCGGTCAGGCCGGCGATGTCCGCGAGGAGGACCGCCTCACGCTCGCGGTCGAGCGCCTGCGCCGTCCGCGCGCGCTGCTCGGCCGCCAGCTGGCTCGTGACCGCCGCGACGAGAAGGAATAGCACGAGCGACACGAGCTGCTCGGGATCGGCCACGACGAACTGGTGGAGCGGCTCGACGAACCACCAGTCGAACGCGACGAACGCGGCGACCGACGCGACGATGGCCGGCCCTCGCCCGAACGCGATCGCGCTGATGAGGACCGCGACGAGATAGAGCATCGACGCGTTCGCGAAGTGCGCCCCGCCGAGGACCGATCCGATGAACAGCGTGACCAACGCGACCGCACCAAGCGCCGCGGGATAACCGAGCCACCGACGCAGCCGAATGCCTCGATGCTAGTCCCGGAACGCGTCGTCCAGGTGGTATGGCACGTCGACCACGACGGTGTTCCGACGGAAGAACAGGCGCAGCTTCAACCGCAGCGCGGTCTGGTTGTGCAGCAGGTAGTCCCACGACCGCCGAGGGACGAACTCCGACAGCACGACGGTGACCGGACGCTCCGGGTCCTGCCGCTCGAGCGCGTCGATGTAGGCGAGCAATGGCGCGATGAGGACGCGATACGGAGACTCGACGATCGCGAGCTGGATCTCGCCGCGGAGCGGCTCCCAGCGGCGTCGCATCTCGGCGGCCTCCTCAGGCCCGTCGCTCACGTGGACGGCGATCGCGTCAGGAGCGATGGCCCGCGCGAACGACAGCGCGCTGAGCGTCGCGCGATCGATACGGCTGACCGGCACGATCACCCGCGGCTTACGGAGCACCAGCAGAGCGTCCGACCGGTCGACGGTCAGCGCGTCGCCGACACGCCGGTAGTGCCGGTGGATGTTCCACATGATCACGATGAGGACCGGGATGAGGATCAGGATCATCCACGCGCCGAGCGCGAATTTCGCGACGCCGACGACGACCGCGACGATCGCCGTGGCCACCGCGCCGATGGCATTGAACGCGGCCCGCCGTCGCCAGCCGTGCTCGGTGGCGCGGGCCTTCCACCAGTGCCGGACCATGCCGGTCTGGCTGAGCGTGAACGCCACGAACACGCCGATCGTGTACAGCGGGATGAGCGCTGTCACGCTGCCCGCGAAGCCCAGGATGAGGATCGCCGATAGCAGCGACAGAACGACGATGCCGATGGTGAAGGCCAGCCGGTCACCCCGATAGGCGAATTGGCGCGGCATGAAGCCATCGCGGGCGAGGATGCTCGAGAGCCGCGGGAAGTCCGCGAATGCGGTGTTCGCGGCCAGCACGAGCAGGAGCGCGGTCGAAAGCTGCACGAAGTAGTGGTACGGCGTGCCCTCGCCGACCAGCAGCGCGGTCAGCTGGCTGACGACCGTCGTCTGTTCGGTGGGGTCGGGAAGGATCCCGATCCGACCGGCGAGGAACGACATGCCGAGGAAGATGGCTCCGAACGACGTGCCCATCAGGACGAGGACGACCTGCGCGCGTTTCCACTCGGGCGGCTTGAACGCCGGCACGCCGTTCGATACCGCCTCGGTGCCGGTGAGCGCGACCGAACCGGACGCGAACGCACGCAGGATGAGGATCAACCCGAGGGCCTGGGCGCCCCCGACCGGCCGCCACGCCGAAGGGGCCTCGTACACCGGGAGGGCTCCGGTGGCGGCCCGCCACAGGCCATACGCGAGCAGGCCGAAGATCGCGACGAGATAGGCGTACGTCGGGATGGAGAAGAGCGTCGCGCTCTCGCGGAGTCCGCGGAGATTCCCGAGACACAGAAGCCCGACGAACGCGACGCCCAGCAGCACGCGCTGGTCGTAGAGCCAGGGTGCGATGGACGTGAGCGCCGCGACGCCGGCCGCGATCGAGACGGAGACCGTGAGCACGTAGTCCGTCAGGAGTGCCGCAGCGGCGGTCAGGCCCGCGGCGGGCCCGAGGTTGTCGCTCGCGACGATGTACGAGCCACCGCCGTTCGGATACGCGCGGATCGTCTGCTGATAGCTCGCGACCACGATCGCGAGCACCCCGACGATCGCGATGGTGATCGGCATGGTGAGCGAGAGCGCGCCGATCCCCGCGAGCGTGAGCACCCGCATGATCTCCTCAGTGGCGTACGCGGACGACGAGATGTTGTCCGATGCGAACACCGCGAGTCCTTTGAGGACGTCGATCCGCTCGTGGATCTCGCGCTCGGTCGGGATCCGCGCGCCGAACAGCGTGCGCCGCACGCGCTCCGCGGCCCGGCCGGCGCCGGAGCTCGGCGCGAGCACCTCTTCGCCGGCGACGAGGTGGCCCGGGCCTCGCCGGACGAATGATCCCCGGGATGGCCGGACGATGCGGACGTAGCGGTCTCCAGGTCGCTGGCCCTGCTCAGGCTGCCGCTCGACGAGGTCGATCTCGCCCTGCGCCTCGTGGCTCATCGGCGGCGTCGGCCCGACCGTTGGAACGTCACCGTGACGGCATCGCCGTGTGCCTGAGCCGCGCTGCCGTTACGCGCAGTCGCTCGGCGAGCTCGACGTGGAGCGTCGCTGCGGGCTGGATCGGAGCGGGGGCGCGCCGCACGGCCTCGGTGTAACGACGGATCCGTCAATTGCGGCTCAACGAAGATGTCGCGTTCCTCAACGAACGCTCAACGTTGGCAGGCGACTTGCCCAAGGACGGTCCAAACCAGGTCGGAGGAGACGCGTATGGATGCCCTTGCCCTGTTGAAGGATGACCATGACAAGGCCAAGAAGCTCATGACCGAGCTCGAGGAAACGACCGAGCGCGGTGTCCGGACCCGCGAGCAGAAGTGGACCAAGCTCCTCAAGGATCTGACGATCCACGAGAACATCGAAGAGGAGATCTTCTACCCGGCCCTGCACGACGTCGACGACAAGGAGCTCAAGGACATCGTGCTCGAGGCCCTCGAGGAGCATCACCTCGTCGACGACATCGTCGAGCAGCTCAAGGACACGCCGTTCGACGACGAGCACTGGGCCGCCAAGTTCAAGGTGACCAAGGAGAACGTCGAGCATCACATCGGCGAAGAAGAGAACGAGATGTTCAAGCTCGTCCGCAAGAATTTCACGAAGGATGAGCTCGAAGAGCTGGGATCGCGCATGGAGGCGAGCAAGGCCGAGCAGATGCACGAGGCGATGCCCGAGCGCGACCAGGTGGAGCTCTAGATGGGCATCATCGGCTGGATCGTCATCGGCCTCATCGCCGGCGCGATCGCGCGCCTGCTCATGCCGGGCCCGGACCCGATGGGCTGGCTCGGCACGATCGTCCTCGGCATCGTGGGCTCGCTCGTAGGCGGCACGCTCCTGAATCTGATCTTCGGCGGTGGCCTCGAGCTGAGCGCCGCCGGGATCCTCGGGTCGATCCTCGGCGCGCTCATCGTGCTCTACGTGTGGCGCCGGATGCGACCGGCGGCGGGCGCTCCCTAGCTTTCCGCGACCGAGCTGGCGCGCGCCGCGGTCGTCGCGGCGCGCGCCAGCTCATCGAGCGAGGCGCCCTCGACCGTGCTCCACTCGTGGCCACTGGTTTCGCCTGCGGGACAGAACGCCCACTTCCCCTCGTTGACCGTGAGTCCGGTGCCGTTGGGCGCCGAGCGCGGCGGATGCGCCGCCGCAGTGCAGATGTACCCGACCGATCCCGTCTCCATCCGTCCACTCCGTTTGAATGGATTCGCGCCTGCTGGCCTGTCCAGCAGCCGCCAACAGAGCGCCGAATGCAGACGCCGTGCCAGGGTCCGCACGCCCGCACGCCTCGGTGGGCGAGCAGGCCGCGACCATGCGGCGCTCAGCGGTTGCGGAACTGCCGGAAGTGGCGCGGGCTCCGCCGGACCTTCGTCCCATCCTTCGGGATGATGCTGATCGAGCCATCCTCCTCGAGGACCGCGGCGGTGACGTCCGCCAGGTCGGCGATGCCGTGCTGGCGCGCGGCCATCTCGAGCTCCTCGATGTCGATCCGTTCCTTGTCGAGAGCCGCTTGCATGGGCTTCCCATCCCGCAGGAGAAGGGTCGGCTCACTCGCAACGAGGCGGCGGAAGAACGGGACCCGACTGCCCCAGCGGCCGACCGCGATGTTCACGACCGTGAGTGTCGCCGCGGCCAGCATCCCGCCGATGAGTGAGTTGTCGCCTCCGGTCATCGCGTTCTGCACCGCGTTCGCGATGACGAGGATCACCACGAGATCGAAGGGCGTCATCTGGCCGAGCTCACGTTTCCCCGCGGCGCGCAGGAGCACGAGCACCGTCATGTAGACGACGAAGGTCCGAAGGAGGATCTCGTACCACGGCGTCGTCATGTCGAAGAGATTCACGGTGTCTCCCCGCGCGCGAGGGCCTGCAGGTAGCGGATGATCGACCACCGCTCGTCGTCCGAGAGCCGCGGCTTCCCGGTCGCGGGATCGACATCAGACCACGCCGGCATCGAGGTGCCCGGGATGCCGCTCGAGACCCAGTAGAAGAGCTCGCCCGGCGCGTGGAGTGGCACGTGGACCTGGAGGTTCACCGGGTGGGGGAACAGCGTCTGCGCGAGCGCGCCGTCGCCCTTCGCGACCGGACCGTGGCAGAGCGCGCAGTTCGCGTTGTACAGCGCCTTGCCCTTCGCGACCGTGTCGGCCGTGTCCGGCGTGGGGTTCTGCACGAACCGCGCGGTGAACGGGACCGCCGGCGTCGGGATGTTCGGCGCGACCGTGTAGCCGATGACCAGCGCGACCGCCGCAAGGCCGGCCAGGATCCCCGCGGAGATCGCGGTACGGCGGTACTCCTGCCCGCGCCGCCGGCGCAGCACGGCCAGCACCGCGAACAGCACGATCCCGACGCCGAGAGCGATCGCGATCTGCTCGAAGCCCTGACGGCTGATCGTCGGCAGGGTCATGGCCGCGGCTCCTCGCGATCGCCGGTCGCGACCGGAGCGGCTGCGACCCCATCCTTTCGCTTCTTCTTCTCTTTGCGCGACGACCACCAGTACAGACCGCCGAAGATGGCGAGCGGCAGGACGATCTCGATGAGGAACTCATCGACGAAGGTCCCGTGGAGGAGGATCACCAACTCATGGTGACACGGTGAACGCGTAGTCGGCGGCGTCGGCCGGGCCGCCGATCTGGATGCGCATCGTCCACTTCCCGGCGCCAAGCGCGGGGATGTCGATGCTGTAGCGGCCCGAGCCCTGCTCCGTGGCGGTGAAAGAGTCTCCCGCGATCGGCTGGCCGTCCTTCGCGAC
>Ga0310811_10013090_pt1 | contig 10795 bp, 11 predicted proteins | sample YCmetagenome_FD_207642 | JGI IMG/M metagenome (GOLD analysis project Ga0310811, IMG submission 207642) | Soil microbial communities from experimental microcosm in Duke University, North Carolina, United States - YC | ecosystem: Engineered > Artificial ecosystem > Soil microcosm > Unclassified ...
CGGAGAATAGCCCCCGCAGCATCACCGCCGCATAACCCGCCGCTGCCGCCAATGTGAAGAAAGCACAAGCCCAGGCCAGCGCCAGGCCCAGGCGCGGCGCATCCAGGTCCAGCGCCAGAAGCAGCAGCACGGTCAGGATGTAAATCACCTGCACGATGGTGGAGACCTTGCCGACGAACAGGGTTGGCGTCGCCAGCCCAAGCCCTAGCAGCTTGATCAGCGCCCAGGCCAGCGCGAACACCAAATCGCGCCCGATCACCAGCGCCACCAGCCAGAAAGGCGCCGCGCTCACCGCATAAAGCGCGGTGAAGCAGAAAAGCATGAGAAGCTTGTCGGCGGCGGGATCGAGCCAGGCACCGAAGTCGGACGTCACCCCCCAGCGGCGGGCGATGAAGCCGTCCAAGCCATCGCTGAGACCGGCGGCCGCGAATACCAGAAGCGAGGCCGTGTCGTGGCCGGACAGGATCAGCCAGGCAGCCAAGGGCGCCGCCAGCAGGCGCAACGCCGAAAGCAGGTTCGGCAGATGCCGCACCATCCGTTATTGCCCGCCTTGCTGCCTGTTTGAGGCCAACATCCACTGGCCGCTGCGATTGTTGAGGGAAAGCCCCACACCGCCCAGCGCCTCGCGCAACTGCTCCAGGCTGCCCTGATAAGTCAGATTCATGCGGGCATAACCGGTCGTCATGGCCGTCACGGTCGCGCCGGTGACGTTGCTGATGCCGGCAAGCTGGGTCTGGATTTCGCCCCATTGGCCAAGATCGGCGATGCGCACATCGACGGTCAGCTTTCCGCGTTGGCTGAAGTCGATGGCGGTTCGGGCTTTCCACAAATCCTCGATGGCCCGCACAGCGGCCTGGGCGGCCACCGGATAGGTCGTGCCGACCGTGCCGGTCATGGGCACTTCGACCTGGGTCTTGGCCGCCTGCTCGCTGGCACCCAGGCGCCGGATATTCACGGTCATCTTGCCGCCGGCATAGACGGCCTGGGCCAGGCCCACCTCGGTCACATGATTCTTGGCCGCCACCGCCGCCACGTCATTCCAGCCGGCGGCATCGAAATTCAGCCCCGCCAGCGCGGCGTCATCTTCCGGCGCCATCACGGTGAAAGGCACCTGGCTCTCGCGCAAGCCCGGCGATGCCAAGGCGCTGGCCCAGGGACCATGGCCCACGCCCGGCGACATGGGAATCACCAGAATGCGCCGGGCCTGGGTCTGGGAGAAGGCGATCTGGGAGGCGCGCAACAGGCGCGCCACCGCCTCCGGATTGAACAGAAAGGTGACATCGGCGACGTAGCGGGTGGTGGAACGCCGCTCATTGGCGATGGAATAGCCGCGGGAAAGGCGCAACAGCGCCGCCCCGTCCAGCGCCGGCTGACGCGGCCAGTCCGCCTGGCGGGTGATGCGGCGGTACAGAATCTGGAACGCCTTGGCCCGCCCCTGGGCGATGGCGCTGTTCAGCGCCTCGGTCGAGGAGGCACCGCCGGCATCCACATGGACGCCGGAGACCGTGAAAAGGCTGTTCTCCTGCGCCAGGGCGGGACGCGACAATCCGGAGGCAAGCAACAGGGCGAAGGCAAAAACGGCAAGGATGCGGAAGCTCATGCGGGGCCTTTTGAACGGGGTGCAACTATACCGGCCGCATCCATGCGGCGAAAGGCACCTAACGCCGTGGCAAATCTGACAAAATTGCGTCCCCTGCAGAAGATGTGTGCATGCGGCCGATGCCTGCTTGCACCCCCGCCACCGGCTATTTAAAGGGTGGCCATGCCAGCAGATGATCCCATGGCCAAAAACGGCCTGACTTATAAAGACGCGGGCGTGGACATTGATGCCGGCGAGGCGCTGGTGGAGCGCATCGCGCCGGCCGCCCGCGCTACCCGGCGCCGCGGCGCCGATGCGGACCTGGGCGGGTTTGGCGGCCTGTTCGATCTCAAGGCGGCGGGCTTCAAGGATCCCATCCTGGTGGCCGGAACAGACGGCGTCGGCACCAAGCTCAAGCTCGCCATCGATACCGGCCGCTTCGAAGGCCTGGGCCAGGACCTGGTCGCCATGTGCGTCAATGACATCGTGGTGCAGGGTGCCGAGCCGCTGTTCTTCCTGGATTACTACGCCACCGGCAAGCTGGAGGTAGACAAGGCCGCGGTGGTGGTCGAGGGCATCGCGCGCGCCTGCAAGGAATCGGGCTGCGCCCTGATCGGCGGGGAGACCGCCGAAATGCCGGGCGTCTATGCCAAGGGCGATTTCGATCTGGCCGGCTTTGCCGTGGGCGCGGTGGAACGCAAAGCGATCCTGCCCAAGACCGGCACGATGCGCGAAGGTGATGTGCTGATCGGCATTGCTTCGTCGGGCGTGCATTCCAATGGCTTTTCCCTGGTGCGCAAGGTGGTGGAACAATCGGGGCTTTCGCTGGATGCGACAGCGCCTTTCGCCACCGGCAAGAGCCTGGGCGAAGCGTTGCTGACACCGACGCGGCTTTATGTGCGCTCGGCTCTCGAAGCCATGCGGACGGGCGGCGTTAAAGGGCTGGCGCATATCACCGGCGGCGGTATCACAGACAATCTGCCGCGCTGCCTGCCCGAAGGATTGGACGCGGAGGTGGATCTGGGCGCCATCGCCGTGTTGCCGGTCTTCCAATGGCTGGCCAGGCAGGCGGGCATTGCGGCAAGCGAAATGCTGCGCACGTTTAATTGCGGCATCGGCCTGGTCGCGGTGGCGGATGAAAAACATGCCGGCCAGGTGATCGATGCGTTTCAGGAAACCGGCGACCATGCCGCGCGTATCGGCAAACTGATTGCGGGAACCGGCGAAGCAAAGGTGGTCTATCGCGGAGCCTTGAGGCTTTGAAGCGCGTTGCGATTCTGATCTCCGGGCGCGGCACCAATCTCGGGGCGCTGATCGCGGCCCAGGACGCCAGCTACAAGATCATCCTGGTGATTTCCAACGTGGAAGATGCCGGGGGCCTTCAGAAAGCCCGCGCCGCCGGCATCGCCACCGAGGTCGTGCCTCATGGCGGCAAGAGCCGCGAAGCCTTCGATGCCGAACTGGATGCGGCCCTGCGCGCCGCCGGCGCCGAGCTGGTGGTACTGGCCGGCTTCATGCGCATCCTGTCCGACGGATTTGCCCGCGCCTGGGAAGGCAGTCTGATCAACATCCACCCCTCGCTGCTGCCGGCCTATCGCGGCACCAAGGTACATGAACGCGTGATCGCGGCCAGGGAAGCCGAAAGCGGCGCCAGCGTGCATTTCGTGGTGCCGGAGCTGGATGCGGGACCCGTGATCGCCCAGGTCAGGGTGCCGGTCGAACCTGGCGATACGCCGCAGAGTCTGGCTGCGCGTATCCTGGCCGTGGAGCACAAGCTCTATCCCGACGCGCTGAAGCTTCTGGCCAGCGGCAAGGTCAGGCTGGGGCAAGACCGAACGATTTTTCTTTAGATCGCCGTTCCAGCCACCAGACGAAGGGCGGCACGAAGTTGCAGGGCCCGACCAGACCATATTCGCCGGTATCCACCAGCGGACAGAAGCGCGGGCCCGCCGGCGGCGGCGGCACGGTGCGATAAAGCGTATAGGTGTTGGTGCGGGTGAAATTATCCACCAGCGGCTCGCGCCAGAAAAAGCCGCCGCCCCAGACCATGAAGGCCGCGACGACAAAGACCGTGAGCTGAAAAATCCGTTCGACAATCCGCATCAGAGCGCCGCTATGCCTTCCGAAAGGGACCATAATTTTGCGGCATCGTCATCACTGCGGGCCTCGGGGCTGGGCGTGGCGATTTTGCATTCATAGAAATACTCGCCGCTGATGTCTGCGACATCGGCGGAAGATGACAGATAGATAATGGTCTTGGCGCCCTCTTCGGGCGAGATGGCGCCGATGGGCTTGGCCACCTTGAACACGGTGCGCATCAGCCCCCCGGAATTGTCGCCGAAGCGGGTGGCGACAAAGCCCGGATGCAGCGCATTGGCGGTGACGCCGCTACCTTTCAGGCGACGGGCCAGCTCGCGGTTGAACAGGATGTTGCACAGCTTGGACTTGGAATAGACCGGAAAGCCCGCATACCATTTGCGCGACTGCAGGTCGTCGAAATCCAGCTTGGCACCGCGATGCGCGTTGGACGCGGTGGTGACGATGCGCGCGCCCGGCTTCAGTTTCGGCCTTATTGTTTCCGTGATGACGAAATAGGCCATGTGATTGAGGGCGAAGGTCATCTCCAGTCCATCGGCGGTTTCCTGCCGCTTGTTGAACATGGCGCCGGCATTGTTGACCAGCACGTCAATCTGCGGCTCGCGCGCCAGCTCCGCGCCGATGCGCTTCATTTCGGCCAGAGTGGAAAGATCGGCCATGTGGACGGCATGATCGGCGCCCGGATTGGCCTTGCGCAGCTTGGCCATGGTGGCATCGGCGCGCTTCTGATCGCGAGCGGTGAAGACGATGCGGGCGCCCTGCTCGGCCAGGCGGACGGCGGCGACTTCACCGATGCCGGAGGTCGCGCCGGTAATAATGACGGTCTTGCCTTGCACGATAACCTCAACTCGTCATGGCCCGGCCTGTCCGGGCCATCCATACGGTCTCACCCGTTGAGTGTTTCTGCAAGATCGCGCCATTCCGAATTCATTTGTGCAATCAAATTTAGTTTCCAGGCGCGTGGATACTTCTTAATCCTGTTCTCGCGCCGGATCGCATCGGCCGCGATCGCAAATGTTTCGAAATAGACTAGGCGTTTGACGCCATAGCGCTTGGTAAAACCTTCGACCAAGCCTTCGCGATGTTCATAGACACGGCGTGCCAAATCATTGGTCATGCCGGTGTACAGCGTTCCACTCGGACCGCTGGCGAGAATGTAAACGTAGTAGGTGCGTTCTTGCCGCATCGGCGAACTATCGCGACCTAGGCCGCAATAGTTCAAGCCGGATGAAACGGGATTATGGATGGCCCGCATGAAGCGGGCCATGACGAAAAGGGTTAACCGACTATGTCGAGATCGCGGAAAAAGAACCTGATCTCGTTGGCGGCGGTTTCGGGGGCGTCGGAGCCATGCACCGAATTGGCCTCGATCGACTCGGCGAACTCCTTGCGGATGGTGCCGGGCGCGGCATTGGCCGGATTGGTGGCGCCCATCACTTCGCGGTTCTTGGCGATGGCGCTTTCCCCTTCCAGCACCTGCACCACAACCGGACCGGAGGTCATGAATTCGACCAGGCTGGGGAAGAAGGGCCGCTCGCGATGAACGCCGTAAAACGCCTCGGCATCGGCGCGCGACAGGCGGATGCGGCGGCTGGCGATCACGCGCAGGCCTGCATCCTCGAACTTGGCGATGATCTTGCCGGTGAGATTCCGGCGCGTCGCGTCCGGCTTGATGATCGAAAGGGTGCGCTCGACGGCCATGAGGACTCCAGAAAGTTAAAGGCGGCGGGGTTATGCAATGGGTTTGCGCGCCGCACAAGCGCCGTTATAAGGCCCCCCAAATGCTGGCAATTGACAATGTGACGGTCCGGATCGCGGGCCGGGAAATCCTGAAAGGGGCGACCGCCAACCTGCCCGCCGGCCGGCGTATCGGGCTGGTGGGGCGCAATGGCGCGGGCAAGTCCACCCTGTTCAAGGTGATCCTGGGCCAGTTACACCAGGATGACGGCGAGGTGAGCTGGCCCTCGGCCTGGCGCGTCGGTTCGGTGGCGCAGGAAGCGCCCGGCACCGACACCAGCCTGCTCGACACCGTGCTGGAGGCCGATCCGGAGCGGCTGAAACTTTTGGCCGAAGCCGAGCACGAAACCGACGGCCACCGCTTGGGTGAGATCTATCATCGGCTGGATGCGATCGACGCCTATACCGCGCCCGCCCGCGCCGCCGAGATTCTGGCCGGCCTTGGCTTCTCCGCCGAAGACCAGCTTCGGCCCTGCCGCGAATTTTCCGGCGGCTGGCGCATGCGCGTGGCGCTGGCCGCCGTGCTGTTCTCGGCCCCCGATCTGCTGCTGCTGGACGAGCCCACCAACTATCTCGACCTGGAAGGCGTCTTGTGGCTGGAGAACTTCATCCAGAAATATCGCGGCACCATCCTGATCGTCAGCCATGACCGCGACCTGCTCAACACGGCCTGCGAGTTCATCCTGCATCTGGAGCGCGGCCGGCTGAAGCTCTACACCGGCGGCTACGACACCTTCATGGAAACGCGCGCCGCAGCCCGCGCCAACGACCTGGCTTTTGCCAAGAAGCAGGAAGCGGCCCGCGCCCACATGCAGGCCTTTGTCGACCGCTTCAAGGCCAAGGCGTCCAAGGCACGTCAGGCGCAGAGCCGCATGAAGATGCTGTCCAAGATGGCGCTAGTGGAAGTGCCGCCAGACGAGCATGTCGCGCCCATCCATATTCCGGAGGCAACGCCCGCCTCGCCGCCCCTGGTCACCATGGACCGCGCCAGTGTCGGCTATGAACCGGGAATGCCGATCCTGACCGGCCTTTCCTTCCGCTTCGATCCGGAAGACCGCGTGGCGCTGTTGGGCAAGAACGGCAACGGCAAATCCACCATGGCCAAACTCTTGGCCGGCAAGCTTCAGGCCATGGCGGGCGAATTCACCCCGGCGCGCAAGCTGGTGGTTGGTTATTTCGCCCAGCATCAGGCCGAAGAGCTGGACACAAGCGTGACGCCGATCCTCACTCTGCAGCGCCTGCGCCCCAAGCTGACGGTGGAGCAGGTGCGCGGTCAGCTTGGCGGCTTCGGTTTCACGCAAGACAAGCAGCAGACCCTGGTGGGGCAGCTGTCCGGCGGCGAACGGGCGCGATTGATGCTGGCGCTGGCCACCCTCGACAAGCCGAACCTGCTCATTCTCGACGAGCCCACCAACCATCTGGATATCGACGCCCGCAACGAGCTGCTGACGGCGCTGAACGATTTTGACGGCGCGGTGATCCTGGTCAGCCATGACCGCCGCCTGATCGAGGCCACCGCCGAGCGCTTGCTGCTGGTGGCCGATGGCAAGGTCACGCCCTTCGAAGGCGATCTGGACGATTACCGCCGCTACCTGCTCACCGGCGACAACACGCCGACGCAAAGAAATGCGGCCCGCAGCGAACCCGAGGTGAAGGCGACCAAGGAAGACACCCGCCGCAGCAATGCCGAGAAGCGCGCCCAGCTCAAGCCGTTGAAGGACAAGGTCACGGCTGCCGAGCACCAGATCGCGAGCCTGACGGCCGAACTGGCGAAGCTGGACAAGACGCTCTCCGACCCGTTGCTCTTCACCAAGGATCCCGCCAAGGCCACGTCGGTCTCGAAAAAGCGCGCCGACGCGGCACGCAAACTGGAGGCGGCGGAGAAAAGCTGGCTGGCCGCCACCGAAGCTTACGAAAGCGCCAATGCCTGATCCTCGCCGTTTGCCGCGCCCCGTCCTTCGACAGGCTCAGGATGAGGCGCTTTTTTGCGCTCCTCATGGCGAGCTTGTCGAACCATCGGCAAACGGCGACGGTTTGCCAGCCGCCCCGGCCATATTCTAGGGTCCCACCCCATGACGGACGACAGGTTCTACGAACGGGCCGGGCCTTTCACCCTGGCCGAGATTGCTGCGCGCATCGGCGCGGAAGTGCAGAAGGGCGGCCCCGGCGACCTGTCCCTGCGCGATGTCGCCTCGCTGGAAAGCGCCGAGCCCGGCGATGTCTCGCTGTTCAGCGACGCCAAATATGCCAACGCCTTTGCTGTCACCAAGGCCAGCGTGGTTGTCACCAATGAAAAGCTGGCAACCCTGCCCCATGGCGTGACCCTGCTGGTGGCGCCCAATCCGCGCCTGGCCTTCGCGCAGGTCGGTCACATCTTTTATCCGCCGGAAAAGCTTGAGGCCGGCGTTCGTGCCGCCCAGCCGGTCCATCCCACCGCCAGCATCGGCGAAGGTACCGAGATCGGTCCGGGCGGCGAGATCGGCGCGGGCGCGAAGATCGGAGCCAATGTCCGCATCGGCAACAATGTGGTGATCGGGCGCGGGGTCGAGATCGGCGATGACAGCCGCATCGGACCCAATTGCGTTATCACCCATGCCATCCTGGGCAAGCGGGTGGTGATGGGCCCGAACAATTCCATCGGCAATCAGGGCTTTTCTTTCGTGCCCAGCCTGGAAGGGCTGCTGCGCGTGCCGCAACTGGGCCGCGTCGTCATCGAGGACGATGTGGAGTTCGGCTCCAACTGCACTGTGGACCGCGGCGCCATCGGCGACACCCATATCGAGCGCGGCGTACGCTTCGACAGCCTGATCCATATCGGCCACAATGTGCGCATCGGCCATCACAGCCTGGTGGTGGCGCAGGTCGGTATCGGCGGCTCGACCACCGTCGGTCCCATGGTGCTGATCGGCGGTCAGGTCGGCATTAGCGACCATCTCACCATCGGCGCCGGCGCGCGGCTGGCGGCGCGCTCAGGCGTGACGCGCGACATCGCCGAAGGCGAGCGGGTCGGCGGCTATCCGGCGCGGCCCTTGAAGCGCTGGCATCGCGAGACCGCCCTGCTGGCCAAGATGGCGCGTCCCAAAAAGATAACAGAAGACGACGACCGCGACTGACGGGGGACATCATGGGGGCGCAGCTTTCGAACATCATTCCGAAGCTGCACCGGCGGCTGATGCCGACCCTTTTGATGATGTATGTGCTGGCTTTCCTGGACCGGGCCAATGTCGGCTTTGCCAAGACCGGTCTTGCCGCCAATGCTGGTATCGGCGAGGCGGCCTTCGCCTTCGGGGCCTCGATTTTCTTTGTCGGTTATGCCTTCCTGGAAGTGCCCTCCAACCTGATCCTGCACCGGATCGGCGCACGGGTCTGGATGGCGCGGATCATGGTGACCTGGGGTCTGGTTTCGGCAGCCAATGCCTTTGTGCACACGCCGGCTGCTTTCTACGGCGTTCGTTTCCTTCTCGGCATTACCGAAGCCGGCTTTTTTCCCGGCGTGATTTATTACCTCACGCGCTGGTATCCCACCTCGGCGCGCGCCCGTTCCGTCGGAATTTTCTATTACGGCGCGCCGCTGGCTCTGACCTTCGGCGGCCCGCTGTCGGGCTTTCTGGTGGGGCGCGATGCTTTCGGCCTGCATGGCTGGCAGGTGATGTTCATCGTCGAAGGCCTGCTGGCCTCGCTGGGCGGTATTGCTGTGCTGTTCCTGCTGAAGGATCGGCCGGAACAGGCGCCGTGGCTGAGTACGGAGGAAAAGGCGGTGCTGGGCCAAGCGTTGGCTGCGGATGAAGGTACACGCGAACATCCCAGTGTGCTGCGTACCTTGCGCGATCCGCGCGTGCTGTTTCTGGCGCTGGTCTATTTCCTGATCGAGATGGGGTTTTATGGCCTCACTTTTTATCTCCCAGCCCAGGTGGCGCGATTGCTGGGCGCCAGTATCGGCCTGGAAGTGGGTCTGGTGACCGCCCTGCCCTGGATCTGTGCCCTGATCGCCGTAACCCTGATTCCGCCCTGGTGCGACCGCAAAGGCAATTCTCGCGGCATCGGCGCTCTGATCACGCTCGTTTCCGGCTCCGCGCTGGCGATCTCGGCGCTAACCGCTTCGCCCCTGGTGGCGCTGATCGCGCTTTGCATCGCGGCAGCTGGCCTGATCGTCTCACCGGCCCTGTTCTGGACGTTGCCGACTGGCCTTCTGGGCGGCGCGGCGGCCGCCGGTGGCATCGCCCTGATCAATTCCATCGGCAATCTGGGCGGCTTTGTTGCGCCCAATCTGCGCGCCGGGCTGGAGCTCGGCTTTCACTCTTCATCAGCCGGCCTGATCGGCCTTGGCGTGGGCACTGCAATCGGCGCGGCTTGCTTCGCCGTCGCGCCACGCAAAAGGTAGTTTACAGGCGCGAGGAATTTTGCGGCGTGAGCAGGAGCGCCGAGCGAAGTGTACTGAAAACGTACATGAGCGAAGGCGCGACGAACTCACGACGCAAAAGAACCGCGCCTCTTATTTCGCGTGCGCCTTCGCGATGGACGTCCATTCGCGTTGACGCGAGCGGTAATAACTCGGCGCGCCCTGCACCGATTTCAGGATTTCCTTGAACAGGGCCTGGGCGCGCTGCTCCTGTCCCAGGCTTTCCAGCAACAACGCGAAACGGGCGCGCGCTTCTTCGCCCGGATAACGGCTGACCACTTTCTCGTACTGCGCCACCGCCTCGTCATTCTTGCCCTGGATTTCCAGGGCGCGGGCATGGTCCAGCTCGGCCTCGGAATCGTAAGCCGCCGGATCGTTCTGCTTGACCTGCACGAACAGGGCTTCCGCCGCCGCACCATCGCCCGACAGCATCCGGGCGCGGGCAAGCCCTTTCATCAGCGTCGGATCGGAGCCGCCGAGCGGACCCTGCATGGCGCTCTCATACAGTTCCACCGCGTCGGTGAAGCGGCCCATGCGCAGGCATTCCTCAGCCAAAGCGCGCTTGGAATCCACCGAGCCCACCTGCTCGACCTGGCGCAATTTTTCCCGATAGCCACGGCCCGGATCGGCGACATTCACGACATTGTCGGCCAGCCGGCGCGCCGGCGCGGAGCGCAACATGTCGGGGATGACGGCGACGAACAGATAGGCGAGCCATACCACGATGGTGCCCAAGGGCGCGTAGAGGAAAGATCCCAGCGCCAGCGCCACCAGCCACATCGGCGACTTGCCGTTGCGGATGGCGTGATAGGCAACCGCCAGGCTGATGAGCAGGCTGCCGATCGTCCAGACATTAAAGATACTTCCCAACACTCTAGCGTCCCGATTCCGAAATTCGCATAATCTCTATATCTGGCGCCGGGCGAATTTCGGAATCGCAGGACGCTAGCAATCTATAGAATCTAGTGTCGTTTTGGTTTCGA
>Ga0310811_10013092_pt1 | contig 10794 bp, 7 predicted proteins | sample YCmetagenome_FD_207642 | JGI IMG/M metagenome (GOLD analysis project Ga0310811, IMG submission 207642) | Soil microbial communities from experimental microcosm in Duke University, North Carolina, United States - YC | ecosystem: Engineered > Artificial ecosystem > Soil microcosm > Unclassified ...
TTGCGCCCGCGCAATACAATGTTGAAGCGGTAGCACAGCGCCCAGTTCGGCTGGGTGTTCTCCAGGTCGAAGGAGGAGACCATTCGCATCCGCGCCTTTTCGTCCGGCACCGAATTGAAGATCGGATCGAACTCAAACAGCGGGTCGCCGGGGAAATACATCTGCGTCACCAGCCGCGAGATGAAGGAGTGGCCGAACACCGAGAAATGGATATGCGCCGGACGCCAGGCATTGTGGTGGTTGCCCCACGGATAGGCACCGGGCTTGACGGTGATGAACTTGTAATAGCCCTCGGCATTGCTCTGCGCGCGGCCGGCGCCTGTGAAATTCGGATCGAGTGGCGCCGGATGCTGGTCGACGACATGGACGTAGCGGCCGCAGGCATTGGCCTGCCACAGCTCGACCAACGTATTCGGGACGCCGCGACCATCTTCGTCGAGCACATGGCCGTGCACGATGATGCGCTCGCCGAGCGGCTCGCCCTTGTGCTGGATGGTGAGATCGTGGTCGTTCTCACGCACCGTCTCGTGGCCGTAGACCGGCCCGGTCAATTCCGACAGCGTGTGGCGCATCGGGATCAACGGCTTCTGCGGCGAGCGCTTGAGCGTACTGCGATAGTCGGGCGACAAACGTTTCGGATGCGCTGCGTTGCTTTCGACGGGATAGATGAGGGTCATGGTTTTCTCCCCTAGGGCACACCATCCGTCACTCCGGGATGGTCCGAAGGACCAGACCCGGAATGATGGAGGAGACGTCAGTTCAGTTTCTCGATCGCCATTGCCACGCCCTGGCCGACGCCAACGCACATGGTGGCGAGCGCGCGCTTGCCGCCGCGTTTTTCCATGCCGTGGACGGCGGTCAACGCCAGCCGCGCGCCGCTCATACCAAGCGGATGGCCGAGCGCAATCGCCCCGCCATGCGGATTGACGAAATCGGCGTCTTCCTTGACGCCGAGCTGGCGCAGGACGGCAATGCCCTGCGAGGCAAAAGCTTCATTGAGCTCGATCAAATCGAAATCACTGATCTTCAGGCCGAGCCGTTCCATCAGCTTGCGCGTTGCCGGAACCGGGCCGATGCCCATGATGCGCGGCGGCACCGCAGCCGATGCCAGGCCGAGGATGCGCGCACGCGGCGTCAGACCATGTTTCTTCACGGCGGCCTCAGACGCGAGGATCATCGCGGCGGCGCCGTCATTGACGCCGGAGGCATTGCCGGCGGTCACCGTGCCGGGATTGCGCACGATCGGCTTCAGCTTGGCGAGGCCCTCAAGCGTGGTCTCGGGGCGCGGATGCTCATCCTTCTCCACCGTGATCGGACCGGCCTTGCCGCCTGACACCGTGACCGGGGTGATCTCCTCGGCGAAATAGCCTGACGCCATCGCCTGGCCGGCTCGCTGCTGCGAGCGGATCGCGAACGCATCCTGGTCGGCGCGCGAGACCTGGAATTCCTCGGCGACGTTCTCGCCGGTCTCCGGCATCGAGTCGACACCATATTGCGCCTTCATCAGCGGGTTGATGAAACGCCAGCCGATGGTGGTGTCGAAAATCTCGGCCGAACGCGAGAACGCTTCCGTCGCCTTGCCGGTCACGAACGGTGCGCGGGTCATCGATTCGACGCCGCCCGCGATTGCAAAATCGATCTCGCCGGCGCGGATCGCCCGTCCCCCTGCACCGACCGCATCGAGCCCGGAGGCACACAGCCGATTCAAGGTCTGACCGGGAACCGAGTCCGGCATGCCGGCGAGCAAGAGCGCCATCCGCGCGACGTTGCGGTTGTCCTCACCCGCCTGATTGGCACAACCGTAATAGACTTCATCGATCTGCGACCAGTCGAGATTGGGATGCTTGGCTATCAGCGCCTTGATCGGAGCCGCCGCGAGATCGTCGGCGCGCACCTTGGCGAGCGAGCCGCCAAAACGGCCGATCGGGGTTCTCACGGCATCACAAATATAGACATCGCGCATCACATCTCTCCCTCAATGCCGCGTTTTAAGCAGTGGACCATCAGATGACGGCGAGTTGTAGGAGTGCGCTCGCGGCAGGTCAATTCGCCGCTTCCTGCTTTCACGCCGGTCCGCCATGCCGAAGATCATCCGGCTGCGATCGGTCCACCGAGGGGGTGGAAAACCGCGATGGCGGCAGCAAAGCCATAGGACCGGGCAGCAGAATTCGGTAATTTGCGCCGCCCGGAGCACGTTCTGACCGGATCAGAACTCCGCCCGGTTTCTTAGTTTTGACGCGACTGTTCGGTAGGCGAACCCGCGATTCCTTCACTCGAAACGGCCGAATGACGATCCAATCCTCGATTTCCATGTCTTCGATTTCCATCTCGTCCGATTCCTTGCCGCCCGACGCCACGCCGGTCGCTGACGCTTCGGCACGCGTCACGCCGATGATGGAACAGTACCTTGAGATCAAGGCTGCCAATCCCGGGCTGTTGCTGTTCTACCGGATGGGCGATTTCTACGAGCTGTTCTTTGGGGATGCCGAGGTCGCCTCGAAAGCGCTGGGCATCGCGCTCACCAAGCGCGGCAAGCATCAGGGCGCCGACATTCCGATGTGCGGCGTGCCGGTGGAGCGCTCCGAGGATTATCTGCATCGCCTGATCGCAAAAGGCTTTCGCGTTGCCGTCTGCGAGCAGATGGAAGACCCGGCGGCTGCGCGCGCCCGCGGCAACAAGAGCGTGGTGCGCCGTGACGTGGTGCGGCTGGTCACGCCGGGCACGCTGACCGAAGACACGCTGCTCGATGCACGCGCCAATAATTATCTGCTTGCGATTGCGCGCGCTCGCGCCTCCAGCGGAGGCGACCGCTTCGGGCTTGCCTGGATCGACATTTCAACTTCCGAATTCATGGTCACCGAATGCGCCGCCGGCGAACTGGCGGCGACGCTGGCGCGCATCAATCCGAATGAAGCCATCGTTGCCGACGCGCTCTATGGCGACACCGAGCTTGGATCATTGCTGCGCGAATTGCCGGCGGTGACGCCGTTGACTCGGGATTTCTTCGACGGCGCCACCGCCGAGCGGCGGCTGTGCGATTATTTCGCGGTCGCGACCATGGACGGCCTCTCGGCGATGTCGCGGCTGGAAGCGACCGCCGCTGCTGCCGCCGTCACCTATATCGACCGCACCCAGGTGGGAAAGCGGCCGCCGCTGTCGCCACCGACGCGCGAAGCCACCGGCACGACCATGGCGATCGATCCGGCCACCCGCGCCAATCTCGAATTGACCCGCACGCTGGCTGGCGAACGGCGCGGTTCGCTGCTCGATGCCATCGATTGCACCGTGACATCAGCGGGTTCGCGGCTGTTGGCACAACGGCTGGCAGCACCATTGACCGACAATGCCGCGATCGCGCGGCGGCTCGACGCCATCAGCGTCTTTGTGGACGACAGCACCCTGCGCGAGGACCTCCGCACCGTGCTGCGCGCTGCGCCTGACATGTCGCGGGCGCAGGCGCGATTGTCGCTCGGCCGTGGCGGCCCGCGCGATCTGGCGGGCCTGCGCGATGGCATTCTCGCCGCCGATCAGGCATTGGCGCTGCTGGAACAAATCGAGGCGCCGCCCGCGGAGATCGCAGCCGTCGTCGAAGCGTTGCGCCGTCCCTCGCGCGACCTGGCAGGCGAATTGACGCGCGCGCTGGCCGAGCAATTGCCGCTGATCAAGCGCGATGGCGGCTTCGTGCGCGAGGGCTATGACACGACGCTCGACGAGACGCGCAATCTGCGCGACGCCTCACGGCTGGTCGTTGCCTCGATGCAGGCGCGCTATGCCGACGACACCGGCATCAAGGCCCTCAAGATCCGGCACAACAATGTGCTCGGCTATTTCGTCGAGGTCACCGCGCAACATGGCGACAAGCTGATGACGGCGCCGTTGAACGCGACCTTCATTCACCGCCAGACGCTGGCTGGCCAGGTGCGCTTCACGACGTCCGAGCTCGGCGAGATCGAGGCAAAGATCGCCAATGCCGGCGATCGCGCGCTGGGACTGGAGCTGGAGATTTTCGACCGGCTCTGCGCGATGACCGCTGCGGCCAGCGAAGACCTGCACGCCGCAGCCCATGCGTTTGCGATGCTCGACGTCGCGACCGCACTGGCCAAGCTTGCAGTCGACGACAATTATGTGCGGCCGGAAGTCGATGGCTCGCTCTCCTTCGCGATCGAGGGCGGCCGCCATCCGGTCGTCGAACAGGCGCTGAAGCGCGACGGCCAGCCCTTCATCTCCAACAGCAGCGACCTTTCGCCGGGTCCGGGACAGAAGTCGGGCCAGATCTGGTTGATCACCGGCCCGAACATGGCCGGTAAATCGACCTTCCTGCGCCAGAACGCGCTGATCGCGCTGATGGCGCAGATCGGCAGCTTCGTCCCCGCCAGCCGGGCACGGATCGGCGTCATCGACCGGCTGTTCTCGCGCGTCGGCGCGGCTGACGATCTCGCCCGCGGCCGTTCCACCTTCATGGTGGAGATGGTGGAAACTTCGGTCATCCTGAACCAGGCCAGCGAACGTTCGCTGGTGATCCTGGACGAGATCGGCCGCGGCACTGCGACCTTCGACGGACTGTCGATCGCCTGGGCAGCGATCGAGCATCTGCATGACAGCAATCGCTGCCGGGCATTGTTCGCCACCCATTATCACGAGCTGACCGCGCTCTCGGCCAAGCTGCCGCGGCTGTTCAACGCCACCGTCCGCGTCAAGGAATGGCAGGGTGACGTCATCTTCCTGCACGAAGTGCTGCCCGGCTCGGCCGACCGTTCCTACGGCATCCAGGTCGCCAAGCTCGCCGGCCTGCCTCAGCCGGTGATCGCGCGGGCCAAATCGGTGCTCGCCAAGCTCGAGGCGCAGGACCGCGGGCAAGCCGCACGCGCACTCGTCGACGATCTGCCGTTGTTTGCGGTGCCGTCGCTCGCGGCGGCGGAAGCCGCGCCACCGAGCGAAGCCGAGCAACTGATCGAAGCCCTCAAGGCGCTGCATCCGGACGAGATGTCACCGCGCGAGGCGCTCGAAGCGCTTTATGCGCTGAAGGCAAAACTGCCGAAGCAGTGAGGCTCTGACCTCAAAGAGAGCCAGACCGTCATTGCGAGCGAAGCGAAGCAATCCAGGGCCACAAGCAAGGTACTGGATTGCTGCGTCGCTACGCTCCTCGCAATGACGACCGGAATGGCATGCCGGCTCAGATCAGAGGTCGATTCGTAATCGCATCGCGGCGCGCCGATGGCCGAACCACCACAGCACCAAATTCCAGCTCACGCCGGTCATCAGCGCCAGCGACAGCGCGATCGCGGAGCCGAAGCGAAGCGCACAGACATGTAGCACGGCAATCGCAACGCCGAAGCCCAGCAGGCCCCAGCCGGCATTGGCGACCACTGCCGCGGTGGCGGGCCCGCCGATACGCGGATGCAGGATCAGCATGATGCTGGAGAACACGATCGGAAACAGCGCAATCGCACCACTGATATCGGGACCGACCCAGCCCGACAGCGTAACCACGGTGGCGACCAATGCTGCGACCAGCCCGGCGCGCAACGGAATGTCGTACCAGCGCCGCGTAATCAGCGGCATCTTCACATGTCGATAGCGCGCCAGCAGCGGGATGCAGATCCCGAACACGATGGCGTTGGCGGCGAGACCGCCAAGCAGCGTCCAGTGAATGGTTCGCGACAAAGCGGCAAGCACCGCCCATACCACGGCGCCAGCCGACCAGCTCACCAGCGCATTGTGGCGCTGTGCCAGAAGCACATAGATCAGGCCGAGGATGATGGTGACCGCGTTGACCGGCAGGCTTGCCAACGCGCCCTCTGCGATGAAGGCGGCGTTGTGGTCAAGCGCGAGGAAAACATAGGACGGCCCCGCCGAGATCGGCAGGGTCGCCACCAATGCGCCGATCACCGGCCCCGAACGTTCGGTGATGACAGACGCCGAGACCACGAACGCAGCCGTGATCGCCATGCGGAAGCCGAGCGTGAGCAGGAAGGTGATGTCAGGAGACATGGGACCGTTCTTACCCTCCCCCGGAGGGGCAGGGTCGGCGTCTCACGCCCGCTGCATGCTGACAGAAACCTTCGGGCCGTTCTTGATGGTCTGATAGACCACGCAATAGCGCTCGGTGAGCTTGAGCAAAAGATCGAGCTTGTCCTGCGGCGCGTCAGTCTCGACGTCGAAACGCAGACGAATTTCGGCAAAGCCGACCGGCGCTTCCTTGTCGACGCCGAGCGTGCCGCGGAAATCGAGATCACCTTCGGCCGAAACGATGCCGCTCTTCAGATCCGCTTCGATCGCGGTCGCGACCGATTTCAACGTCACGCCAGCGCAGGCAACAAGTGCCTCCAGCAGCATGTCACCAGAGCACAATTCGAGCCCGGAACCTCCGGTAGCGGGATGCAGGCCGGCAACCGCCAGCGCCCGGCCAGTCTCGACCTTGCACGCGATACCTTCATTCTCGATCGAGCCTTTGGCTTTGAGCGTGATGACAGCCGATGCCGGATCGGCTTTGTAACGCTCCTTGATGGGGGCCTGGGTCGCGCGGAGTTCGGCAGCATCCATTGTGGTTCTCCCGGATATTATTGTTGGCCTGGATTTGTTGTTGCTTTTGGATGTACCGGGTCGGGAGCCCGATGTCACCACCACATCGCATCGCCGACCGTCGATCTGGCTTCAGGATCAGGCACGTTGCGGTCCAGCGAACGGTCGAGCGCCGTGAGCACGAGACGCTTGAAATTCTCGACCAGCGGTGAATTGCGGTCACGTGGCCGCGCCAGATTGACATCAAGCTCCGCAAACAGGCGCCCAGGCCGGGGCCGCATCACGAATATGCGGTCGGCCAGCACGACAGCCTCGTCGACATCATGGGTGACCAGCACCAGGGTCGGACGCGTATCGGCCCAAAGATCGAGCAGGTGGTCCTGCAGATCGCGCCGCGTGAATGCATCGAGCGCGGAGAATGGTTCATCGAGCAGCAACACTTCGGGCTGCGGCGCCAGTGCCCGCGCGATCGCGACACGCTGCGCCTGCCCGCCGGATAGCTCGCGCGGCCAGGCGTTCGCCTTGTCGGCGAGGCCGACCCGCGACAGCCCGCGTGCGACGGCTTCGCGACGAACCGCGGACGGATGGTCCGAGAGGCCAAATCCGATATTGCCTGCGACGGTGAGCCATGGCAGCAGCCGCGGCTCCTGAAAGATGAGGCCGATTTTGGCGTGGGGCGCCAGGATGGCCGTACCGTCGAGCGTCACATTTCCAGAGGTGGCACGCTCGAGACCGGCGATAGCGCGCAGCAGGGTCGACTTCCCGCACCCTGAGCCACCGATAATGGCGACGATCTCCCCGATCCTGATCTCGGCCGAGAAACGCTCCAGCGCCCTGACACCATTGGGATAGGTCTTGCTCACGCGATCGAGCAGCAGCATCAGGCAATCCCACCCTGGCGGCTGAACGCGTCCTGCCAACGCAACAGCGGTGCGAAGATGATCTCGATCAGCCAGTCCGTAGCCTTGCCGAGAATGGCGAAGATGACGATTGCCGCAACGATCTGGGCCGGCTTGCCGAGTTGTTGGCCATCGATCAGGAGATAGCCGAGCCCCTCGGATGCGCCCATGAATTCCGCGGCAACCACGAACATCCATCCAAGCCCCAGCCCGACCCGCAGCGCGACGACATAGGCCGGCAATACCGCGGGCAAAAGGATACGGCCGATCATCACTGGCCCGCTCAGGCGGAAAATGCGGCCGACCTCGACGATCTTGCGATCGACGGTGAGAATTGCACCCATCACACCGAGATAGACCGGAAAGAATACGCCGACCGCGATCAAAGCCACTTTCGAGGTTTCGAAAATGCCGAGCCAGAGGATGAATAGCGGCACCCAGGCGATCGACGGGATGGCACGCAGCGCCTGCACGGTCGGATCAAGCAACCGCCGCGCCAGACTCCAATAGCCGGAGACCGCGCCCAGCAACGTCCCGGCAAGCACGCCGAGACCGAACCCGGCAAACACCCGGCCCAGCGTCGCTGCGACATGGCGAACGAGTTCGCCGCTCTCGGCGAGTTCGACGATGGTTGCGAAGATCTTGCTCGGCGGCGGCACCAGCCGGCCGTTGGAAAGGCCGAGCCGGACCGCGAGTTCCCAGCCGATCGCGAGCGCAACCGGCAACAGCAATCCCAGCGCCGGCCGTGCAAGACGCGACAGCCGGCCCGGTGCCCTCGGAGAGAGAGCATCGGTCTGTTCCAGTGCTGACAGTTCAACGGTCATGTCGGCTGGCAAGAACTCTTTCCTGGGTTCAATTGCAAGGGTCCGCTCACCCTCCCCTTCCTGGGGATGCAATCGGGAATTCAGTTCGTCGGCAGCGGGACCTGATCGTCGACCAGGCTGTCGAGCGCGGCCTTGACGTCCACCTTGGCGTCGATCACGCCGGCCTGCTGCAGCGCCTGGCCTGCGGCAAGGATGGACTCGCGCTGCGGCGCGCCGATCCGGTTGAAAGTCAGGTCAGTGCGTTCCTTGAGCTGCTTGTCGACCACATTCTCCGGCAGTTTGGTGACAGCGATGAAAGTCTTCTTCAGGTCATCATAGTTCGCCAGCGAATATTTGCGCGCGTCCTCGTACACTGCGAGCACACGGCGCACGATGTCGGGATGATCCTTCAGAAACTGTTCGCGCACGTTGAGAATGCCCCAGGTGTTGGCGGCGGGATTTCGATAGAACAGCCTCGCGCCATCCTCGATCTCGGCCTGCGCCATCATCGGGTCGAGACCGGCCCAGGCATCGACATCGCCGCGGATCAGCGCGGTCTTGCCGTCGGCGTGCTGCAGGAGCACCGGCGTGATGTCCTTCTCGCTCAAGCCGGCGCCGAGCAACGCGCGCACCAGGAAGATATGTGGATCGGTTCCGCGTGTCACAGCCACGCGTTTACCCTTGAGATCCGCGACGGTTTTGATCTTGGAATCCTTGGTGGTGACCAGCGCCGTCCATTCGGGGCGCGAATAGACGTAGATCGACTTGATCGGATTGCCGTTGATCCGGGCGACGAGCGCGGCGGAGCCCGCTGTCGAGCCAAAATCGATCGAGCCTGCATTGAGGAACTCAAGGGCCTTATTGGAGCCGGCGGATTGCACCCAGACGATACTGATGCCGTCCTTGGCGAATTCCTTTTCCAATAGGCCTTTCTGCTTCAGCACCATCGATACCGGATTATATGTCGCCCAGTCGATCCGGATTTCCTTGAGCGTATCTGCAGCAAAGGCGCCGCCAGGCAGTAGCGGCCAGAGGGCGATGAACGCAGCCAAACTGCGTCGTGAAATCCGGGGCATCGTTGCGGCTCCTTGCAAATGACTAAAGTCGTTTTATCTCAATGAGTTAATCGAGCGCGTCAACGAGAAAATACCTGCACGTGAAAGCCTGGCGCGAGAACAGCCTTGCTCAAATTGAAGGGAACGCAGCATGGATCTGTCGTTTAGCTAAGATTGTGCCCGTGACAGCACAGGCTGCGTCCGTTATCGGGATGGATCATGGATGACATCGCGACAGAAGTTCAGGGCACCGAAGCCCAACGCACAAAAGAAGGCGCCGCGGGCGAGCGTTTCGATACCGCGCGGATCACCGCGGCGATCGATGCGCTCGCCGAGCAACATGCCGGACGCGAGGATACTTTCCGCGCGGCGATGGCGCAGCTTCTGAAGGCCGAGCTGATCGAGGCGCGCAAGATCGCGCAGGCAATCCTGCTGAAGGACCGTCACGGCAGGCATTGCGCCGAACGCTTGTGCTTCGTCCAGGACGAGATCATCCGCATCCTGTTTTCCGCCGCGACACGCCATCTCTACCGCTCGCCGCTGCCCTCCGGCGCCGAACGCATGGCCGTGGTCGCCACCGGTGGCTACGGCCGCGGGCTGATGGCGCCGGAATCCGACATCGACCTGTTGTTCATCCTGCCTTACAAGCAGACCGCCTGGGGCGAGCAGGTTGCCGAAGCCATTCTCTATTGTCTCTGGGACATGGGCCTGAAGGTCGGCCACGCCACGCGCTCGGTCGATGAATCGATCCGGCAGGCGCGCGGCGACATGACGATCCGCACCGCGATCCTTGAGACCCGGTTCCTCACCGGCGACCGGCCGCTCTATGACGAGCTGGTCGCCCGTTTCGACAAGGAAGTCGTGCAGGGCACGGCCGCCGAGTTCGTCACCGCCAAGCTCGCCGAACGCGAGGAACGCCACCGTCGCGCCGGGCAATCGCGTTATCTGGTCGAACCCAATGTCAAGGACGGCAAGGGCGGCCTGCGCGACCTGCACACGCTGTTCTGGATCGCGAAATATGTCTACCGCGTGCGGGAAACCGAGGAGTTGCTCGAACGCGGCGTGTTCGATGCCCAGGAATATCGGCTGTTCCGCCGCTGCTCGGATTTCCTGTGGTCGGTCCGCTGCAACATCCATTTCGTCTCGGGCCGCGCCGAGGAGCGGTTGTCATTCGACCTGCAGCGCGAGATCGCGGTGCGGCTCGGCTACACCTCGCATCCCGGCATGCAGGACGTCGAGCGCTTCATGAAACACTACTTCCTGGTCGCAAAGGATGTCGGCGATCTCACCGCGATCCTGTGCGCCAAGCTGGAGGATCAGCAGGCCAAGCCCGCGCCGGTCCTGAGCCGCATGATGGCGCGGCTGCGGCCGGGACCGCGGCACCGCCGGGTGCCCGACAGCGACGATTTCATCGTCGACAACAACCGTATCAATCTGGCCGCACCCGACGTCTTCAAGCACGATCCGGTCAATCTGATCCGGATCTTCCGCCTCGCGCAGAAGAACAATCTGGCG
>Ga0310811_10013093_pt1 | contig 10792 bp, 8 predicted proteins | sample YCmetagenome_FD_207642 | JGI IMG/M metagenome (GOLD analysis project Ga0310811, IMG submission 207642) | Soil microbial communities from experimental microcosm in Duke University, North Carolina, United States - YC | ecosystem: Engineered > Artificial ecosystem > Soil microcosm > Unclassified ...
GATCGGATCGACGCCGCGATCGCCGCCGGCCGCTGGACCGACGACGACGTCGCGTTCCTGCGCGCGTCGGCGGCGGCGACCCGCGACGACGAATACGCCGCGGGTCTGCAACGCCTCGCCTCGGCGGTGAACCGCGGTGACGTCCGCGTCGAGACCGCCGGCGCGCCGTTCTGACGTCAGTGCGCGCTGCGGTACTGGGCGAACGGCACCGACAGCGCCTCGGCGACCGCCTTGTGCGGGACCGTGCCCTTGTACGTGTTCAGGCCGCTCACGATGAACGGCTCGTCCGCGATCGCCTTCTCGAGGCCCTTGTCGGCGAGGCGCGTGACGTACGAGATCGTCGCGTTGGTCAGCGCGTAGGTCGACGTGCGCGGCACCGCGCCCGGCATGTTCGCGACGCCGTAGTGGATCACGTCGTCGACGACGTAGGTCGGGTTGTCGTGCGTGGTCGGGCGCGCGGTCTCGACGCAGCCGCCCTGATCGATCGACACGTCGACGATCACCGAGCCCGCCTCCATCTCCTTCACCATCTTCGCGGTGACGAGCCGCGGCGCACGCGCGCCGGCGATCAACACGCCGCCGATCACGAGATCGCTGTCGAGCACGGCGCGCTCGATGTTGATCGGATCCGAGTACTGCGTGTGGATGCGGCCGTTGTAGACGTCGTCGATGTACGCGAGCGTCTTCAGGTTGACGTCGAGCACCGTGACCGACGCGCCGAAGCCCATCGCGATGCGCGCCGCGTTCTGACCGACGACGCCGCCGCCGATGATCGTCACGCGCCCGCGCTTCACGCCCGGCACGCCGCCGAGCAGCACGCCCTTGCCGCCCTTCTCGCGCTCGAGGTACGCCGCGCCCGCCTGCACCGACATGCGGCCGGCGACCGCGCTCATCGGCGTGAGCAGCGGCAGATCGCCCGGCGTCGGCTCGAGCGTCTCGTACGCGACGCCGTTCACGCCGCGGTTCAAGAGCTCCTTGCCGAGCTCCGCCGCCGCCGCGAGGTGGAGGTACGTGAAGAGCAGCAGATCCTTCCGCATCAGCGGGAACTCGGGCGCGATCGGCTCCTTCACCTTCACGACCATGTCGGCGCCGCCCCAGACCTCTTCCTTGGTCGCGACGATCTGCGCGCCCGCCTTGACGTACTGCTCGTCGGGCAGCCCCGAGCCGAGGCCCGCGCCCTGCTCGACGAGCACCGTGTGGCCCCGCGACGTGAGGATCTTGACGCCGGCCGGGGTCATGCCGACGCGATATTCTTGGGTCTTGATTTCCTTCGGGACGCCGATGCGCATATGGATGGCGCGCACTATCGGATCGCCGTCGAATCGAAGTCAATCACGCGGCGCGTTAGCTCGCGTCGAGGCCATCACGGCTTCGCGACGAGGAACGTCTTGCCTTCGTTGAGCGGGCTGTCGGCGGCGTCGCGCGGGAGCGTGTACGCCTTGCCGAGGTTCGGATCGTAGACCGCGAGCCCGGCGTCGTTGTCGGCGCTCATGACCCGGACGCCGATCGCGTGCGTCCCCGTGCTGATGTAGACGCGCGTGCCGATCGGATAGCCGTGCTTGAGCCCGTGCTCGACGACGTCGCGGCTCACGTAGTGGAGGCCGTGCACGACGCGGATCGCGCGCTTCTGCGTCCACGACGTGTCGCACGCCTCCTTCGTCGACTCGTCGCTGCTGTAGCCCTTGTTCTCCGCGTCTTCCTTGGCCTGGTAGTCGAGCGAGAGGAAGTCCTTCGTGTTCTCGAGCTGCTTCTCCTGCGACCACGAACCGAAGTTGAACGGGTGATAGACGTCGGTCGCCGGCAGGGCGAACCAGTCGGTGACCAGGTACGAGCAGTACGCGCCCTTGAGCTCGTAGTCGCTGGTGTCTTCGTCGGTCGAGCCGACCGAGTCCGACGAGCTCGCCAGGCGTTTGCCGTCGGGCACGCCCGCGGAGATCACGAACCGGAGCGCCTGCCAGTCGTTCTCGTCGTCGACGTTCTCGACGCCGCGGGTGTCGAGGTAGATGCCGGGGTTGTTGCTCTTGCCGAGGTTGCCGCGCTCGATCCCGGCGAGGGCGGCGGGCGAGAGCGCGACGAGGAGGCCGAGGACCGAGAGGCTGCGCATGCGATGCGTTCGAGCAAACGATGCGCCACGCGCGCGCGTGCCGATCCGCGGCGATCGCGCGCGGCCGCGATGCGCGCGCGGTGCGCGCGCGGCGTAAGGCAAGACTCACCACAGCTCCCCCATCGGAGGACGCGAAGCGTCCGGACCTTGCTAACACGCGGACTCACCGTGCTGCGCTCGTGCACGCGTGCCGCCGCATCAGCGGCGGCAGGTGATTGAACGAGATCGGTGCAAGTGGTCCGCGGGTTAGCTCCGATAGTCGGCGTTGATCGACACGTACTCGTGCGACAGATCGCACGCGAGGAAGCGCGCGGCGCCGCGGCCGCCGTGCAGATCGATCGCGATCGTGTAGGCGGGGCGCGTCATCACCGCGGACGCGCGCTTCTCGTCGAGCTTGGGCGCCGCCATGCCGCGCTCGGCGACCGGGACGTCGTCGAGCGCGACGTCGATGCGATCCGGACGCACCGCGACGCCCGCGTTGCCGATCGCGCACAGGATGCGGCCCCAGTTGGGATCGGCGCCCGCGATCGCGGTCTTGACCAGCGGCGAGGTCGCGATGCGCCGCGCGATCGCGCGCGCCGCGCCGTCGCTCGGAGCGCCGCGCACGTCGATCGTCACGACGTGGTGCACGCCCTCGCCGTCGCCCATCAGCTGGGTCGCGAGATCCATGCACAGCTCGGTCAGCGCGTCGGTGAAGCGCGCGCGTTCGGCCGCCGCGATCGGCGCGCCCACGCCCGACGCGAGCACCGCGAGCATGTCGTTGGTCGACGTGTCGCCGTCGACGGCGATCGCGTTGTAGGTCGGTAGGACGGCGGCGCGCACCGCGCGATCGAGCTCGCCCGGCGCGAGGCCCGCGTCGGTGACGATGAACGTCAGCGTGGTCGCCATGTTCGGCGCGATCATCCCCGCGCCCTTCGTGCAGCCGAGCAAGGTCACGTTGCGACGCCCGATCCGCACGATCGATCGCGCGGTCTTGGGACGGCGATCGGTCGTCATGATCGCCTCGGCGAACGCGCCGAAGCCTTCTTCGTAGAGCGAGACGCCCGCGCTCGCGATCGCGGCGTCGAGCTTGTCCATCGGCAGCGGCTGGCCGATCACGCCGGTCGACGCGACCAGGATCTCGTCGGGCCTCGCGTCGATCGCCTGCGCGGCGAGGCGGCCCATCTTCTTGGCGTCGGCGAGCCCGCGCGCGCCGGTGCACGCGTTCGCGTTGCCGCTGTTGACGACGACGCCGCGCACGCGGCCGCGGCTCGCGCGCATCACCGCTTGCGACACGCGCACGGGCGCCGCCTTCACGCGGTTCTGCGTGAAGACCGCCGCCGCCGAGGCCGGCGCATCGGCGGCGATCAACCCGAGGTCGAGGCCGCCCTTCTTCTTGATCCCGCCGCAGGCGCCGGCGAATCGGAACCCTTCACATGCGTTCGCGTCCGAGGCCACAGCGCGAGCGAGTCTACTCGCTCGCGGACTCCGCCTCGTCCTTGCCGTGGCACTTCTTGTACTTCTTGCCGGAGCCGCACGGGCACGGATCGTTGCGACCGACCTTCGGCTTGTCGCGGCGCACCGTCTCCTGCTTGGCGGCGTCGCCGCCGTCGGCCTTCTGCTGCGGACGCGCGCCGCCGCGTTGCGCGCCGCGCTTCGCGACGCGACGCTCCTTCTGCTTCACCTCGGCGTCGACGTCGTCGTCGCTCTTGTCGGCCGCGCCCTGCTCGTGCAGCTGGCGCTGCTTCTGCTCGAGCGCCGGGACCGCCTGCTCCTCGCGCTGGATCTGCACGCGGAACAGCTTGGTCGCGACGTTCGACTGCACGCGCGCCATCATGTCGGCGAACATGTCGTAGCCGACCTTCTTGTATTCCTTCTTCGGGTCCTTCTGCCCGTAGCCGACCAGGCCGATGCCTTCGCGCAAGGCCTCCATCGTCTTCAGGTGCTCGATCCACTGCTGATCGATCTCCTCGAGCTGGAAGCTGCGCCCGAAGTAGTAGAACCACGCCTGGCTGAGCTCGGGGTCGTGATGGAACTCGGTCTCGCGCTCCTTCAAGCGCGCCTCGATCGGCTTCCACGCCTGCTCGACGAGCTCGTCGAGCGATCCGCGCTCGAGCTCGAAGTCGATCGCGAACTGCTCGCGCAGCGCGTCCTCGACCGCGTCGAGGTCCCACTCGTCCTCCGGCGTCGTCGACGGGCAGGCCGTCTCGATGATGCGGCCGAGCAGCGAGTCGCACAGATCGTAGATGCGCTCGCGCTGGCTGATCATCGACTGCGCGACCGACTCCGCGACGAAGTCGATCAACGCCTCGCGATCGCCATCGACCTTGCGCTCGAGATCGAGGTGCGCGCCGTACTGGCGCCAGATCTCGTGGCGGAGCATGCGCCAGAGCGGACGGTCCTCGGTGACCTCTTCGCCGCGCTCCTTGGCCGCGTCGCGGTCGGCGGCGTTCTTCACCACCTGCTCGATGCGCTCGGCGACCTTGGGCCGCAGCTCCTTGGCGAGCTCGGCGAGCTTCCACGGCCCGCTCTCGACGCGCGGCGGCTCGGGCTCCTTGCCCGCCTTGATCTCGTCCTCGGTGAGCTCGGGCTGGTAGAGCCCGTAGAGGATCTGCTTGCGCAAGCTGTAGATCGTCTTGCGCTGCTGGTTCATGACGTCGTCGTACTCGAGCGTGTTCTTGCGGGTGTCGAAGTTGCGGCCTTCGACCTTCTTCTGCGCGCCCTCGATCGATCGCGTGACCATGCCGCTCTCGATCGGCACGTCCTCCTCGAGGCCGAGCCGCTCCATCAGGCCGGCCATGCGATCGAGGCCGAAGATGCGGAGCAGATCGTCCTCGAGCGACAGGTAGAAGCGCGACGCGCCCGGATCGCCTTGGCGACCCGCGCGGCCGCGCAGCTGGTTGTCGATGCGGCGCGACTCGTGGCGCTCGGTGCCGATGATCTTGAGGCCGCCGGCGGCGAGCACCTCGGCCTTCTCGGCGTCGCACTGCTCCTTGAACTTCGCGAGCAGCTCCTTGAAGCGGGCGTCCTCGTCGAACGCGGGGCCGACCGAGCCCCGGTACGGCGACTCGCCGCCCTCGGCGGGCTCCGCGCCCTCGACCGGCTTCGCCTGCGCCGCTTCGTCGGCGACCGCGCTCTTCTCGAGCGCGAGCGCCTCCTTGGCCATGAACTCCGGGTTGCCGCCGAGCAAGATGTCGGTGCCGCGGCCGGCCATGTTGGTCGCGATCGTGATCGAGCCCTTGCGACCCGCCTGCGCGACGATGCCGGCCTCGCGCTGGTGCTGCTTGGCGTTCAGCACGTGGTACTCGACGTTCTTCGATCGGAGGATCGACGCGAGCACCTCCGACTTCTCGACCGAGACCGTACCGACCAAGGTCGGCTGGCCGCGCTCGTGGCAGTCGATGATGTCGTCGACGACCGCGCGGAACTTGCCCTTCTCGTTCTTGTAGACGAGGTCGGGCTGATCCTCGCGCCGGATGGGCTTGTTGGTCGGGATGACCGTGACCATCAGCTTGTAGATCTCGTGGAACTCGCCCGCCTCGGTGTCGGCGGTGCCGGTCATGCCCGACAGCTTGCCGTACATGCGGAAGTAGTTCTGGAAGGTGATCGTCGCGAGGGTCTGGTTCTCCTCCTCGACGGTCACGCCTTCCTTCGCCTCGATCGCCTGGTGCAGACCGTCGCTCCAGCGGCGGCCCGGCATCTTGCGGCCGGTGAACTCGTCGATGATGAGGACCTTGCCCTCCTCGATCAGATAGTTCACGTCGCGCTTGTAGAGCGTGTGCGCGCGCAGCGCCTGCTGCACGTGGTGGTTCACCTGCAGGTGCTTCGGATCGTAGAGGTTGTCGATCGAGAGCAGGCGCTCGACCTTCTCGACGCCCTCGTCGGTGAGCATCGCCGAGTGCGCCTTCTCGTCGACGGTGTAGTCGACCTCGCGCTTGAGGCGCGGGATGATCTTGTCGACCTTGACGTAGAGATCCGCCGACTGCTCGGCGCTGCCGCTGATGATCAGCGGCGTGCGCGCTTCGTCGATGAGGATCGAGTCGACCTCGTCGACGATCGCGTAGTTCAAGCCGCGCTGGACCATGCGGTCGGGCGCCGACTTCATGTTGTCGCGCAGGTAGTCGAAGCCGAACTCGTTGTTCTGGCCGTACGTGATGTCGCAGTTGTAGTTGCGCTGGCGCTCGAAGTCCTCGAGGCCGTGGACGACGACGCCGGTCGACAGGCCGAGGAAGCCGTGCAGCCGGCCCATCCACTCGGCGTCGCGCTTGGCGAGGTAGTCGTTGACCGTGACGACGTGGACGCCCTTGCCGGTGAGCGCGTTCAGGTAGCAGGGCAGGGTCGCGACCAGCGTCTTGCCTTCACCGGTGCGCATCTCGGCGATGCGGCCCGAGTTGAGGACCATGCCGCCGATCATCTGGACGTCGTAGTGGCGCATGCCGAGCACGCGCTTGCCCGCCTCGCGGACCACTGCGAACGCTTCGGGGAGGATCTCCTCGAGGGTCGCGCCCTTGTCGAGGCGGCGCTTGAAGTCCGCCGTCATCGCGCGGAGATCGGCGTCGGACTTCGCCTCCATCGTCGGCTCGAGATCGGCGATGCGGGCCACGGTGGGCTGCATCCGCTTGAGCTCGCGCTGGTTCTTGCTGCCGAAAATCTTCTGGAGGAAGCTCATGAGGAACGCCGGTTGGGGTTTCTAGCACGGCCCCCGCGGCTACGCGGGGCGAAAGCTGGAGATGAACGCCAGGGCCTCGCGGGCCATGTCGAAGCGCGTCTCGCACGTCGCGACGACGGCGCCGCGGTCGTCCTTGATCTCGGCGGGGAGCGTCGTCCACGAGCGCGCGAGATCGAAGAGCTTGATGTCCTTCTGACCGGCGAGCGTGTAGCGACGGCCGTCGTCGCCGGCGAACTCCAGCTCGTAGCGGATGATGCGGCCCAGGAAGGGACGCAGGATCATCCGGCCCTCGAACGGCGCGTCCTTGGCGATCGGCGCGGCCTCGATCGTCCCGGTCATCTCGCACTTGCTGCCGATCCACGGCGCGTGCACGGTCGCGCGGAAGCGGAGCGGGTACGGCACCCCCGGCTCCTTGGTCAGCTCGAACGTGCCCGCCATCGTCTCGTCGAACGCGAAGCCCATAGGCCGTGTTGTACCTGAACTTTGCGGCCCAGAGCGGCTGCCGAAAAGCAGAAGCGGGTCCGAGCACAAGCCCGGGCCCGCTTCATCACTCGCTCGCTTCCGGCTCTCCCGACTCGTTCCGAGCGGGTCCCGAGCCGGCTCGCTCAGGCAGGAGGACCGATTCGCTCTTTACTTCGCGGTGCAGCTCGCGAAGACGTACTTCTCGCAGGTGCAGTTCACGTCGCCGGCCTGGCAGGCGGTGCCGTCGGGCTTCGTGCAGTTCACGCCGTTGGTGACGACCGAGCAGTCCGCCGCGCGGTTCATGCAGTCGTCCTGGTGCGTGAGCTGCGCGCACGACGGCGCGGCGGTGCAGGTCGAGATGGTCTGGCAGCTACCGGTCCAGCAGCCGTTCTGGATCGTAGCGACCTGGCCGTCCTGGCACGCCGGCATCCCGACCGTGCAGCTCGCGTCGATGGTGCCCGCGCACGACGGCGCGTTGGGGTCGGTGCCCGGCATGCACGTCGAGCGGCCCTCGTCGCAGTAGTAGCCGTTCGGGCACTGCGTGTCGTTGGTGCAGTAGCCGGTCTCGACGCACTGGCCGTAGTTCGGATCCGTCTGCGTCGTGTCGCAGTAGCAGCCCGGGTTGCACATCGTGCTGTCGGTGCAGGCGACCGGCACGCAGGTGCCGCGCGAATCGCACTGGTAGCCGGTCGGGCAGGTGCCGTCGTTGCCGCAGGTCGTCGACCGCACGCACGAACCGGTCAGCGTGTCGCAGTACGAACCGTCGGAGCAGTCCGCGCTCGAGCTGCAGCCGGTCGGGTTGGTGTCGGGGACGCAGGAGCCGCGCGCGTCGCAGTGATAGCCGCTCTGGCATTGCGACGAGTCCGAGCAGAAGCCCGCCTCGACGCAGGTGCCGTAGGTCGAGTCGCCCTGCACGAGGTCGCAGTAGCAACCCGCCGCGCACTGGTTCGAGCTCTCGCAGTAGTAGCCGGGTCCGCCTTGCGGCGTGCACGAATTGCCGTTGCAGTCGTAGCAGCCCGACTGGTCACAGTAGGTCCAGTGGTCCTGGCTGTGATCGGGGCCGAAATACAGGTTGCATGCGCTGGCGCCCAGCGAGAGCGCCAGCATGAGACATGCGAGCCCCAGTTTCGTGCGCGTCGAGGTCGACATGGAAAGAGCCTCCGGTTCCTGCGTAGAGAGCGGTCGGTCCTGGCGGGACTGAAGCACGCGATGTGCCACCGTGGCAACGCGATCTAAGTCCTGTGGATGATGGGTTTCCGACGTGAGCGAACCGACCGAGCGTGGACGCACGCGCCAAAGCCCTGACAGAAATGCCCGGGATTTCGGCGAGTCGGCGAAGTCGATCTTGTCATGTCCCCCTCGATCGGTCACCGCCCACATCCACGCATGAGACTCGCGGACGATCTCCGTCAACCGCAGGTCACGATCAGGTGTGGCGCCGGGTTCACAGTCCCTGGGGCAATCCGCCCATCCGAAACCTCTCGGTCGGAGGCATCGCTCACACGTCGCTGGGCTCGTCGACGGCGCGGATCGTCTCGCGCAGCGAGTGGCGCGGGCGGATGTTGAGCTCGCGCTCGGCGCGATGACCGTCGACCATGCAGACGTAGCGGATGAAGTCGAACTCGGCGACGGGATATCCGGACAGCCCGAGGCGCCACGCCGCCCAGTAGAGCGGCTTTGCCAGCGGGTGTGGGATCGGAACCGTTCGTCGGCCGAGCTCCTTGATCACGACCGACAGCGGGACCTCGCCGGGACCGACGACGTTGTAGATGCCGCGCGCGCCGGGCGCGAGCGCGGCGGAGATCGCCTCGGCGACGTCGAGCTCGTGGATGAGCTGCACCATCGGATCGAAGCCGAGCAGCATCGGGATCGGATCGAGGCGCAGGTAGTTCGACGGCGCGTTGTGGACGGTGCCGAGGATGTGCACCGGTCGGAGGATCACGGTCTCGACCGCGCGCGCCTTCCAGAAGAACGTCGACGCGAGGTGATCGACCTCGACGAGATCGCGCATCTGCGGGAAGCGCTGCGCGGCGAGCAGCGGCGCGTCCTCGGTGAGGAACTGCGGGTTGTCCGGACGCGGGCCGTAGACGTTCGCCGAGGACAGCAGCACGACCTTCGGCACGCCGTAGGTCTGGCAGTAGTCGAGCAGGCGCGACGTGCCTCCGACGTTCCACGAGTACAGCTCGGCCGGCGTCGATCGCGGATCGTGCATCACGCCCAGGTGCACGAGCGCGGCGATCTCGCCCGAGCGGAAGACGTCGCGCGCCTTCTTCGATCGGAGATCGACTTGATGATGCTCGACGTCTTTCGGCCGGCCCGGGAACGGACGCCGATCGAGGCCGACCAGCGAGTAGCGCGGATCACGGTGGAGGCGGCGCGCGACGACGCGTCCGAGCCGCCCCGCGATGCCGGTGATCACGATCTTCTTCGGCGCGGCGCCCGCGTCGCTACCAGAAGACATGCTTCCGCTCGCGCAAGCCGAGGTGGATCATCGACTGGATGCGGTGCTTCACCGCACGCGCCTTCTCGTCGAGCGCCTCGTCGTCGTCGTCGGGATCGCCGGTGAAGTGCATCGCCTCGCCGAAGTAGAGCCGGTACTTCGTCGGCAGCGGCACCAGCGGCACGAACGGCGGATACGGCACGACCGGGAACGACGGCGCGCCGACCAGCTTCGCGATCGAGCGCAGGTTGATCGCGGGCGCCTGCTCCTCGGCGCCGATCACGGCGACCGGCACGATCGGCGTGCGGTTCTCGAGCGCGAGCCGCATGAAGCCGAGCCCGAAATCGGCGAGCTGGTAGCGCTTCGAGAACGGCTTCGAGATGCCGCGCGCGCCTTCCGGGAAGACGAGGATCGCTTCGTCTTCTTGCAGCAGGCGGCGGCAGTTCTCGGGCGTGCCGGTGACCTGGCCCAGGCGCGAGAAGAAGTACGAGGCGAACGGGACCGTGCCGACGAAGTGCTCGACCATCGACCGCACGAGCCGCGGCTGCGGCGGCTCGAGGAAGACCGCGCCGCCGATCACGAGGCCGTCGAACGGCAGCTGGCCGGAGTGGTTCGCGATGAAGAGGACGCGCCCCGACGGCGGGATGTTCTCGATCCCGTAGGCCTGCGCGCGGAAGTAGTAGCGGTAGATCCACCGCATCACGCGCGCGGCGTTCTTCACGTGATCGCGCGAGAGCCCGAACGGATCGTAGCCGTACTCGTTCTGGCGCACGACCAGGGCGCGGCTCCGCGCCGCGATGTCGTCCTTGGCGGGAGCTGCGTCGCGCTTGCCGCGGAGCCGATCGACGACGCCCATCGCGGTGGCAGCATGGGCGCGCGCGCCCCCGGTGTCAACGCGCGCCCGAGATGATAACGTCGCTCGGCCATGGGGGATTCGTTCGTCGACGTCACGTATCGCGGGCTCGAGGTCGGGCGCCGTTTGCGCATCCGCGACTTCGGCGCGGACACCGCGTACGTCGAGGCGCCCACGCCCATGCCGGTCGGCACCTCGCTCGAGATCGCGACCGACGCCGGCGTGACGATCAAGGCGATCGTCGCGCGCGTGCACGAGCAGGTCGGCGGCAGCGATCGCGCGCCC
>Ga0310811_10013096_pt1 | contig 10792 bp, 9 predicted proteins | sample YCmetagenome_FD_207642 | JGI IMG/M metagenome (GOLD analysis project Ga0310811, IMG submission 207642) | Soil microbial communities from experimental microcosm in Duke University, North Carolina, United States - YC | ecosystem: Engineered > Artificial ecosystem > Soil microcosm > Unclassified ...
TCACCGACCTGCCGCAGCATCTCACCGACAAGCAGCGCGAGATCGCCGTGCGCGTGCTCAAGGAAATCCGCGAGCGCCTCACTTTCCTCATCGACGTGGGGCTCGATTACCTCACGCTGGCACGCGGCTCGGGCACGCTGTCCGGCGGCGAAAGCCAGCGCATCCGCCTCGCCTCGCAGATCGGCTCCGGCCTCACCGGCGTGCTGTACGTGCTCGATGAGCCGTCCATCGGCCTGCACCAGCGCGACAACGCGCGGCTGCTCGAAACGCTGAAACGGCTGCGCGACCTCGGCAACACCGTGATCGTCGTCGAGCATGACGAGGACGCGATCCGCATCGCCGATCATGTGGTCGATGTCGGTCCCGGCGCCGGCATCCACGGCGGCAAGATCATCGCGCAGGGCACGCCCGACGACATCATGGCGAGCAAGGAATCGTTGACCGGACAATATCTCACCGGCGCGCGCGGCATCGCCGTGCCGGACCGGCGCGCACCGAACCCGCGCCGCACGATCAAGGTGATCAATGCACGCGGGCATAACCTGAAGAATCTCACCACGGAGATTCCGCTCGGCCTGTTCACCTGCGTCACCGGCGTGTCGGGCGGCGGCAAGTCCACGCTGCTGATCGACACGCTCTACAAGGCGATCGCGCGCAAGCTCAACAATGCGAGCGACGCCCCTTCCCCGCATGACCGCATCGAGGGGCTGGAGCACATCGACAAGATCATCGACATCGACCAGTCGCCGATCGGGCGCACGCCGCGCTCCAATCCGGCGACCTATACCGGCGCGTTCACGCCGATCCGCGACTGGTTCGCCGGCCTGCCGGAATCAAAAACGCGCGGCTACGGCCCCGGCCGCTTCTCGTTCAACGTCAAGGGCGGGCGCTGCGAAGCCTGCGAAGGCGACGGCGTCATCAAGATCGAGATGCACTTTCTGCCGGACGTGTACGTCACCTGCGATGTCTGCAAGGGCAAGCGCTACAACCGCGAGACGCTGGAGGTGCTGTTCAAGGGCAAAACCATCGCCGACGTGCTCGACATGACGGTGGATGAAGCCACCAGCTTCTTCCAGGCGGTGCCGCGCATCCGCAACATTCTTGAGACGCTGCAGCGCGTCGGCCTCGGCTACATCCATGTCGGCCAGCAGGCGACGACGCTGTCAGGCGGCGAAGCGCAGCGCGTGAAACTCGCCAAGGAATTGTCGAAGCGCGCGACAGGCCGCACGCTCTACATTCTCGACGAGCCGACGACGGGCCTGCATTTCCACGATGTCGCAAAGCTGCTCGAAGTGCTGCACGAACTGGCGGCGGGCGGCAACAGCGTCGTCGTCATCGAACACAATCTCGAAGTCATCAAGACGGCCGACTGGATCATCGACCTCGGCCCCGAAGGCGGCGACGGCGGCGGCGAGATCGTCGCGCAAGGCACGCCGGAAGACATCGTGAAGGAAAAGCGCAGCTACACCGGGCAATATCTCAAGCCGGTGCTGGCCAAAAAAGCGCCGCCGAAACGGGTGCAGGCGGCGGAATGATTGTTCCTTGACTGGCGGTTGAGACGTTCAAAACGACATATCAACCAGCCCCGGTGCAGTCGGGCAAGAACTACAGTGGGGGAGAATGACAGACATCCGGGCAAAGCTAGCTTCATCCGAGGCTGCAGATTCGCTGAAAATGGAGAGCTTCGTCGCGAACAGTTTCCGATCTCATAAATGGCCTGCAGAGCAAGGAATTTATTTTACTGATCCTGAAACAAAAAAAATGAGGGAGATAGACGTAATCTGCCGCCATATCCTAGAGCGACCAAGAAGGCATAAGGGCATTGGCGCTCCCCTAATAAATCTATCTATAATTTGTGAGTGCAAATCTTTATCCGGATCGTGCTTTTTATGAGAATAAAGTGATCAGTCATTGGTTGGGGCACGAAGAGAATTTAGAAGAAATAGTCGAATCAATCTCGCAACAGACCTCGTATCAACGCTGCGACAAAAATCTCCTCTATTCTTATTTTTCAACTAGGGCACACCCTGACCACATGCAAGTTGCCTATCCGCTGGTCCTTTTACAGCCTCCCGTCGAGCTAATTGCTACTTCATTCCGAGCAACAAAAGGTGGAGAGAACGAGAGATACAGATCAAACGAGCGCGAAACAATCAACCCTTTTTGGAGTGCTATTCGATCGGTCCTGTCAGCCACTAAGGCCGCGAAAATACGAGCTGCAAAATTATCGAGGTCGTACACATCGGATATCAAGCCCTTCACTCGTGAAAGATCAAAGTTGGCACACGATCTCGCTTTCTTTTGTGATGCCGAGCTCCTGCGTCGCGTCTTTTTTCATCCCGTCATTTTCTGCAAGGCAAGACTTTTTAACATCGATAATGATGTTTTGACGGAAGTGCGTTCGGCCAGGATATTTGTGCGAAATCTGGATTTCGAATTTGAGTATGTCGATTTGGTCAACCTTGACGGTGCCTCTTCCTATATAGATGCAACCGTATCTGATTTCGAGAAACAGGCTTACAGATCAATTAGCAAGACTTGGGATAGGCTGGAAGTCTTACAGTGGCAACCCGCCCATGATTCAAATCGCCTCGCTCACGCACTTGGGCTGACCCAACGTCGACGAGGCGGATTAGCACGTAAGACGGACAGCAAATAGCAAGTAGCCCGGATGAAGCGCAGCGAAATCCGGGACAGCATTAGCCGCAGTTGAATCAGTCCCGCATTCCGCTTCGCTCCATGCGGGCTACGGGCCATCCAACGCCGTTTCGCTGCTCCCGCTATTTCTTGTTCAGATAATTCTCTTCCAAAAACTTCGACCGGAATTTTTGCGGCGGCGTGTCGCGCTCCGGCCGGCCTTGCGGCGTGAAGTCGAGGAGATTCCAGTACGGCCACACCGTGTCGACGTGGTTCATCATCAACTCGGTGCCCCAGAAATGAAAAATCCTGTCCCCGCGCTTGCGGAAGACGTGCATCACCGGCAACTGCCTGTCGTCGTTCTCGCCCTGACATTTGTAATCCGCCTGATAGGTCGTCTCCGCGCCGGACAGCAGCGGAATCTGCGACCAGCCGCGCTCTTTGGCCCAGGCGTTGATGCGCGCAGCCGGCGCCTTGGCGACGGCGGCAAACGCCGCATCCTGCGCGACCGAATACCAGGCGCGGTCGAAGCCATCCATCAGCGACGTGCAGGAGGGACACGGCTTGTCCCAGTTCGGGCCGAACATGAACGAGTAGAGCAGCAGCGTGTCCTTGTCGCCGAACAGCTTTGAGAATTTGACGCTCTGCCCGAGCTTGTCGTCATCGGCCCACTGGAAGACATAGTCCTCCTTCAGCGCTCCGCCGTCCGGTAGCGTGCGGCGCTTCTCCGCGACGGCTTTGGTTTTCTCGATCAGCTCCTGCTCGTCCTTGAGCAGCGCATCGCGCGCCGCGCGATAGGCCTTGCTTTCGTTTGGATAGCGCAAGTCGCTCATGCTCGCCTCCTCCTTGGGTCGTGATCTCGCAACCGCCTCAACGCGCGAGACCGGGCAGCCGTTCACGCCACGCCCGTCTCGTTATGCTCGGATAAACGAAGAGATATGCGGGTTGTCTTCATAACGCAGACTGCCCCGCATCTCGCTGCGCTCATGCGGGCTACACCTTCTCATCAGTCAAACACGTAGCCCGGATAAAGCGCAGCGAAATCCGGGAACGGCGTTTGCCGCGCTTGAATCAGCCCCGTATCTCGCTTCGCTCCATGCGGGCTACAAGCTTCGGCACCCTGCTGCCTCGGTATTCTTGACAAAATCATCCTAGGAATATATACCCAACACCGCCTGATCCCATGAGGGACGCGAACCGGTTGCGCCGGCTCGTGGGGTTCGGGCCGGCGCCCGCGCTCCGTGCCTCGCAAGCACGGCGTCCGGGCGGCGCCGGACTCCGACCGTGAGGCACTATGACCTCACCGCGAGGAGCTCGCAGCCGATGTGCGCCGGATCGTTTCCGGCAAGCGCAGCGGTGAGCGCGGACCGGCGCCGGACAAAACGCCGGGCGGCGCGCCGGCAGGCGCCACGCGGATCCCACCTCGCCTGCATCGTCGCCGGCGGATGCGGCCCGCGTGCACACACGAACTGGCAGCGTCTTCCGGCGCGCCGTTCCTCCCTCGTCCCGGGGCAACACAGCGGGGCGCAAAACCTCGGACGCGTTTCGCGCCGCGAGAACGATGGAGCCTGCCCGCATGGCATCGCGACAATCAAAAACAGGAAATGCAAAAACGGGGACTACAGACACAGAAACCGCGCGCCGCCTCGCCGCCCTCCGCGAAAAGATTCTTGAGGTCGTGCTCGTGCTGCTCGCGCGCTTCGCACCCCACCCCTCGCGCACGACGCAACGCGCAAAACTTCTGCGCCAACACCTGCTGCGCGAAGCCGCCGACCGAGTTGGAATCTGGCTCATCTGCGAGCGCGCGGCCTGCCGCCGCGCGCACCGCTGTCGCCGCCACGCCGGCGAATGTCTCGTCACGCTCGCACAGACTCTTCGTGGATGCCGCAAGGACGCAACGTGATGAAGCGAGTAGCCCGGATGAAGCGCAGCGAAATTCGGGAACTGCATTCGCCGTGGTGGGGTCAGCCCCGCATTCCGCTTCGCTGCATGCGGGCTACAAACGTTTCCCCTATAGCGCATGATTCATCGCCTTCGTCGTGCGATCCAGCCCTGCCCTACCCGAACACCGCGCCACGCGGCAAACGATTGCGTCATTTGACCACGCGCGCCGTTCTCGCCATTCTTGGCTCCGGGCCGGGGGGCGCTTTCGCAGACGGACATTCGCATGCGCGCTGCCCCGCAGATCTTCGCCGCCACGGCGATCCTCTTCCTCGCGTGCCTCCTCGCTTTTCATGCGCCGTCCGCCAACGCGCAGCCCGCGAGTGCCCCGGCCATGAATGCGCAGCCCTCCCGTGTTTCACCGAAGAGCGATCAGGCCATCCAACAATTGCTCGCGCACAAGCTCGCGCCCGAACTGCTGGGCGAGGACAGCATCGGCGGCATCGGCGTGGCGGTTTACGCCTGCGGGCAGACGCAGTACTTCGACTATGGCTTCGCCGACATGGCGAGCCATCGCCGTGTCACGCCGGACTCGCTGTTCAACATCGCGTCGCTGCGCAAGGTGATGGAGGCGACCACCCTGGCCGACGCCGTCGAGCGCGGCGAGGTGAAGCTGAGCGATCCCGTCGCGCAATACGTCACCGAACTCAAGGCCGGCGGCGCGATCCGCGCCGTGACGCTCGGCCAACTCGCAAGCCATACGTCCGGTCTGCTGCTGCCGCCCGATCATCCGCCGTGGCCGACGAAGGGCTACAGTTTCGATGAGTTCGTGAACGTGCTCAACGCCTGGACGCCCGATCCCGGCCACGCGCCCGGCGAAGCGCCGCGCTATACGCACGCGGGCTACGTGCTGCTTCAGGTCGCGCTCGAGCGCCGCTTCCATCAGTCGATTTTTCCCCTGCTCGAAGACCGCGTGCTGAAACCGCTGGGCATGACGGAGACCGTTTTGCGCGAGCGCCCGCTTCACGGCGAGCCGCAGCCGCCGCTTGCCGGCGCGGTGCAGGGCTATGGCGACGACGGCAAGCCCATCGGCGCGCCCGGCAACCAGCAAAGCTATTTCGACTTCGCCGGCACGGGCCAGATGTTCTCCTCGCTGCGCGATCTTGCCAGACTGGCCGCGGCCAATCTCGGCGGCGTTCCGGTCGCGCCAAGCCTTCGCGCGGCCATGCTGCGCGCGCAGCACCCCGTCGCCCCCTACAGCGCCCACATCAGCCAGGCGATGGCGTGGGAAGTCAGCGACGAGAACGGCGTGACGATCATCGACAAGCCGGCCGGCATCGACAATGCGTCGGCCTATATCGGCCTGCTCCCGGACCGGCAGATCGGCCTCGTGATCCTGATGAACCGCGGCAACCGCAATCCGCATCCGATCGCGCGCACCACCCTCCTGCCGGAAATGGCGCGCGTGGTGTCGTGCGAGCGTTGATGCGGTGCGCGGGGACACATCTATGCGGGCTGCATCACAATCCGAAGCGGCGCCTATCGTATCCATCGCCTGATGAATTGCCCCGCATGCTCCAGCGCCTTGCGACCATCGCTGAGTTTCGCATTCCACATCGGCCACGCATGGATCATGTGCGGCCAGACTTCGAGCGTGACCGCGACATCGGCAAGGGCCGCCGCGCGCGCGAAGCGCACGGCATCGTCGAGCAGCGTCTCGGCGGAGCCGACCTGAACGAGCGTCGGCGGAAAGCCGCGCAGGTCCGCGAACAGCGGCGAGATCAGCGGGTCTTTGCGGTCAAGCGGCGCGGGCGCATAGGCGCTGGCCAATTCATCGAGATAGGCCTTGTGAATGAGCGGATCGATCGCCTCTTTCGCTTCGAGCGATGCGCCCGACTGGGTGAGATCGGTCCACGGCGAAGCAAGCCACGCGCAGGCCGGTCCGGCTTCTCCCGCGGCGCGCAGGCGATTGATCAGGCAAATGGTGAGGTTGCCGCCGGCGCTGTCGCCGCCGACCGCGATATGCTCCGCCGCGATGCCCTGCGCACGCAGAAAGCGCCACGCCGCGAGCGCATCCTCGTGCGCCGCCGGAAACGGATGCTCCGGCGCGAGCCGGTACTGCAACGCGAGTGTGCGCATGCGCGCGGCGCGGCCTGCTTCCGTCACCATGCGGCGATGACTGACGATCGAACCCGAACAGTAACCGCCGCCGTGGAAGAACATCAGCACGCGCGTCGCGTCGCTGCCCGGCGCAAGCGAAAATTCGCCTCGCACGCCGCCGAGATCGACAGGTTCGAGCCTGATGTCGTCGGCCACCGGCCAGACCGAACCCACCTCCTCGATCCGGGCCCGCCGCGCGGCCCAGCCGACCGGACGTGGCTTTGCGCCCAGCAAGGCGCGGATGGAATCGATTTCGGACGCGCTCATATCGGCCGCTCCTGTCACGCACCACAGCAGTTTAACAGGAGCGCGGTGCCCGGCTACGGGCGCACCCGCGCCGCCGCGTCAAAAAATGTGGTAGGATTAGAACTGAGACTGAGGAGAACGAAGAATGCCGGAAGCCAGAAAATATACGGGCGGCTGCCATTGTGGCAACGTGCGCTACGAAGTCACTGCAAGCCTCGATCAAGGCTACGTCTGCAATTGCTCGCTCTGCGCCAAGCAGGGCTGGATGCTGACTTTTGCGCCCGCCACGCAATTCACGTTGTTGTCAGGCGAAAACGCGCAAACCGATTACCAGTTCAACAAGAAATCGATTCATCACCTGTTTTGCAGCACCTGCGGCGTGCGTTCGTTTTCGCGCGGCACGCATCCGAAGACCGGCGTGGAAACGATCGCCGTCAACATCCGCTGCCTCGAAGGCGTCGATCCCGCCGCGATTGAGGTGAAGCATGTCGATGGGAAGAGTCTGTAGAGACGCGCGGCGTGAGCACCGTGTCCCTACTTCACCTTCAGCCCAAGGCTCTTGATGATGCCGCCGAATTTTTGGTTGTCGGCTTTGATGCGCTGGACGAAGTCGGCGTGCGACAGAAGCAGCGGTTCGCCGGCGCCGGCGGACGCAAAGTGTTTGGCAACCTCCGGCATCGCGCGCACCTTTTCGGCGGCACTACGGATTTTTGCCAAAATCTCCGGCGGCAGGCCTTTTGGCGCGAACAGGCCCTGCCACAGCGTCACGTCATAGCCGGGATAGATTTCGCCGATCGCCGGCAGGTCCGGCAATTCCGCGATGCGTTTCGGACCGCTCACCGCGAGTCCCTTGAGCTTGCCGGATTTCACCAGCGGAAACACCGATCCGCCTCCGAACATGGAAGAGATGTCGCCCGCGAGCACCGCGGTGCCGGCCGGCCCGCCGCCCTTGTAGGGCACGTGGATGAGATCGATTTTCGCGGTCTGCTTGAGCAACTCCATCGCCAGTTGGTGCTCGCTGCCGAGCCCGATGGAGCCGTAGAACATTGGCGGCCTGGTCTTGCGCGCCAGTTCGACGAAGCCGCGGAAGTCGAGATCTTTTGCAATTTTCGCATTGACTGCAAGCACGAGCGAGTTGGCGACGATGCTCGCGACCGGCTCAAGCTGCGTGAGCGGATCGAACGGCATGTGTGCATAGAGATGCGGATTGATGTTGAACAGTGCGCCCGGCCCGAGCAGCAGCGTGTATCCGTCCGGCGTCGCGCGCGCCACCTCGGCGCCCGCGATGTTGCCGTTTGCGCCGGGCCGGTTCTCGATTACCACGGCCGCGCCGAGGATCTTTGACAGGGGATCGCCGACGATACGTGCCACCAGATCCGCTGCGCCGCCCGGCGGAAACGATACCAGCAATTTTATCGGACGCGACGGATAGGTGTCCGCCCGCGCCATTGTTGCGACAACAGCAAAAAGGCCCGCGATCAGGACCCGCAGGAAAACCTTCATGACGCGCTCCCCCAGTTTTTGTTATTCAAGCCGGCTTTTGCATCAGTGTAGCCGCATCGGCGCGGGCGGCAACGGCGAACCGCGCCGCACCCTTCCGGGCGGCACGACCAAAGTCGCCTCGGTCGCCGGAATTCGTGAAGGCGCCCGACCGAACGGCGTGCTAAACTGAGTCCAATGCGGGCCGCGTTGCAACGTGACGAAGGCCGTTTTGGGGACGCCTGCGTCACCTGTAATCGCGTTCACGCGATTGGCATGGAGGCGCCCTATGGCCTATTCGCTTTCCAATCCTCATCATTCCCATCTCATCACCGGTGCGGCCGTGGCCGACCCGGTCGTACGCAAGATCAGCATCGGCGACTTGAAGGAAGCGCTGGCGCGCGGCTTCGATGATTTTCGCGCGTTGCCGAGTCACGCCGTGTTCCTTGTCATCATCTATCCCATCGTCGGTTTCATTCTCGCGCGGCTGGTGATGGGCGCTAATGTGCTGCCGATCCTGTTTCCGCTGGCAGCCGGATTCGCGTTGCTGGGCCCGCTCGCCGCCCTCGGTCTCTATGAGATGAGCAGGCGGCGCGAGCAGGGTCTCGACGTCTCATGGAAGCACGCACTCGATGTGCGCTATTCGCCATCATTCGGCGCCATCGTCACACTCGGCCTGCTGCTGATGGCGGTCTTTCTGGTCTGGATCGCCGTCGCCCAGGCGATCTATGTCGGGACGTTCAATTATCAGCCGGCCGCGTCGATGCCGGATTTCCTGCGCACGGTGCTGAGCACGCCAGAAGGCTGGCAGATGATCGTAATCGGCAACAGCGTGGGCTTCCTGTTCGCCGCCGGCGTGCTGGCGATCAGCGCCGTCTCGTTCCCGCTGCTGCTTGATCGCGATGTCGGCGTCGCCCGCGCGATCATCACCTCGTTGCGGGTCGTGCGGATGAATCCCGTGACCATGGCCGTCTGGGGGCTGATCGTGGCGGTGCTGCTGATAATCGGAATCCTGCCGTTCTTCTTCGGCCTTGCCGTGGTGATGCCGGTGCTCGGCCATGCCACGTGGCATCTTTACCGGAAGGTCGTCGAGCCTGATCCCGAAGCACATGCCGAAATTCAACCGCGGCCGAAGCCCAAACGCTATGCCGCGGATTTCCCCGCTTCGCTGTTCGCAGCGTCGAGCAATGAGCCGGCAAAATTCGACGAAACGTCAACGAAACCGGCGCCGAAGAAATACGAGCGATTCACAGACGACATGAACTAAGTCGCATCCGGCGCACCGTCTCACGCGGGCGGTGCGCCTGGCTCTTCTTCCGAAATCCGATGCATAAGCGAGGGATGGCCTATTTGTCGGCCATGTCCTTGTCCTTGGCCTCCGCGCGCTGGGCGGCCGGCCGTGCCGCGATGCGGGCGGAATAATCCAAAAACTCCTTCCGTTCCGGAATGAGCTTGAACATCATGCCCCAGCGGATCTGAGATCCGACAACGACATCAGCGGCCGTGAACTGTTCGCCCATGATCCAAGGACCCTTGGCTACGGCGGCGGCCACCACGTTCATCGTGGTATCGAAATCGCCATAGCCGAGCATGCCGCGGCGCGCCTCCTCCTTGCGTGGGGACGCGCGATCAATCACGGCCGGCTCCATGCAACTCGGACCAAAGAACAGCCACTTGAGATAGACGCCGCGGCGCGGCGTGCCGACCGGAACATTGAGTTTGGCATCGGGAAATTCATCGGCGAGATAGGTGCAGATCGCCGCCACTTCCGTGATGACGGTATCGCCGTGCTTGAGCGCCGGCACCTTGCCCATGGGATTAATCGCCAGATAATCCGGCTGTGCCTGCTCATTCTTGCTGAGATGCAGGAGATGAATGTCGTAAGGCTGGCCAAGCTCCTCCAACATCCAGAGAGTGACGGACGAGCGCGAGGGCGACGCATGATAGAGGGTCAGATTCGGCATCGGGCACCTTTCGATGGAGCAATCATCAACGGGTAAAAAGGGGCGCTCCGGAGGCGGCAATATCAAGACCGATCGGATGAGTTCGCGAATATGATCGTATTGAGCGCTGCGAACGGCATCATCCAAAATGTTGAAGTTCAACGTATCGCGCTTCAATGTGCCGTGATGTCTGGGTGATGATGTTCGCGATCGTAGCGCGTTTCATACTTTAACGTCATTTGAACCTTGCCTTGCGGCGTCTTGACCCAGGCTTCTCCGGGAAACATCAGCGCGCATGTGACGTTGGTGCCCCGCTACAGGATGCGCTGGACCGCTGACGATTAGACCCTTCATATCAGAATCACGCTTTCGGCGTGTTTCGACACGGTGGGATGTTAGCAAGGTCGAGCAAATTCACCCGGGCACCTTCATCCGGCGAAGGGCTC
>Ga0310811_10013097_pt1 | contig 10791 bp, 19 predicted proteins | sample YCmetagenome_FD_207642 | JGI IMG/M metagenome (GOLD analysis project Ga0310811, IMG submission 207642) | Soil microbial communities from experimental microcosm in Duke University, North Carolina, United States - YC | ecosystem: Engineered > Artificial ecosystem > Soil microcosm > Unclassified ...
CACCAAGGCCAAGGCTCCGCCGCGCGAGCGCCGCGGATTTGCCGGCTCCGGCACGGTCGACCCGCTGAAGGCGTCGAAGAAGGCGCAGGCGAAGCGCAAGTAATGAGCAGTTAGCTATCAGCCATTCGCTTTTAGCTGATTGTTTTCCAGAATCGGATAGAAGCTTTCACCTGTGAATGGGAAAGCTAAGAGCTACAAGCCAACAGCGAATAGCTCGTGGGAAGAAAACGATGGCACAAGTAGACGTAGTCAATCTGAATGGGGAAAAGGTAGGCACGCTGGATCTAGCCGATGCGGTATTCGGCCAGGTCAACGAAGCCCTGCTGTGGGAAGCGGTGAAGCACTACCGCGCTTCGCTGCGCCAGGGCACGCATGCCACCAAGAACCGCAAACTGGTGGCCGGGTCCGGCAAGAAGCTGTGGAAGCAGAAGGGCACGGGCCGCGCACGTATCGGCTCTGTCCGCTCGCCCCTGTGGCGTCACGGCGGCACGGTGCACGGACCGCAGCCGCGCAGCTACGATTATGCGTTCCCGCGCAAAAAGCTGCTGGGGGCGCTGCGCTCGGCGCTGGCTTCGAAGCTGGCCGACGGCAAGCTGACGGTGGTCGATTCGCTGGACATCAAGGAAGCCAAGACCAAGCTCTATCGCTCGGCACTCGACAAGCTGGGCGTGAATCGTACCGCGCTGCTGGTCGAAAACGGCAAGACGCTGGGCCAGGGCCTGATCCTGGGCGCGCGCAACCTGAAGGGCGTGGAACTGGTGCTCAATAACGAAGTGCACCCCTACGACCTGCTGCGCTACGATCGCGCGATTTTTTCCCGGTCCGCAATCGAGCAGCTGAGCGAGTCGCTGGTGAAGAGCGTTTCCAAGCGTCAGCTGGCCGCAACGGAGGCTGCATAATGCCGACACTATACACAACCATCCGCCGCCCGCTGATTACCGAAAAGGGCCTGGCCGTGAAGGAGACCGAGGGTACGCTGGTGTTCGACGTCGCGCCCGAGGCCACCAAGACCGAGGTCAAGCAGGCCGTGGAGTCGCTCTTCAAGGTGAAGGTCGCCACGGTGCGCACCGCCAATGTCGCCGGCAAGGAACGCCGCCGCGGCCGCTACGCGGGATTTCGCCCCGACTGGAAGAAGGCATACGTCCGCTTGAAGGACGGCGAGAAGATGCCCGAGTACGTGAGCAATCTTTAAGACAGCTGTTAGCTTTTAGCCCTTAGCTAGTTCGTGCGTTGAGCGAAGTCCGAGGTTGAAAGCGAAGTTTTGAGTTTGAGCAGGACGAGCTAAAAGCCAAGGGCTTAAGAGCTGATAGCTGGTCCAAGGAAAACGACGATGGCAATCAAGACATACAGACCGATCACTCCGACCCTGCGGTTTAAGACCACGCAGGTGAACGACGATCTGACCACGGATAAGCCGCACAAGCCGCTGCTGGTTACGCGCAAGCGCACGGGCGGCCGCCGCAACTCCGGCGATCTGACGATCCGGCACCATGGCGGCGGGCACAAGCAGAAGATCCGGATCATCGATTTCAAGCGCGACAAGGCCGGGGTTCCGGGTAAAGTGGCCACGATCGAGTACGATCCCAACCGCTCGGCCCGCATCGCTCTCGTGCACTACGCAGACGGTGAGAAGCGCTACATCCTGCAGCCGGTGGGGCTGAAGGTGGGGGCCACGGTGACCTCGGGGCCGGACGCCGACATTCTGGTTGGCAATGCGCTGCCGTTGAAGAACATTCCTGCCGGTACGACGGTGCATGCGATCGAGCTGCGGCCGGGCAAGGGCGCGCAGATGGCTCGTTCAGCCGGCGCACAGGCGCAACTGGTGGCCAAGGAAGGCGATTACGCGCTCCTCAAGCTGCCTTCGGGCGAAACTCGCCGGGTGCTGGTGGAGTGCATGGCCACGGTCGGCCAGGTGGGAAACACCGACCACGAAAACATTTCGATCGGCAAGGCGGGGCGTACGCGCTGGCTGGGCATTCGTCCCACCAACCGCGGTGTCACCATGAACCCGGTCGACCACCCGCATGGCGGCGGCGAAGGCAAGACCTCCGGCGGCCGTCACCCGGTGACCCCATGGGGCCAGCCGACGCGCGGCTACAAGACGCGCAACAACAAGCGCACCGATGCCTTCATCGTGCAGAGGCGCAGCAAGTAAGAGCAGCTTTTAGCTATTAGCTTTCAGCTTTTAGCTAAAACGGCCCAACGAGATTGATACAGCCGGCAGTTAGCAGGAACGAGCTAACAGCTAAGAGCTAACAGCTAGGAGCTAAGCAGTTATGGCACGTTCGACCAAAAAAGGACCGTTTGTCGACTCGCACCTGCACGTGAAGATCGAGGTGTTGAATGCCGCTAATGATAAGAAGGTTGTGAAGACCTGGTCGCGGCGCTCCACGATCTTTCCCGAGTTCGTGGGTCACACCATCGCGGTGCACAACGGCAAGAAGTTTGTTCCCGTGTACGTGACGGAAAACATGGTGGGGCACAAGCTGGGCGAGTTCTCGCCCACGCGCACGTTCAAGGGCCACACCGGGGGCTCAAAGGCCGAGACAACGGCCAAGCCGGCGGGACGGTAGAAGCAGCCTTTAGCTATTAGCTCTTAGCTTTTAGCTCTGTGTTCGCGGAACACGCCAAGGTTGAGGTTGAAACAGACAGGCTAATGGCTAACAGCTAAAAGCTAATAGCTAAGTTTGAGGAAGAAACCAATGGCAGTCGAGATAAAAGAGTATCGGGCCGAAGCCAGGTTCCAGCGCGTATCGCCGCAGAAGGCGCGGCTGGTGCTCGACCTGATCAGGGGCCGCAATGTTCAGGAGGCGCTGGAGACGGCGGCCTTCACCAAGAAGCGCATCGCGCCGGTGATTCACAAGCTGCTGGTGTCGGCGATCGACAATGCCCGGTACGTTTCCGGCGAGCAGGGCGCCGATGTGGATGTGGACCGGCTTTACGTGAAGCAGGCTCTGGCCAATGACGGGCCGCGCATGAAGCGCATTCGTCCCGCTCCCATGGGCCGCGCCTATCGTTATCAGCGCCGGTTGACGCACATTGTTCTTTCGGTGGCGGAACGTGAAGACGGAAGCAAGGCGGATCTGGTGACGCGCGTGGAAGAACCTGCGGTGGCGAAGAAGAAGACCGCGCCGAAGAAGAAAATCACGAAGAAGAGTTAAGGCAAGTTGAACGCGACGCGGTGCACACGTGCCCGCCAAGCTCGACCAAGACAAGGAAAAGAAGGAAACAAGCATGGGACAGAAAGTCCATCCTTACGGATTCCGGCTGGGAGTGAACAAGCCGTGGCGTTCGCGCTGGTTCTCGGAGCGCGACTATGACAAGCTCCTGGTCGAGGACGTGAAGCTCAAGAAGGAGCTGCGCGAGAAGCTGAAGGCGGCGGGCGTGAGCTCGGTGGAGATCGAGCGCCCCGGCAACAAGCTGCGCTTTTTGATCCGTACCGCGCGACCGGGCATCGTGATCGGCCGCAAGGGCGCGGAGATCGAGAAGCTCAAGACGGAGCTTGGCAAGCGCACCAACCGCGACGTGTTCATCGACATCATCGAGGTGAACAAGCCGGAGCTGGATGCGCAGCTGGTGGCCGAGAATATCGCGCTGCAGCTGGAGAAGCGCGTCAGCTTCCGCCGGGCAATGCGAAAGAGCGTGGACTCCGCGCTGCGTTTCGGCTGCAAGGGGATCAAGGTGCGCGTGTCGGGCCGCTTGAACGGCAATGAAATCGCGCGCTCCGAGTGGTACCTCCAGGGCCGCTTGCCGCTGCACACGCTGCGCGCCGATATCGACTACGGCTTCGCGGAAGCCAGCACCACCTACGGCGTGATCGGCGTGAAGACGTGGATCTACCGCGGCGATATCTACGAGCAGAAGCGGCGCCGCGAACCGGCTGCCGTGGGTGCGTCGGGAGTGTTTTAAGGGCAGCCTCTAGCCTCTAGCTTCTAGCTAGTGCCGCTGGGAATTGAGCTGCAGTGGAAGAAGCTGAGAGCTAGTAGCTAAAGCTGGTAGCTGCGTTTGAGGGTTTTCGCTATGTTGATGCCAAAGAAAGTGAAGTTTCGCAAGCAGCAGAAGGGCAAGCGCCGCGGCAAGGCATGGCGCGGGTCATCGCTTGCGTTCGGCGAGTACGGGCTGAAGGTCATGGAGTGCGGCTATATTACCGACCGCCAGATCGAAGCCAGCCGTATTGCCATGACCCGCTTTATCAAGCGCGGCGGCAAGATCTGGCTGCGGCTGTTCCCGGACAAGCCGATTACCAAGAAGCCCGCCGAAGTCCGTATGGGATCCGGCAAGGGCGCGCTTGATCATTGGGTTGCGGTGGTGCGGCCGGGGAAGATCCTGTTCGAGATGGAAGGCGTTTCGCCCGAGCTCGCGCAGGAAGCCATGCGCCTGGCCTCGAACAAGCTGCCTTTGAAGACCAAGTTCGTGCAACGGCCCGGCGCGGAAAAGACCGCGTCGGCGGAAAGCAAGCCGGCGGCGTAAAAACAGCCTTTAGCTATTAGCCATTAGCTTCTAGCTCTTCGCGGTGAATCGGAGAGTTGCGATGAGCAGAATGGAGCTAAGAGCTAACCGCTAAAAGCTAGGAGCTAGTAACAATGGAACTCGACAAGATACGTAACTTGAGCGATGAAGAGCTGGCGCACCAGGAAAAGACCTCCGGAGAGCAGCTGTTCCGCCTGCGTTTCCAGGTCTCCATGGGGCAGAACGACGGCGTGAAGAAACTCCGCCAGCTGCGCAAGGAGATCGCCCAGATCAAGACGGTCGCGCGCGAGCGCGAACTGGGCGTCCGGGGCGCGGCCAAGGATTCCGGCGCCGCGGCCGGGGCCAGCACCGGGAAGAAGTCCGCTAAGAAGGGAGCGCGCTAAATGGCCGCTGAAACAGCACAGGCGACCGCTTCGCGGCGCAACGAGAAAGTCGGCAACGTGGTGTCGACCAAGATGCAGAAAACCATCGTGGTCGAAGTGGAAATGCGCAAGGCGCATCCCAAGTACAAGCGCATTATCAAGAGCTCGAAAAAGTTCTACGCTCATGACGAGCAGAACTCCGCCCGCGTCGGCGATGTAGTGCGCATTCGCGAGTCGCGGCCGCTGAGCAAGCTGAAGCGCTGGACGCTGGAAGAGATCGTCCGCCGTTCTTCGCTGGGACAGATGGAAGAGACGCAGGCGCCCCAGGCGGCAAGCTAAGAAGAGCAGCTTCTAGCTCCTAGCTGCTAGCCTCTAGCTGGTTGTTGGGAACATAAGCTGCGGTGGATGAGATTGAAGCTAGGGGCTAGTAGCTAGAAGCTAGTAGCTGTTTTTGGAGAAGACCATGGCAGTGCAAATGAGATCCATGCTGGCGGTCGCCGATAACTCCGGCGCGCGCAAGCTGCAGATGATCCTGCCCCTGGGCGGCGGGTTAGGCAAGAAGGCCTCGCTGGGCGATGTGATCACCGCCGCGGTGAAGGAAGCCTCGCCCGACGGCACCGTCAAGAAGGGCAAGGTGGTCAAGGCGGTCATCGTCCGCACCCGCAAGGAATATCGCCGCCGCGACGGCACGTACATCCGCTTCGACGAGAACGCGGCGGTCGTGATCGACGATGCGCATGAGCCCGTGGGAACGCGCGTCTTCGGCCCCGTTGCCCGCGAGCTGCGCGAGAAGAAGTTTTTGAAGATCGTGTCGCTGGCGCCGGAAGTTGTGTAAGACCAGCCCGGAACCTGTAGCCCGTAACGACTGGCTACCAGCTACGAGCTACAAGCTGTTTGGAGAGTTTCATGCCAAGTTTGGATATTCGTCGTAACGATATGGTCAAGGTGCTCACGGGCTCCGACCGCGGCAAGACGCAGCGTGTGCTGCGCGTCTTTCCCGACAACGGCACCGTGCTGGTCGAACACGTCCGGGTGGTGAAGAAGACGGTGTCGAGCAAGACCAGCCGCCAGCGCACCAAGGGTGGCATCGCCGAGCAGGAATCGCCGATCAATGTTTCCAATGTCGCCCTGGTCTGCCCCAATGACGGGGTCGCCAAGGTGGGATACAAGGTTGAGGGCACCAGCCGCATCCGCATCTGCAAGAAGTGCGGGTCGGAGCTGCCCACAAAGAAATAGCTGGTAGCTTTTAGCTATTAGCACTTAGCTTCGAATGCGGCAGGATCAGCATTTGCGGCGAATCAGATAGAAAGCTTGCTCCGCATGTCAGGGGCTGAACGGAACAAGCTAACAGCTAGAGGCTAATAGCGAATAGCTGGGTTCATCCTTCCGCAACGGTACACGGGCCCGACGCCCAATCCGAGACCGGGAGAAAGAGAGTAGAGAAGAGATGGCGGCAAGGCTGAGAGAGAAGTACAACAAGGAAATCAAGCAGGCTCTGCAGAAGGAGCTCAAGCTCGAGAACCCCATGGCGGTTCCCAGGCTGGAGAAGATCGTTCTGAACATGGGCCTGGGAGAAGCTACGCAGAACAACAAGCTGCTCGATCCTCTGGTCAATGACCTGATGCAGATCGCCGGGCAGAAGCCGGTGACCACCAAGGCCAAGAAGTCGATCGCGGCTTTCAAGGTGCGCGAAGGCATGTCCATCGGCGCCATGGTGACGCTGCGCCACGACAAAGCCTACGAGTTTCTCGATCGGCTGATCTCCATTGCTCTGCCCCGCGTGCGCGACTTCCGCGGCGTGTCCACGAAGAGTTTCGACGGGCGCGGCAACTACACTATCGGATTGCGCGATCAGCTGATCTTCCCCGAGATCGATTACTCCAAGGTGGAAAAGCTGAAAGGCATGAACATCACCATCGTGACCACGGCACCGGACGACAATTCCGCGCGCGCACTGCTGCGCCACTTCGGAATGCCGTTCCGCCAGGGAGCGTAAAAGACAGCTAGTAGCTTTTAGCTATTAGCCATTAGCTTCGGTACCGGAAGAGCCGGCATCCGCAGCGAAACGAAGTTCAGGGCTTGTTCCGCAGAGGCTGGTGGTACGAGGGACAAGCTAAAGGCGAATGGCTGATAGCTGCCGTAACGAGGAATCATGTCAACCACTGCAAAAGCGGTAAAAGACGCGCGGAAGCCGAAATTCAGCTCCCGCAAGCACAACCGGTGCAAGCTCTGCGGCCGTCCCCGCGGCTATCTGCGCAAGTTCGGCGTATGCCGTCTGTGCTTCCGCGGCCTGGCGCTCAAGGGCGAAATCCCGGGCGTCGTCAAGTCGAGCTGGTAGAAAAAGCAGCCCGTAGCCGGGAGCCAGTAGCTTGTAGCGGAGAGCTACCGGCTACAAGCTACGAGCTACAGGCTGTAGTAACCCATTCCCGCTGGTTTCCGCCTTGGGCGGACGAACGGGGAATGAAGGAGAAGGAATGAGTCTGACCGACCCAGTAGCAGATTTTCTGGCGCGTATCCGGAACGCCATTCGGGCCCGCCATCAGAAGCTGGACGTACCCGCTTCGAAGCTGAAGACCGAGATTGCCCGCATTCTCAAAGAAGAGGGCTATATTTCGAACTTTAAGACCCAGGAAGAAGAAGGCAAGCTGGTCCTGCGCGTGTATTTGAAGTACGGCGGATCGGAAGCGGCGATCCGGGATCTGGCGCGCATCTCGCGTCCCGGATGCCGCGTCTACATCGGCCGCGACGAGATCAAGCGCGTTCAGGGCGGACTGGGCATCTCCATCATGACCACCCCCAAGGGTGTGATGACTGGCCGCCAGGCCCGCCGCGAAGGCGTAGGCGGCGAAGTCTTGTGCGAAGTGTGGTAAAGAGCCAGTGGCTCGTAGCCGGTAGCCGGTAGCCCGATTCTGAAAAGCTACGAGCTTCCGGCTACCGGCGACAAGCTTGTCGGGCTCGGCCCGACCGGCTGCAGTGGAACGATGATGTCGATGGGCAACTGATCACTGACCACGGTCTCACCGGGACTCGCAAGCCAGCAAAGGATTGAATTCAGATGTCGCGTATCGGAAAGAAACCCATCCCGCTGCCCACGGGCGTGAAGTACAAGGTGGACGGCAATACCGTCCTGGTCGAAGGACCCAAGGGCAAAGTTTCGGCGCTGGTCGCCGAAGGGATCACGCTTGAAACCAAGGATGGCCATCTGCTGGTCAACCGGGCTGACGACAAGTTCGCCGCCTTCCACGGCCTCACCCGCGCGCTGGTCTTCAATGCGGTGCAGGGCGTAACCAAGGGCTGGACGAGGGAACTGGACATTGTCGGTATTGGCTACCGCGCCGAATTGAAGGGCAAGAACATGGTGGTCTTCACTCTCGGCTACTCGCATCCCATCGAGTTTCCGCTGCCCGCGGGCATTGACGTGGCGATCGATCCCAAGCAGACCCACCTGATCATCACCGGCATCGACCGGCAGAAGGTCGGCCAGGTGGCTGCCGATATGCGTTCGTTGCGCAAGCCCGATCCATACAAGAACAAGGGCGTACGTTACAGCAACGAGAAGCTGAAGAAGAAGGCCGGCAAGACGGGAGCGAAGTAATACAGCTATTAGCTTTAGCTCTTAGCTTTGTCGTGCTGAAGTGCGATGGCTTCCGATGGAACAAAAATAGCGAACAGCTAATGGCTAAGAGCTAACGGCTGCATTACCCCGAACGGCGCTGCAGGGCGGCGCCGCTGGTAGGAAGAGACGAAGATGATTACGCAGACTAAGAGAAACCAGATTCGCCGGCGCATTCACAACCGGATCCGCGAGAAGCTGAGCGGCACCACGGAACGGCCGCGCCTGAATGTGTATCGATCGCTGAACCACATCTACGCGCAGGTCATCGACGACCAGAAGGGCGACACCATCGTGTCGGCGTCGTCGCTGGCTGTCAAACTGAAGACCGGCGGGAACGTGGCTTCGGCCAAGGAAGTGGGCAAGGCCATCGCCGAAGCGGCGGTCGCGAAGGGTGTCAAGCGCGTGGTTTTCGATCGCGGCGGATACCTGTACCACGGGCGTGTCAAGGCGCTGGCCGATGCGGCCCGCGAGGCAGGGTTGGAATTCTAGAAGCAGCTATTCGCTCTTAGCCATTAGCTTTTAGCCCTTGGTGCCTGGAGTTGAAGCCGTTTCGCACAGCACGGAAAGAGCTAGTAGCTAAAAGCTAATAGCTAACAGCTAGGACGAGAGAACATGACGATGTTGAAAAAGAAACTCGATGCCAACCAGTACAACCTGAAAGATCAGGTGGTGGCCATCAATCGCGTGACCAAAGTCGTCAAGGGCGGCAAGAACATGTCCTTCGCGGCGCTGGTGGTGGTGGGAGATGCCGCTTCGGGCGTGGTGGGCTATGGTTCGGGCAAGGCCAAGGAAGTTCCCCAGGCGATCCGCAAGGGAATCGAATCGGCCAAGAAGAACCTGTTCAAGGTGAACCTGACCGATACCACCATTCCTCACCAGGTGCTGGGCCGCTACGGTTCGGGCCAGGTGCTGCTCAAGCCGGCCCCGGAAGGTACCGGCGTGATCGCCGGCGGCGCGGTGCGCGCGGTCATGACTTCGGCCGGCGTGCAGAATGTATTGACCAAGAGCCTGGGAACCGCCAATCCGCACAACGTGATCAAGGCCACGTTCGATGCCCTGGTGCAGCTGCGCGACAAGGCGGAAGTGGCCACCATGCGCGGCAAGCAGGTTGAGGAGCTTTAATCATGGCCGAGACCAAGAAAATCCGCATTCAGTACTTCCGCTCCAAGAACAATACGCCGCTCAAGCACAAGCTGATCGTCAAAGGGCTGGGCTTCACCCGCTTGAACCAGATCGTCGAGCGCGTCGACAACGAATCCATCCGCGGCATGGTCAAGGCCATCCCGCATTTGGTACGCATTGTCGGCGAGTAAGAACTTGATAAGCCGCTAGCTTCTAGCCTCTAGCTCCTAGCTTTTCCGTACCGACCGCAACTCCGGTGCGTTCCCGCGGGATGAACGAGAAGCGAGCAGCTCGAAGCTAGAAACTGCTTCACAAAACGCGAGTCGGGCGGGATTGCTTTCCGCCGGCGCTACAGCGAGGAAATGATGCCAACCAATCTTTCGAATTTGCGCGCTCCCAAGAAAGCCAATACAGAGCGCAAGCGTGTCGGCCGGGGTATGGGCTCCGGCATGGGCAAGACTTCCGCCCGCGGTCACAAGGGGCAGAGATCCCGTTCCGGGTCCAGTATGATGCGCGGTTTTGAAGGCGGCCAGATGCCGCTCCACCGGCGCCTGCCCAAGCGCGGATTTACCAATATCTTCCGCACCGAGTACACGGTCATCAATCTTGATCGCCTGGCCTCGGTCAATGTTTCTGAAATCGCCCTGGAAGACTACAAGAAGCTGGGTCTGGCTTCGAGCAAGAACGCCCTGATCAAGATTCTCGGCTCGGGCGAGCTGAAGGGCGCCATCACGGTGCATGCTCATAAGTTCTCCAAGTCGGCCGCCGAAAAGATCGAAAAGGCCGGCGGCAAGGCCGTAGTCCTGGGTGGAGCGGCTGCCGAAAAGGTTTAAATAGTTGTGAATGATCAGTTTTCAATGATCAGCCGGGTGCCCCAGATCTCCATGCAGGGATCTGGGTTCGCCATTTAGGCCGAAATCATCTGTGCTCTTCCTCACATCTTCGCGCTCTTTGATCTTCGTAATCTATAGAAAATCCGGAGATGCCGTAAGATAATAGGACACCCTTTCGAAACGGCGACCTCGCCCAAAGCGGATACCCAACATGCTTGAGAAGTTTCTAAACATCTTCCGGATTCCTGACCTGCGCAAGCGGGTTCTGTTCACCCTTGGCATTCTTGCTGTCTACCGCCTGGGAGCGTTCATCCCCACGCCCGGCGTGGATACCGGCAAGCTCGAAGTTCTGTTCAACATGCAGAACGGCTCAGCTCTGGGCCTGATG
>Ga0310811_10013098_pt1 | contig 10791 bp, 7 predicted proteins | sample YCmetagenome_FD_207642 | JGI IMG/M metagenome (GOLD analysis project Ga0310811, IMG submission 207642) | Soil microbial communities from experimental microcosm in Duke University, North Carolina, United States - YC | ecosystem: Engineered > Artificial ecosystem > Soil microcosm > Unclassified ...
TTCGCTGTATCTTTTGGGAAGGATGATCAGCTTACACAGCCTGTCCAGCCTCAGGAACCGGACTGCTTTGTATAGCTGGACTACCGGCCATAGATATGGGACGGGAGACAGCCCGAGCAGTCTCCTCACGGGGCGCGGCGCGAGCATGACCTGCGCCTGCAGCAGCAGCAGACAACGGAATCCGCCCAGGCTAAGCCTGTAGCGGTGGTAGAGGTCTTTGGTAAAGGCGCTGCAGGTCAGGTTTTGCTCCAGGTAGTCGCCGCGCATCCTTTCCCAGGCGGGATAGCTATCGGGCAGATTCTTCAGCCGCATTCGCGCTCCGACGCGGTGAAAGACGTGGAAGACCTCGGACTTTTCTTCCATCGTCAGGCGCCGGTGCAATAGTTCGTAGGCGCGTATCGAATAGTCGATCAGCTGAAAGAGCACGTCGAGATAGGCTTCGTCCGGTATTTTTCCGCCACGGTTGGCTTCTACCGTCGCGTGAACCGCCGTGATGCTGTCGATGGCGTGAAGCGCCCTGTCCTCTTCGGCAAAAACGATCTTCTGTGCGTAGGCGACCGTCGAGAACAGGCGGCCCAGCGGGTCGGCGGGCAGTTTGCCGGTGAAATAGAGCCAGTCCACCGCTTTATTCAGCGCGAATTCAGCACTTGCCCCTGCAAAAATAAAGAGGATGGTGTCCGCGCTGCCCCAGATGCGGCGAACTATCGAGTCTTTGTGTACAAACGTTGACATACAAATCCCTCCCAGCTGATTACGGTTAATATTCCCAGCGTATAACAGAAAATATCGGTCCAGGTAAAATAGCTGCCCAGCAGCGTCCTCATCAGCGATGGCCTCGTGTATCCCAGCCTGTCCGCAAACCCGAAATACTGCAGCGTCTCGATCACATAGGCAAAGACCAACACCCCCAGGGCAACCTTCCACACCGGCCAGTCCACAAAACTTCTCACCAAACAATACAGCCAGATCACACAGAGATAGTCTCCCCCATAGGGTCGGATGATGGCGTCATGCATCCTCGCGCCGATAAAAACCTCCACCACAAACAACCCCACCATGATCAGAAAATAAGACAAAGAAAATCGCCACCCCATTTCTAAAAGTACTTTGAATTACAAAGTAAAGAAGAAAAATCGAACCCTGCAAGCCGCGGGAAAAGTTTTTCGACACATTTTCCGCTGCGCCGCAGCCCCACGCAGTATCCTTTTTCACCTGAATTAAACAGATATTAACCACAGGAACGGCCACCTGCCGTTGATCAGGATCTTCGAGCCCCTGGGCACCAGCGGGTCGAACCGCTTCGGCGTCAGCAACAAAACCAGACACACAAGCAAAGGAAAAAGACTATACACGATCGTATCCCCCCAAACCGCCATCGGCTGATCGATCTTTGCGTCTCCAGGATGATCTGCACGATACCGGACAGGCACCCGATCACCGGGCCTATAACCATACCCTCCCTTCCCATCAAAAAACACGCTGTCCCGCCCTGGCTGAAAAAGGATCACCGGATATGAAGTGATTCCCAGCGGAGACTCGATATTACTATGCCCGACGTAACTCATTACACCCACAGTCAAGCGCGTCCCCGCTATCCACCAGAGCTTGTAAAGAAAAAACGGACAGGCCAGCAGCAAAAAAAGCCAACAAAAGAATAGTCCCCTGGAAATTATCATGGGATGCATTTTTATCAAATATACATAAGATAACAATGCATCCAAATATTTAGCTTTCGGCAGATACTCCCTGCAACACTCGAATCCCCTACCAGATACGCCAGCCACCGCCCGCACAATACCGACCCTACCCCTCCCGTTTCTGGAAAAAAAGCCGTAATTTTACAGAATGTTCCTGAACAAAGGATGTTAATAAATTGTAAATCGCACATGCACAAATACGAAATCTGCTGCGTAGGACATATCACACTGGATAAGGTTGTAACACCAAGATCTACCGTACACATGGCCGGCGGAACGGCCTTCTACTTCTCGAATGCACTCTCGCGCATGGACGTACGCTACACACTGGTGACGTCCCTGGCCAACAGCGAGCTGCACTCGGTCGAAGAACTCCGCGAAAAAGGCATCGACGTCAAAGTCTATCCCAGCCGCCACACCGTCTATTTCGAGAACATCTACCCCGAGAACCAGGACCACCGGACACAAAGAGTACTGCAGGTCGCCGATCCGTTTACCGTCGACCAGCTCAACCCCGTCGACGCCCGCTACTACCACCTCGGCCCCCTGCTGGCCGGCGACATCCCCGTCGACATCATCCGCAACCTCTCCCGCCACGGCAAAGTGTCCCTCGACGCCCAGGGCTATCTCAGGAAAGTGCAGAACCAGAACGTGCTCGCCATCGACTGGCCCGCGAAGAAAGAAGCCCTTCAGTACGTGAACGTTATAAAGGTTAACGAACATGAAATGGAAGTTCTGACCGGACAGACCGACGTCCGCGAAGGCGCCTTCGTCCTGGCCGACTGGGGCGTTAAAGAAGTCGTCATCACCCTTGGCAGCATGGGCTCCGTTGTCTATACCGACAATACCTTCTATACCATACCCGCCTATGTCCCGACAACCTCGGTCGTCGACGCCACCGGCTGCGGCGATACCTATATGGCCGGCTACCTCTACCAGCGCGTAAAAGGAGCAGGCATCCAGGACTCCGGCGAATTCGCGGCAGCCATGGCTACCCTCAAGATCGAAGGCTCCGGTCCCTTTACCGGCACCAGAGACGAGGTACGGTCCCTGCTCGCCAGCCGGAAAGATAAAGTCTATTATGGAGCAGCCTAAAGGGCCAACCCCAAACCCCGATACGACCGCCGACGCCATAAAGGCCATCCACGCAATGATGGACAAGGACCGGTTCTCACAATGGTTGGGACTGGTCATCGACGAATGCGGCAGCGGCTATTGCCGGCTCCACTTCATTACCACCGAAGACATGCTCAACGGCTTTGGCATCATCCACGGTGGCATCCTCTTCTCGGCCGCAGACTCCGCCTTCGCCTTTGCCTGCAACAGCCACGGCTCCCTCACCGTCGCCCTCGACGCCAATATCCACTACGCCCGCCCCGCCCGCACCGGAGAAGTCCTCACCGTCGAGGCCAAAGAAACCCACCTCGGCAACCGCACCGGGATCTACGAGGTCCGTACCACCAACGCAGAAGGCCAGCTGATCGCCCTTTTCAAAGGCACCTCCTACCGCACCTCCCGGGAACTGTAGTAACAGCGTGAACCGCGAAACCACCTGCGGCCCCCCGAACTGCGCCCCCACGTCCGGAACGCCGTGAACCGCGAAACCACCTGCGGCCGCCCCCCCGGAACCCCAGGGTTCAAAATGACTCCAACTTCTTATTTAATAGCATTTTAATTCATAGAATTACCAAAAAAGGCAATCTTTGCTGTTCTCTCTCCGACCTGACCTCGCCTGACCTATCGATCGACACACCATCATATTGTAAACTTTACGAATCGATATGCACAACATCTCAGTGGTCGCCTGTCTTAGACATCCCGTACTCGCATTTGGCCTGGTCTGTATATCGATTGCTGCCACCGCCCAAAGGGCCAACCAACCCTCCGCCCAAAAGGCCAGCCAACCCTCCACCCAAAGGGCCAACGGTCCCTCCGCCCCAACGGCCAACGGTCCAACCGCCCAACCAGCCAACCGGCCGGACACCGCGCTGACCCTCGACCAGTGCATCTCCTATGCCCTGAAGAACCAGCCATCGGTCAACCAGGCACAGATCAGCGTCGCCATCGCCCACGCCAACAACAAGATCAATACCGCCGGCTGGCTCCCCCAGGCCGGCATCTCGGGCAACCTGACCCACTACCTCTCTCTCCCCACTAACTTCATAAAAAACGCCAATACCGGCACGGTCACCCAGCAAAAGACCGGCGTCGTGAACACATTCACACCCGTCTTCTCCGTGACCCAGACCATCTTCAACCCCGCCCTGCTCTACGCCGCAAAGGACGCCCCCCTCTACATCAAACAGGCCGAGCAGATCAGGGACAGCACGAAGATCGATATCGTCGCCGCCGTCAGCAAAAGCTTCTATGGCCTCCTCCTCACACTCGAACAGATCAGCGTCCTCAAAGAAGATACCTCCCGCCTCGCCAAAACGGTCAACGACACCTATCACCAATACTTCGGCGGCATCGTCGACGAGACCGACTACGACCAGGCCGTCATCAGCCTCAACAATTCCAAAGCGCAATTAAAACAAGCAACCGAAAGCGTTACCCCACAATACGCCCTGCTCAAACAGGTGATGGGCTTTCCCCCGGCGCAGCAGTTCAACGTCCTCTACGACACCACGCAGATGAAGAACGATATCGCCTTCGACACAACCCAGAACCTCCAGTACGAAAAACGCATCGAGTTCCAGGTGCTCCAGTCCTCCAAATCCATCCAGCACCAGCTGATCGGATACTATCAGAAAGCCTGGCTGCCCACGGTAGGCGCTTTCTTCGACTACAACTATACATTTCAAAACAATTCCTTCGGCAGCCTTTTCTCCCATTCCTATCCCTATTCTTATGTAGGCCTCTCGCTCAGCCTGCCCATCTTCACCGGCTTTGCCCGCACACAGAACATCCACAAAGCCGAACTCCAGTACGACCTGCTCGACTGGCAGGAAGCCGGCCTGAAGTCCGAGATCTATTCCGAATACACCAACGCGCTGGCCACCTACAAAAGCAACCTCTACAATCTTAGCTCCACCCACGAGAACTCGGTCCTGGCCCGGAAAGTATTCGATATCGTCACCCTGCAGTATCAGCAGGGTACCGTCCCCTATCTCAACGTGATCACCGCCGAATCGAACCTCATCACGGCCGAACTCGGCTACCAGAACGCACTCTTCCAGGTGCTGGCCAGCAAGATCGACCTCGAAAGGTCGATGGGCGTCATCACCGTCAACGGCAGCATCAATTAATAATTCAATCAATAAATAATACTATGAGCAGACTGGTCTTGTCCCTGGTTTTCATCATCAGCCTCGCGCTTTTCTCCTGCCAGCAGAAGCCGCCGGCTCCGAATCCCCCCACCCCCGTCAACCTGTCTACGGTCAGCAGCAAGTCCGTGCTGTACTACGACAACTATCCGGCCACCACCCAGGCGCTCAGCCAGGTAGACCTGCACGCACAGGTCACGGGATATATCACCGCTATCTATTTTACGGAAGGCACCCACGTCCACAAGGGGCAAAAATTATACGCCATAGACGAACGCCTCTACCAGGCCGCCTATGACCAGGCCGCCGCCAACGTCAAGGTCGCGGAAGGCAACCAGGTCCAGGCCCAGCAGGACGCCGACCGCTATCAATACCTCATCCAGCACAACGCCGTGGCCAAACAGACCCTGGACCACGCCGTCATCGCACTGCAGAACGCAAAGAACCAGGTCGCCGCCGCCGAACAGGCCCTCAAGACCGCAGCTACCAATCTTACCTATAGCCTCATCACCGCCCCCTTCGACGGCACCATCGGCTTCAGCCAGGTAAAGCTCGGCAACCTCGTCAACTCCGGCAGCACGCTGCTCAACACGATCTCGACCGACAACCCCATGGCCGTCGACTTCCTCGTCAACGAAGCTCAGCTCAGCCAGTTCAGAGACCTGCAGACAAAAACACAACACAAGGTAGATTCCTTGTTCACGATCGAATTGCCCAGCCACGCCGTCTACTCACAGCTGGGCCAACTGTCGGTGATCGACCGCGCCGTCGACCCGCAGACGGGAACCATCCGCGTCCGCCTCGTATTCCCCAATCACACCCAGGAACTGCGCGCCGGCATGAGCTGCGTGGTCCGCGTTCACAATCAGGAACAGACTCCCCAGATCGTCATCCCCTCCCGGGCCATCGTCGAGCAGATGGGCGAATATTTTGTCTATATCGCCAAAGACACGATCATCCACCGCGGCGGCGCGGACTCCGCCGCTAAAGCAGAACCGGACACCTCGAAAGGCCCCCAACACGATCATCAAATCCGGCCTCAATGACGGCGACCGCATCATCGTAGACGGCATCCAGACCCTGCACGACGGCTCTCCGATCACTACCGCCAACAGACAAGGACCCGCAGCAGGTGGACGCGGACGCTAAAATAACTTCTTTATGATCGCAAATACTTTCATCAAACGGCCGGTAACCGCAATCGTGATCTCGATCGTACTCGTGCTCACCGGTACGATCTGTATCTTCGTCCTGCCCGTCGACCAGTACCCCGATATCACCCCGCCGATCGTCCAGGTCACAGGACAGTTCACCGGCGCCGACGCACAAACTGTCGAACAGACCGTGGCCACTCCCATCGAACAACAGGTCAACGGCACCCCCGGCATGGAATACATGCAGAGCAACAGCACCAACAACGGCCTGATGACGATGAACGTCACGTTCAATATCGGGACAAACATAGACGTTGCCGCCCTCGACGTACAGAACCGCGTCAGCATCGCCACACCCCTGCTGCCCGCCGTCGCCAGCCGCCTCGGCATCACGGTACGCGCCGTCAACCCCAGCATGCTGATGATGGTCGCGATCTACGCGCCCAGAGGCACGCACAATATCACCTTCCTCGACAACTACGCCAATATCTTTGTCCAGGACGCCCTGCTCCGCGTACCCGGCGTCGGCACCATCACCCGCTTCACCGACGATTTCAGTATGCGCATCTGGATGAACCCGCAAAAGATGGCTTCCTACAGCCTCACACCGCAGGACGTCATCAACGCGCTCAACGCCCAGAACGTCCAGGTAGCGGCCGGTTCGGCGGGCGTCCCCCCGCAGAGCAAGGCGCAGACCTTCGAGATCGGGATCCTCGTCAACGGCCGCCTGAGTAAGGTGAAGGAATTCGAGAACATCATCGTCAAGACCCTTCCCGCCACCGGCGAGCTCGTCTACCTCAGAGACGTAGCCCGCGTCGAACTCGGAAAATTCACCTTCTCCAGCAACTCCTTCGTCGACGGACAGCGCGCCTCCTATCTTCAAATTTATCAGGCGCCGGGCAGCAACGCCCTGCGCACAGCCGAAGGCATCTATAAGGAACTCGCCCAGCTGCGGCAGTTCTTCCCGGCCGACGTAGAATACAAAGTGCCCTTTGAATCGGTGACCGTCGTCAAGACATCCATGGCCGACGTAGTCAATACCCTGCTGATGACACTCGGCCTGGTGGCCATCGTGGTCTTCCTCTTCCTCCAGAACCTAAGGTCAACACTGATCCCCGTACTGGCCATCCCCGTGTCCATCTTCGGCACCTTCTGTTTCTTCATCCCGCTCGGATTCACGATCAACACGCTCACGATGTTCGGCTTCGTCCTGGCCATCGGTATCGTCGTGGACGACGCCATCATCGTCGTGGAAGCCGTACAGCACTATATCGACCACGAAAAGATGTCCCCGAAGGAAGCCACCTACTACGCGATGAAGGATATCTCCGCGCCCGTAGTGGCGATCGCCCTGATCCTGGCCGCGGTATTCGTCCCCGTCGGATTCATCCCCGGCATCGTAGGCCGCCTCTACCAGCAGTTCGCCATCACCATCGCCATCTCGGTGATCATATCTGCATTTATCGCTTTGTCCCTGACACCCGCACTCTGCAGCCTCCTCCTCAAACCCTCCAAGCCAAAAGAACAGGCAAAAGGCCTCGACCGCTGGTTCATCAGCTTCAACGAATGGTTCCAGCGCGTCACCGACCGCTATTCCACCGGTGTGCAAAAAAGCATCAAAGCCTCACGCCTCATCCTGATCCTGCTGATCTGCGTCTGCGTCGGTGCGTACTTCCTCTTCCAGAACAAACCCTCCGGCTTTATCCCCTCGGAAGACGACGGAAATATCTACGTCACCTACCAACTGCCGCCGGCCTCCTCGACCTCCGCCTCTGTAGCGCTCATGCAGCGCCTGATGGACGTCGTCTCGAAAACGCCCGGCGTCGCGCACTATGCCGCACTGTCCGGACTCAACGTCATCACCAACGCCACCAACTCCAACTGCGGTACCATCTACTGCCAGCTGAAACCCTGGGACGAACGCAACGGCGGCGATGAGAAGGTTCCCCGCATCCTCGACATCATCCAGCAGCGCGTCGCCGACGCAGGCATCCGCAACGCCAACGTCGAAGTGATACAGCCCTCCCCCATCCCAGGCATCGGCGCCGGCGTCGGCTTCAGCTTCCAGATCGAACAGCGCAGCACCAACGACAACCTCCAGGCCTTCGAAAGCACGGTACAGAAATTCATCACCGAGGTAAAAAAGAACCCGGCCGTCAGCAACGCGTATACCTTCTACTCCGCGAAAACGCCAGGATATAGTCTGACCGTAGACCGCGACAAATGCGAAAAGCTCGGCGTCAACATCGCCGACGTCTTCACCACCATACAGGCGTTCATGGGAAGTCTCTACATCAACGACTTCACCACCTATAACCGCACCTTCCACGTCGTGGTGCAGGCGGATACCGCCTTCCGCAGCATGATCTCGGATATGGACAAGTATTATGTCAGGAACCAGGCGGGACAGATGCTGCCGCTCGGCACGCTGATCAGCTACAGGCCGACGGAAACTGCCCCCCTTATCTCCCATTTCAACATCTTCCGCACCGCCGAAGTGGACGGCGCCCCCGCTCCCGGCCACAGCAGCACGGAGGCCCTGAAGGTCATCCAGGAGACAGCAGCGAAAGTACTGCCCGACGGCTATACCTACGAGTTCTCCGGACTCAGCTACGAGGAGGTCAGGGCCGGATCGACAACCGCGTACATCTTCCTGTTCTCGATCACCTTCGTATTCCTCTTTCTGGCAGCCCTGTACGAATCCTGGTCGGTGCCCTTCTCCGTCCTGCTAGCTGTACCCATCGGCGCCTTCGGCGCGATCCTGACGCTATTCTTTGTTCCCAGCCTCACCAACAACGTCTACGCACAGATCGGACTGATCACGCTGATCGGTCTCGCGGCCAAGAACGCCATCCTGATCGTCGAATTCGCAAAGGTGCGCGTCGACCGGGGCGAAGAACTGATCAAGTCCACACTCGAGGCCGTCAGCCTTCGTCTCCGCCCGATCGTCATGACCTCCCTGGCCTTTATCCTCGGCGTACTGCCGCTGGTCTTCGCATCGGGAGCGGGCGCCGTCGCAAGACGGACCATCGGCTTTACGGTACTGGGGGGCATGCTGGCCGCGTCGACCCTGGCCATCTTTATCGTTCCCGTACTCTTCGTGCTGATCACCAAAGCCAGCTATGGCCGGAAGAAACTGGAATACCTCCAGGCGCACCACGAGAGCCTGATGGAAAAAGCCAAAAAAGTAGAACAGCAGAATATCGATCCCGAACTGGAATTCGAAATACAAAAATCGCGTGACCTGCACGGTATGGATCCGATGAGCGGCCCCGCACAACCTGTTCAAGGATGATCGCCAATACGTTCATAAAAAGGCCGGTAACGGCTATCGTCATATCCATCGTTCTCGCCATCTCCGGCGTGATCTGCATCTTCAATCTGGCCGTCGACCAGTACCCGGACATCTCTCCGCCCAACGTCTCCGTCTCCGGCAGCTACACCGGCGCCGACGCAGAAACGGTTGAGCAGACCGTGGCCATCCCCATCGAGGAGCAGGTCAACGGCTCCCCCGGCATGGAATACATGCAGAGCACCAGCACCAACACGGGGAGCATGAACGTCCGCGTGACCTTCGGCATCGGAACCAACGTCCACATCGCCGCCCTCAACGTACAGAACCGCGTCGGCATCGCCACACCTCTGCTCCCTTCAGTCGTGTCCAAACTTGGGCTCACCGTCCGCGCCCGCAACCCCGACATGCTCATGATGGTCGGCATCTACGCGCCAAAACGAACGCATAACATCACCTTCCTCGACAACTACACCAACGTATTCGTCCAGGACGCCCTCCTCCGCGTACCCGGCGTGGGCGATATCTCCGCGCGCACGGACCAGTTCAGCATGCGCGTCTGGCTGAACCCCGATAAAATGGCCGCCTACCGGCTGATGCCCAAAGACGTGATCGCGTCGCTGCAGGCGCAGAACGTGTATGTCGCCGCCGGTTCCGTGGGCGCCCCTCCACAAAAAGGCGACCAGTCCTACGAGCTGAGCGTACTTCCCAACGGGCAACTGCAGAAAGCGTCCGACTATGAGAAAGTGGTGGTCAAAACGCTTCCCGACAGCGGACAGCGGGGCGGCCGCCTCGTATACCTGAAAGACGTCGGACGGGTCGAGCTGGGAAAGTTCACGTTCTCCGGCAACTCCTTTATCGACGGCAACCGGGCTTCGTTTCTCATGGTTTACCAGGCCCCCGGCAGCAACGCACTGCAGACGGCCGAGAACGTCTATGCCGAGCTCGAAAGACTCAAGAAGTTCTTCCCTCCCGACGTCGACTACAAAGTACCGTTCGAGTCCGTCACCATCATCAACGTATCCATACACGAAGTGCTGATGACCCTGCTGCAGGCGCTGGGCCTGGTAGCCCTGGTCGTGCTGCTCTTCCTGCAGAGTCTTCGGTCGACCATCATCCCCGTATTGGCGATCCCGGTCAGCATACTCGGCACCTTCTGTTTCTTCATCCCCCTTGGCTTTACGATCAATACCCTGACGCTGTTCGGATTCGTACTGGCGATCGGTATCGTCGTGGACGACGCGATCATCGTGGTGGAGGCCGTGCAGCACTACATCGACGAGCGACATATGTCCCCGAAGGAGGCGACCTATCACGCGATGAAGGAGATCTCCGCGCCCGTAGTGGCGATCGCGCTGATCCTGGCCGCCGTCTTCGTCCCC
>Ga0310811_10013099_pt1 | contig 10790 bp, 11 predicted proteins | sample YCmetagenome_FD_207642 | JGI IMG/M metagenome (GOLD analysis project Ga0310811, IMG submission 207642) | Soil microbial communities from experimental microcosm in Duke University, North Carolina, United States - YC | ecosystem: Engineered > Artificial ecosystem > Soil microcosm > Unclassified ...
CCCGGCTTCGAGGCGCCGGTGCTGCTGGCCTATTCCTCGCGCAACCGTTCGGCCTCCTGCCGCATCCCCTATGTGGCGAGCCCGAAGGGCAAGCGCGTCGAGGTCCGCTTCCCCGATCCCTCGGCCAATCCCTATCTCGCCTATGCCGCTTTGCTGATGGCCGGGCTCGACGGCATCCAGAACAAGATCCATCCCGGCGATCCCATGGACAAGAACCTCTACGACCTGCCGCCGGAAGAGCTGAAGAACGTCCCCACCGTCTGCGGCTCGCTGCGCGAGGCCGTGACGGCACTCCAGGCCGACAGCGACTTCCTGAAGAAGGGCGATGTCTTCACCGCCGACCTGATCGACTCCTATCTCGAGCTGAAGTGGGAGGAGATCTACGCCTACGAGCACACCCCGCATCCCATCGAGTACAAGATGTACTACAGCGTGTGATCTCGCCTCGCCCGGCATGACCTCCCGGGCCGGAGCCCCAAGGCCGGCCCGTGCCAGACGATGCGAACAGCCCCCGGCGCCCATGCGCCGGGGGCTTTTTTCTTTCCGGCCGGACCCGCTGCTACTGCTTCTGCAGGGAATCTGCAGTCACTTTGGTCTCGATCGCCCACGCCATTCGAGGTCCGGTACCTGTTTCTGCAGGGAATCTACAGGCGTTTCCGCTTCGCCGCTGGAACCTGACAGCTCCTAGGCGAGCCCGACGACGAAGGGTGAGACTATGGGCTCGCCGAGCTGAACTGGAGGCAAAGCCTAGCGTGGGATTACGCGATCATATATTTATGGATATACGTAAAAGACGTATATGTCAAGTGCCAATCGCAGACTAATCCCCGAGCGCAAAGGGATTGAAGCTGATGCCGCGATCATAGGTGTCGATGCCCTCGCGTCGCTTGAGGAAGCCGACCATGGCATAGGTGAGCGGCGTGGCCAGGGCCTCATAGGCCGATTTGATCAGCCATTGCGTGACGATGGCCCCGAGCAGGATCGGCAGCGGCATCATGCCGGAGAAGGCGATCGCGATGAACACCAGGGAATCCAGCCCCTGCCCCACCAGGGTGGAGCCGATGGCCCGGGCCCAGAGATGGCGGCCGGCCATGGCGACCTTGAGCCGGGACATGATGATGGTATTGGCGAACTCGCCCACGAGATAGGCGGCGAAGGAGGCGAGCAGGATGCGAGGCGTGGCGCCCAGGATCTGGTCATAGGCCGCCTGGCCGCCCCAGAAGGGGGCTGGCGGCAGCAGCCCGCCGATCCAGATGGCGGCGACCGCCAGCAGATTGCAGAAGAAGCCCAGCCAGAGCACCCGGCGTGCGGCACGGTAGCCGTACACTTCCGTCAGCACATCGGCTAAGAGGTAGCTGACCGGGAAGATGATGATGCCCGCCGGCAGGACCAGCCCCTGAACCATCGCCAGCTTGACGGCGATGACATTGGAGACCACGAGGCAGGTCACGAACAGGGCCACCACGGCGACGAAGAAGGACGAATAGCGCAACTCGTGCTGAACCATCTGCTCAAATCTCTCCGAAAGACCGGCTTGCCGGCGCCGCTCCAGGGCCGCCGCGCCTGATAGCATTACCGTGAGCCTTCTTCTATCCGATTTCGACTTCGAGCTGCCGGAGCGCCTGATCGCGCGATATCCGGCCCGTCCGCGCGATGCCGCCCGCCTGCTGGTGGTTCGCCCGGACCGGCTCGATGATCGTCAGGTGAGCGAGCTGCCGATGATCCTCAGGCCCGGCGATCTCATGGTCTTCAACGACACCAGGGTCATCCCCGCCCAGCTCCAGGGCCGCCGTGCCCGATCCGGAAGTGCCGAGGTCGCCATTGAGATCACCCTGCACAAACGCGTGGACGAGAAAAGCTGGCAGGCTTTTGCCAAGCCAGGGCGGCGACTGGCCCCGGGCGATCGGATCCGCTTCGGCCAGGATCTGACGGCCGAGGTTCGGGAGAAATCGCCCGCCGGGGACATCCTGCTGGGCTTCGACCAAGCCGGGCCCGAGCTGATGGCGGCCTTGCACCGCCTGGGCGCCATGCCGCTGCCGCCCTATATCCGTAAGCTCCGGCCCGTCGAGACAAGGGATGCGGAGGATTACCAGACGGTCTATGCCGGGCCTGAGGGGGCCGTCGCGGCCCCCACCGCCGGGCTCCATTTCACCCCCGGCTTGCTCCAGGAGCTGCCGGCGCGCGGCATCGAGCGAACGACCCTGACCCTGCATGTCGGCGCCGGGACCTTCCTGCCGGTGAAGGCCGAGCGCATCGAGGAGCATCGCATGCATGCCGAATATGGCGAGATCCCGCCGGCCGCCGCCGAGGCGATCAATCGGGCGAAGTCCGAGGGCCGGCGCATCGTCGCCGTGGGCACCACCTCGCTCCGGCTGCTGGAATCCGCCGCCGGCGCCGATGGGCATCTCGCCCCCTTCGCCGGCGAGACCGAGATCTTCATTACCCCCGGCTATCGCTTCCGCATCGTCGATCTGCTGATGACCAATTTTCACCTGCCGAGATCCACACTCTTCATGCTGGTGGCGGCGTTCGCCGGGCTCGAGCGCATGAAGCAGGCCTATGCCCATGCGATCGCCTCGGACTACCGCTTCTTCTCCTATGGCGATGCCTCGCTGCTGGAGCGCGCGGCATGAGCGAGACCTGCTTCGAGCTTTTGGCCCGGGACGGCAAGGCGCGCCGCGGGCGGGTTCACACCGCCCATGGCACGGTGGAGACCCCCGCCTTCATGCCCGTGGGCACGGCCGGCACGGTCAAGGCCATGCTGCCGGAATCCGTCGCCGCCACGGGGGCGGAGATCCTGCTGGGCAATACCTATCATCTCATGCTGCGGCCCGGCGCCGAGCGGGTGGCGGCGTTGGGCGGCCTGCACAAGTTCATGAACTGGCCGCGCCCCATCCTCACGGATTCCGGCGGCTTCCAGGTCATGAGCCTCTCGGAGCTGCGCAAGATCGGCGAGAAGGGGGTGGAGTTCCGCTCCCATATCGACGGCAGCCGGCACATGCTGACGCCGGAGCGCAGCGTCGAGATCCAGCATCTCCTCGATGCCGACATCACCATGTGCTTCGATGAGTGCACCCCCTTCCCCGCCACCCCCGAGGAGGCCGCGAGCTCGATGCGGCTCTCCATGCGCTGGGCCGAGCGCTGCCGCGCGGCCTTTCAGAAGCGCGAGGGCTATCTCCTCTTCGGCATCATGCAGGGCGGGATCCATGAGAATCTGCGCCGGGAGTCGGCCGAGAGCCTGGCCAACATCGGCTTCGACGGTTATGCCATCGGCGGGCTTGCCATCGGCGAGGGCCAGCAGGAAATGTTCCGGATCCTCGATTTCGCCCCGGCGATGCTGCCCCAGGAGCGCCCGCGCTATCTCATGGGGGTGGGCCGGCCGGAGGATATCCTGGGCGCCGTCACCCGCGGCATCGACATGTTCGACTGCGTGATGCCGACCCGGGCGGGACGCACGGGGGCGGCCTTCACCCGCTTCGGCGAGCTCAACATGCGCAATGCCCGGCATGCCGAGGATCCTGCCCCCATCGATCCCGCCTGTGGCTGCCCGGCCTGCCGGGACTATTCCCGCGGCTATATCCATCATCTCGTGAAGTCGAAGGAGATCCTGGGCTCGATGCTGTTGACCTGGCACAACCTGCATTACTATCAGGAGCTGATGGCCGGCCTTCGCGCGGCGATCGCGGCCGGGAGCCTGGCCGATTTCGCCGCGGCCTTCGGGGCCCGGAGGGCCAAGGAAACGCCATGACCGAGGACATCTACCAAGGCCTGACCCAGCTCGGGCAGAAGACGGCGCAGCCCGCCTCGCCCGAGGAAGCTGCGCTCGATCGCGTGCCCAATCCCCATCTCGCGGACAATTACGTCGTGCGCTTCGTGCAGCCGGAGTTCACCTCCCTCTGCCCCATCACCGGCCAGCCCGATTTCGCCCATCTCGTCATCGACTACATTCCCGACCGCTGGCTGGTGGAGTCGAAGTCCCTCAAGCTCTATTTCAATTCCTTCCGCAATCACGGGGCCTTCCATGAGGCCTGCACCCTCGACATCGCCAAGAAGCTGATCGGGGTGCTGGCCCCGCGCTGGCTGCGCATCGGCGGCTATTGGTATCCGCGCGGCGGCATGCCGATCGATGTCTTCTTCCAGACGGGCGCCGCGCCGGAAGGGGTCTGGATTCCGCCGCAGGATGTCGCCTCGTATCGCGGGCGTGGATAGGCTTGCAGACAAAGGCGCCCTTGGCACCGCCCTCCCCATCCCTCCCCCGCAAGGGGGGAGGGGGAAGCGAGAAGCGGGCGGCGCTGTCGCTCACTGAGGATCCCCGCCGTCTAATTCGAGACCAGGCCCTGGCGCTGGGCTTCGATGCCGTCGGCTTCGCCAGGGCCGAGCTGGCGCCTTCCGCCCGCGAGGGCCTCGCTGGATTTCTGGCCGCCGGCTATCACGGTGACATGGGCTGGCTGGCGGACAAGGCCGACCGGCGCGGCGAGCCGACGGTGCTCTGGCCTGAAGCACGTTCGGTTGTGGTGCTGGGGCTGAACTACGGACCGCCGTCCGATCCATTGCTCCACCGGCCCGGCCCGGACGCGGGCGAGATATCCGTCTATGCCCGCAACCGCGACTATCACGACACCATCAAGAAGCGTCTGAAAACGCTGGCACGCTGGATGGCGGAAAATCTCGACTGCGGCGTGAAGGTTTTCGTAGATACCGCCCCGGTGATGGAAAAGCCGCTGGCCGAGGCCGCGGGGATCGGCTGGCAGGGCAAGCATACCAATCTCGTCTCCCGCGAGCTCGGCTCCTGGCTCTTCCTGGGCGAGGTCTTCACCACCCTCGAGCTCGACGCCGGGCCCGCCGAGGCCGATCATTGCGGCGCCTGCCGGCGCTGCCTCGACGCCTGCCCCACCGCCGCCTTCCCCTCGCCCTACCAGCTCGACGCGCGGCGCTGCATCTCCTATCTCACCATCGAGCATAAGGGCCCGATCCCGCGCGAGCTTCGCCCGCTCATGGGCAACCGCATCTATGGCTGCGACGATTGCCTCGCCGTCTGCCCCTGGAACAAATTCGCAAGAGCGACGCAGCAGTCCGATTTCCGGCAGCGCCCGGAGCTGGAAGCCCCGGCGCTGGCCGAGCTCGCCGCCCTGGACGACGCCGGCTTCCGCCGGCTCTTCGCCGGCTCGCCCATCAAGCGCATCGGCCGCGCGCGCTTCCTCCGCAATGTGCTTGTCGCCATCGGCAATAGCGGCCGTGCCGAGCTGCAAGCCGCGGCGCGGGCGCGTCTGGACGATGAGGATGCGCTGGTGCGCGGCGCGGCCGTTTGGGCGCTGTGGCGGCTGATGCCCGCCCCGCAGTTCAGCGCGCTGAGCGCGATCTACCTCGTGCGCGAGCAGGCGCCGGAGGTAGCGGTAGAATGGCGGGCCGGGTTGGCACAGATCGGGATGTAAGCGGCCTCGGCCTCAGTCGCCGAAAGGAAACTGAGCCACCCCCTCGGGGATGACGACGCCCGCGAGCTTGCGCGAGGTCCAGACATGGACCGCGGTTCGGAGGTCGAGGGGCTGATCCAGAGAGCCACCCTCGATACTGATGGTCGGCCAGTCGATGCCGTCCCGGTCATGCCAGACGCGGCTGCCGCAGTCCGGGCAGAACATCAGACGCAGCCGGCGGCCGCTGTCGGCGATCCGAACCCAGCTCTTCGGTTCGCCTTGGGTGGGGCGAAAATCTTCGGGCCGGACGATCGCGGAGATGCCGAAGGCCGAGGCCGTCTGCTTCCGGCATTCCCGGCAATGGCAGACATAGACCTTCATCGGCGGCGCCAGGACCTCGTAGCGGATCGCACCGCATTGACAGCCGCCCGTCGCCGCCGTCCGCCGATCTGACATGGCTCAGTCGGGCTCCAGGGGAAATTGCCGTGTCCCCTCCGGAACGACCACGCCCTCGAGCCTTCGAGACGTCCAGATATGCACGGCATCGCCGAGATCGAGGGGTTCGTCGAAAGAGCCGCCCTTGACGCTCATGAAGGGCAGGATCTCGCTCTCCCGTTCATGCCAGAGACGCGAGCCGCACTCCGGACAGAAAACACAGCGCAACCGCCGGCCGGTGTCGGTGGGCCGCGTCCAGCTCTTGACCGTGCCCTGGGTCAGCCGGAAATCCACCCGCCGGACAAAGGCCGAGATGCCGAAGGCCGAGGCGGATTGCTTCTGGCATTCCCGGCAGTGGCAGACGTAAATCTCAACCGGCGGGCCGGCGAGCTCATAGCGGACAGCGCCGCACTGGCAGCCGCCCGTCCTTATCCCCTGGTGCTCGGCCATCGTTCCCTCCTTCCTTGACTCATCGGCAGGAAAGTCTAAAGATGACCCGGAACATAACAAGAACTATTTCGTATTGTCCTCGGGCGGCACCGCCCGCGGCTTGCCCTTCTCGTCCACGGCGACATAGGTGAAGTGACCGCTGGTGACCCGCTCCATTTGCCGCCCGATGCGACGCTGCACCCAGGCGTCGATCTTGATCGTCAGCGACGTCCGCCCGACCCGGGTCACCTCGGAATAGCAGCTGACGAGATCCCCGACATTGACCGGCAGATGGAAGGTCATGGCATCCACGGCCACCGTCACCACCCGTCCCTGGGCGCGCTGGACGGCGGCGACGCCCCCGGCGAGGTCCATCTGCGACATCATCCATCCCCCGAAGATATCGCCATTGGAATTGGCGTCGGCCGGCATGGCGATGGTGCGGATCGCCGGCACCCGGTCACGGGGCGGCTGGTCGTTCGAAGTGGTGTCCGTCATGACTCACACAACATTTAGGGGGAGGCCTTTCAAATTCATACAGCATCGAGCTTGTTTCGGGGCGGCCGCGTCACCATAATCCGCCGCCATGAATGACCTGTTCTCCTCCGCGGCCAAGAAATCGGCCGATTATTCCGCCAAGGACATCGAAGTCCTCGAGGGCCTCGAGCCCGTTCGCCGGCGCCCCGGCATGTATATCGGGGGCACCGACGAGCGCGCCATGCATCATCTCGTCGCCGAGGTCCTGGACAATTCCATGGACGAGGCGGTGGCCGGCCATGCCAGCCGGATCGAGGTCGAGCTCGAGGCCGACGGCTTCGTCACCGTCACCGACAACGGCCGCGGCATCCCCATCGACCCTCACCCGAAGTTCAAGGACAAATCCGCCCTCGAGGTCATCCTGACCACCCTGCACTCCGGCGGCAAGTTCAGCGGCAAGGTCTACCAGACCTCCGGCGGCCTGCATGGCGTCGGCCTCTCCGTGGTCAACGCCCTTGCCGACAAGCTGGAGATCGAGGTCGCCCGGGACAAGCAGCTCTTCCTCCAGACCTATGCCCGCGGCAAGCCCGCCTCCAAGCTGAAGCGCGGCGGCAATGTGAACCGCCGCGGCACCAAGATCCGCTTCCATGCCGATCCCGAGATCTTCGGCAAGGAAGCGCATTTCCAGCCGGCGCGGCTCTACCGCATGGCGCGATCCAAGGCCTATCTCTATCGCGGCGTCGAGATCCGCTGGCGCTGCGATCCGGCCCTGATCGGCAAAGGCGACGAGACGCCGGCCGAGGCGGTGCTGCATTTCCCCGGCGGCCTCGGCGATTTCCTCGCCGCCAGCCTGGAGGGGCGCCAGACCGTCACCTCGACGCCCTTCGCCGGCGAGGCCAAGCTGCCCGACGATCAGGGCCGCCTGGAATGGGCCATCGCCTGGCCCGCCGATGGCGAGGGTTTCCTCAACTCCTATTGCAACACCGTGCCGACGCCCGAGGGCGGCACCCATGAAGCGGGCTTGCGCAGCGGCCTCACCCGCTCCCTCAAGGCCTATGGCGAGCTGACCGGCAACCGCAAGGCCGCCCAGATCACGCCGGAAGATGTCTGCGGCGGCGCGGCGATGATGCTCTCCCTCTTCATCCGCGAGCCCCAGTTCCAGGGCCAGACCAAGGAGAAGCTCGCCAGCGTCGAGGCCGCCCGGCTGGTCGAGGCGACGATCAAGGATCACTTCGACCATTGGCTGCCGGCCGATACGGCGCGCGCCAACGATCTGGTGGACCGCGTCGTCGAGCTGGTCGAGGAGCGCCTGCGCCGCAAGCAGGACAAGGAGCTGGTGCGCAAGACCGCGACCCGCAAGCTGCGCCTGCCGGGCAAGCTCGCGGACTGCACGCGCAACAGCGCCGAGGGGACGGAGCTGTTCCTCGTCGAGGGCGATTCCGCCGGCGGCTCGGCCAAGCAAGCGCGCGAGCGCGAGACCCAGGCGGTGCTGCCGCTGCGCGGCAAGATCCTCAATGTCGCCAGCGCCTCGACCGAGAAGCTGGCCCAGAACCAGGAGCTGATCGATCTGATCCAGGCCCTGGGATCCGGGACCCGCGACAAGTTCGACGAGAAGAAGCTGCGCTACGAGCGCATCATCATCATGACCGACGCCGATGTGGACGGCGCCCATATCGCATCGCTGCTTATGACCTTCTTCTACCGCGAGATGCCGGGGCTGATCGAGAAGGGCCATCTCTTCCTGGCCCAGCCGCCGCTCTACCGCCTGAGCCAGGGCGGCACGGTCACCTATGCCCGCGACGACCGGCACAAGGACGAACTGATGAAGACGGCCTTCAACGGCAAGGGCAAGGTCGAGATCAGCCGCTTCAAGGGCCTGGGCGAGATGCCCGCCTCCCAGCTCAAGGAGACGACCATGGACAGGAACAAGCGCATCCTGCTCCGGGTGGTGGTGCCCGACCGCTATGCCGACGCCGACCGGGCGGAGCACCGGGAGACCTCAAAACTGGTGGAGAGCCTGATGGGCCGGAAGCCGGAGCTGCGCTTCGCCTTCATCCAGGAACATGCCAAGCTGGCCCAGAACCTGGACGTTTAGGGATCACAGACGGATCACAAGTCGGGGAGAAGGTTGCTGCCGGGCCGCGGCAACCCTAGTTTGGTTGAAAGGCCCAAGGAGAGTTCCATGCTGCGCGTGAAGCCCGTCGTTCTCGTTCTCTCGCTCCTGCTCGCCGCCTGCACCGCCGGCGGCAGCAAGAGCCTCAGCAGCGGGAGCGTCTATTGGACCTACTACGACACCTCCTATACGCCGATCCAGGATATCTCCATGGCCGGCGGGTCGGGCCAACTCCTGACCCAGATTCTCGGCAACCCCTTCGACGTGGACCAGGAGCAGTTCGACAAGGCGACCACCGACGCGATGTACGGCGCCCATTTCGGTCCCGCGACCCATTTCACCACGACGCCCCTCGGCACCTTCAAGCGCAGGTTCTATGTGCGCCTGGCCTTCGATGGCGCCGGCATCAACAGCATCTGCACCTCCCCGCCCTCCCCGCCGGCGCGCAACGCCAAGCCGACAGGCTTCGTCAGTCTCGACGCCGCCTTCTGCCAGGACGGCGAGGTGCTGAGCTATCTGGAGGGCGGCGGTTCGGGCTACACCGGCCCGACTGATCCGCGCTTCGTCCAGTTCATGCAGGAGGTGACCTTCAACCTCTTCCCGCCGAACAACTCGACCCTGCGCCGTGGCCAGCCCGGCAATTGCCAGTGGCCGAGCTGCTGAACCGGAACAAGGCGGTTGAGCGCTGGCTCAACCGCCGAATTCCTCGGCGGTCAAAGCATAGCGAACCAGAGCCTCCCATTGCGGCGTCGGACCGCGCCGGCGCAGCCCGATCTTCTCCGCCACGCGGATTGAGCCGAGATTCGCTGGATCGATATCGGCGACAATCTGAGGAAGCCTCAAGCCGCTGAGGCCGTGCCGCACCAGCGCGGCCGCCGCCTCGGAGGCATAGCCCCGACCCCAGGCCGACGGCCGAAGCCGCCAGCCGATCTCCACCTCCGGGCCCTCGCCATCCACGGGGATGAGTAGAACCCAGCCGAGAAAGGCATCGTCGCCGGCACGGGGCCGTATCGTCCAATAGCCGAGCCCGGGCGGATAGGGGCCCCGCGTCCGCTCTTCGACGAAGGCGCGATGGGCGGCCGCATCCGCCGCCGGTCCGCAGATCATGCGCAGCACCTCGGGCACGAAGCGGGCGACATCGGGTTCCCGGTCCATGGCGAGACAGGCCTCCGTGTCCGCCAGGCTTCGCGGACTGAGGCGAAGGCGCGGCGTCTCGAAGCGGGGCAAGCCAGCTTGGGTCAAGCTGCGTCTCGCAACCACTGGCGGAGCGCCGCCGTCACGGCCTCCGGCTGCTCCAGCGGGGAGAGATGGCCGCAATCCTCGACGACCACGAGCTCGGCCCCCGGGATCGCCGCCGCCATCTCCTCATGCAAGGCAGGCGGTGCCAGCGGGTCCTGGCGGCCGCAGAGGAGGAGCGTCGGGCAGCCGATGGCCGCCAAACCCGCCCGGCTGTCGGGCCGGGCGCGGGCGGCGCGCTGCTGGCGCTGAAAAGCCTTGCGCCCCACCCGCTCGGCCATGGCGCCGAGAATGGTCGCGAGCCTTCGATCGGCGAGCCGCTTGGGGTGGACCAGCAGGGTCGTGAACAAGCCCACCTGCCCCAGGGCAGCCGGCCCGTCCTGGCGTCCCGTGGCTCCGGTTCCCTCCTCCACAGTTCCCTCGCTCTGCTCCTCCGGCCGAGCCGTGGTGTCCAACAAAGCGAGACGGGTCACCCGCTCGGGCGCCCGGCGCATGATCTCCAAGGCGACGTAGCCTCCCAGCGAGATTCCGGCGAGGGCGAACTGCTTCGGCTGGCTCGCGAGCACCCGTGCCGCCATGGAACCCACGGAATCATCCCGGGTCAGATCCCCGACCCTGACATAGGCGATGTCGGACAGGCCGGCGATCTGGTGGCGCCAGAGAGCGGCATCGCAGAGCGCGCCGGAGAG
>Ga0310811_10013100_pt1 | contig 10790 bp, 16 predicted proteins | sample YCmetagenome_FD_207642 | JGI IMG/M metagenome (GOLD analysis project Ga0310811, IMG submission 207642) | Soil microbial communities from experimental microcosm in Duke University, North Carolina, United States - YC | ecosystem: Engineered > Artificial ecosystem > Soil microcosm > Unclassified ...
CGACAATATTGGTCATCGTGACCACGCCCGCGACCGAGAGATCGATGCCGCCCGTCAGCAGCGCCATGGTCTGACCGGTCGCGACCAACCCAAGAAACGCGGTGACCTGAAGAATATTTAGGATCTGTTCAGGTTTGAGCATGGCGGGCGAAACGATGGACGCCACGATATAAAGAAGAACAACTGCGGCCCAGACAGGGGATCGGCGAAGCAGACCCGATGCACGTGTCCCGATCATCACTACTCACCCCTCTTAGCCGCTTGCGGGCCTGACCCTGAGCGGCCAGTCACTCTGTTCAGTGATCTCTTATGTCCAGCGCTCTACCACAATCAACGCGGCATGCCAAATAGGTTGCGGCGAAAACTGCAGGCATTATACTGGGACCTGTCAGATAGGTTGTGACCATGGGAGAGGAAATGGGGGTGAGCGCGCCGGAAGAGGCGGCTTCGGGCGAGCAGCCATCGAGCCTCGTCGACAGGGTGATGTCCGAAGTCAGCCGCCATATCCGCGATAACACCCTGCCGGTCGGAGCGACCTTGCCAAGCGAGGCTGAATTTGCGGCGCGTGCCGGGGTCTCTCGCGCCGTCGCGCGGGAGGGGTTTCGCGGCCTTGCAGCGTTGAAGCTGATCGATATCGGCAATGGCCGGCGCGCACGTGTGGCAGCTGCCGATGAGACTGTGACAAGTCTGCTGATCGAGCATGCGGTCCACACCAAGCAGGTCAATATCCAGCAGATTCTTGATGTGCGCCGCTCAATCGAGCTGCGCACCGTGGTTCTAGCCGCATTGCGGCGCACGACGCGGGAGGCGAGCGACATCACCTCTATCGCCGAAGAGATGCTGCAGCGCTTCGACGAGCCAACTCGCGTGATGGAACTCGACATGTCCTTCCACGAATTAGTTGCACGGGCCTCTCGCAACCCCCTGTTCTCGCTGCTGGTGGGATCCTTCCGCGTCATTACCCACGAAACCTGGGCGATCGGCTGGGCCAGCCGGCCCAATGACGAGGCGCGCCGCGAAAGTGTCGGCAGCCACTCCCTGATTGCGTCAGCCATCGAGGCGCGCAATCCGCAAGCGGCCGAACGAGCGATGGCGGATCATTTTGACCTCACGATCAAAGCCCTTCTCAACGCCGGCGTGACCTGACCACCCAAGCTATCACGCAACGCGGCACCGTAAAAAAGACGATCAGGAAAGCAGTCCATGAAGATCACCGGAATTGAGACCCTCTCGGCACGAGAATTCGAAAACGTCCTGTGGGTCCGCATCCACACCGACGAAGGACTGATCGGCCTCGGCGAAACCTTCTATGGAGCGGGCGCTGTCGCGTCCCACATTCATGACACGCTGGCCGCACGACTGCTGGGACGCGATCCGCTGCGTATCGAGGCCATTCACAAGGAACTGGTCAATCTGCCGATGGCGCAGTCGAGCACCGGGACCGAGTATCGCGCCGCCTCCGCGATCGATATCGCGCTGTGGGATGTCTGGGGCAAGGCGAGCAGCCTGCCCGTGCATCAGCTTTTGGGTGGTCTCTGCCGCGACAAGCTGCGCGTCTACAACACCTGCGCCGGCTATCAATATGTGCGCAACCGTGACATCCGCCCCGTCAATACCTGGAACATCGGCGCGGCTGGCCCCTACGAGGATCTCCAGGCCTTCACCACAGATGCCGGCGCGCTGGCCGAAAATCTGCTCGAGAACGGCATCAATGCGATGAAGATCTGGCCGTTCGACCCGGCAGCGCGGGAGACCGGTGGAGTCGATATTTCATCCGAACAGCTCAAGACTGCCCTCAAGCCATTCGAATTGATCCGGAAGCGGGTGGGCGACCGCATGGAGATCATGGTCGAGTTCCACTCGCTTTGGAATCTCACCACTGCCAAGCGCATCGCGCGCGCCCTGGAGCCCTACGAGCCTACCTGGTTCGAAGATCCGATCCGCATGAATTCCAGCCAGGCACTGGCGGAATACACACGCTCCACGCATGTGCCGGTCTGCGCCAGCGAGACGCTCGGCTCGCGATGGGCCTATAAGGAGATGCTGGATCGCGATGCCATCGGCGTCGTCATGGTCGATCTCTGCTGGACCGGCGGCTTGACGGAGGGGCGCAAGATCGCGGCCATGGCTGAGACCTATCACAAGCCCTTCGCGCCGCATGATTGTATCGGCCCGGTCGGCTTCGCGGCGGCGGTTCACATGTCGTTCAGTCAGCCGAATACGCTCATTCAGGAATCGGTGCGCGCCTTCTATGCCGGCTGGTACAAGGAACTCGTGACCGAGGTTCCAGTCATCAGGGACGGGTACGTATTGCCGATGGCGGGTCCTGGCCTGGGCACCGAGCTTCAGCCAGCCGTGTTCGAGCGCACCGATCTCGTCGTCCGCCGGACTGACGTCTGAGCATGTCCAAGCTCTTCGATCTTTCCGGCAAGACGGCTCTCATCACAGGGTCTTCCGGTGGCCTCGGCCTCGCGATGGCGCGCGGTCTTGCGGAGGCCGGCGCCGCGATCATGCTCAACGGGCGCGACGCCGGCAGGCTCGCGGACGCCGAACGCGGCTTGGCGGCGGCAGGACATGCCGTCTCCGTCAGCGCTTTCGATGTGACGGATGAAGCGGGCATTATGGCTGCCTTCGCAGGCTTCGACGCGGCGGGCACGGAGATCGATATCCTGGTCAACAACGCCGGCATTCAGTTTCGCAAGCCGATGCTGGACCTTGACGTCGCAGACTGGCGGCGCGTGGTGGAGACCAATCTGACCAGCGCCTTCCTCATTGGCCGTGAGGCGGCCCGCCGCATGGTCGCCCGCGGTATGGGCGGCAAGATCGTCAACATCGGATCGCTGACGAGTGAAGTGGCGCGCGCTACGGTCGCCCCCTACACTGCCGCCAAGGGCGGCATCAAGCTGCTGACGCGCTCGATGGCGGCCGAGTGGGCGAAGCACGACATCCAGTCCAACGCGATTGGCCCTGGCTACATCATCACTGAGATGAACAAGGCCCTGGTTGAAGACGCAGCCTTCGACGGCTGGGTGCGCAGCCGCACGCCCGCCGCGCGATGGGGCACGCCCGAGGACCTCATCGGGGCGGTCGTATTCCTAGCATCTCCGGCGGCCGCCTATGTCAACGGCCAGATTCTATACGTCGACGGCGGCATGCTCGCCGTTCTTTAGACGCACCCGGACTGCGAATAGTACCTGCTGGCGTGGTCGGTAGACAGTCGCGCGGACAGCCTATAGCGGTTCCGGCGCGACCGGACGCGATACTCGGTCGGCGGGCAACCAGCTGAGCGGCTTCGCTGATGCATAATCGGCGACTTATGAGCGTTCGCGCGGCTCTACAACGCCGGTGCCGCCCACCAAGCGGTGCAGGCCGTATTGCGACAAATCACCCAAGAACCTCAGCCAATCTTCGTGGGTCACGAACTGACAGCAGAGACGCGCGCCATGCTGCAGGATAGAACTATGACGCTAGTCATCGACCAAAACCCGAAGCAGCAAGCCCAGAACGCTGTTGACCTCGTGCTGCAGCACTACGGTTATCTGGACGAAGAGGTCATACATCCCGCGGCGAAAGGCATGCCATTTACCTTGCATGGCCCATTCAACGCCGCATGACGAATTCTGGCAAACCCTTCCGTTTTCAGTAGTTCAGGACCTACACATTCATCTTAGATCTAGTAACATGTTCGCCGCGCTGTTTTGGGCGATTTCTGCTCATTGCTCGGCCGCAGGCTGCCGTAACTTGGCGTCCGCTTCACCGCACTCCCGCCCGAAAGCAGACGGGCCGCTGTCCCCCCAAACAAGCCACGCGTGCTGCTCGACAGCAATTTCCTTCAGCCCAAGAGCGAACTCGGTGTCATAGTTGGTCGAGAACCGTGCTCTCACCCTATGCCGGACCTTGAGAAACTGCCTCTTAAACATCATCTCCTCCGTCTTATTCTTCAAAATGGTTCACCACGTTCAAATCATAATGGGCGGAGGAAATCTGTCAGTTATGACGGCAATAGAGTCGTTCGGCATCGGGAAGACCTCGTTGAAAGCCGCTCAGAAATATCGACCAGTACCGGTTTCCCGGCGCATTCTTTAGGACACAGACATCCGCTAAGTTGATTGCCTTGTCATAATTCGCTTTGGAAAGGGAGCTCTGGAACCCGGGCTCGACCATAAAGCGCACGCTCCTTGGCCGGTCCAAAGGTTGGGCCGTTGACAACATAGACGGTGTCAACGTCCGCGAGCGGTTACCTCGGTCGTGAAGCACACGCCCCAGATTCCCAGTTATTTCTTGCCCAATATGCCATTCCTGACGGAAGGTGACGAGGCGTGAGGCCCGACATAACCAAGAAGAATAACCCGCACGAATACAGGGTCCGTGACCCAACCCAGACTATGGCCATTGACGGCAAAATCCACACCCTGTGGTGTGAACACAACGTCAGCGGTGTCCCCAGTTTTTACGGCGGGCAGCCGGTTTATGAACTCTGAGACCTCGCCATCCGGCAATTGGCACGGAGTGGTGCAATTTCTGTCAAGTGATTGGCGCCAGGCATTCCGCACTTTATCCACGCCAATATTCCTTAGAAAGACAAAGCGGAGGAGTTTGGGCTGCGGCGACGCGACAATCTGCTGGGCATCGTGGGTCGGTTGTTTAAGGTAGAGGCCGGCGACATAGACCGGCAACCGGAATATTGTCGCGGTGCGTAAGGCAGCACCGTTCAGCGTCAATTCAACACCCGCGGCCGTCAGATGGTCTGGGAGGTCGACTCCGGCGAGCACTGCCGCCCTGGCCGCAAGGCTGGTTAGGGACAGGCTCACAGCGAGGACGACTGTTTGGCAGCCTCGGATAGCTGTCGTCACGATGATCACTCCTGCATCTGGAAAAGATTCGTCCGATTGCGCGGCATGGCCGTGGTGGATTCTTTGCCCCCGTCCAAATTTCTCCGTAGTCTACGTCTCCTGCGATGCCGGCTCCGCCTTCGCCGACCAACCGACCATGGGCCGCGCGACCACGGAAGAAGTCGCCAAAATCGATCAGTTGATTGCTTTAACTGTGCCGCTCGACATCTGGATCAAGGATTATTGGGCGAAGTTGGTCACGAAAGGCCGAAGTGCGACTACGGCCGATGCGCCCGGTCCGACCCTTGACCAAGATTTGAGCCGCCCCGGAGGCGAGAAGCAAGGCATAGGCATCGCCTCTCGGCGGCACCGGATTCACCCGCCGTCTGGAACTGATGGCGGATCCAGCCAGACCGGCATCGAACAATAGCGTGGGCCGTGCGCGTCCGTGCTGACCGATTGTTTGCAGACGGCCAAGGCTCGCACCGGATCGTTGTTCGCCATCAGTGTCGACCACGCCGCCGCGGCGTCCGGCCCGGCTGCCATGGCGGCAGCGATCGTATGGGCTTCGACGTTGCCCTGCGCACGGCCAGAACCATAACCCTAAGCAAATGAGACTCCGGCGATGAGGGCGGCGCCGATCAGGATGCCGGCGGCGCTGCCCCGGATCGTACGTAGACGGCGCCGCTGTCGATCAGCGCGGAGCGTCCGCCCGACGACGACAGCGAGGCGTGGCGCGAGTTGGTCGATAAATCCTACACCGGAGGCATGGACCCGCCCGATGGCTTCTTCCGCGACCGCTCCGGCGTCTCGCCGGAGGTTTCCAGCGATTTCGATTTGGGTTTCGGCGCTGGCTTCGTAGATCGCTCCGAGCGCATCGAGGGTGGCGACGAGGGATTCCATGATCGGGGCCACGGAATCACCCTTGAAAGTGGCGGCCTCTGGTTCGCACGGATCACCGAACGGCGGTCCGTGGCCTCGGTCAGGGAATCCACGAGCTGATTCCCGCGAACGCCGATCCATGGCTTCCAGCCAGGCGCGAAGAAGAGGCAGGGCAGCGCGCCGGACTTGCGACTTTAGTCCGTCGCCCGTCCAGGGGCGCTTGGTGCGATAGGTGTTGCCCGCGCGGGTGAGCGCGTCAGCCACGGTTGCCCAAGACCAATCATCTGCGACGAGCGTTTTGATCCGGACCGGTTGCTTTTGCAACCAGGGCCGAATAACATCACCGGGTCGCCCTACTAATCTGAACTCGGCTGCCAGCGCATCAAGCTCGGCTTCGGACGGTTGGCGTTTCAGCGGCATAGCCAGGATAATTTGGATTCGCTCTCGCGCTTTGTCAAATGATGCAGCCTCATTCGAGACCTCTTTTGTATCCTCATTCGTGACCGCTCTCACATCCACGTTCGTGGGCTCTTTCGTGTCCTCTTATGCCCTGGTTGGGTGGCGTCGTTGAGTTGGCTATCTGGTACCAGACCAAGGCACCCCAGCGGAAGCTTGGTTGCGGCGCCTCTGGCGCCGCAGTGCGGTGCCCAGGAGGCCCCGTAGGAAGCCGACAGACCGAGGAATGCCCTTGCCCGATACCCTACGCCACCATTGCCTGCCTGACCGCCTTGGAAGGCGGCCAGACACCGATGAACCAGGCCCTCGGCCTGATGATCGATACCCGCACAAACAGACGAATCTCCTGACGGAGATCGCCCGAGCCGTGCGGCAAGAGCCAGGCCCCTCCCCCGTCGTTCAGAGCCTGAACGAGCTGACCGCCGCCGTGGTGCGCATGGGTGCCGGCCTGGAAACAGTGCAAGCGCAGATGGAGGGGCTGCCAGCGGCGATCGAGGCGACCTTCGCTGCCGGCGATGCACAGGCATCCCAGGCCGGGTGACATGCTGACGTGCCGCACAGGCAGCGCCGGCGCTCCTCGGGCGGCGCGGAACATGGCGGAGCATCTGTTGCAGCAGACGCTCCCGCCAGAGATGGCGGTGATGGCCGATTACTACAAGCAGGGTGTCACACCGCCGACCGCCGCCGAAACGGCCTATGGCCGCTACAGCCGTCTGCTGGTCGATGGCCAGCTTCCGGGCGGTGACGCTCTGGACGAGCTGGTGAAGGGGGAGGCTGTCCGCATCGGAGAAAGCGCGCTGGCCTCGGATGGTGCGGCGCTCGACGCTGACGAACTGCGGCTGCGCGCCGTCGCCGCCTTCATCGGCACCGGCCCTGTCACGCGGGAGGAAGGGACCGCGAGCCTGGCGCGCATATCGACCTCGCCCGATGACGTTGCTGGTACCGATTTCGAGGTGCGCTTGGAGGCCGCCGTCACGGCCGCCACGACGGCACCTGACTATACGAGTGCTGCGGCCACGCCGCGCCGGGACATGAATCCCGCCCTGGCGCAGCGCCTTGGCATCGACACCAACCGCGGCCTGATGGCCGGCGAGGTGGCGCTCCTGCTCAATGGCCAGCGTGCGGACGGCCGCGAGATCGAGGGCAAGCAAACACAATCCGCAACCCTGCCGCTGACGCAGATTCTTGGGCCGCAAGGTGACCAGAAGCCCAGCCGTGAGCAGCTTGAGCGGATGCTGGAGGGCAAGACCGTCACGGGGAAGGCATTGCCGGGAAGGAGGCCGAGCGGGCTGTCAGGCGGCTGCAAGCCGCCCTAGGTGTCGATGGCAAGGAGATGTCGGCCGAGGCGCGAGAGCACATCCTATCGGGGGGCTCGCGGACGGCCGGGAGCCGTCCGACCGTGCCTGTATGGCGGCCTTGGAAACGTCCAAGGCGCGCATCGGCTATATCGACTTCACTTTCTCCGCGCCGAAGTCGCTGTCCGTCGCCTGCGCCTTCGCCCCGACCAATGCCGAGCGCGCCATGCTGCATCAGGCGCATACGGACGCGATCGAGAGGGTGATGCAGACGATCGAAAGGGAGATCGGCCGCGCGCGCAAAGGCAAGGGCGGCAAGGATGGCTATGAACCCGGCTCCATCGGCTGGGTCTCCTTCCAGCACTACGCAGCCCGGCCGACCGTCGCGGTCGTGACCGAAGACGTGGGAGGCCAGGAAGCGACCGAGCTGCACAGCCTGACAGGCACGGGCGGTCGGGTACCGGGCGATATGCAGGTCCGTACCCATGTCGCGGTCTTCAATGCCGTGGAGACAGCGACCGGCCGGGTGGGGGCCTGGACCTCGCCCAGCTCGAAGGCCGCATCCACGAATTTGGCGCGGTTTATCAGGCGTTCCTGGCTGAGAATCTGCGGCGGCATGGCGTCGAGATAGCGCTCGACGGCAAGACCGAAATGGCGCGGCTGGCGGCCGTGCCAGAGAGCGTCACCGCGCATTTCAGCAAGCGGACCATGGGTGGGACCGAGGCCGCGCGCGCCTATGCGCAAAGCCTCGGCTTGGACTGGGACGCGATGGATGCGGAGCACAAGATCAAGCTGCTGAAATGGCACTGGCTTGTCCACCCAGATGGCGCAGCGTGATCTTCTCATAGTCTGCCGCGTCTATGACGCCGGCGCGGCGCATATCGTCCGTCGTCTCCAGCAGCGCTTTCGTCAACCGGCTGGCCTTCAGCGCGTCGTCGGGTTCGCGTCCTTTATCCGGTGGCATCTTCATGCCGAGGTCAGCCACAGATCGATAAGCGCAACGCCGCAATCTTCAAAACCGCCAATATCGCGCGTGACCACGCCGGCGCCATTGGCGCGCGCGACAACCGCAATCATGAGATCGAGCGGCGCGGTCGCGCGGCCGGTTTTTCGGCGGCCCGCGAAAATCTCCGCGTAGGCTGCTGCGGCCGCCGTATCGAAGGGCAGCACGCGCCCGCTGAAATCGTCAGTGAATATGGCCTGGGCCGCTGTATCAAGAGCGAGGCGGTGCCGCCCTTCGGGCATGACGGCGAGCCCGGACAGGATTTCCGCCTGGCAGATCGTGGTTTGTGAACAGCGCATGTTCCGGCTGGCCGGCGATCCATGCTGCCACTTCAGGCGCCGGCGTGGCGCTCATGATCGCGGACAGAATGTTGGTGTCGAGAACGAACATCAGTCAAACCGGGGCGGACCGCGATCCGGCAGGCGCGGCGGCAGCTCGAGATCGTCGGCGCCCCCGAGCGGTTCGAAGCGGGCGCGGATTCGTCCGTAAAGGTTGCGTGCCGGCGGATGGTCCGGCTCCTTGAGCGTGGTCTGCAGGATGCGCCTTGCTTCGGCCTCCATGGAGTGACCGTGCTGGGCAGCGCGGACACACAGCCGCTCTTTCACCGCCGGGTCAACGTTACGGATCGTGATGCTGCTCATGCTCGGCACTTCTGTCTGCATAAACCATTGTAATCAATGATTGCGTTGATGCCAAACTTGGCGTAGCGCCGCTGCTTAGTCGGTTGTGCAACATAAAGGACGTTATGTTACACATATCCCCGGAACGGCGCGCCACCAGTCTGAGTTCAATACCTACGTCATTCCGATCACTGATTGGCGCTGGAGCCTGAGCTTTGGGTCAAACTATGTCGTGCCCAAGGCCAAAGCATAACTCCTGTCGTGGGCGACGCCATCGGCTTTGCTGAAATTCAAGATAGAGATGGGTTGAGCGGAGAGTCCCGCAATCGGGTAGCGGTAGAGTTGCGTAATCTCGACCATCCCGCCGGCGACTTCTCTTTCTAAGCCTTGTAATGCACGGGCGCAGCCATCTCGATGCCAATCTCGCGGATAGAGCCGGCGCGAATTGCAATCATTTGCTGCGAAGATAACAGCATAGCGAGGATCATTTTGGTATAAAAGCGGTCGCGCGTATTGCCGGGTGCCGCTTTTGAGGCCGCTGGTGGGGAAGAGCACCGTCATTAAGGTGGGCTACCCTTCTCACCAGTCTGACCGCGCGACAATTTCTTCCTGAAGACGACGCTTCCATCATGCCGGGCGCCGTGAAAGTGAAAGACCTGCTTTGCAAGGTCGATTCCGACAATGGCATGCGCTGAGGATGATGAGCGCGCCCCCAGACAGGCAATCATAGCCAGAAACGTGATGGTGGAATCACTGGTCTTTCACGTCGGGCACAAGCACCGGCTGGGCCAAGAACTCGGCCGGGAAGGTCTTTTGCAGGGCCGTTACCTTGGGTAGGTCGAAGGTCGCGATATAGTCGCTGTCTGGGTGCAGCGTCAGATAGTTCTGATGATAGCCCTCCGCCACATAGAACCCCGTATCGCGCCCCACGATGGTTGCGATCGGCTCGCTCCAGACCTTCGCTTCATTGAGCTGCGCGATATAGGCGCGGGCGATTTTGTCCTGGTCGGGGGTCGTCGCGAAGATCTCACCGCGATACTGCGGCCCACTATCAGGATATTGCTGGTTGAGCTGGGTCGGGTCCGTCGCCACCGAAAAGTAGATCCGCAGCAGCTGTCCGTACGAGATGACGCGCGGGTCGTAGGTGATGCGCACGGATTCCGCGTGGCCGGTGGTGCCCGTGCTCACCGTCTCATATTGCGCCGTGCTCGCGCCGCCGCCGTCATAGCCGGAGACGGCCTGTTCCACACCGCGGACATGCTGAAAGACGCCCTGGATGCCCCAAAAGCAGCCACCGGCTAGAATGAGAGTTTCGCGCGCACTCGCGCCTGCCGACTGATCCAACGCCGGGGGAGGAACCGCGCGGTCTAGCTCCGCTGCTCGGGCGTGCGTGAAATGAAAAGACAAACCGCCCGCCGCAAGAGCCGCGAGCAGGGCCGCGCCGGATAGGACGGCTATCCAGGGGTGACTGTGTTTGGTAGCCATCGCTTGTTATCCTTATGCAGTCGCTGTGAAGGTGAGCGCCCCGCCATTCATGCAGTAGCGCAGCCCCATGGGTGGTGGCCCGTTCGGAAAGACATGGCCCAGATGACCGTCGCACCGGCTGCAATGAACCTCGGTTCACTGCATGCAGAAACTGCCGTCGATGCTCTCCGCAGCAGCATTGGGCAGCGGCTGCCAGAAGCTTGGCCAACCCGTATGG
>Ga0310811_10013101_pt1 | contig 10790 bp, 12 predicted proteins | sample YCmetagenome_FD_207642 | JGI IMG/M metagenome (GOLD analysis project Ga0310811, IMG submission 207642) | Soil microbial communities from experimental microcosm in Duke University, North Carolina, United States - YC | ecosystem: Engineered > Artificial ecosystem > Soil microcosm > Unclassified ...
TTGTCATGTGGTCGGCGCGACGGCTCATCGTCGGCCGTGCCCGGCCGGTGCTGCCGGCCGACCTGGGAGCGGCGGACGACGCGATCCGCTCGAGCTCCCTGCAGACCATCAGCGGTGCGTCACTCGCCCTGATGTGCTTGGCCGCCGGCAATGTGATGTGGGCGATCCAACTCGATCTCGACGCCCCCGAGCCGTTCAACTGGATCCTCACCTGGCTGACCATCGGGATGTGGTTGTCGGCGGGGTACGCCTGGTTCGGAGTCCGGGTTCGCGCCCGCCGGTTCGCGCCGAGGGCGTCGACATGATCGTCGAGATCGACGTCGAAGCGTCCGTTCCGCCCTACGAGCAGCTGAGAACGCAGATCGCCGCGTTGATCCGCGCCGGTGAGCTGAAGGAGGGGTCCAGGTTGCCGAGCATCCGGCAACTCGCCGGCGACCTCGGCCTCGCGTCCGGGACCGTCGCCCGGGCCTACCGCGAGCTGGAGAGCGCCGGATACCTGCGGGGCCGGGTGGGGCAGGGCACCGTCGTGCGGGCGATCCCCGAGATGACCGACAAGGAGCGCGACACGCGGCTCGCGGAGGCGGCGCGGGCCTACGCGACGGCCGTGCGCGAACTCGGCGTGGATCTCGACGCCGCCCTTCTCGCCGTCAGGCGCCGGCTCGCGGGCTAGGTGTTTCGCCGTCGCGGGTCGACCGTGCGGGCGTCAGGCGACGCCCGCGCCGACCCGGTCCGCCAGCATGCGCAGCCGCTCCTCCGTCGCCGACCCCTTCGGCGCCGTGTACGTGCACAACCGCTGACCCGGGTCGGTGGGGAGCGGGAACGACTCGAAGGTCACCATGAGGTCACCCACCTCGGGGTGGCGAATGTGCTTGGTGCCGATGTCGGGATCCAGCACGGTCTGCTCGCCCCAGAAGCGCCGGAACTCCTCGCTGGCCTCCCGCAGATCGCAGATGACCTCCCGCACGCGGGCCCGGCCGACGTGCTGCCCGGCCTCGGAGCGCAGGATCGCCACGATCCCTCCCGCCACGTTGTCCCACTCCGGATACAGCACCCTGGCCTCGGGGCGGAGGAAGATCAGCTGGGCGAAGTTGAGCTCGGCCCCCGTGAGCGCGTCGAAGTCGAACGAGAGCCGGCCGGCCAGCCGGTTCCAGGCCAGCAGGTCCATGCCCGGGCCGTACACGAAGGCGGGGACGACGTCGCCCATCGCGTCCAGCAACTCCCGGATCTGCGGCCGTACCTCCGGGCGGGGACCCGATCCCTCGCAGGTTCCCCTGCCGGCTCGCCGCCCGGATGCGGTGATGTTGCGCAGGTAGGTGTGCTCGGCAGAGGTTAGGTGCAACGCCCGCGCGACGGCGTCGAGCACCGCGTCGGAGATGGCGGGCGCGCGGCCCTGCTCGATGCGCGTGTAGTAGTCGACGCTGATTCCGGCCAGTTGGGCGACCTCCTCGCGGCGCAGGCCGCGTACCCGCCGCCGGGCGATCCCGTCAGGGAGACCGAGCGCGGCGGCGTCGAGCGCGGCCCGCCGCGCCTTCAGGAATGGAGTGATCTCGTCCTCGGCATGCCCCATGCCTGCCATACAAGCACATGTATTCACTGCAACGCCTCTGACCTGCGAGCTCACGGCTACAGGGTCATCGAACCTCCGGACGCCTCCCGGCATCGCCGCGATGTGTGCTCGCCGTCAGGTGTCGGCCTCCGCGATAAGTGGTTCTGACAGACCCAGGTTGAGCCAGGCCTGGTGCGCGGTCGGCGGTGTAGCGGAGGCTGTGTCCGTATCCCCGAAAACGATCTGCTGGAGGCAGCACTCAATGAAGCGCAGAATCCTCGGTGGCACCGGGATCTCGGTGAGCGAGTACGCGCTCGGCACGATGATGTTCGGTGGCCTGGGAAACAAGGACCACGACGAGAGCGTCCGGATCATCCACCGCGCCCTCGACGCCGGGATCAACTTCGTCGACACCGCCGACGTCTACTCGGCGGGGGAGTCGGAGGAGATCGTCGGGAAGGCCCTCAAGGGCCGCCGTGACGAGGTCGTCCTGGCGACCAAGGCCGGCCTCCCCATGGACGAGGAGGCCAACCACGGCGGTGGCTCCCGGCGCTGGCTCGTCCGCCAGGTGGAGAGCAGCCTGCGGCGCCTGGGCACGGACCACATCGATCTCTACCAGGTCCACCGGCCCGATCCGCGCACGGACATCGACGAGACCCTCTCCGCTCTCACCGACCTGGTCCGGGCGGGCAAGGTCCTGGCGGTGGGCAGTTCCACCTTCCCCGCCGAGCAGATCGTCGAGGCGCAGTGGGTCGCCGAACGGCGTGGCCACGTGCGTTTCCGCACCGAGCAGCCGCCGTACTCGATCCTGGCGCGCGGCGTGGAGGCGGCGGTGCTGCCGGCGACGCAGAAGTACGGCATGGGCGTGCTGACCTGGGGGCCTCTGTCGGCCGGATGGTTGTCCGGCAAGTACACGCAGGCGGCGGACATCGACCTGGCGAGCCCGGGACGCGCGGCCGTCGAGCGGCACAAGTTCGACCCGTCGCTGCCGGAGAACGCGCGCAAGCTGCAGGCCGTCGGCGAGCTGACGAAACTCGCGGAGGAGGCGGGCCTGCCGCTGCCCCACCTCGCGCTCGGATTCGTCCTGGCACACCCGGCCCTCACGTCGGTGATCCTCGGGCCGCGCACCATGGAACAGCTGGACGGCCTGTTGGCCGGCGCGGGCACGGTGTTGAGTGAGGACGTCCTCGACCGGATCGACGAGATCGTGCCGCCGGGCACCGATCTGAACCCGGCGGACAACTACTTCGTGCCCCCGGCGCTCGCGGACAAGGCGCTGCGCCGACGGTAGCCGCCGGGTCGCGGCGTCACGTGCCGGCGACCACCTCCGCGGAGGGCGGGTCGCCGGCATGTGGCCAGCGTGGTGTCCGGAACGCGGAAAGGAGGGAGCGCTCGGCAAATTGCCCGCAAAATCTCCCGGTGAGGAGAAGTCCTCAACGCCCCCTTTTAATCGTTTTTACCCGAGTTTTTCTAGTCTGCCTGGCATGAAAAGTCCCTTGGGCGAGTTCCTGCGCGCCCGACGTCAGGCCGTCACCGTTGACGAGGTGGGCCTGCCGGACATCGGACGCCGGAGGACGCCAGGGTTGCGGCGCGACGAGGTGGCCCTGCTCGCAGGGGTCAGCGCCGACTACTACATCAGGTTGGAGCAGGGGAGAGAACGCCATCCTTCCGATCAGGTGCTCGCCTCTCTCGCCCGGGTGCTCCGGCTCAACGCCGATGCCACCGAGCATCTGTACCAGCTGGTCAACCCCCGCCCGTCCAAGCGCAGGGAGCGCCAGTCGGCCCACGTCGACCGCAACGTGTTGCGGCTCATCGGCAGCCTGGACCGCATACCCGCACTCGTGACGAACGACCGGCTGGACGTGCTCGCCCTCAACGCGGTGGCCCGCGCCCTCTACGAAGGGCTCGCGCACACCGACAACCTGTTGCGGCTGACGTTCCTCAACCCGGAGTCGCGCAAGCTCTACCCGGACTGGGAACAGGAGGCCTTCTCCAAGGTGGCGCACCTGCGGGCGGTGGCGGGGCCGGGACTCGATCCGTCCCTCCTCCGTCTGGTGGAGGAGTTGTCCCGTGCGAGCGAGGACTTCCGCCGTATCTGGGCCCGTCACGACGTGGGTGCCAGATCACAGGAGTTCAGGCGCATCGTCCACCGCGAGGTCGGCGAGCTGATCCTCTGGCATGTGACGTTCTCCATCGACGGTTCCCCCGGCCAGCGGATCTTCATCGCGCAGGCCGAGCCGGGCAGCTCGTCCGAACGCGCTCTGACCAGGCTGTCCATGACCCACCCCGTCGGCGGATGACCCCGGGCCATGGGGCGTGTCAGCCCGGGCTTCACGGGTAGCCCGGAATGAGACGAGCCGATTCGGCGAGGTGAGGAACATGCCACGTGGTTCCAGTCCCAAGCGGGAACGCCAATACGAGCACATCAAGGACAGCGTCAAGAAGCGCGGGAAGAGCGAGAAGGTGGCCGAGGAGATCGCCGCCCGCACCGTGAACAAGGAACGGGCCCGCGCGGGGGAGTCCCGAACCAAGAGCCGTACCTCCATCGAGGACATCTCCTCCTCCCGCCGCGGAGGGCTGCGCTCGCATTCCGGTGCCGGCGGCCGCACCAAGGAGCAGCTCTACGCGGAGGCCAGGCGGCGCGGCATCAAGGGTCGCTCGGCCATGAGCAAGGCGCAGTTGGAGAAGGCGCTCGGCTGACAGGGTCAGGGAAGAAGGAGACCGGCTTCGTGGAGATGGTCGAAGATGATCTGGTCGACGGGTGACACGCGGTCGCGGTCGGCGTAGCTCAGCCAGATGACCTCTTCGATCTCGCCGCTGGCCGTCGGCGTCCCCCGGTGGTCGGCGGTGTAGCAGGTCATCCGTACAGTGACGTCGCCGGCGTGACCGTGCGCCCGGGCCTGGAAGGTGCCCAGGAGTTCGGCGGTCGCGGGCAGGACGGCGACGGCCAGTTCCTCGTCGATCTCGCGCGTGAGGGTGTCGAGGTCGGTCTCGCCGGGCTCGCGCTTTCCGCCGGGGAAGTAGTAGACGTCCTTGCCCCGCGTCCGGGTGCTGAGGACCTTGCCGTCCTCCAGGTGTATCCATGCGATCTTGTCGATGGTCGCGGTCATCGCCGTTTCTCCGGGGCTCGTTTCCAGGGACGTCGAGGAGTCTCCCACCGGCGAAGGCGGCTCCGCCGCGCGCCCTGGTCGGCCGCCGTCGCGCGGCGAGAGATGGAACCCCAATGTTTGGGCGCTATTCATCTCGCTTCACTGAGTGAATCTTTCTGAGTGGATCTACCCTGACATCGCCTCGCAGCCCCCTGTACGAAGGACAGTCATGGTCGTATCCGTCAGAAAGACGCGTGCCCGCAAGGCGCTCGTCTCGGTCGCCTCCGCTCTCGGGATCGTCGCCGCGATCGGACTGTGGACCGGTACCCAGGCGAGCTCCGCCGCCACGGTGCCGTCGCCGAGTCACATCGTCGTGGTCGTCATGGAGAACCACGCCTACTCCCAGGTCATCGGCAGCTCCAGCGCCCCCTACATCAACTCGCTGGCGAAGGGCGGTGCGAACCTCACCAACATGTACGCCGAGACGCACCCGAGCCAGCCGAACTACTACGCCATGTTCTCCGGCTCCACGCAGGGCATCACCGGCGACGGCTGCGTCACGATCGGCTTCAGCTCCGCGGCCAACCTGGCCTCGGAGACGATCGCGGCCGGCAAGACCTGGGCCAGCTACAACGAGGGCCTGCCCAGCCAGGGCTCGACCGTCTGCACCAACAGCTCCGGCAAGTACGCGCAGAAGCACAACCCCTGGTTCGGCTTCAAGAACATCCCGACCTCCTCGGCGTACACCTTCGCGCAGTTCCCGACGGACTTCACGAAGCTCCCGAAGATCTCGTACGTCACCCCGAACCTGTGCAGCGACATGCACGACTGCTCGGTCTCGACCGGCGACACGTGGGTGAAGAACAAGCTCGGCGCCTACGCGACCTGGGCGAAGGCCAACAACAGCCTGCTCGTCGTCACCTTCGACGAGGACAACAGCCTGAGCGGCAACAAGATCGCGACCGTCGTGTACGGCCAGCCGGTCAAGGCGGGCAGCACCTCCGCCACGAAGTACAACCACTACAACCTGCTCCGCACCCTTGAGGACATGGTCGGCACGAGCACGCACGCGGGCAACGCCGCGTCGGCCTCGGACATCACCGGAATCTGGAGCTGAGCTTGTACCTGGCTGATCGCGGCCCGACCGCCGCCACCGCTCCCACAGACGCGGACCAAGGTCGGACTGATCGGGCCGCTCAGCCGGGCCGGGCCCTGCGGGCGATCCCGGCCACGGTTCTCGCGCTGGGAACGGTCAGTCTCATCACGGATGTCTCCTCGGAGATGGTCACCGCCGTGCTGCCGCTCTACGTGGTGGCCGGTCTCGGCCTCAGCCCGCTCGGGTTCGGCGTGCTCGACGGCGTCTACAACGGGGTCAGCGGGCTCGTGCGCCTGTTCGGCGGCCACCTCGCCGATCGGGGGCGCCGCCACAAGGCGGTCGCCGTGGTCGGCTACGGCCTGTCCGCCCTCTGCAAGCCGCTGCTCCTCATCGCGCACACCCTGCCGCTGATCAGCGGGGTGCTGGCCCTCGACAGGACCGGCAAGGGGATACGCACCGCTCCGCGCGACGCGATGATCTCGCTGGCCTCGACCCCGGAGAACAGGGGGCGGGCCTTCGGCGTGCACCGCGCGATGGACACGGGCGGAGCCCTTCTCGGCCCCATCGTCGCGTTCCTGGTCCTGGGCATGGCCGCGGACGGATACGACGCGGTCTTCACGGTGAGTTTCTGCATCGCCGCGCTGGGCGTCCTGGTCCTCGTGCTCTTCGTCCCCGGAGGACGTGCCCCCGCGGTAGCGGCGAACCCCGCCGGCATCGACGGCACCGCCGGCGCCTCGGGCGGCGACGACGCCGCGGCCGCCTCGCCGCCCGTCACGCTGCGGTCCGCGATGGCGCTGCTGCGGATCCCCGACGTACGGCGGCTGACCGTCACCGCGACGCTGCTCGGGCTCACCACGGTGAGCGACGCGTTCGTCTACCTGATGGTGCAGCACCGGCTCGGGATCTCCGAGCGCCTGTTCCCGCTGCTGCCGCTCGGCACCGCCTTCTTCTTCCTCGTGCTTGCCATGCCCCTGGGGGTGCTCGCCGACCGGGTCGGCCGCAGGCGCGTGTTCCTCGGCGGCCATGTCGCGCTGCTGCTCGCGTACGGCCTGCTGCTGACGCCGCTGCACAACGACGCACTGGCGTTCGTCGTGCTCGCCCTGCACGGGACCTTCTACGCCGCCACCGACGGTGTGCTCCCCGCCGCCGCGGCCGGTGCCGTACCGGCCGAGTTGCGGGCGAGCGGGCTCGCGCTGATCGGGACGGGTCAGGCGCTCGCCCGGTTCTGCTGCTCGATCGCCTTCGGCGCCGCGTGGACCGTGATCGGAGACCAGGCCGTCCTCGGCATCGCCATGGCGGGACTCGCCGTGTGCGCCGGGTGGGCGGCGTACGCGCTGCGCGGGCCGGAGACCGCATGACGGCCCGGGCACGTCTGATCACCCTGGTGGTCGCGGTGGCGCTGCTGGGGACGGTGGCGTTCGCCTCGGTGATGCGCGCGTCCCACCGGGCGGGCGCGCTCGACACGGCACAGCCGGGCGGCCCGCCGGTCTCGGCCGGGGCCGTCAGCCTCGCGGGCGCGGGGCGGATGGTCTTCCGGAACATGGCCTGGGGGCCGTACCGGGACGACCTGGTCTCCGTGCCGGTGAACGACCCGGGCGGAGCGCGCGTCGCCGCGCCGGTCCGCTGCCTGCGCTTCTACGCGGCGGCCGGGACCGGGGTGTGCCTGCGCAAGGAGGACGGCCCGCTGCAGGAGACCTACTTCGCATCGATCCTCGACTCCCGGCTGCGGACGCTGCACGACTTCCCGATCGCCGGCATCCCGACCCGGACGCGGGTCTCGCCGTCCGGGCACATGGCCGCGTGGACGGTCTTCGTGGGCGGCGACTCCTACGCGGGGAGCAACTTCTCCACCCGGACCTCGATCGTCGACACGCGGACGTGGGCACTGACCCCGAGCCTGGAGACCTACAAGATCATAAAAGAGGGCAGGCCTTACCACGCCGCCGATGTGAACTTCTGGGGCGTCACCTTCGCCGACGACGGACACTTCTACGCGACGCTCGCCACCAAGGGCCAGACCTACCTCGTGCACGGCGACGTCGCGGCGCAGACGTTGACGACGATGCGCACCAACGTCGAATGCCCGTCGTTGTCGCCGGACGGCACGCGTCTGGTCTTCAAGAAACGTGTCCCCGACGCGGACCCGGACGAGCCGTGGCGGCTGTACGCGCTGGACCTGAAGACCATGGAGGAGACGCCGCTCGCCGAGTCACGCAGCGTCGACGACCAGGTCGTCTGGTCGGACGAGCACACCGTGATGTACGGCTTGGCCGGCGACTACGGCGACGACCTGTGGTCCGTCCCCGCCGACGGCACCGGCAAGGCCGAACGGGTGGCCGTCGCCGCACTCAACCCCGCCTTCATCGGCTGACGGCACCGGGCCCTCCAGGTCCTCGTTCCGGGCAGAGTCACTTGAACGACGGCCACCGATCGGCGGCCCACTCCAGCCAATCCGACCACCCAGGAGGCGGACCGCCGATCTCATGCCCATCGAGTTCCGCGGCGTCGGGCTCCTCGAACAGCGCCCTCCAGCGCAGGAGGTCCGCCTCGCTCATCGGGAAGGTCTGATCCGGAGTGGTCGACCGGCGATGGGCGATCCGAGCGCGTTGGGTCTCATGGTTCACCGGCACGTACACGAGGTGGCAGGACGCGCCCACAGACTCCGTCAACCAGCGGATCGCGGACCTCTCATCCCGAGACCAGCGAGTGACCGCCACCCACGACGCTCTGATCGGCGCACCGATGAGGGTCACCCTTGAAGGTGGGCGACGTACTTGCCGTCACCGCGCCCCTCGGCGAGCAACTGGTGAACCGCGGGCACGTCGGTGAGCGAGCCGACCTCGGTGGGTGTGATGTCCAGCCGGCCTTCGGCGATCAGATCGAGGACCCGGCGCAGGCCGGCTGAGGCGCGGTGCGGCGCCGTGGCCCACAGACTGCTGATGCTGAAGCCGCTGATGGCGAGGTTGCCGCCGATCAGCCGTCCGGCCGGTGGCAGCGGAACCTGCTTCCCGCCGCCCGCGTTGCCGAACAGGACGATCCGGCCGCCGGGAGCGGTGACGGTCAGATCCGTCTCCAGCATGGCGGTGCCCAGCGGGTCGAGCACGACGTCCGCCCCGGCGCCGCCGGTGGCCGCCCGCACCGCCTCGTCCAGGTCCTCACCCCGCGTCACCGCCACGTCGTACCCGCTCTTCAGCGCTGAAGCGACCTTGCCGGGACGGCCCACGGTGCCGATGCGCAACCCCCCGCCGAGCGCCGGCACCAGTTGGGCGACGGCGCTTCCGACGCCGCCGCTGGCAGAATGCACCAGCACGGTCTCGCCCGGCCGGAACCGTGCGGCGTCGCAGAGCAGAAGCAGCGCGGTCGTGAGCATGAGCGGAGCCGCCGCCGCGACAGTCGACGGGACCCGGTCGGGCACCGGCACCGTGTGCTCCGCCCGTGCCCGGGCCACCTCCGCCAGACCGCCGCCCGCGGTGAAGGCGGCCACACGCTGTCCTACGGTCAGACCCGTGACACCGGGGCCGACCTCCCGGACCGTCCCCGACACCTCGACCCCCGGCGCGTACGGCCAGGCGCTGCCGTAGCCGCTGTCGCCGCGACGTGCCATCACATCGACGAAGTTGATCCCGGCGTATGCCACGTCGACGGTCACCTGGCCCGGGCCCGGCTCTGGCACCTCGATCTCGTGGATCACCGTGCGGTCCACTCCCTGCGACGGCCCGGTCATCATCAATGCGCGCATGGTCATCTCCTATTTCGACGTTCGTCGTATGACGAAAGTCGTATCACTCTTGTACGATGAATGTCGAATGAGAGGTGTTGAGATGCCGAGATCACCGCGCAACCGTCCAGCGCTCACCCATCCGGAGCCGGACGAGTTCGACGTACTGGACATCCTGCACGCGCTCTCGGACCCCACCCGGATGACGATCGTTCAGACTTTGCGCGCCGCGCCGGAGCGTGCGTGCGGCACATTCGCGGTGGACGTCGCCCCCTCCACGCTCACCCACCACTTCCGGGTGCTCCGCGAGGCCGGAGTCATCCGCCAGAGGGAAGACGGCAACCGCCGGTGGACCGCGCTCCGCGACGAAGACCTCGAAGCGCGTTTCCCCGGTCTCATGGACGCGATCGTGACCGCCTATGAGAACGGGCTCGCACAGGCCCGATGACCGCGATCGGAAGCAGCGAGGCATGCGCGCTCCGGCTGTCGCACACCGACTCATCTGAATCTACGTTGTAAAGGCCGCGAGGACGGTTCACATGCCAGCCGTGGCCCAGGTCAGTGGTCCTTGACCGTTTCCACGGGGTGGTCGCCGGAGCACCGCACCTCGATCTCGGACTTGGAGCCGTGCCGCTCCTCGCTTTCGAACTTCACCCGCACCCTGTCCCCTGGGCCTCGTTCGGCGTCGTCGACCTGGTATCCCGGGGCCGGGGTCAGCGACTCCAGTGTGACTACGCCTCCGGAGCACCGGGCGACGACGACGCCTCCGGACAGTGTCATGACGCGGGTCGTACCCGCCCTTCTGGGGGACGCGGACGGGGACGGCGCCGACGCGGTCGGGGAAGGGGGCGGCGCGGCCGACGGAGTCGCGGTCGGGGTGGCGTCCGAGGTCTCGAGCGCCTGCCGGACCTCGTCGGCGGACAGCGCGCGACTCCCGGCCCCGGTGACCGTGTCTCCCAGAACGGCCGTCAGGGTCAGGCCCGCGCCCGTGGCGATGAGCCCGACCGTCAGCCACCCTGTGACCACGAGGAGCAGGCGCCGGTTCATGGGGCCGATCCTTCCTGCCGGAACGATAAGACGGGGTTAAGGGCGTGATAAGCCCCTTATGTCAGCGGCTCGGGACCAGTTAGCGTAAATCCACATGGCAAACGTCCTGCTCGTCGAGGATGACACGACCATCCGTACCGCCCTCACGCGTGGGTTGCGCGACCGGGGGCACGCGGTGTCGTCCTCTCACACCGCGCTCGACGGGCTGCGGCTGGCACTCGCGGAACGCCCCGACCTGGTCGTGCTCGACCTCGGCCTGCCCGACCTGGACGGCGCCGAGATGTTGCGCATGCT
>Ga0310811_10013103_pt1 | contig 10790 bp, 8 predicted proteins | sample YCmetagenome_FD_207642 | JGI IMG/M metagenome (GOLD analysis project Ga0310811, IMG submission 207642) | Soil microbial communities from experimental microcosm in Duke University, North Carolina, United States - YC | ecosystem: Engineered > Artificial ecosystem > Soil microcosm > Unclassified ...
CACTTCCACCCAGGTCCAGCGTCTGCCAGATATCCATCGCCTGAAAGTGTGAGAGGCTTTGACTGGGATAGCCCACGCCCTCGACGATCGCCATGTGGCCCTCGTCCCAGATTTGCTTGAGTGGCGCGAGCGAGGGATGCAGTCCCAGGCGGCCATCCAGCGAAAGGACCTTGCTCTGTGGAATGGCGAGCGAGGGTCGCATTTTATAGTAGAGAGAGTCGGTATACGGGACAACCGAATTCAGGCCGTCATTTCCACCGGCCATCTGGACTACAATCAGCGTATGCTCGCTCGCCGCCTGTGCGAAATGTGCGCCTTCCTGAGAGAGCGCTTTGGCGGAGGCGATACCGCGACTGAAGATCGCGGGCATGATCATTCCTGCCGATACGGCCAGCATGCCATCTCTGAGCAAGACTCTTCGTGAGAACTTCATTTTGCCCTTCCTTTATGTATGTATGTATGTATTTTTGATGATTTGTCCTGTGAATAGAGATACATGCTTCAATTGAGTTGATATTCCGGTGATGTCAATAACAGGTAGAGTGCGCCACGCACACGGCTCAAAGGATAGCTCTTGTCGCTCGTCAGTGTGATGGACCCGCCAGTTTTGCTGCTATCGGGGGCCGTGAAGTAGTCAAGAAATTGTGTTCGTCTGTTCTGTTCGAGGACGCCGTCCAGAAGAAGGGACGAGAAGTAATCGATAAAATGTTCGGGCGTGTCGATGGCGTTGGCATTTACGGTCGCCTGGATGTCCAGGGCCTGAGTCGTTCCGGTCTGTTTGCCTCTCTCGCCGACCAGCAAGGAGTCGATGTAGTTGAGGCGCGTCATCCAGGTGCCGCTGTTCAGCCAGAGAGCGCTCACTTTGTCGCCGGGCCAGCCAGCGACATTGGGGGGCGCAAAGAGCGTCTGGCCCATAAGCGTCGCCATCGCAGGCAGGCTAGCCCCGTCTCCCTGCATGTTCAAGGCGCGGTACGCTCCCACAATGTATTCGGCTGGAGATTTCAGGCGGCTGCGATATGCTTTGGGCGAGGAGAATTGGGGAGAGAGCAGCAGCGTGCGCATTACTTCGCCCATATTATGATTGCTTTTGGCATAGGTTTCCACCAGCGGCGTGAGGTCGTCTTTGCTCGGATTTTCGTAGGCAAAGAAGGTGAAGAGCTTGTGGCAGAGGGACCACGAGGTTGCCGGATGATTGGCGAGAATGCGTATCACGTCCCGATAGTCAAAGTTGCCAGTCTGACCCAGCAGATGCTTGATCTCGGTATTGTGAGTCTGAGGATGGTAGAGCGCTTTTGTGCTCTCGGCTGCGACATGCCAGCCTGTGAGCGCGAGGGCGGCTTCGTGGACATCCTCCTGTGTATAGTTTCCCAGTCCCAGCGTGAAGAGTTCCATTAATTCGCGGGCATAGTTTTCGTTTGGCAGCGTTTTCTTGCTGGTGTTTAGATCAAGGAAGATCAACATTGCCGGATCGCTGGTAATGCCCAGCAGGATGTTATCAAAGGTATCGAAAGCGTGAGCGCGCAAGAATTGGTTTTGCACAATCATGCGTCTGGCCACTTTTGCCCCACCAACTTTGTGGAAACTGCTGGTGAGGACGCCATGCCAGAAGAGGGTCATTTTCTCCAGCAGGGGACGTTGCGTCCAGGCCATGCGCAACAGCCACCATTGCTGCTGTGTGGTGGGGGTATCGAGATTCAGCTTGAGCGCGTTGAGCCGGTTCTCCATGGTAGTGTCGGGAACCTGCTGATAGTTGATGAGCCGATCCACGGCCTTGCTGAAGTCATAGGTGGCGTAGGTTGCCAGATCGCCAGGAGCCATGCCAAAGCCAGCTCTGCGCATCAAGTGTCCCATCTGAGCCGTGTTGGCGGCGGCTCCGTGAGATGATTCCCATTTTTCTAGCGCCGCGCCGCCCACGACTACGGCTCCTGCTCCCACAATTCCCAGCGTGGCAATACCGGCCAGTTTGCGGCGCGACATGCGTGGCGCGCGACGCTGGGAACCTCCACTCTTTGGTGCAGCCGTGTCCCCTGCCTCACTGGCTTGCTTCTGGTTGCTTTCTGCCTCGTTCCAGGTAACGGTTGGCTGCTCATGCAGATCCATATCTATCACCTCTCAGGATAACTGGTTGTATCGTGCCAGATACGTGAACACCGAAAACGTGCGAAGCGTTGTTTATTGTCCCTCGTCGCCCTGTGCTGGTTGCTCGGGCGGGGGCCCCTCGAGTGAGCGTGTACGCTCACTGCGCAGCAGGGAACGTATGAATGATCCGCCACCGCTTTGCTTGATCCACTCTTTGAGGGATGGGTCCAGGCGAAATTCGTAGCGTTCGGTGAGCTCCTGTTCCTCATCATCGCGCTCTTCTTCCTGAAGGGGGGCGAGATAGCCGGATCGCTCATGAATATAGCCAAGTGCGAACGCACCCTGCTCTCGCCGGTTGAGTGGCCCATCGAAGGCGTCCAGTGGGAGTTGTTTCATGAGAGGGAGCAAAGCCTTCTCTTTGCCTGCCCCGATCAAGATTGCAAGTGCCTTTGGGAATACCTGTGGTGGAACCGTCGAAGCCTGATGATACAGTTGCTCCGGTGATTGCTCCAGCACTTCTTGCGCAGCAAGCAGAGCAAACAGGCGTCCTAAGAAGTATCCACGAACCTGTGGCATTGCTGTGCCCCTTTTCTATGTACGGATTCTATGTACGGAATTATACGCATATTTGTACGGAAAAGCAAGCAATTTGGAGAAAGAGAGAAAAAAATCCGTTGTGGTGAAATTTCTGAAGAATTTTTGCGAGAATGAATTTGCACGCGGATTGGCATGAAGCGCGCTCCCTACCTCAGCCTTTCTTCGAGGGGTGGGGACCACATGCATCCCTTGCCAAACGAGACCCGGTCCGCAAAACACAACAGGTAGGGAGCGCGCTTCATGCCAATCCGCGTCCCCCTCCGGATGGCAATCCGCGCGCCTTCGCCTCGATCCTCGGCGGAGGATGTGTATAGAGGTGCAGAATATGCGAGTCGAGGCCCATAGAGATTGCTGTTACCAGCGGTGATCGTCTCAACCTGATTAGTGGCTCAAGTGGTTGAGGAAAAGAGCCGGGGTAGCGTAATAAATACGTTCTCCCGGCTCTTCTGGCTTCGTCTTAGCTTTATGATGTCACAATAATAGGTCCTGCAATCCCGGCATCAATTGCTCCTTCCGCTCCAATTTCATAGTTTTTAGCCGCAATGCCCTGTACCTGGAAAGTGTAGGTAAAGGAGCCATTTGCATCGGTTGTCACTGTACCAATATATGTTGGTTCAATATAGGAAGATTCTGTATCTCCCATTGGTCCGCTTGCCCCGCGATTCATCCCTTATGCGTAATCTGACGCTTATGGTCTACTTTGCTATCGCTTGCCTCGGAGAAATGAACGCAGGTAATTTGCGTATATTAATGCGTATATCTATACTCCTTCAACTAACGTTAGTCGTAAAGAAAGGATGCAGTCGATAATAGGGGATGAATTGGCATGTGATATCAGAGGGAGAAAGTGCGTTGCCAACATACAGTGCTTGCCTATCTTCTATCTATATCTTCCTGGATGAAGGTTGACCTCAGCAACTCTTTCATGAGACAATCTCCTTCCAGGAACATCCTGAAAGAAGATACATCATACGAGGAATCATGAACAGCCAACAATTACAGCCGTTTCTCCCCGATAGCGCCGACTTTTCCACGGCGGGAGAATTATTTCTAGCCAATCACTCAGTAGCGGCACTGGCACGCGACTATGGCACGCCGCTCTACATCTACGATCGCGCCACCATCGAGCGCGCCTGCCAGATATATACCCGCGCCTTTCGTGAGCTCTACACGGCCTCCGAGAGTCTGGTGCTTTATGCGGCTAAAGCGTACCTCGCGCCTCTGCTGGCGCGTCTGGTCGCAGAGCAGGGGATGGGATTGGATGTGGTTTCGGGGGGAGAACTGCTGCTGGCGCAACGCGCGGATTTCCCGATGCAACATATTTCGTTTCATGGCAATAACAAGTCCGAGGATGAGTTGCGCCTGGCTTTGCGCGCCGGGGTAGGCCGTATCGTGCTCGACAACTGGAGCGAGCTGGCATGCCTGACGCGTCTGGCACGCGAGAGTGGCACCAGGCCGGGTGTGCTGGTGCGTGTTGCGCCGGAGGTTGAGACGGAGACGCACCGCTATCTGCAAACCGGCCATGCCTCCTCCAAATTCGGTTTTCACCTGGGCCACGGCGAGGCGAAGGCCGCTGTGCTGCGTATCCTCCAGGAGGATCAGCTCGATCTGCTGGGCCTGCACGCGCATAGCGGTACCATGCTGCGTGAAACGCGGCCATACGCTGAAACGCTGGAACGCTTGCTGGCCCTGGCTGCGGAAATCTATCGCGAGAACGGTTGGTGGCCGCGTGAGATCAGTCCCGGCGGCGGTTGGGCCATCGATACCCCCGGAGAAACTGCTACACCCGGTATCGACATATTGGCGCGAACGTTGCAGGCGAGCATGTTGCGCGGCGTTGCGGCAGCCGGTGCGGATCTCGCAGCCCCACGTCTGATTATCGAGCCAGGACGCTCAATCGTCGCACGCGCTGGCGTGGCTATCTACCGCGTGGGTGCGCGTAAGCCAACCCCCGGAGGCGTCACCTATCTGTTCGTTGATGGCGGTATGGCCGATAATATCCGGCCCGCACTCTATGGCGCACGCTACACTGCTTTTCCCGTTGAACGCGCTCTGGAAGCAGCGACAGAGACCGTTTGTATCTCCGGACGCTACTGCGAATCGGGTGATATCCTGATTCAAGAGGTCCAGCTTCCATTGCTGGGCGACGGAGAACTGCTGGCCTTGCCCACGTCCGGCGCATATTGTTTGCCGATGGCCAGCAATTACAACCTTGTGCCTCGTCCCGCTGCTCTGCTGGTTTCAGATGACGCAGTAGAGGTTATGGAACGCCGGGAAACGTATGAGGATCTTCTCCTGCGCTACAAATTTTGACTGCTATTCCACTGGCTACGCATTTCCGTCAAAGACCCCAAAATACAAAGATCCCCCCGAAAACTGGGGGGATTCGGGTCGGGTGAATCCCCGACCACATTGCTCTTCTCTATTATCCCGCCTGCTGAAGAATCTGCGCCACCGCTGTCTTCACCTGATTCGAGGGGATCGCAAAGCCAACGCCGGATGCAGGCGTATTCAACTCGCTATCCACCGCCGTCAGGGTAGGAATACCAATCAGCTCCCCTTGCAGGTTCACAAGCGCACCCCCACTATTGCCAGGATTGATTGGCGCATCTGTCTGGATGGCATTTTTAATCGTCACGTGCGTCGGCTCGGTCACGCTGCGATTCAGCGCGCTGATGATGCCATTGGTCGCCGTCTCCGTAATCCCGAGTGGATTTCCTACGGCCAGAACCTCCTGACCCACCGTCAGTTTACTGGAATCGCCAATCGTTGCTACTGCCATGTGCGCAAATGGTTGAATGTGTACGACTGCCAGATCATTGCCTGGATCGGTCCCAACGACTTGCGCTGTTTCCGTCTTGCCATCATTCAAAACAGCTTGAATGCTTTGCCCACCGCTGACTACGTGGTTATTCGTAATAATATCGCCGTTACTATTGATAATCACTCCCGAACCCAACTGCCCGCCCTGCGCTGTTGTGACATCGAGCTGGACGACGGATGGCTCGATCTTCGCGATGGCCGCCTCCTGCTGCGTCTGAAGTGTCGTCGCATTGGTGGCTGAGCCCGAAGTGGCCGCCGCTATCGTGCCTGTTCCTCCACCATCGTTAGCGAATACCCAGCCTGCGAACAGACCGATGCCAAAAACAATGAGCAGCACGAGCGTCAGGACAAAGATCATGCCCGTACGCAGGCGGCGCGACTTTTTCCTGGGCGGCATGGGTGGCTGTGGTACTGTATATGGATAGCCGGGCGCTTGCACCGCTCCCTGTTGGTAGGTAGGAGCCTGAGGCGTATAGACTGGCGTTTGCGATGTATATTGTTGCTGCCCGGCCGCTGTCGCAGACGCTGGACGCTCTAAGACGGCCGTGGTTCGTGCGTGTATCTGTTCTTGTGGTTGCTCTCCATAAGATGAATGCGATGGATCTTGATTTTGAAACATAATGATTTCCCTTGATTATAGCCCTGGTCTATGATTCCGTGCTACATATCTCTACGCAACTTCTCCTGGAAGGAGGATAAGGAGAAGGCTCCGCTTCCTCCCATTTACAAGTATTCATGCGATTGCAAAAAAATTACGAGATGAAGTTACGATCTTTTTACTGTTATTGTATTTACAGAATAGCCTGCGATTATCAAGAAATATCTATGCAATTGTAAAATGAATGTAAGGATATTACATCTCTTTTTGCTGACATTTTTACGATGGGGATATGACGCAAGAGGGCGGTGGTCTGGTGCTGGCAAAAGGCTTGCGCAGTGCGGATTTCTGTGGTGGATGTGTGAGAAATGCCTGGTTATAGGGCTCTGATACGCGTTTACGGCGTTTGGGATGGAGTTCTTCCTCGTGCCAGCAATGTTTGCACACGATGCGACGTGCTGTTTTTGTGCTTACCTGGGATGCAGCTATAGCAGGCCGGAACACAATTCTCCGCCGTGGTTCCTCCACGTGGCAATGGGACCAGATGGCTCATAATCTCGAATGACCTCGATTGACAGTAGGCGCAGTTCCAGTCGAATTGTTCTAGAATCATCAGCCAATCCGTCAGTGTCAGCGTCGCCTGAGCCTCCAGCGTACGGGCGCGTTGAAGTTGTCCTTTCACCCGATCCATTTCACGAATGATAAGCAGATAATTCTCCTCGCTTCCTGCAAGCTCCCGTACTTTTTCTACCCGTATGTACTTTCGTGTCTCCGCCCATTGCGCAATACGAAATAAAGCCTGTCTGTCTTCTGATATCACGGTGCTATTACCTTCTGCATAGAATGATCTGAAAAAATTATCGCCAGTTCAGTTTGTGAAACATTGTCAGATTGCTGTGAAAAGCGGTAAAGGGCACACCGTCGTGCTTTTTGGAAGCACATCGGCATGCCCTTTCTTTTTATGTGAAGTACACACGCACTTCAATGTTGTGTCGTCTAGTCTCCCGCAGGAGCGTTCTCCAGGGCAAGTGATCCTTCGGCGCTGACACTGGTTGCGCCAGTACTGACCAGGAGGGCGTACTCAGGATAGGCTGACGCGCCATGCTCGTGCAGATCCAGACCCTCAAGTTCGCCCTCTTTCGAGACGCGCAGGATCTTGATGCTTTTGAGTGCGTACATCATCAGAAGTGAGACGACCAGGGTGGCGACCACGGTTGCAACTGAGCCCAGCGCCTGCTTCCCAAGCTGTTCCAGACCGCCACCGTAGAAGAGACCTGTGACGACGCTGCTCGTATCTGCACCGGTCGGCGTCGGTAAACCAAATGCCCCCGTTGCGAACAGGCCGAGTGAAAGCGTGCCCCAGATACCTGCAAACATGTGGACAGGAACGGCTCCGATTGGATCGTCAATGCGCAGGTGCTCGAGCAGATCCAGACCAAAGACGACGACGACCGCTGCCACGATGCCGATGAAGAAGGCGCCAAATGGATCGACCCAGTAGCAGGGACAGGTGATGGCGACCAGTCCGCCTAAGAAGCCGTTGACCGCCAGGCCGAGATCCCACTTCTTTGTGCGAGCATAGGAGATAAAGAGTGCAGTCAGGCCAGCGGAACAGGCTGCCAGGGTCGTGTTGAAGGAGACGCGACCGATGCCAACGGCATCCAGAGCTGACAGGGTGCTACCAGGATTGAACCCATACCAGCCGAACCAGAGGATCAGACCACCAACTGCACCGATGATCAGGTCATGTGCAGGAGGGGGTCCACCACCATCGCGTTTGAAGACGCGTCCCAGGCGAGGTCCCAGTGCCAGCGCTCCCGCGAGGGAGATCACTCCACCGATGGTGTGTACTACCGTCGAACCGGCGAAATCATGGAAGCCCAGTACGGCCAACCAGCCGTCCGGTCCCCAGGACCAGTGTCCGACGATCGGATAAATAAATCCAGTTACGCCAATACTATAGATGATATCGCCCCAGAAGCCGCAGCGTCCGACCATCGCGCCAGAGGTGATCGTCGAAGCGGTGTCGGCAAAGGCAAACTGGAAGACCCAGAAGGCCAGCAGTGGCACACCAGTTGTAAGATAGGTGGAGGGAAGTCCCAGTAAAAAGAAGCCCTGGGTTCCGATGATCGGTGTGCCGGGCTCGAACATGAACGCAAAGCCCCATGCCCAGAATAAAATTCCACAAATACAGGTGTCTGTGATACCTTCAACCAGGATGTTTACTGACTCACGTGAGCGCGCAAAGCCTGCTTCCAGCATCACGAAGCCGACCTGCATACCAAAGACGAGGAAGGCTGCGATCAGCGTCCATGCGGTGTTGATGGCGTTGATGGTTGGCATATCAACCGTTGCGCCCGTTGCCGCATGCACCGCCGTAGGCAAAAATACCCACATTGCTACAAGCACCAGTGCCAGACCCATGAGTTTGCCGCCCATGTAGAAGGCGACGTTTTTGCGGAGCAGCGGATCGCGCATGTTCGTGCGCAGCCGCGTCCATGCCTGGGAAAGAAGATTTGTCATCAAAACAATAAGTCCTTTCAGCCGAACAGTGTTCCGAGAGAAGAATCTCTCATACGGTGAATGGGGAGCGATGAATAACTCGGCGATGAGGCTGCGGATATATGTGAAAATGTTACTTTTCACGCTGCGAATGTGGAGGAATCTTCATTGATGCTCTTCGCTTGTTCTTCTGTTAAGCACAGTATAGAAGGAGATAAGGGTGATTAATAGGGACAACCTGTCAAAAGTTGCGGCACTTTAATTGTATAAAACATACAAATTGCCCGATTCTCTTGAGGAAATATTGAGATATATTTGCATTTTATTGAGCGCATATTTAGGGTTTAACGTGATTTTTTATGAAATTCATAAGCATCTCCCAAAACATATGTATAAATTGCACAAAGCAAGCGCGGCTTTTGTTATGCAACTCTACTATACGCTCGCGCAACTCTTGTCTCTTCTGCCCTCTCTGGACACGCCTTACAAAGATTTAAGCGCGGAGCCTTTCTGGATAACATGCATTTAACACAGATGTGCTAGTATCAAAATTGGTAGGTAAAGAATGTGCACTGAGCCGTTCAAAAACGCCCGGGGATGCGAAGTGGCAAAACTTCGACTTTTGACGGGTGGGCCTATCGTCTGTATTTCTCCCGTGCAGAGAAAAATATCCTCTGACGGGTTTCTATAAACAAACGCCTTACATTCAAAAAAAGAGGAATGTAGGGCGTTCCTCGTGATATACTGCAAGCGGGGACGCGCAAACAAAGCGTTCTGTCAGGTTTTTACTGATCTTTTAGAAGGAGTTTTACTTGTGGCTATGAAATTTGGTGTAATGGTTCCTCAGGGATGGCGCATGGATCTGTCAGACATTCCCGATCCCGTTGAGGCGTATGAGGCGATGACGAGTGTCGCTCAGGAGGCTGAAGCTCTTGGCTTTGACTCTATCTGGCTCTTTGATCATTTTCATACCATTCCCGTTCCTTCTCAAGAAGTGACTTTTGAATGCTGGACGAGTACTGCTGCTCTGGCGCGTGACACCAAACGCGTGCGTATCGGGCAGATGGTTACGTGCAATAGCTATCGCAATCCTGCGCTCCTGGCAAAAATGGCGAGTACGGTCGATGTGCTCAGTCATGGTCGCCTCGATTTTGGCATTGGTGCTGGTTGGTATGAGCATGAATATCTTGCCTACGGATATGATAACTACTTCGATGCTCCTACCCGCCTGCGTATGCTGCGCGATGCGGTCAAGGTGATCCTGGCAATGTGGACCCAGGAGGAGGCCGTCCATGAGGGCAAATATTACCAGGTGCGCGGTGCGATCAACCAGCCAAAGGGTGTCCAGAAACCTCATATCCCCCTGCTGATCGGTGGCGGCGGCGAAAAAGTGACGCTCAAGCTGGTTGCTCAGTATGGCGATGCCTGTAATGTTGGCGGGGATATCGATACAATTAAACATAAGTTTGCAGTAATTAAAGAACACTGCGAGAATGTTGGCCGCGATTACAACGAAATTCATCGCACCTCTTCCACTTTTTGTGTGATTGGTGACAATAGAGAGGCTGCGCTGGCCTCTTTGAAGCCCTACGAACGCCAACTGCTCGAACGGCAGGCCGCCGGTGCGACCGTTGGTACGCTGGACGAAGTTCGCCAACGTATCACGCAATTGGAAGAAGCTGGCGTCCAGGAATTGATCGTCACACTCCCCAGTGTGACGAAATTGGAGACCTTGCGCACCTTCGCTCGCGAGTTCATCCAGAAATAACCCGTCAGAAAAAAATCCTTACAGTCCATCTAAAAGAGGGGAACTTCTTCAAAAGAAAAGAAGAAGTTCCCCTCTTTTACGGCATTTCTTATAGCCTGAATAACTACTAGCAGGAACTCTCCAGGCGCTCGTACTACTCTGTCAAACGCCATTGCGTCCCCTTAACCGCGCTCACCCAGCCCAGTAGGGACGCGGTGGAGCCGCAGCGGAACTGCGTCCCCGTCCCCCACCGGCCATCTCGCCCTCACACGTGCGTCTCGAGTGCGTTTTCAGAAAAGACGCCATGAGGTTTGACTGAGCAGTAGGGACGCCATGGAGGCACGGAATGGCGTCCGGGAACTCGCACGATTCCGCTTGTTCTTCAGACGATCGCGGCAACAGACAAGCTTGAAAAAAAGGGTACCAACGGTATCTTCTGATTTC
>Ga0310811_10013104_pt1 | contig 10789 bp, 6 predicted proteins | sample YCmetagenome_FD_207642 | JGI IMG/M metagenome (GOLD analysis project Ga0310811, IMG submission 207642) | Soil microbial communities from experimental microcosm in Duke University, North Carolina, United States - YC | ecosystem: Engineered > Artificial ecosystem > Soil microcosm > Unclassified ...
CGCTTCTGCACCCAATCCCAAACCAGCAAAAAGAGCAGTACGTTGACCCCCAGGACCCAAAGCCCGCCACCGCTGGTGCCCGTATATTCATACCATTGTATCCAGCCTGTACGGGCCGCAAATACATTCCCCAACGTCAGCCAGGGCCAGCTAAGTCCCCAATTCTGCAGGTGAAGATATTCAAAGCTCAACCAGAATATGATCAATGAGCAGTACCCGATGGTGTCTCCCATTCTTTGCCTGACGGTCCGGAATCCAAGCCAGGGCAGGCACATCAGAAGGCTGTTGGCAAGAAAGGCGCCTATAGCGCCCGGCCCTGTAGCATTCCACACCCACCAGGTGGCTGCGACGTTCCAGGTCAGCATCGCGATATAGACCCAACCGAAGAACCGCCGGCTCCCTTGTCGTTCCAGCCAGAGCAATGGAATAAAAGCGACAAAGATCAAAAAAGTAAGCGGCGAGACCGGCCAGGCCGCGAAAAGCAGGAGCCCGGAAAGGACAGACAACAGGAGGGGAGGATATCTTTTCATTAGCGGCGACTGTAATTCGGAGCTTCCTTTGTGATCTCCACATCGTGCGCATGACTCTCTTTCATCCCGGCGTTTGTAATTCGAATAAATTGGGACTGCCGTTGCAGCGTCGGAACATCCTTTGCACCGCAGTAACCCATACCCGCCCGGAGGCCGCCGACATATTGCTGAACCACTTCCGACAGGTTGCCTTTGAAAGCTACCCGACCCTCGATTCCTTCTGGCACCAACTTCTTGATATCGTCCTCCACATCCTGGAAATACCGGTCGCTGCTGCCCTGGGACATCGCGCCGATGGAGCCCATGCCCCGGTATTGTTTGAATTTTCTCCCTTCGTAGATGATCGTTTCACCAGGGCTTTCTTCCACGCCTGCAAAGACACTTCCCATCATCACAACATTCGCGCCGGCGGCCAATGCTTTGACCATATCGCCGGTATACCGGATACCGCCGTCGGCGATCACCGGGATACCCCTGCGATTGAGTGCCGAAGCCGCTTCCATCACGGCTGTGATCTGTGGCACCCCAGCGCCGGCCACGATCCGGGTGGTACAGATGGAGCCGGGACCGATCCCAACCTTTACGGCGTCGGCGCCCGCATCGGCAAGCGCCTTTGCACCCGCCGCCGTACCGATATTTCCCGCGATCACCTGCAGGTTCTTAAAGGACTTCTTCAGCGACTTTAATGCATTGATGACACCGATATGATGACCATGCGCGCTGTCCAGGGTAACGACATCCACCCCTATCTGCTGAAGGGCGCCAGCCCGGTCCAGCAGGTCCTTGGTGATGCCGAGCGCAGCGCCGACCAACAACCGGCCGTACGAGTCCTTGACCGCATTGGGACAACTGGACAGCTGCAAAATATCGCGATAGGTGATCAGTCCGATCAGCTTACCCTGCTTGTCGACAACGGGTAATTTTTCGATCTTATATTTCTGAAGTATCTTCTCTGCCTTTTTCAGATCGGTGCCGTCCGGCGCCGTCACCAGTTTCTCCTTGGGGGTCATTACCTCGCTAACCTTTCGCCGCTTGTTATCTTCAAACCGAAGGTCGCGATTGGTGATGATACCGACGAGCACCTTATTATTGTCGCATACCGGGATGCCGCCGATCTTGTTCTCCTTCATCAGGCGAAGCGCATCGCCGATGGTGGACTCTTCATGCAAGGTGATGGGGTCGATGATCAGGCCACTCTCACTCCGCTTCACCTTGCGCACCTGCTCCACCTGTTTTTCGATACTCATATTCTTATGAAGGATGCCGATCCCGCCTTCCCTCGCCAGGGCAATGGCGAGATTGGCTTCCGTCACCGTATCCATCGCGGCCGAAAGCATGGGAATATTGAGGGTGATCGCCTTGGTTAACTGACTCCGGATGTCTACTTCACGGGGTAAAACCTGCGAGAACGCGGGCAATAAAAGCACATCGTCAAAGGTGAGTCCGTCTCCGAAAAATTTTGAGGGGGATGCCGACTTAGCGGCAGGAGAATTTATTCTTGCCATGTGCAAAGATAGTGCAGCGGACTGGTATGGGCCAAATTTTTGTCCAAATCCCGGCATCAGGCGTGACTCTCAGGGACATTGAGTCTGTATCTCTTCCCCGGTAATGCGCTGATCTGGCCTTTCATCTCGAGACGGAGCAGCACCAGTGCGAGGGACGACGGCTGAAGCCCTGTCCGGGTGGCAATCTCATCGATCGTTAAGCTGCCCTGTTGTCTTAGCAGCTCCAACAGGTTGTTCTCCGGGTCGCCTCCGGCTGAAGACAACCGCAACGCATCCAACCGCAACGCATCCTGCGTCCCGGTGCCGCCTTCGGGCCAGCTCCAGCCCATCGCCGCTGGCAGCTGCTCCCCCGAGGTCAGCATCGTCGCCTGATGCTGCCGGATGAGCCGGTTGCATCCCGCGCTCCGGGAGTCCATGATCCTGCCCGGCACAGCAAACACCTTCCGGTTACATCGCAGCGCCTCTTTCACGGTCAGCAGGCTGCCGCCTTTTTGCGCCGTCTCCACGACCAGCAGCGCGTCACATAAGGCCGCAACAATGAGATTTCGATCGGGGAAATGATACGCCTCCGGTTTGGCAGAATATGGAAGAGAGGTGAGCAGACCCCCATGCCGCAGCATCTCTGCTGCCAGCGCCCTGTTCTCGGGCGGATACAGGTGCCCAAACCCATGCCCCAGAACGCCGATGGTCGGCAGTCGATGATCCAACGCCGCCTTGTGCGCCGCCGTGTCGATGCCAAGCGCGAGCCCGCTGATGATAACCATATCAGGCTGCCCCATCCGGCCGATCAGCTGCGACGTCACTTCCCGGCCATAGTCGCTGGGAATACGGGTGCCCACGACGGCCACCATTCTTTTCGCATTGAGATCGGCAGTACCCTTGTAAAAAAGCAGGGGAGGTGCGTCAGAAATATCCCGTAGCCTGTCGGGGTAGTCCTTGTCGGTGAAAAAAAGCACGCGAATCCCCTTCTTCTCCAGGAAAAGAAGCTCGGCTTCCAGGGCCGCCTGACCTTCGAAGGCGACTATCGCCGCCGCGGCATCGGCCCTGATCCCCGTTTGCAGCAGCACTGACTCCTTTGCCCGGAAAACGGACCTTGCATCGCCGAATATCCCGATCAATTTTTTCGTGTAAGCAGCACCGATATTCCTCGTTCTCGTCAGCGCAATACGAAAGAGCGTCTCTTTTTCCAACAAACTTTCCATCCCACCAAGCTACTAATTTTTTTAGTTTTATTTTCCACCTGTGGATATTATTTGCTGATAACGTTCAGCTCGGTCCGCCGGTTCTTGGCCCGGCCTTCCGGCGCACCGTTGTCGGCGATGGGTTGAGTGTCGCCAAAGCCCTTGTAGGTAAGACGGGTGGCTGCGATCCCCTTGGTGACAAGATAGTTGGTCACCGCCTTTGCCCGGTTCTCCGACAGGACCTGGTTCTCCGTTGCCTTCCCCGAATTGTCGGTATGGCCGCTGATCTGGATGTGGAGCGTCGGATTCTCCTTCATCAGCTGTACCACTTCGTTCAGCTCGGCTTCGGACTCGGGCTTCAGCGCGTATTTATTGGACTCGAAGAAGATATTTTTCAGCACGATGGCCGCATTGGCTTCCAGCGGCTGCAATGGGATATCGATCTGGTAGGCGCTGTCCGTCACCTGGTTCTTATCGAGGGAGAAATTCTCCGAGTAGAACAGATAACCGCGGCGATTGACATTGAAGGCATAATCCTTACCCTTTGGCAGAGTGATCAGGTAGTTGCCTGTCTCATCGGTCTGCAATTTGCTGACCACGTCACGGGTAGCAAGATCGGTCAGTATCACGCTGGACGGCAAACCCTTGTTTGTCTTGCGGTCATAGACACGGCCTTTTACCCAGGTCGTCGGCGCCGGACGGATGTCCTCCCGCATCTCGAAAGAGTAGAGATCGAGGCCTCCGCGACTGTCGGCGCGGTCGCTTGCATAGTAGGCCGTCCTTCCGTCAGCGCTGATCACCAGGCTGCCTTCGTTCTCGATGGTGTTGATGGGGTATCCAAGGTTTTCCGGCTTGCTCCAAACCCCGCCGGGACCCTTCCTCGTTACAAAAAGATCATCCCCTCCATAACCGGGGTGACCACTGGACGTGAAGTAAAGACTTTGATTGTCCGCGTGTATGAACGGGGTGCCTTCATCCCCGATGGTATTGATCGTGGGCCCCAGGTTTTCCGGCGCGCTCCAACGGCCATTCAGCAACCGGTGGCTTACATAAAGATCGCTGCCGCCGTATCCATCGGGCTGCCGGCTTGAAAAATAAAGGTCCCGCTTGTCGGGCGATAGCGACGGCGCAGATTCCCAGAACTCGGTATTGATACTGTCGCCAAGATTTTCCGGCGTGCTCCACCCCTCGGCCGTCAGATAGGAAATATAAAGGTCGCAGCTGCCATGGCCTTCGGGGAAATTACACCCGGTGAAGATCAGCCATTGCCCGTCCTGTGAGATGTTCTGGGCCCCTTCGTTCTGATTGGTGTTGATATTTCCCGGAAGGCTGACGCTCTTGCTCCAGGCTCCGTTCACCTTGTCCGATTCGTAAAAATCCTCATTGAAATTATTCACCCGCCGCGTATAGATCAGCTTGTTACCGTCGATGGTGATGGTGGGATAATATTCGGAGACCTTGCTGTTGATGCTGTCCCCCAGGTTATGGGGTTCGAATTTGTACCCGCCCCCCGAATGGCCGGCAGCGTAGTCGAGCGCAAACTGGTAACAGCGCTGCCGGTATTCCCCAGCTTTCCGGCTCGTTTCATTAAGATCGGTGACGGTCAAAAAGATATTTACGGCGTCCAGCGCTTTCTGGAACTCCCCTTTCCCTGCCAGGTTGATCGAATAGGGAAGGTTGTAGTCCTTGAAAAAATTACTGTCGATGGCCTTTGCCTTCTCATAATTATCGATGGCATTCTGGTAGTCCTTCAATTCCCCATACATTCCGGCCATGGAGAGAAAGGCCTCTTCGAAATTCTTGTCGATTGCCACCGCCTGCTGCAATGCCGCGATGCCACCCTTGAAGTCGTCGTTCTGGGCAAGCTCCAGCGCCTTGGAGTACTGCTGGGCCGCCTTTTTATTCACTTTGTCCGGGTTATACTGGGCCGTTGCCAGGAACCCGGTCAAAAGCGCGATACCAAGAAGGATGCTTCGGTTTTTCATATAAGGACAAATTTAGGGGACATGGATATACTTGTGCAATTGCAGCGAGAACTCCCACCGCGGATTCGCCTTTATATAGTCGATGATCAGGGGGGTTACGGCGGCCGACCGGCTCCATTCGGGTTGCAGGAAAAGCCGGCAGTCCGGCGAAGTTTGGGCCGCCCATTGCTCGGCCCAGGCAAGATCGCTCTTGTTATAGATAACTACCTTCAGCTCCTGGACTTGCGGCGCGATCTCCGGCAGCGGGGCCTTGAATTTCTTGGGGGAAAGACAGATCCAATCCCATTCTCCACTAAGCGGCCAGGCCCCGGACGTCTCGATATGGGTGGCAAAGCCGGCTGCGCGCAAGGCCCGGGTCAGTTCCGTACAGTTGTGCATCAGCGGTTCTCCGCCGGTGATCACCACCAGCCGGCCCGGATGCGCTTCGGCAGCGGCCACCAGTTCCCCGATCGATCGCCGGGGGTGTTTTTCCGCATCCCAGCTTTCCTTCACATCGCACCAGACACAACCCACATCGCAGCCGCCCAGACGGATAAAGAACGCCGCCCTTCCCTGGTGATATCCTTCTCCCTGCAGGGTATAAAAGGATTCCATTACGGGTAAGCCTGTCTCTATATTATTCATTTCCATTTCTCTCCTGGCACGCCGTAAGCGTGTTTTTCATCAGTGCGGCAATGGTCATCGGCCCGACCCCGCCGGGAACGGGGGTTATATAGCTGCAAAGGGGAGCCACTTCATCGAACTTTACATCCCCCTTCAGGGCAAAGCCGCTCTTTTTCGTGTCATCGGGAACCCGGGTGATGCCGACGTCAATGACGATAGCGCCTTTTTTGATCATGGAGGCGGTAACGAACTCCGGCCGGCCAAGGGCTGCGACGATGATATCCGCCTGGCGGCAAAGTTCGGCGATATTCCTCGTCCTGGAATGGCAAAGGGTCACCGTACAGTTACCGGGGTTGGAATTGCCGCTCAGCAGGATGCTCATCGGTCTTCCCACGATATTGCTCCGCCCGACTACGACGGCATGCATGCCCTGGGTATTTATCTTATAATGTTCCAGCAGCAGGAGGATGCCATGAGGGGTGGCCGGGATATAGGCGGGAAGCCCCTGTACCAGCTTGCCCACATTCTCGGGATGAAAGCCGTCCACATCCTTGGACGGATCGATCGCATTGATGACCTTTTCGTCGGAAATGTGTTTAGGCAGAGGCAGTTGTACCAGGATCCCGTCGACATCCGGATCGTTGTTGAGCTCGTCGATCACCGTCAACAACCGGTTTTCGGTAACGCTTTCTTCCAGCCGGATCAGGGTCGAACGGTAGCCGATCTCCGCGCAGGCCTTTACCTTGGCGCCTACATAGGTCTCGCTTGCCCCATTGTTCCCGATCAGAACGGCGGCCAGATGAGGGATCTTCTTTCCTTCGGTTTTCAGTTGCGCAACGGTAAGAGTAAGAGCATCCTTGATCGCTTTCGAGGCAATTTTACCATCTAATAATTCCATGCCGCAAAGGTAGGGTTTGAAAATTGATGCGGCCAGGCAAATATCCATGTCCGGACGCCCTTCAAATGCTATTTTTTCGCATATATTTTCAGCGGTGTTTTAAATAGAATATAGTAACATTTTTTAGCAATTCTTTTAAATGCATGTAGGTGATTATATGTGAGTTCGAACGCATAACTCCGCGCTCATATAAGCTTTTAGCACATTAGTTAATTAACATTTTTTTGGCAAATAAGTGAAGTTCTCCTAATTTAGGCCTCGTACAAAACTAACACACATGAGAATTTCTTTTACACTGCCAACAGTGCTGTCGGCACTATTTGTAATCTCCCACATTCATCGAAGGCAAGTTCCCCTTTTTATCCCCGCATAAGCAATGTTTTATCTGATCCTGAATTTCCAAGGGATGCAGGTTTCCTATTGTAATTCACCAAACGTTTGTATTTAAATAAAAATCAGAGTCACATGAGAAAATGTCTAATGCTGCTGACATCACTGATATTGTTATTTATATCGGTGCATGCTCAAACCAAAACCACAACCGGCAGGGTCACTGATCAACAGGGCCAGCCTGTTCCTTTTGCCACCATCCAGGTAAAAGGCAGCAAGGCCGCTACCAGTGCCGATGCTGAGGGTAATTTTTCCCTTAAAGTAAAAGAAGGCGATGTGCTGGTGATCAGCGGCGCCGGTTTTGAATCCAAATCGGTAACCGTAGGCAACGGTGCCGTCAGCGTCCAGGTGAATCGCAAAGAATCCAACATGGCCGAAGTGGTGATCACGGGCGCCCTGGGTGTCCAGAGACAAGCCAAGGAACTGGGTTACTCCACAGCAAAGATCAGCGCAAAGGATCTGAACCAGGCAAAACCGATCAGCGCGATAAACGGTCTGACGGGAAAGGTCTCCGGTTTGCAGATCAACACGGTGAACAACGGCGTATTCGCCCCTACCCGTGTTACGCTGCGCGGCAACCGGTCGCTCACCGGTAACAACCAACCGCTTTATGTTGTGGACGGTGCGATCTTCTACAACGACATTAGCACGCTCAATGCGGATGACATTGTTGACATCACAGTGCTGAAAGGTTCTTCCGCTTCCGCTGTTTATGGATCCGATGCCTCCAACGGCGTTATCATCGTTACCACCAAGAAGGGGAACCGGGGCAAACCTCAGATCACCGCTGCAACTACCGTGCAGAAAGAGCATGTTTCCTATATGCCGGCTTACCAGAACCGGTTTGGCTCCAACGGCGGTGAGCAATGGGTGAATGATTTCAACGATCTTTCCACCATGGTTCCTTATGAGAACCAGGCCTATGGCCCTGAGTTCCGCCCGGGCGCGGTCGTTCCCATCGGTCGCCCGATATTCGATAAAACGTATCAACTGGTTCCTTACATGCCGGTGAAGAACCAGAAAGAGGATTTCTTCGAGTCTCCCATCACCACGCAAAACAACTTCTCTCTCAGCGCCGGTGACGACAATGGCCGATTCTTCGTCAGCGCCCAGGACATCCATACCAACGGGGTCATCCCCGGTGACAAGGGTAGGAGAGACGCCTTCCGCGTAGGCGGTTCCCGCACAGCCGGAGTGTTCAGCGCCGACTTCACCCTTGCTTATACCTACAAAAAGACGGATCTTACTTCAAATCCCGCCGCTGTCTATGACAACCTGATCCAGACCCCGGCTGAAATTCCCGTCACCCGGTACAAGAACTGGGCTACCGACAAGTACTCGGATGTCAATGGTTTCTACAACGACTACTATATGAACCCTTACTGGACCGCCGCTAATGACCGCAGCATCACGACGGATAACAACCTCGAGGGAAATGTCCATCTGCAGTTGAAGCCCACGTCCTACCTGACATTCTCGTATCGATTGTCGCTCAACAACCTCAACCGTGCAAATGATATCCAGAACGCCGGCGTCACCTATACCACCTTCGCTTCCAAAAACAGCGACTCGGTGTATTATTCCAATCCCGCGGGTAATGGAATAATCCGGGTTGACGAATCCCCGAAATTCAATGCTTCGCAGGGCAACTCGTTACCCACCTACGTGACGACTAATTTTAACAACTTCCTGGTCACTTCCGACTTCCTTGCTACATTCAATAAGAATCTGACCAGGGACTTCAATCTCGTGGCAACCGTCGGTACGACCTATATCGACAACCAGATCAAAGGTTCGCAGATCAACGCAGGTAACCTCTTCTTCCCCGTTTATAGCGTAAGCAGCCTTACCGGTATTGCAGGGGTAGCCAGCGTCAGGGAAGAAGCAAGGAAACTGGGTTACTTCGGTGAAGCGACAGTCGGATACAAAGGCTTTGCCTTCGTACACGGATCCTATCGCACCGATATCGACTCCCGGTTGTCCAAGGAAAACCGCTTTATTCCTTACTACGACATTGACGGATCACTCGTTATTAGCGACCTGATCCCCTCCATGGGCCAAAGCAGCGGCTTCAATTTCCTGAAACTCCGTTATGCACACTCACTCACGGGTAACGTGTCCGCTATCGCCCAGGGTTCCCCCTATATGGCAGATGGCGCTTATCAAACCTCGCCGACCCTCGTTTCCGCCGCCGGTCTTGGCTTCCCCTACAATGGGGTAGGTGGTTATGTGCTGAACAGCACCATCGCCAATCCGAATATCAAGCCCGAGAAAGTGACCGAGAACGAGGTGGGTGTTGAAATGGGCTATGCAAATCTCATAAGCCTCAACGTCAACGCCTATCGCCAGATCCTGCGTGACGGTATCGTCTATGCACAGCTGCCTACCAGCTCCGGTTTCGGGAAAGCGCTGGTCAATGCAGCCAGCACGAAGAATGAAGGTATCGAAGCCGAACTTCAGGCAACCATCATTCGTCGTAAGGACTGGGGCTGGAAAGTCGGCGTCAACTATACACATACTCACAGCGTGGTACTGGCCATCAACGGCGGTCAAAAAAGCCTGACCATCGGTCAGACGGTGAATCAATTCATCAATGCCGGCCAGAACAACGGCGCAAACCCCAACTCTTTTGCCGTCATCGGTCAGCCCTACCCTGTTATCGAATCGTACGACTGGGTGCGTGACCCCAATGGTCACGTCATCGTCGATGCGGTATCCGGTCTGCCGACAAAAGCTTCTTCACTGTCCATTCTCGGTAACGCCAATCCCACGGACATCATCGGGTTTACGACCAATGTCACCTGGAAGCGCTTCACCTTTGCGGCTACTGCCGACTACCGTGGTGGATACAAGATCTTCAACAACATCGGTAATGCCATGGACTTCTCCGGTGCGGGTTGGACAACCGCACAGACCGGCAGACAGCGTTTCGTATTCCCCAACTCGGTTATCCTCCAGAACGGGAAATATGTACCGAATACCAACGTAACCGTTGCCGATGCCAACTTCAACTTCTGGCCCAGCATCTATAATTCGGTTGGCGCCAACTATGTCGTAAGCGCCGCCGCCTGGAAGCTCCGCGAGGTGATGATCAGCTACGATCTTCCCACTGCCTGGATCGCACCTGCCAAGGTCATCAACAAGGCAACCCTTTCGATTTCCGGCCGCAACCTGATCATGATCCGCCCGACGACCAACAAATGGACGGATCCGGAATTTAACGAAGGCACAGGTAACGACGTAGGTCGGACCGGCGAATCTCAGTCGCCCCCCACCCGCATCTTCACCGCCACCCTTGCCCTCCAATTCTAATCATTGTTAAAGCAGACAAAACGAATTATTATGTTTAAACGAATAAAGAATTATATAACAGTTTCCACAGCGCTGTTGCTTCTCGGTGCAGCCGGCTGTAAAAAAGGGACATTCGACATCAATTCGCCCAATCCGAACCAGCCTTCCAGCGTATCGCCTCAATTCCAACTTTCTGCAGCACTGACGGGCACCGCCTATGCTTCTTTCAACGCCGGCGGCTTTACCGAATTTGCCAACCTGTATATGGGTTACTGGGCATTCAGTGGCGACTATGGCGGCTATGGAACTACTGCGACATACAATCTCAACAACGGCAGCTACACCAGCAATTGGGACTATGTCTACAATACGATCCTGGTCAACTACCAGGGCATCATCAATGCGT
>Ga0310811_10013107_pt1 | contig 10788 bp, 8 predicted proteins | sample YCmetagenome_FD_207642 | JGI IMG/M metagenome (GOLD analysis project Ga0310811, IMG submission 207642) | Soil microbial communities from experimental microcosm in Duke University, North Carolina, United States - YC | ecosystem: Engineered > Artificial ecosystem > Soil microcosm > Unclassified ...
TACCGTCCGGTTCATGCGGGGCATGTCCGCAAACGGCTGATAGAGCATGCTCATACCTTCTCCCCGGTTGTGGCATCGGGTGGCGTGTGCTTCATCGCTCAAACTCCTCGCTGGTGCGTCGAGCGAAGATTGCTCTCATGGCAGCCGACGGTCATTCCAATGCGGAGATCGCTGCGCTATGCGAGGTGACGCCGCCGGCGGTCACGCTGGATTGCAAGTTCCGAGTGCGCTCAGAGAAGGTTTTCAGGGGGCGTCTACCCTTTACCGATGTTGCGCGAACCGCTTATAGGAAGCAAAGACATCTTCCTTTTGTCAACTGCCGGTTGCCGACGGAAGCGTCGACGGAGGCTGTCTCCTTGAAAGGCAAGCAGTCCCCACCATGTGTTTGCGATTTCCATGCTCCACACCGTCAAAATGTGGTTACGACTCCAGTAGCCTTTATGTTTTTCTGAGCCGGCGCCGAAGTCGAGGTCGAGGTGATGTTCGAGCGCCCATTTAATGCAATGCTCTGTCGCAATAGCACCGGGCGACAGCCGCGAGTAGTCGGAATCAAACCCCGCTATAAGATCGTCCACGCAAGTCTTGCCCAATCCGAAAATGTTCACAGCAAGCGGGGTGTCATCGAGGCTTACGACCACTAGCCGAGCAATGACTGCGCCGTCGGTCTGGTTGAGCAAGGCGACAAGGAAATCTCGATATTCCATCGAATATAGCCATTCCCCCTTTTTGTTCACGCGATCGGCCCACTGGCGCTTGCAGTCAAACATCCAATCTACCAAACGAGCATTTTCCTCGCCGTCCTCGGGCCCAAGAAAGCGAATTCTCACGTTTCCCTTTTTCGACAGGCGCCGTTCCAGTGCACCAGGCTTGTTTTCGAATAACCGTCCAAGCGACGAGCTGAAGGTGTTCCAATCGGTTTCACCGCGCAACATTGCGACCGCCACTGGATATGCCGTCTTCGTCACAACGCCACGCTTCGTCGACGCCAGTTCAAACAATCTGGAGTCGGCGTTCAGAAATGGCAGGAGGATGATATCGGCGCCGCATCGCTTTTGAACCACGTCCCACGCGCGCTCAATCGCCTTCGAAGCCGTCGGCCCATCCTGCACAAGGATGTTCGTATAATCCGTCGATTCACTCGCAAGCGGGCGCACAACAGTCCAACAGAGCTTCCGGTACACGACGAGCGGCCATACCATGACAAGCCGCCCTTGCTCCCGCAAGGTGATGCAGCATAGTTTCCTGCCGCGTGGTTGAGCGACCTTGGTCCAGCACAACCAGCATACGACGAAAGCTAAGTGGTGTCGGCCGTCCGCTCTTGACCAGAGCTCGTTCCATTCCGGCTGCAGAGCACGAAACTCGACAGGGTCAGTAATTATGTCAAAACGCGAATCCGGTTCGTCCATACGTTTCTCCGGTGCGCAATAGATAGGTTTGCAAGCTGCCTGACGGTAACGGGACTTGAATTGCGTGTCGGCGTTCCGGAAATCTCGGGCAACTCAAATAGATGTTCACCCAGTTGTACATTCGCCATTGCATCACGCCTGCAAACTCGCGAAACGTTCGCCACGCCATACGCTGCCGTCAACTTCGCTCGCGTAGGTGCCGAGAAGATCTGGGCGGGCACTGTGACGATCCGACTGGCGCGAAGACAGTGCGCATCACCATGGCCATATCGAAAGCGTGATCTATGTGGTTCGAGGCAAGGCGCGCGTGCGATGGGGCGAGCGCCTGGAATTTGTCGCGGAAGCGGGGCGGGGCGACTTCATCTATGTTCCGCCATACGTGCCGCATCAGAAGATCAACGCCGACACGGGCGCCTCGCTCGAGTGCGTAATCGTGCGCAGTGACAAAGAGCCGGTGGTGGTCGACCTCGAAGTCACAGCGGTCGAGCCGCCAGAGTCAGTCGCTTGGGTCGATCCGGGGCATCCGGCGTCCGACGCGAAAGGGGAGAGGCGAGAGTGAGATCAGGTGCCGAGGTGAGGCGGACTGGCTTGAACGCCGGTCCTGAAGACTCTTCGAGGTCGGGGCAACCCCTTTCTCGATTGTTCTGCCAAGCCGGCCTGCAGGCCGGCTTGGCAGAGTTGTTACTCCTAACTGATTAGGGCGAAACGGCGCATCCCGTACCGCAGGTGTTGTTCAAGTACTGTGCGGGCTTCTCGCCCCAGGACTTGCCGATGATGATGCGGCTCGGGATGTTAGCTCCCTTGAACCCTTGCGCGTTGCTCGTGCCCGAGACGGTGTTGTTGCGAACGATGTTGGTGGAGTAATCCGCATTCCCCGCGACACCGCCGGTGACCATTGCCGACGAATTCATATCAGGCGCACCGTACCCGTAGACGGCCGTGACGGTGTTGTATTCGATCACGTTATTGCCTGTCACTTGCGACGCGTTGTCGTTCTCGACACCCGTAGCGCAGTCGGTCATGGTGTTGTGCCCGATGTAGCCGTTGCTGTGAGCATCGAATACCGGCCCGTAGTAGCCGCAGCTTGCGAACGTGTTGTACTCGATTTTGTCGCCGCTTCCGCCATTGGGCGATCCGTAAGTCTGGAACATCGCCTGACCGAAGAACTGCTTGAAGCTGTTGCCAGCCAGGAAGAAGTTGCTGACCGGACCGGTTGTTTCAATCGGAATGTCCCAATGCCGCGCATCGTTGGGGTACCACTGCGGAGCCGCGGTGTTGGCACCAACGAAGTTGCAACCAACGATGCTGTTGTCGTGGTAGGGGTTGCCCCAGTCGCCGATGATGAACATCTGGTTGTTAAAGCCGGTGGTCCGCTTAAGTACGGTCCCCTGGCACTGAAGGCGCCGGTAGTTCTGTTTGATCTGAATCTGCCCATTGATGACGCACGTCCCGGCGGGAGCCAACACATCGCTTGTATTGAGTGCCTTCTGGAATGCGGCAGTGTCGTCCGTTACCCCATCGCACTTCGCGCCATAAGCGATTGGGTTGACAGGGTTGACGAGCGCCGGCGCAGTAAAGGATGTGGGTGTGCTGGGCGTAGTGGGCGTGTTGGCCTTTATATAGCAGGCCTTGAGATAACCGTATGCGGGGTCACCAAAGGTGCTGTTGTCGCAGGCCACGCTGCCGCTGTAAGGACCATTCACGGAGTACTGTGCTGAGGGTGCACTTGGCGGGAATGCGCCGTAGAGCACACTTTGAGAGCCGGTGAACGAACAGGTGCCGTGTTCTCCTCCACACTGCTGCCAGGACACGCCATTGACGACGACGCTTGCCGGGTTGCTGTTCTGTGCATACGCCCCTGGCAAAAAAACGAGGGAAAATAAAAAAAATGCCGCAAACCTTAAATGCTTCATCACTTCAGATCCAGTTAAAAGAGCGCTGTTGTCAGCGCAAAAAATCATTCAACAGTTGCATTTTTTGATTTGTCCATCTCGTCTTGTGAAGGGCGCAGATTTGTGCCGTTCGACAATGATGGAAGGAAGACGAATTTCGACTCTGGCTTGCTCGCTCGCCGGGCTGTGAGCGTGCTTTGCACGTCAATGCTCCGGGGGCGAAACATTGAAGAAATACAACGGCGGGAGGGGCGGACGAATCGGCTAGCGCCAGGAATTACCTCAGTTTGCTAGTTAACCCTGAGGAATTAAACCCGACTATGAAGTACTTAATTTTGATCTGGATCAAGAAAAAATGGGGGCGGCAAAGAGTGCCGATTGATCATGGTCTCGGGTTCGTGCCGGGCTTGGGATGCGCTGTGACCGATTCGGGGGAGGCGGCTGGCAGCAGCCGAACATATCGCGCTGACTACTCGCCAATGTCTTCGGTTGCGTCTACCCGAGCGGAGTAAATGCGAGTGCGTAGGTTGAGATTTTTTGTCGCCCCGTTTTACTATTGTTGCGGGCTGGATAAGACGACTATGCAACTCATCTGCTAAGCGCCATGCTCCAGTCTGGCCGCCTACGGATGACCAGACTGGAGGCCACTGTCGTGAAAATTGCAATGCGGCTGTCGATCATCCTGTTGGCGGGTTCAATGGCGTTGCTGTCTTGGCGTTTGCTAGCAAGCCGAAACAACGCGCCGGCCGGTAATCCGTATGTCCCCTCTCCTGTTGCAGCGAAGCTCGTTGCGCCGCCACTCGTCGACCCTGTAAATCCGCTGAATTTCGGCGCAAAGTGCGATGGCAAGACCGATGATTCAAAAGGATTTCAGGCTGCTCTCGACGCGGGCGACGTCAAAGTGCCTGCCGGCACCTGCGTGATCGACCGGACGGTCAGAATCACTGTCAGCAACCGACATCTCGAATGTTCGCCCGGTACGACACTCAAGCAGACCAATCCTTATGCGCCACAGATGTTTGAGATCGTATCGAGCGATGGGGGAACGTTGAGAGGCAATAGCATTGCGAACTGTGTGTTCGTCGGTTCCAATGAAGTCGCGCCGCGCTTTTTTCTTGACGATGCCCGACATTACAATACGCCGGTGCTAACGCGGGATCAGGTCAGCGAGTTCAGGTTGATCGGCAACACGTTTCGCCGGTTCTTCGGCCAGTCGATGTTCCAAACCTATGGACAGGTGGACGGGGGCAGCGGCGACATCATTGCGTACAACCGCTTCGAGAGTTGCGGCTATTACGGTCCTGTGTTCGTCGCCCACCGGAATGGATATATCGGACATAATACCCTCGTGGACTGCGCGATCGGCGTCGAGAACGATAACGCGAAGCAAATGAGCGGCGGCAACATTATTGAATACAACGAGGTCTCGGCAGTCCATGGCTACGGAGCGCCCGACATGGGCGCCGCCGCCCTGTTGACCGGGGGCACCGCAGGCGACGCCGATTATTCGACGAACATTGTGCGTTACAACACAGTGATGGGTGCAAGTAAGAAGGCACGCGAAGGCGTATTGCCGAGTATCATCTGGCAAAAGGCGAGCGGCGGTGCAGCGCTATATCTGCAAAATACCTGCGGCAACGGATGCAAAGTGATTCAATAAGGAACTCACTGTGCTGCCCGAAGCGGGGCAGCACCGAACATCGAGCGAGGGGGCCATGGAATGCGTTTTGCGCGTCGAACCTCACCGCGGGCGCGGTGAGCGTTCGCCTGTCTGCAAGATTACGGGGCGACCTGATCCACATCGACAAAGCCGTGGAGATAGCCGCTACCGTGCCGGCCGCGACGTAGCGCCATGTCGAGACGGATTCATTCCGAGCCGAAACGATGCCCTCGGTATCGTCTGCGATCCTTCAATGACGACATAGCTTGTCGGAGACCTACTTAATGCAGGCCATCACAATCATCGGCACTATCGTGTTCATCCTCGCGGTGGGCCTCGCGCTCGTCGGTGTAGCGGACGTGCTGTTGCGCCCGTTGTTCAGCCGCGCCGGGACCCGGCAGAGGCGCCGCGCACCCAATGACGCGCGGGCAGCGCGCCGCGCTTCCGAGATCAACCACGAACCGAAAGCGGCGAACCATAACGGCCGCGGTTAGACGCCCGCGTCAACGTCGGCGACTGATAGCGCACTCGAGTCGAGGGGCTCGCTGTCCACCATGAAACCGGGCGGCGCACCGATGAGCTTACGGTGAGCGAGCCTGCGAGCTGCCGCTAAACGAAAAGTGAGCGCGGGACGGACTTTTTCGATGCTCTTGATGCGTGCCGTCAGCCGAGGCGGAACTTCGCGATGTCGCTGCTACAGCCAGCGGCGCGCCGAGTCGCAATATGATCGGTAGTAGTCCGAAATAAATGACGGGCGCCGTGTAGGGTAGCTTGGAGCTCATCAGTAGGCCTAAAAAGCACACCGTGCTGATATCTTTGCGCATGCGCAGGAATATTGCGAAGGGAATTGCGAGGCCCACCACGCCGAACTGCACGACAAAGAAATTGAGCAGGCCCGAGTCATTCAGTGACGCGACGCTCGACGATTCCTCGGCGCTTCTCGGGTTGGCGAGATTCCACAAATCAGATTCGAGGGAGAAGGGACCGTAACCGAAGACGTAGTCCCAGCCGTTACGGATCTCGTAGACATAAGAGAGCAGCGCCACTCGGAGGTGCGAATCCGCGTTGAATTTCAGCAGGAAACTGTTGAGATAGGCGGCAATGACGCCGGGCGATGAAGCGAGGATCACGAGCACCACCACTGTCCACGATCTCGGCAAGTGGCGCCTATACGTCAACATCACGGCTGCGATCAAAACGGCGGCTTGTACAACTGCAGCAGCCGACTGGGTAATGAGCATCGAGATGACCGTCAACCCGATGGGCAGCATCGACGGCAAGCGGCCCCGTGCCCTGGAAAGCAGCATATAGCCGACTGCCATTGCACCCACCGCGGCCGCGAACGTCGAGGGCTCGACGTAAAGACCCGTCGGTCGGTATTTGAAGATCGGATTCACCGACGCGTAATTGAGGTATCGAGAGGCCTCGCCTGTGACCGGCTTGATGAAATCGATGTATTGCTTGCTGACGACGAGCGTCACCGTTTGCAGAAGCAGCACACCGCAGTTCAGCACGAGCAGGGCCTTAATGATCTCAGTGATCTCCTTAAGGCGTGCCTCGATCAAGGCAGCGAATGAAGCGAGAAACGTCACCACCAGCAGCAGGAACATGAAGTTGTTGTTTCCAGACTTCTCGAGCTGCAGAGAGGTGTTGGCATGCGGCACTGCGAGATACCATAAATAGAAAGCGGTGACTATCGCCGCTGAAAGCGACAGGAACGTCATATACCGAGGGCTCACCAATACCTCGCGGGCATCCCGGTCGTGCAGGCAGCACGCGAATAGCAGCAGGATGCCTGTCATGACGACATACGGTCCATGGCTCGTCAGCGAGCAAAGCAGCAGTGCGATAAAGATCAATCCACGAGACAAAGTGAGAGGGCGCATAGTTATTCGCACGGGGTGCCGCCGAGTCGTGCACGCGTCGCGCGCAAAATCGCCCAACAGATCCGGGCACGGGAACGCTTGCTCAGCATGGCGGATTAGTGTGGGTCGTGCTCGTCGTCGCAGGTGTTTCCTCTTGTCGCACGTAGGTCACAAGCCAGCGCGGCGCCCTGAACTTGACGATCGATACATACAGCCAGATGTAGACTGCCACGAATGTAACCGCGGTAGCGGCGAGCACTACCTGGTTCTCCCAGAAGAACGTCGCGGGCACGATGCTGATGAGACTGATCGCCCACAGGTACGGCGAAGTCCTCGCGTTACGGCGGGTGCGCTGGCGCGAGGTCTCCGGATACCCGCCATTGCGCATGAGGCGTCGGAAGATCAGCGTGTGCAGATGAATACCATCGGGCTTACCCGCCGCGCAGCCACGCACGATACGCCGCCGGTAGATCGAGAACATGGTTTCAAAGGCGGGGTAGATGGTCACGACCGCGGCATACCAGGCAGAGATGTTGGCGTGACGCGCGGTCAGCAGCACGACAAGCTCGGCCATCATGAAGCCGGTGAAATACGCGCCTCCATCGCCGAGGAAGATCGATGCAATAGGGTAGTTCCAGATAAGAAAGCCCATGATGGTGCCGATCATCGTGAGGGCGACGCTCAGCACAAGCCAGTCATCGACTTGATGCGCAACAAGGGCGATCGAGCTGAATACCAGTACCGCGACGCCGCCGGCCAGCCCATTAAGCCCGTCGATGATATTCATCGCGTTCGTGAGGCCTGCCACTGTGAGCAGTGTGAGGCCAAGCGCGACAGGCCAGAATCTGACGAGCACCGAATCGATCAGGGGCAGGTCGACGCGTCCGATGACTGAATGCAGTATGAAAACACCTGCGGTCGCCGAGGCGATCGCGCAGAGCAATCGTGTCGCAGGACTGACTTGCTTCGTAAGGTCCTCGGTCACGCCGCTCAACACCGCGGGCATCGCACATAGCAGCAGTTGGAACGATTCCGTGCGCGGATTCGTGCCGAACCACCCTCCAATCGCGAGAGTCAGGGCGACCGCGCTCGCCAAGGCGATACCGCCGACGCGAGGCACGGCCGTGGCGTGCATCTTCTGCACACCCGTCAGGTCGTTATCGAGTGCCGCGCTGCCGGCGAGGCGCGCGTATCTGACAATGAGGAATGTGATCAGGAAGCAGATCAATAACCCGGATATCAGGTTTGGCATTTTTTGATGGCTCGGTGGGTTGTCGATTCGTGTTGCCGCGTTGCCAACGCGACGAAACTCCAGTCTTTATAAATTTTTACGTCCCGAGAAACCCATTTGGTCCACCTTAAGTAATTAAGAATTGCTTTATTAAAAATATTGAAATTACGCAGTGACTAATTAATTAGTCTGATGAGAATTCGGCCGATGCGTTGCTGGCATTGGTCCGTTGTGCCGCGCCGATGAATATTGGTATTCACATTGAAGCGAATGCTGTTTCTCCGTGGCGCTAAATGTAGTGCATGCACCTGATTGTCAGTGTGCGTTAAGGAACACAAATGCGGATGCCCGGTAAATTACAGTGTGGTCTGATTAACTTCGCCGCAGCAGGCCGCTCCATGCGGTCATTCATTTGAGTGAGTCTGTAAGAGCATGCGCATTGCGCTGTGGGTGCCGAGGAGGCCTAAATGAATGTAGAGCAGGTAACAAGAACTTTGTCGGCACCAGCCGGCCACGGTAACCTGTCGCAGACGCTCGATCTGCTGTTGCGCCGCTGGAAGACGATCGCGCTGACGGCGGCCGCGTTCCTGATTCTCGGTGGCGTCATCGCGATCATCATCTCACCGATCTATCAGGCGAACTTGCTCGTCAAGATAAGCGATCTTGCCGACGCGCCGACCGCTCCGAGATCGGCAGCGTTTAACATCGCGCCGCCTTCGTTCGATGCAAAGTCGAACTCGGAGGGCGAAATTCAGGTGATTCGATCTCGCCTTATTGTCGCGCAAACGGTCGATCTGCTCAATCTCGACGTGCTCGCCGGGCCACACCGTTTTCCATTGATCGGTGCGTGGATTGCCCGTCAAAACACAGGTCTCTCGAAGCCCGGCTTTCTGGGTTTTGGCGGATATGCGTGGGGCGACGAAACGATCGACGTTGAGACATTCAATGTACCGCGCAAGCTGGAAGACAAGCCTTTTACAGTCACCAGCCTTGCTGGAGGACGCTACGAGCTGAGCGGAAAAGGCCTTGCCCGTCCCTTTGTTGGAACGATCGGCAACACTGAGACAGTCGCGACTTCGGCAGGCCCCGCGACTTTGCTCGTCAAATCGATCTCGGCGGTGCCTGGCATCCGCTTCGATCTCAAGCGGATTTCCCGACAGGACGCGATCGAGGCCATCCAGAAACTTCTACAGGTCGCGGAGCAGGGCGAAAAGTCGAACGTGCTGAGTGTCTCAATGCGGGGAAGCGATCCCGAGTGGCTCAGCAGGACGTTGAACGCGATCGGAGACGCGTACGTGCGCGAGAACAACGATCGCAATGCGACGATCGCGGCGAATGCGCTGAAGTTCCTTGAAGAGAAACTGCCCGCGATGAAGGCGGAAATGGAGGCTGCCGAGCAGCGATACAACACGTACCGCAATTCAAATTCGCTCGTCGATACGACGGAAGAAGGCAGGCTGATTTTGCGGGGGGTCGCGGATGCGGAAGTCCAGCTGCTCAATCTCGAGAAAAGCCGCGCCGAAATCGCCGATCGGTATACGCCCTCGTATCCGGCTCTAGCGTCGATCAACACGCAGATTGCGTTGACCAAGCAGTACCTCGCGGATCAGAAAGAGCGGGTCAAAGCCATGCCATTGGAAGAGCAGGGTGCGCTCGGGATGATGCGTGACGTAAGGGTGACGACTGAGCTCTACTCCGCGGTGCGCAACAACATCGAGGAGCTGCGGCTCGTCAAAGCCAGCAAGGCCGGCTCCGCACAGTTGATCGACCGCGCCGATGTGCCCGAGCATCCGGTCCGTCCGATCCGTTTGCTTATAGTCCTGGTGTCCGCATTGCTAGGTGTATTCACGGGCGTCGCCATCACGTTCGTTCGCCAATTGCTGCTTGACGGCGTAACGGAGCCAGAGGAAGTCGAGGCACGCACAGGCATGATGGTGTATGGCATGGTTCCGTATAGTGCCAAGCAGCGCCAGTTGGACAGTCAGGCAAGCGGGGCCGGTGCGGACAACTTGATCCTCGCAAGCCGCTACCCGCGCGATCCGACGGTCGAAAGCCTGCGCTCGTTCCGTTCGGCGCTTCAATTTTCGTTGCTGGGCGCGCGCAACAACATCGTCATGCTGGCGGGGCCGCTACCGGAGGTCGGCAAGTCGTTCGTCGCCGCCAATCTCGCATCGATTCTGGCGATGGGCGGCAAACGCGTGCTGCTCGTCGACGGTGATTTGCGCAGGGGCACGCTGCATCGCAGTTTCAATGTTTCGCAGGGTGGAGGGCTCGCCGAGGCGCTTGCGGATCCCGCGCTGTTTTCCGACGTCATCCGGCGCAATGTCTTGCCGAACCTCGACTTGTTGCCCTGCGGCCTCTATCCGGCCAGCCCGTCAGAGCTGTTGGACGGGAGCGCATTCGATAGCCTGATGCGCCAGGCGTCGGCGCAGTACGACATTGTGTTGCTGGATTCGCCACCGGCGCTCGCCGTGGCCGATGCGGGCATCATTGCCTCGTGTGCCGGCTCGGTCTTTCTCGTCGCGCGTTTCTCCGAAACCCGTATCGCGGAAATCGAAGAAACGACCAAGCGCTTCGCTCAGACGGGTGCCCGTGTGCACGGCATCATGCTGAACGGCTTTACCATGGGCAGCATGAAGTACCTGCATCCGGGGCGCTACGGGAGTTACGCCTACATTGCGAACGACGCCAACTCCAGCGCTAACTGAGATGCCGAAACGAGCGGATTGTCCCA
>Ga0310811_10013109_pt1 | contig 10787 bp, 9 predicted proteins | sample YCmetagenome_FD_207642 | JGI IMG/M metagenome (GOLD analysis project Ga0310811, IMG submission 207642) | Soil microbial communities from experimental microcosm in Duke University, North Carolina, United States - YC | ecosystem: Engineered > Artificial ecosystem > Soil microcosm > Unclassified ...
AACATGTCGGTCCGGTATCGAACGACTTCCTCAGTGGGTTTGCCGCTGCACCATCTGGGAGTATTCCTGCTGCAAATGCCCCCTCAAGTATTCAATCAGGACCAGGGCATACCCTTGCTGTGGATAATGGACAGGATGCTTCAGAGAAAGAGGAAAGGCGCCGTAAGAAAGCCGAACGGAGGGAACAAAAGAAAGCTCGCAAAGAGGCACATCGGGAGTCTCGCCATGCCGATTACGAACGACGTCCCCGTAGAGATCGGACTCGTTCGCGTTCACCTAAACCCAGCAAAGACGCTGATCGTGGCAGGCATCGTCTCCCCCGGCGCAGTCGTTCGCCTCTACCAGCTAGTCGTTCACCTCATACTCCTCGGCATGTGAAAGACTATGATGAGGTTGCGCGCGAAAGAGACCGCGAAAGAGATCGGCGGCGATGGGACATGAATGAAAGGGGAAGGCTGAGTACCCGTCATGAACGAAATTAACTCGGCTGAGTCTTCTTTAAAAAATATTTCATGCCACCTCAGCAGACTGTCCTTTGTTCATAATTACGCACCTAGAACTTCGCAATGCATCTGCCCCGCACTAACTCGTCAAATTACGCCTTCTCAAGGAAGAATTATAGCTCCGGTCATCAATGACCGCGCAATTTTTGGAACTTATGATGCCGTAACAAACTTTGGCACTTGAAGGTATTGTCAACTGCAGTACGTTCTGAAACTGACCAAGTTTGGGTTGGATGCTAATACATGCATATTTGGGCCACACCATTGCAGCATGGGGCTGCCAATCGGGGATCAAAGGCGTGAAGTTGCGCCTTGATCCATGCCATCTCTTGATGACGAATTGGCGTGCATGTCGGTCATCCCTGAGAGATTCTTGGCTACAGATTTGTGTTCGATTTCGAGATATTCCCCATGCGATAATCACACCGTATCATTCGCTCCGGTTAATGCCTCACCTGACTCTGCCTCGTTGCCTGTCCCAGCGCCTGACAAACATGCCGGTACTAGAGCCAAAATGCGTTAGTTCTGTGCTGTATCATACTAAACAAAGATTAGGTAAAACCACGCCGGCCGCATGCTTTCAGGTTCATCGAGCATGGACGAGGTGGACCTGATGAAAATTAGGCTTTGTCTCTAGTGACCCCCGAGAGTCTGTCCTCTTTGGTACGTCATGACAGGCACGAACGTCATTAATTTTAACCATCAGGTCTTCGCAAATAATGTGCACGACGAACGCCTTGCTTGATCCTTGATCTACGCTTCCTCTTTCGCATGTCTTCCTCTCCTTCTGGCTCTATCGGTCAGTCCGATGTCGCGCGCCTGAACCCAACGTGCCCATCTCACAAACTTACCGCTTAATGGCCTTTTTTTTTTATCTCGGCTACACCCAGTGCGAATCTCTCCTATCTACCGCCCGGATACCATGACGGCCTCCTGACATGTCGTGGCTGCCGAAATAGGCTGACGGCTTGCCTTGTCTAACTTGCAGAAATACCTGGGATGCAGCTGGATTCCTCTTTCATTATCCCCTCGCTGAAACCTTTCAACCTATCTATCCTTCGATCCCCATCATGACAAGCTATGGAATGCCATATCTCTTGGAGGACAAGACGGGCAAGCTGACAGGATCACACTTCGTGGACATCAATGAGCGTTTGCGCTTGACGCTTCGATGCACCTCACGGGGATCTACACACGCAACATATATAATTTACAACGCCACAGCAGGGACTGATCCAGTCGTAACCCTAAACTTCGGCTCCAACAACTCCCTCGGGACAATATCCTTTGGGTCAGGGCCTCAGGTACCCATGAACAGCTTCCTGGAGCCATCTTTCAATGGGAGGTAAGTACCGACCACACGTGCTTTTTTTTCGGAACTTATCTATCGTCCAGTGCAAAAACGAGGAAATTCATTGGGTCTGATGGCCAGCAGTACAGATGGAGTTGGCGAACCACTCAGAGCGAGGAGTGGACGGTACGTACTAAATCTCCCGTGCGTTCTCAAGCCTCATGCATAATTCTCAGTGCACAAACGCAAGTAACCATCAAGTCGCGTCTTATTCATTGAAAGTACCCGGAGAGCCAGAATACGACCACTCCTCTGGGTGTGTGCTTACCATTGAGGAGGCGTATCCACACCTCGCAGCCGGTATGCCCATTTTTTAATTATTTACCGACTCAACGCTGATTTAGAGTGTACAGAGATGTTGGCCTCTCTGACAATAATGAGACACATAGTCGCCCATAACCTTTGATGTTCTTTGATGATGATCAACACCTGTAATTTCGGAGCTGTACTACTACATTCTTATTTTATTCTTGTATAACTGTAGCATATCATTTTGAGTTGTGTATATTCGATACGTACCATAGTCGTTGTACCATTTTCTTGAGAGGGGAATGCAATGTGTGAATCAAGTCGTCTTGGAGTTGTTCTGCAAGTGTCTGGATTGAAACTCCGCCCATACCAAAATGGTACCGCATGCCCCTATAACGTGCTTTAGCAACGTCGTGTTGGGTTGGCTATGAGGTATCATATTAGATACACAACTATCAACTTCACAATCTGTAGAAGTTTGGCTCACGAGTGCACCCAGACTTCCTACGCCCTCCTTCACAAGTAATAATATTAACGCACCAATAAGATCCAGAACAACTCCGGGCGTTGCTTCTAGTCCTTCGGACGGGGACCGATTTTAATTGGGAAACAGCACTCAACCACAATCTCGCCGGTCCGGAATCTATATGCGGATCGACGCAGCATTCATGATACTGAAATTCAAGGAAGAAGCAGTGGAACAACTGCTGGCCGACGGAACGAGGTATCGTAACGCGAGATTGATATTTTTGGGGAAATTGAGCATGCTAACCAGGGACCTGTGACATTTAGTCTGTTGACGACAAAATGGTAGATCCGGTTTCGCTCTCCATCATGATGGACAATTTTTGGATGTGGGTGTTTTTTTTATATTGTCAAAAAGTGTTCGTGGCATGGTTCCACCGGCGGAATTGACCTCGAGCAATCCCTGCCCCTACATCCGCCGCATAAAATAAGAACAAGCCCGTCACCGAAATAATGTTCTGGGCAGTATAGAGATGAGCTTGCACAATGCAAGAAGGGATATTGCCGATGAATTAACGAAGCTTCAATTCAGTTGAAGAGGGCGCAGACGACAAATCAGAGTACGAACCGAAAAAAAGATGGCGAGTACCTGGACTACCAGGTCGTGAGAGAATGTTTACAAGTCAGAGAGTGAAATACATGAGTGAATTCATCGCATACCTCAGCTTAGGTTGCTGAACTATATAGAGAAGCAGGATGAGAGGCGATAATGAGGTGATACGATCGATAAGCTGACTGGCTGAAGTGATCAAGGCGGGATAACAGCATCCTTTCGTACGCCGACGGCTAATATGAAATGTGCCGAGAGGGTTGTTGGAAAAGTCCGAGTCGAGTAATCATTTACAAGTCAATGATAGAATCGTACCTGCCGCAGGTCGTGGTTGCTTGAACATAAAAACCATTGAATTTGACTTGTCTCCGAGTCGGAGAGAACCCTTGTAGGTCCTTTCATGTATCACTTCGCAAAGAAATGAAACGAAATATTGTGTGCTTTCTGCTGGAGCAAGTCCTGGCGGTGACTCGGAATGGTGACCATATCCGCAAATTAAGATGACTCACTAGTACAATTCAAAATGAGTTTGTATACAAAGTATGTTTCGGAGGGTTGACTCCGAGTGAATGCAAAATGCGCTTCTTGTTATCTTATTAGATCGTCTCGTACCCTGGGTCGTCATGCCACAAAACCGCAAGTTGACAGCCGAGAAGCATGCATGTAATGCGGAGAGGACAATACCGATCATAGGGTGTTTCGCAATGGTGCAACAGCCTTCCGTAATAGAAGCACGCCCAGTTTCATACCGATAAAAACCCGAGTCATTTGGCAACTGTGCAATAGATGCAAGCGCTATGAAATTCGGATTCCTCGTGGTGCTGGCTTTGTTTTTTTTATATGCGATGAGCTAGGCCTGTATAATCTTTGACATCACCAAAGCGTCATAATAAGGAACCACCGTCCTTCTGTATTGTCTGGCCCTGCCAGTGAGGGGAGACTGCTGACCAGTCACAATTGTATATGGCTCAGCCTGATCATATACGCTACGGTATATCCCGTCCACGTTTAAGGTTGCTGTTTTTCATCTATTACAGATGTCATGTATCACAACCCCATAGACTTACCGCGCAAACAAATTCCCCGGTGGCCTTCATTGCCAAAGGAGGACACAACATGCACATAGTGTCAGGCTAGAATATCAGAAGCGTAGTTGAGTTTCAATGGAAATTCTCATGAGTCCAAGTCTGAAACGAATGCTTCTTGTCATACATTTCGCCCTTGACAAGTGGTTGGTTGGTTCATGAGACTGCAGAATCACGACCTGATCTAATTTGATCGACTGTGTATTCTTATAGAGCGTTACGTACCTGACACTCACATGCCTCCTAATTTCTTCAGAAACCCAAGGACTCAAGATCTAATGGACATAACTCTAAAACTGGTTCGGCATTTTGCGAAGTTCACGATGGGACGCGGGCGCTGTCACGCTCACCAGGAATCGTGAGCATACACACAGCGTCATGGCAAGGATAGCACCTCTGTAGTAAGAGCCGTGAGAATAGAGTGTGTTGGGTTCTAAAATCGTGAGCATGCCAGGGCGCGGAGCCCTCAGGCCTCATTAATCATTCCCCATACACAAACTCAAATGTAGTACTCACGTGTGACGGTTCAACGTTCACGTTCAGGAATGAGCGAGTGATCTTTGATGTCGCAATGATCCGCACGATCTGGATTAGTCTGGGCCTGCGAATATTTTTCATGCGAAGCTCCAGGGCTGGCTGCCGCCGTTCCCTTAACAGCCCGTAACATCTATCGATGGCGTCATTTTAAGTTCGTCGTCGTCGAGACACGTATAGTACCCAGCAAAGAACACACCTGAGTTGGCTCTTAATCCCATACGCACGGGCGCCGGTGAGAACGAAAAACTGTCCGCCGCCCTGCTTTCCAAAGGCAACAGACGGGCCCTCTTGCAATGAAAACTCAATTTACGACAGATGGATGTCTAAAAACCTATATTTTCCTGAGGATTGTCACCATTGCAACTTTGCCCTGATTTTCTCGTGCATCACCTTTGTGACCACCTGACCATGACTGGTTAGCGCCGTGCTCGATTTACTGCCAAATGAATGTCAAGAATTTAGAGCGCAACGCGAAGGACGCACAGGATCAAGACGCCCATTACGCCGCCAAAGATAATGGGGAATTCATGGTCCCATCCGCGGTTATTTCAGTGTATCGTCCAATCATTCAATCAAAGATAGCTGTGACTCCCATCCTAGACTCCGACGAAAGCATTGACCAATGAATTGGGCCGGAACTTTTTGTATAAATACCAACCAGATGTGGCACGAAATTAGATCCGGCAGATCGAATGTGTGGAACAATCCTTGCAGTACCCGGAAATACATACAAGGGATCTGTACTACCTTACATGGACGACTAAGTTCCGGAATGAGCAGGCAGATTTTGGAACAAAAGATCGGAGTATTCAGTCCCCCCAGGAACGTGATATAGCACCAGCATCACGAATCGTAAAATCCTCGGTATGCATGACACTGGCATCAGAAGACGGTTTCGAGGGGTCCTTATGGAGAGAGCGAGTTAGGGTCACAGGATATTAGCCATAGAGTAATCGCTCACGCTATCAGATGAATTATCTGCATCCCCTTCAGACGCACACGTTTGTGAACGAGGTGTCAGCGCATCATTGTTTTCAGCCATATTGCCATGTTCTTCGTCTTCGTCAGGATGAGAGATATGGTCAGCACTGACAACCATCACTCGTCCATGTTCGATCCCACGCCCTGGTCGCCCCCGAGAGATGCCATTGATTGTCCTGTTTGCACCGTTGCTCGCAGGGGTCGATACAAGCCTAACATTTAATATCGGCTTGTACGGATCGCCTCTTCCTTCCACTGCGTCATTGCTCCGAGAAGCGGAACCTTCCGCATCCCGTTGTAGTGAAGTACTCGAATACCTCGTGTGTAGCGAATGACGCGTAGGAGATCGTGAGGCCTGCCGACTACTATCCAGGGTCCCACCTGATACACTACGAGATGGAGGGTCGCCAAGTGACTGGTTGTGGAGGTTAAATGGGAAGGTGGCGTTTACATTGACCATTTTCCTGTGTGGCATCGTCAGAAAGCACGCTGTAGGAGAAGGAAAGAACGATTGTATAGACAATAGGAACGCACCCTTCTTTTGACCGTACGACGGTACCCAACCGCTCTTTTAGCTTCTGATGGTCAACCACCCGCGGCTGAGGCCTGTGCCGACTTTGAGAAGGGGACAGTGAAGAATAAAGTGTGGGACACTTGCGTAGGAGTCTCGCTTGCGGTTGTGGCGGGTATTAGAAAAGTGCGTTCATCGGGAACCGTCTACTGAATTGTTAGGTATATTGATGCTATGACCCGATTCATTATACACACTAGGTCGCGCCGACGCTGACGAAAACAACACGAGAACAAGAAGTTGAACATGGATGAGGCAAGACACGAGGACTGTTGTATCCCCGAATACAGAGGATACCATTTACAGCAATTTCGGTACCAATATTTCAATCAGTGAAATGGCTGTATAGAACGTGCATCTGTGACAGTTCAACTGACTACCAAGTTGACTGATTTACAAAGAGGAGTATCATAGTGACTATATGTCGCAAAAGCCTGGAGCTCAACGCCAAGTTTCGTCACGTGTCATAGCCACCCTAGAATTTGATCTATGTTTTGCACAAGTATCCTAATGTGGCTTATCATGAAAGGATGCGCTTGATGGGCCGGCGCCTGTGAAACTGAAAGTGACCGCCCTAAAACTGGTGATGGTAGCTGTAAAGAAAAGCCTTGCTTGCACTCCGCGGTCTTTCCTGAAAGTACTAGTGCACCGTCACCTTCGAGCTGTAAATAGCATGGATGCGGGAGATAACGTAGTGGACTTATAACCGTCCTCCAAGTCACCACACTAGCACGGACCTGCATGAGGTTAACGAGAGAACGGTGATCGCACCTCACGATTGGATTTTGACGTAAGTAACAACATTTGAGGGACTCCACATACAAAAAATCCCAGAGAATCCCCCGCGCTGACGTGTCTAGCCGCGATCAAAATCAGCCTAAATGAGCTATGACCGCAATCCAGCCAAGTTCAGCTGCATCTGTGTGGGGTATCTAGTCCCCTCAATCGCAGATTTACGACGAGGAACTTAACAGCGCTTAAGTATCTTTTGTGCTGTGCCATGCGGCTTGAGTACGGTACCTTCCAAATCTAGCACGGCTATCCGGCTAATTTTAAAGTTTTCAGACGTGGCACAATCATGTTGAGGCCATCCTGTCGTTAATCGTCGCGGGAAGGTGTGGCTGGAAGTCCGACTGACAGTTGGAACGAAGTGGCCCTGGGGGGAGGAAGAGAGAGGATCGGGCGCCGTAAGAGAGAGAGAGAGAGAGAGCGAGAGGAATTTTAAAATATGAAATGTGCAGGACTGTCAATTGAAGGAGATAATCCGGATTGAGCCGTATAGTACGCGGGATGTAATGGAAGTTGATATTGAAAATTGAGCAAGGTTAAGCAAGATAGTCAATTCTGATGAGAAGGGGTGATCAAATTTGGTAATTTACACAATGAGCCCTGTTGAGAACAAAAGTAGAGGAAAATAATTAGAGTTTTGTTCGGAACACTTGACGACCAGGCACGCGTACACGGTGCTCAAGGCGGCCCCGAAGTTGCGTCGTGGGTATGAATATGATGGAAAAAAGCAAGTTGCACCCCAAAGAAAGAAATTCATGGAGGTGTAATATTTTCCCCCTTTTTCTTCAAGATATTCATGATAAAATATAGAATATAAAAGTATGTATGATATATGTGATTTTGTTGATTGTACCAAGATTTGATAATCATTGAACTTGCCGTGGGCATGAGTTCCCCTTAACAAGTACTTTCTCCTTCAAGTTTTACTAGTAAGTCTCGCGTGGCAAAGCATCGAAAACCAGTGCCGTATTACCAGTTACCATTTTCCTTCTAAACTCTCATCCCCCTTCTTTCAGTACTTATGGTCATCAGCACAGACAGCGATATCTATACTCCATTTCCACAAGGCATAATGATGGAGGACGGTCCTCAGTCAAGTGAGGATGGCTCCGGCCTACATTCACCCATCTTCGGGGCTCAATTTCCTCAGCCGCACGGAGACAGTAAGCCCTATCAAAACTCGTAGTCTTTTCAAAACAACGTTAATCGTCATTTCACATGTTGTCAACAATAAAGTCCGCTATCATCAAGATCAACTTGATATACAACATGCAGCGGGCATCCTAGCCTCCCAGTTCGATTACACCAATATCAACATCCACCCGCACACTCATCTTCTCGAAACTCCTTTAAATCTTCATTCAAATCAGAATCCTCACCACCATCATTCATATCAGTCTGACTTTCCTCTTCCACAAAGAAATCACCTTGGCCTTGACATACCGCCCCATGCCTACCCTAACACTCGCCTTCCGCCTCCTCCCGTTCATGGTGGCACCGTCAATTTGTCCTACCAAGGCCCCCCAAACCGAAGATATTCTGCCGAGGATTTACGCCCACAATCTTACTCCTCGGGTGGTGGCTCAGCACAACCCCCTGTTATTCAAACTCCAGAGAGCACTCGATCCTCTGTTCCAACTTCAGAGTCAACCCCTCAACCACAACCAGCAGCATCTACATCACAGGATCCGCCCCGCAGGGAAATTTCGAATCAAGTGATAGCTTGTCGGCAATGGTGCGTTCATTCTTATTCTTATTTCAGGCTGCTCATTCACGTGGTTGCTAAGTCGTGCGAGGAAAATTCGGTGCGACTCCACAAGACCAATTTGTCATAATTGCGTGCGCCGCTCGAATGAATGCCAATACGATGCAGCACCCAAACGGCGAGGACCTGATAAAAGGCCGGGCACTCGCCAGCGCTCATGTAAGAAACGTCCGACTGATGGATCATCCCCTCCCTCCATTTCGTCCAAGCGGAAACGTACTTCGGTCAGGAATGATGACTTCGAACTTCCGCGGGAATCTCGTGGACTTTCCAATGTTCCCGCCTTGCGGCCTGATGGGGATAGAATTCGACTCCAGCCGTCACTTTCACCTACTGGCCCTGACTTTTCTTCGTCTATGCAAACTCGTGCAGCCTCAGAAGACAGTTATCCAGTACGTTTATCTCACCGTGTTTTTTTCCATTTACCAAGTGATTTTTGACTTGATCACTTCTTGTCCAGCATCAAGTGGAAAAGTACCGCATCCCATCAACGCCCTCCGTACAGTACAGTCGCAAGGAGTGGTGGGATAATTTGGTTATGAGCTACTCTACTACTCGGGATCAGTCGTACGTCATTTACATTATCGATTGCATGAATAGACTAATTAAATGTCCTTTTGTTTATCAGCTTAAAGGACATTGCATCAGATCTCTCAACATTGTAGGTCATCAACTGATAATTCAATTGGTCTGATTTAATCTTCGTTAAGGTTTACCACTAGCGGTTATTGGTTATCATTCGTGAACGTTCCAGGCTTCGTCCATAGTCTATTCAACCCTGAAGAACGTTCGCTCATGCAACCTTCACTTGTATTTGCGGGGTTAGCTTTGGCAACCCTAATGAAATCGAGTGAGATGGAACTGGGGTCTGCAGGTCGCGAGCGCGCTGTCTGGCTTCGTGATAAGGCGCAGGCTTGGCTTGAAGCGTCATTGAATTCCCAATGGATAGACATGACGCTTGCGAAGGCTGCTCTTGTTAGTGTGTACTTCCAGATTCTCTCAATTGTTGCTTACGTTCTATCCAGATTATTGCCGTGTACGAGTCCTCGGCTCACCCACACTATACCCCCGAGCGCGCGAGACGCTCTCTGGCCTATCTCGATGGAATTGTCCGCCAATTAGGCTTGACGTTCCTGGACGGCAATGAGCCAGACGTGTCGACGTTCACCCCTAACGCTGTACCCATCGCTCACAGACGCCGCCCCTTTGACCAAATGTCTAAGGACGGGGTCCGTACCCCTCATGCCATCCCTCGCAAGTGTGACTGTATCCCACTTCCAACTTCATCTATCGCTACGGAGCCATTTTCATCTTCATGGTCTGTTACACCACCTTGGGATCCCTCGTGGACCCCTGAGGAGGTGCACAAGGAATCTTGCAGGAGGCTATGTTGGAGCGCCCTTAACCTCGTGGCCAGGTACACGTCACATTGCATCGCATTCCAGAAAGAGCCAAGCGATCTTTTCCTAACCGACCCTTCCAATGTCTGTTCCTTGTTCGTGCATTTAGTTCGGGCTGACAGTTGTACAGTTCCGGTTGCTATTCCCCGGTGAGATATCACAACGAGGGTCCAACGAGCACAAGGCGCAGTCTCCGAAAGAATCAATATGGGCGCTTTATTGCCGCAGCATGCTCCTTTGGAATTTCTGTACCACTCGTCTCCGGAAAAATGTTTTTAGCAGTACAGAAACAACCGACCTTGCGGTTGAAGCTTGGTCCGAAACCCTTGAAATCCAGGATGCCTTGGATACCCACACTTGCAACATCGATATAGCATTGTTGTACATGTGTCGGGAGTACGTGTATAAGTTCGTCTATTTCGTCTCGGCGTTTTCCATCGATGATAATAATTTTTTGCAGCACACAGATCATAATTACTCA